>Ga0190272_10001490_pt1 | contig 11254 bp, 10 predicted proteins | sample Popmic504T_FD_133746 | JGI IMG/M metagenome (GOLD analysis project Ga0190272, IMG submission 133746) | Populus adjacent soil microbial communities from riparian zone of Shoshone River, Wyoming, USA - 504 T | ecosystem: Environmental > Terrestrial > Soil > Riparian zone | place: USA: Wyoming...
GGGCCCTTTTTGTCGGAAACCAACCGCAGAGTACCTGGCTCGGCTGCTTCCTTCTCCAAGTTTACTAGCTCCATCGACATATTATTTTTTTCGGGTGATCGGGCCTGTAATTTTGCGCCTTTCGGCCACAGCTTTATTGTGTCAAGTTTTTTCCGCAATGTCCAAAACCGGTATGCCCCGATATGTGTTCGCGCGCGCATAAAAGATATTGACTTGAACCGCTAAACAGAGCTACCATCATTTTTAGTCTTAAAGAATTTTTCATATCAGATCCTGAAGCCTTATCTATATAGGATCAAAGGTTTAGGCGGCTTCTCCCCTTGATAAAAGGGCCGTTTTGTTAGCTTACTCGCAGGCCGCTGGTGCGCTGTGAGCTTTTTGCTATTTGAACTTGCCGGTTTTTCGAAACCGGACGGATTGGAGGGAACATGTACAAGAGGTTATCTAGCTTATCGATCGTTCTGATTTTTACTTTTATCTTTTCGACGGCCGCGCGGGCCGAGATTTTTGAGGCGTATCTGACCGGAGCACAGGAAGTACCCGCAGCCGCAAGCACCGGTACGGGTTATGGACGCGTATTTGTTAACACCAATACGATGACATATACGTTCACGGTCGTTTTCAATGGAATGACGAGCGCCCAGACGTTATCGCATATTCACGCCCCGGCGGCGATCGGCGCCACCGCTCCCGTGATCATCAACTTTGGAACAGTAGGCGGCACGTCCGGCACCATCTCGGGCAGCGGTTCTATCACAGCCGGCCAACTCGCTCAATTGCGTAATCACACGGGATATGTCAACGTGCACTCGGTAAATTTCCCGAACGGTGAACTTCGCGGACAACTCGGCATCACACGCGTCTCGGATTACGATGGTGACGGCCGGACCGATCCCAGCGTACTGCGCTTTCCTATTGGTCCCCCAAGACCGATCACATTTTATAATTTACGCAGCACCGATGGTTTTCAGGCGCAACTATTCGGCGAGGCCTCGTCCGACTTTCCGATCCCGGGCGATTACGACGGCGACGGTATATACGATGTAGCTCTTTACCGGGCCTCGACCGTTATCGGTAATCCGAGCCACATGTATTATATTCGAAGCTCTAACGCTACCTTCCAGGCGACGCCGATCGGGACGCAAGGAGACCAGGCCATACCCCGCGATTATGACGGGGACGGAAAAACCGATCTTGCTGTGTTCAGACGGGGCGCGGCGGCCGGCCTGCCGGCGTTTTGGCTCATCCAGGAATCAGACCCCGTGATCAATCCCACCGGCGCTATCCATTCGTATCATTTCGGAACGACCGGCAGTGCGGCGGCCGGCACCGGAGATACACCCGTCCCGGGCGACTATGATGGCGACGGTAAATTCGACCTGGCCGTGTATCGTTTTGGCGGCCTTACACCGAACAATACCTTTATCGTTCAGCAAAGCTCGAACGGGGCCGTCACGTATACGCCGTTCGGAAACTTTACCACGGACTATATACTTCCGGGAGACTATGACGGCGACGGGAAGACCGACTTTTGCGCGGCGCGAACGGGTGCTTCCGGCTCGAGCCCGATGGTTTGGTTTATCAAGCGCAGCTCGGATGGATTGGTGAACGGCGCCCAGGTATTCGGAATTAGCTCGGACCTTCCGATCCAGGGAGACTATGATGGCGATGCGAGGACTGATATTGCGTTATATCGCGAAGGCGCCACGATAGCCCAGCCGAGTTTCCATCATATCTTCAGGAGTTTCACTAATGACCACCTGGGCATTCAATGGGGACAGGGTGACGACTTTCCCACGAATTCATTCGATGCGCGTTGATCCTCCACGGTGTTGACGCAAAAATATTCCCGGTAGAGAGATCTGCCGGGATTTTCTTTGATTTACAATTACCCTTTTTAATGCAAAAATTGCATCTATGAATCGCGCGTTTACCGGTTTTTTATTGATCTTCGTGCTCGGCATTTTTGCCTCGGGCCAGCAGCGTCCGCTGCTCACCGAGGATGTAGATATTATTCCCGAGGGCGCGATCGAGGTCGGCGCCGGTGTCGATTTTCTGCAAAACGCGAAATTTCCGCTTTCCGGCCTTCGGGGCGATCAAACACGCGTCGGAGATATTCGTTTAAGGGTCGGGTTCGCCTCGAATATGGAGTTTCAGGTCGAAGGCGTTCTTCAAAACTTTCTGGCGATCAATTCCGCAACAGCCCCATCGCCTATCCCGCTGACGGTCACCGGAAATTCGGCCAGCGATTCGGGCGATTTTATCGTATCCGGCAAGATCAAGCTCAGAAATGAAACCAGGCTGCTGCCCGCCGTGGGATTTAAGTTTGGATTTGAAATGCCCAATTCGAACCAAGCACGCGGTATCGGCACCAACCAGATCAATATCTTCGGCAAGGTCCTGCTGCAGAAAAAATTCGGCAGCCGCCGCAACAATGTCGCGAAATTTAACGTCTTCAGCAATCTCGGTCTGGGTATCATGACCGCGCCGCTGGTCGATTTCACTCAAAACGACGTTCTGCTTTACGGCCTGGCCGGCATTTACCGCGTCACCGACCGCATCAACATTGTCAGCGAGGTCAACGGGCGGGTGAATACGCGAAGGGGAACAGCGCCTCTCGGAACTGAAAGCATCGGGCAATTTCGGATAGGGACCCAGATACGGGCGTCGGGCCTGCGGTTCGATACCGCGGCTATTTTCGGTCTTACAAGGTTCAGCCCGCGCACCGGCCTGACCTTCGGCGTGACATATCAATCGCCATCGATCTTCACACCCGCCAGGTAATTCCAAATTCAAACAACCGGCTTAATATTGATGGGCGAATGACCGTGGCCGATGTCCTGCGCCGTCCGGATGGCCTCGGTGACAAAATCTTTTGCTATCCCGACAGCCTCGGCCAACTCTTTGCCCAGGGCCAGGTTGGCCGTGATAGCAGCCGCAAGCGTACATCCGGTTCCGTGAGTGGACGTCGTCCGTATAAATTCCGCTTCGAACGTAAAGAGCTTCTCACCCGCAAACAAAAAATCCTTTGCCTGGAGGGCCTCGAGATGTCCACCCTTTATAAGCACGTTCCGGGCGCCCATTGACTGCATCAACCTGGCTGCCTTTTCCACGTCTTCCGGGTCCTTTATCTTGATCCGCGATATTCTCTCGGCCTCGGGAATGTTAGGGGTGATCACGTCGGAGAGCGGAAAAAGTTTTTCGATAAGCGCCCGCAACGCCTCCTCATCGATCAGATCGAAACCCGACGTCGACCGCACTACCGGGTCCACGACAAAATTTTTCAACCCGTATTCTTCGACCAGGCGGGCCGTTTCCCCAATGATCTCGCGGGTCGGGAGCATGCCGGTCTTGACGGCCGAAATCTCCAGGTCGCGCGCAACCGCCTCGACCTGCCCGCGAAGAGTTTCGGCCGATTGATGGACCGCGCCGAAAACCCCGGTGGTGTTCTGAAAGGTCAACGAAGCGACGGCGGCAGCGGCGAAACATCCAAAGGCCGAAAAGGTCTTTATATCCGCTATAATTCCGGCCCCACCCGAAGGATCGAGGCCCGCGATCGTCAGGCAAACTTTCTGTCCCATAAACCAATTTTAGCCCGCGGCAAAACATTTGCGGAAATCGCCGTTACATTTTACCGGCAGGAGTCACATATTACCGGATGATCGAAATTCTGTTTTAGGAGAAAACCGAAGTCATACAAGGGACTTAACTTATTAACGTGACGGTTTGACGGCCCTTAAGAGCGGGAGACCTTCCTTAGGTTCTCCGGGTCGTTCAGGAACCTGATCGCCGCAAAACCTCCCCCATCGGATGCTAAAACCTTTTCATAGTTCGTCTCGTCGATCCCACCCAGCGCGACGACCGGAAAAGGTTTTAGCTCCCCGCCTATTCTGACAAATTCATCCCATCCCAGCGGCTTGCCCTTGCCCGGCGTCGCGAAGACGGGCGCCAGGGTCACAAAGTCGGCGCCGGCGGCGCGTGCCTGTGCGGCTTTTTCATACGAGTGCACGGAAACTCCGATAAGCAGATCGGGAAAGGCCCCGCGGACCGCTTTAGCCGAAATCGAATCCGACCGCAGATGCACGCCGTCAGCTCCGCAAGCCGCGGCGATATCGGCGCGATCGTTTATCAGTATCCTTGTATTTGAATGGGAAGTAATTTTTACCGCTTCGGAAGCGAGCTCGAAGAGGTGCTTCGCAGGAAGGTATTTTTCACGTATTTGTATAAGGCTTATCCCGCTCTCGGCGGCGGCGCTTACGATCTCGAGGATGTCTTTTTTCTTTTCGGAGAAATTTTGGGCGGTTGCCTCACCTTTAGTGATCAGGTAAATGACAGGTATCGCGAGCCGTGGGATCACTTCTTTTCGCTTGCCGCCTGGCCCTGCAGCATGGCCACACTTTGCTTGAAATTTGCCATCTCCCAGAAAGCGATTAACAAATTCACCACGCCCAGGCCCGTGATCGCCCCCCGAAACCACGTCGATGCGACCGTCTTTTGAATGATCGGCATTCCGGCGATATCGGAGATGTATACGAGCAGGAAGTTATCGGCCCAATTGCCGAAGAGCGTATCCCACGGCGAGAGTATGAGATAAAAACCCAGCAGCATGCAGAGTATAATAAAAAAAACGACGGTCAGCTTTTCAACCATAATAGGGGTCTTTTCTTGGCTTTACTAAGCTTCTTTTAATTGAGGTTTAGCTAAGTAAGCCCGACAGTTTGATTATAAGGCTCTTGTAGGATTTTGTTAAGTTATCGCTGGGCCCGTGGCTTCCGTCGCCAACGGCGACCAACAATATAGCCTAGTGTAAACGAGCCGCAGCGAGCGCAACCCTGTGCTTTATTCTTTGTCGCTTACAGCCGACAATCCGAAATCGAAAAGACAGCCTTCCAGCTGCCTTTCTATCCAAATATATCATGTACTCGCGGGTCTAGTGATTTACATGAAGCCGCTCCAGGCGTTTTCCGACGTCGCGATAATCGACGTTTTCCGCATAGATCTTTTCAAAATACTTAAAGGCCTTGTCCTGGTCGCCGTCCGCTTCATAAGCGTGCGCCAGTTCGTACCATAAACCCTGTTTTTCTTCATCCATCAGGCCACGGGTTTCGAGTGCGCGGCGGAACCACATCACGGCCAGATTGGGCATTCCCTTTTCGACAAAACAATGACCGAGTAAATTCGCGCATTGAAAAAATCGTCTCGAACCGTCATTGGGCGCAACCGCATTGATCGCATCCTGATATTCCTTGATCGCCTCTTCCATCAGCCCCATTTCCTGGTACGCCACGGCCATATGATAGTGCGTCTCATAGTCGCCGTCATCGGGAGCTTCGGAATCTTCCAGCCCGAGCTCATTCCGGAACTCTGCCATATTCATCGAGAGAACAGCCGGGTCCGCCATGGTTTCCGGAAGAGGGATTTCGCTCGTCTCTACTGATGGTTCGGGAGCGGTAATTTCCTCGACTTCAGCCGCTTCCTCATGAGGAGCGATCTCCTCGACTTCCGCCGTTTCCTCCTCGCGAGTGGGTTCAGCGGCTTCGACCGCTTCGTCCACGACGGCCGTGGTTTCTTCGACTTTTTCTTCTACCTGCTGAACTTCGACCGTCTCCTCTTTTTCTTCAACAGCGGCCGCAGCGCTGGTTCCCCGTACCTTTTCGCTCAAAGCTATAAGCTCCGGCCTGTAACCGAACTCTAACTCCAGGGCTATGAGGGACTTCTCGGCCAGCTCGCCGTAACCGTTTTCAACATAAAACTCGGTGCTCTCGATCTCTTTTTGAAGCCGGATCTCGTCGGACGGGCTCAGGTCGTCTGCTACGATATTTGCTTCGGTGATATGCTGGGCCGCATCGCCGCCCGCAATTGCCTTTTCTTCAATTATTTCCGCTTCAAGCGTTTCGTCGGGCTTTTCACGGTGGCCATTGCCGTTTTCCGAGGGCTTATATTCGCCGAAATCGTAGGTGGCCGGCGCGGCGGTATCGTCCGCTTCCTTTACGAGCGCAAAGCTCTCGAATTCCAACGCACCGCTCTCGGGATTCGCCTCGGCTTTCTCCGGCGCCGGCGGGATGTCGTCGGTGTAACCATATTTATCGTTTATCTCTCTTAGCCGCTTGATGTATTCGACCTCTTGCGGCGCGACCATCACGAGCTGAGAAAGCGCGTTTCGCTCTTCGTCATCGTCGCCAACGAGCCGTGCAACCTCGGCCAGGCGTTCGAGCGACTGTTTGAAAGCCTCCTCGTCATGCCGCCATGAGTGATAGCGGACCAGCAGCCGCAGGGCATCCAATTGCTCGGGGTTCCGGGCAAGGATCTCGTTTACCCACTTGAGGAATTCCTCGGCCTGCCCGCCGACCAGCAGGTGCTCGGAGGACATTGAGAGGATTCGGGTCGCCGAATCCAGGTCGCTGATTTTTAGATATATTTTTACAAGGTCGAGAAACTTCGGATAATTGGCAGGTTCCTGTTCGACCAGCCTGACGACCGCCTTTTCGGCTTCCTGCGGATTGCTCGTATCGATATGGCAATCTACCAACAGATAAAGGATGTCGCGGTTGAACGGCTGCTGCTGGAGAAGTTTTTCGAGCGTTTTGGCGGCTTCATCCGAGTAGCCCAACTGGATCTGCGCTTTCACAAAACCGTTCAGGGCCTTGAAATCGTTCTGGCGTATCTCGAGCGCGCGGGCAAAAGCCGTCAGCGCCGCTTCATGCTGATTCTGTTCGGAGAATCGAAATCCCGCCTCGGTAAACGATTCGGCGGCCTCATCCTTTTGATTCTCAGCCCAATAAGCTTCGGCTATTTTAAGATAGACCTCGGTATTTGTAGAGTCGAGCTGCGCGATCTGTTTCCAAACGGCAAGCGCCTCGATTTTCCGGCCTTTATTCTGATATTGTTCGGCGAGCACTGTATAATGCTGGCGGGCCTCGGAGAAAGATCCCTTGCTCTGGTAAAGCTCGGCCAGTTTTGCCGAGACTTCCAGCGAATCGGGCTGGAGCCGCGAGATCTTGTTATAGACCGCGATCGCCTTTTGCGCAAAGCCCTGATTTCCGTAGTGTTCGGCCACCTGTATGAAACACTGCACCGCCTCGTTCTTTTCCGAGTTCTTCGCGTAGAGGTCGCCGAGCATATTTAAAGTGCCGATGTCTTTGGAATCGTTTTCGACGATCTGCTTATACTCTCCGATAGCCGCGCGCAGTTTTCCCTGAGAGAGGTATCGCTCGGCATTTCGAATTGCCTTTGTTTTATCAAAGCTCATTGTTGAAATATAGGTTCCGCTGGAATAAACGTTCCGCTAAGAGCGCGCTTAATAAAGCTAATTTTTGCCGGGAGGGAGACGCAGATCGTATATCGCAAAACCTGCACTTTTTAGGCTATCACGCTAACTATGTTGTGTCAACATTTTTTGGTAATGTTTATAAATGTTTACGCAATGTTTTGAGATCACATTCGACTTTGATTTTTTGCCGGGCTTTTTTTAGTCTTAAGTTGTATTTATAAGGGTAAGAACCCCAGGATTTTATGCAAGCTCTTATTTTAGCCGGAGGCAAGGGAACGCGCCTGCGCCCGCTTACAGTTTATACACCCAAACCGATCGTCCCCGTTCTTAATCGTCCGTTCCTGTTGTACCAGATAGATGTGCTGAAAAAAGCCGGTATTACGGATATTACACTGTCACTCAGCTACCAGCCGGACAAGATCGAACAGGTCCTGGGAGACGGATCGGAATACGGCGTGAACCTGCGGTTCGTTACCGAACCGAGCCCGATGGGCACCGGCGGCGCCTACCGCTACGCGGCGGACGCGGTCCGCGAGACGACCGTGGTATTTAACGGCGACATTTTGACCGATGTCGACATCGGAGAAGTTATTGCTTTTCATCGCGAGAAAAAAGCCGAAGCGACGATCGTGCTTACGCCGGTCGAGAACCCATCGGCCTACGGCCTGGTCGAAATAGCCCCCGATGGCAGCGTCCTGCAGTTCCTGGAAAAACCGAAGCCGGAGGAGCTTGCCGAGCTCAGCACAAACAACATCAACGCAGGTATTTACATACTCGAGCCGACCATCCTTGACATGATACCCAAGGGTGAGAATTACTCGTTCGAATACGCGGTTTTCCCCGGTATCCTGAAGCAGCAAAAGCCGTTTTTCGCGTTCGTATTAGAAAAAAACTACTGGCGCGATATCGGCAGTCCGGTAAGCTACTGGGAAGCACACCAGGATTTCCTGAACGGCCGGATCGCGGGTTTTGAGCTAAAAAGAGCGGCGGGCGCCGACGTCGCAACTGCGGCGAGCGTCGACAAAGGATCGGTGGTGGGCGACGATTGTGTGATCAAACCCAATGCGCGGGTGGTTAATTCCGTGCTCGGCCCCGGCGTTCATATCGAGGAAAAAGCCGTGGTCGAGAATTCTATCATCTGGTCGCACACGCGCGTGGCAAGCGGGGCCGAGGTAAGGGGCGCTGTTATCGGCCGGAGCTGCTTTATCGGCAGAAACGCGGTCGTCAGCGAGGGTTCGGTCCTCGGCGATAAGACATCTTTAACTGATTACACGCGGGTCTGAATAAAATGCCTGAATTACCTGAAGTAGAGCTTGTGGCCAGGGCCCTCGAAGTGCTTGTAAAAGGCCGGAAAATAGAGGTTGCCGAGCTTATTCGCGAGCGGCTCGCGCCGGACACCGTCCCGGCCGATTTCGCGGGAAATCTGCGCGGCGCGGCGATCAATTTCGTCCACCGGCGGGGCAAGCACATCCTCTTCGACCTCGACAATGGGCGGACGCTGATCACCCATCTCAGGATGAGCGGGCGGTTCATGCTGATGCCGCTCGAACGGGAGAACCCGAAATTCACCCATGCCGTTTTTTATCTCGACGACGAATCGCGCCTGGTTTTCCAGGACCAGAGACACTTCGGGTTGATGAAAATTGTCGAGACCGTGGACCTTTGCGAGGCGAAAGAGCTAAAAAAACTGGCCCCCGAGCCTTTTTCCGACGAATTTTCTACCGGTTACTTCCGGAAAACGCTAAAGACGTCAAAAAAGAGTCTGAAGGAGTTTCTTCTCGACCAGACCCGCGTAACCGGCCTCGGCAATATATATGCGTCCGAAGCGATGTTCCGGGCCGGCGTGAGCCCGAAAATACCGGCGAATAAACTATCGGGTAAAAAGGCCGACACGCTTTTCGAAAAGGTGCGCGAGGTGCTTTATGAGTCGATCTCGCACGGCTCGACGCTCAATATCGACCCGGAGAATATCGAGGGGAGCTATTATGGCGGAGGGTATGAGTCAAACTGGCGGGTTTACGACCGTGAAAAAGAGCCCTGCCCAAATTGCCAAACGCTCATAATTCGTTTAAAACAAGGTGGGCGCTCGACATTTTTTTGTCCTAAGTGTCAGAAACGTTAAAGTTACAATATTAGATAACGGAGATTATAATGCTTATAAAACGACTGCTGGTCACGTTTTTTTCGATTCTCATCCTGCTCAGCTTTTCCTCAAACTTGTTCGCCTGCGCCTGCTGCGCGGAGCCCGGGGAGTATATAATTTCGACCCAAAAACCGGATGAATACCAATTGGGTATTTTAGGCGAGATGCAGTTCGATAAAACCGCCGAGCTCTATCTGGATGCCGAGGGTTTCGAAGGTATAAAAGGCCTGGGAGTCAGCGACGGTGAAAACGCCGACCAATTCGATCTCGTCGCCTCATTTATCGCGAAGACCTGGAAATTCAATATGAAAGCGCAAAACGGAAAATCCGGGATCCTTACGCTTCCTATCCCGACCCAGATGGTTTCCTTCAAGGTAGATATTCACGACAAAGAGGAGGGCGACCCGCTCCTTTACAAGGAGCTTCGGTATAAAGGCACCGCGGCGAGCGGGACCGGCATTTTCAAATCGGGCATCATCAGGCCTACCACCTATTTTCTAGTCTTTCAGGGGCGCGGAAATAATTGCGACAATGCATCCGACTTTACCCACTGGCGGCTGGAGATAACCGGCACCAGGGCGAGTTACGCATTTTATGGCAAAATGAAGTCACTTGAATCGGTTCCTAAATCGTAAAAAAGGGTCTTTTTTAGGGGTCTTATGTGTACCAACGAAGAATGCGACGAAGGACGACGATCATTTATAGCAGCGGCGACAACGGCGGTTGTTGGGCTCGCCGTATCGAAAACTGTTTCAGGCCAGGCGGCGCGGTATCCTCATAGTCACCAAGTCGTCACACGAGTTCTCGACCACCCATCGATCACGCACGGCCCGGTAACTTTCCAGCACGCCCGGAAAGACACGATCGATGGATTTCTCGCCCGGCCGAAAGCGGAAGGGCAGTATCCGGTTGTAATCGTGATCGCCGGAAATGTGATTACGGAAGAATATATTCCCAATACCTGCGCAGCACTCGCGGTTGCGGGATACGTCGGGTTAGCGCCGAACATCTTTCATACGGTCCCCGAAACTGCCCGGACCCCGGAAGAGCGCCGGGCCGCCTCCGCCGGGCATAACGATTCCGACGCGCTGCTGGACATAAGCGCCGGCATCGATTATCTCCGAAAGCAGCCATTCGCAAAACTGGGCGGCATTGGCGTCGTAGGGTTTTGTTACGGCGGCAAACTGGCATTGCTGCTCGGGGCCCGGTCTCGCGAGGTAGATGCCGTCGTTCCATATCATCCCGGTCCGGCGACGAACGATGAGACCGCACGGCTCAAGGGTCCCGTATTGATCCACCAGGGCACAGCCGACAAGGCCCTTCCGGCGGGCCAGACCCAGGACCTCGTCAAAAGACTGAAAGCTCGAAAAATACCGGTCCAGGTTTATTATTACGACGGCGCCGATCACGGTTTCCTGGCCTATACACGGCCGTTCTATCGTCCGGACTACGCAAAGCTTTCGTGGGAACGGACGATCGCGTTTTTGAACACGCACCTGAAAAAGAAGAGTTGAATTACTTGTCCCCGTTGGAGACATGACGATTTGGAATTTCGGATTTCGGATTTCGGATTTGTTCAATGTTCAAGGGATAAAAGTAAACGTATTGATTTCCGATCGATCCTAAATCATGTAAAAGCAACGACTTAAATATACGGCCCATGTTCAGTGAAAATTTGAGCGCTTCTATTCCTTATAAATCGTAAAAATCGTCGAAATTAACAATTTTAAGAACTGAAACCACGAATCAACACGAATCAGATTCGATGTTTAATGTTCAGGGGATAAAAGTTAACGCCTTGATCTCTGGGATGCTCTTATTAACCTCAAAACCTCGCCATA
>Ga0190272_10001491_pt1 | contig 11240 bp, 10 predicted proteins | sample Popmic504T_FD_133746 | JGI IMG/M metagenome (GOLD analysis project Ga0190272, IMG submission 133746) | Populus adjacent soil microbial communities from riparian zone of Shoshone River, Wyoming, USA - 504 T | ecosystem: Environmental > Terrestrial > Soil > Riparian zone | place: USA: Wyoming...
CCTCGAACCCGACGAGGACGAGGTGGCCCCGCACCGCCGCCGCCGGTTCGGCGAGTACCTGCGCACGCTGGCGATCACCTCCGGCTGGAACCTCCTGCTCGCCGCGGGCGTCCTGCTGGTGGTCGTGGTCATCGGGGCAACAACGATGAAGCTCGCCACGGGCGCCTCCTGGGGCGGTGCGCTGTACGAGGCGGTGCTGCCCGCCCTGGCCGGCAGCGACCCGGACCACGAAGCGAACCCCGTGGTCAAGGCCACCCAGGTGGTCCTGACCGTGGTGAGCGTCGCCGTCATCCCGTGGGTCACCGGTGTGGTGGTCGACGGGGTGGTGCGCACCCAGCGACTGCTCGATCTGGGCAGCCCGCTGCACCCGATGTCCGACCACGTGGTCGTCGTCGGGCTCGGCGACCTCGGCACCCGCATCGTGCGCTCCCTGGACCGGCGCGGCGTGCCGGTGGTCGCGGTCGACATCAACGAGTCCGCCCGCGGCATCGCCGTCGCGCGCGCCCGGGACGTGCCGGTCGTGATCGGCGACGCGCGCCGGGCCGCGACCCTGCGCAGCGCGTACGTGGAGACAGCCCAGGCGATAGTGGTGGTCACGAGCGGCGGGGCGACGACCATCGGCATCGGCTTCGCCGCACGTTCGGTCCAGCGACCGCAGGGCGCCGCGTCGCTACGGACCGTCCTCCGGGTCTTCGACAAGGACCTCTCGCGGCGCATCCGGCGCGAGATCCCCGACTCGGCGGGGCTCAGCTCCTCGTTCCTCGGCGCGCCGTGGTTCGCCGCAGCGATGATCGGCCAGGAGGTCAAGGCCACCGTCCCGTACCTGAACCGGGTGCTGGTCCTCGCCGAGATCGAGGTCGTCGCCGGCAGCGGGCTCGTCGGCCAGTACCCCGAGTCGCTCGGGGTACCCGGGGAGTGCCGCCTGCTGGCGATCCGCACCGCCACCCAGGCGAGCGGGGGTGGCGGCGTCACCATCGAGCCCGCGGTCGGCCGGGACCTGCACCCGCACGACACGATAGTCGTCATCGCGACCACCGCCGGGCTGAGCCGCCTGCGCGAGCGCGCCCGCACCCAGCCGCTCCCCCGACGCTGAACCGGGGCGGCACGGTGAACCGACTGGCCTGAACGGCTACCCCCGGATCGGCCCGTTCGCCGGTCCACCGGGCGCATAGCGTCAGGGCCATGCAGAACGGTCTCAGCGTCCCCCAGGGCGCCGCCCTCACCCTCGGTGCCATGCTCGGCACCGGTGTCATCTCCCTCCCCGCGCTGGCCGCGGGCGTGGCCGGCCCGGCGTCCCTGGTCGCGTGGGGCGCGCTCGTGCTCCTGTCCATCCCGCTCGCCACGACGTTCGCCGCGCTCGGTGCGCGCCACCCCGACGGTGGCGGCGTGGCCACCTATGCCCGCCTCGCGTTCGGCGAGCGGGCGTCCACGATGGTCGGCTGGGCGTTCTACGCCACCATCCCCGTTGGCGCCCCGGCCGCCGCGGGCTTCGCCGGCGCCTACGTCGCCGACGCGACGGGCGGCGGGACCGGGACCGCGCTGGCCACCACCGTCGCCGTCATCGCGGTCTGCGCGGTCATGAACTGGTTCGACCTGCGGGTGTCCGGCACGGCGCAGCTCGTCATCGCGGGGGTCGTGGCACTCCTGCTGGCGGTCGCCGTGCTCGTGGCGCTGCCGCACGTGCAGGCCGGCAACCTCACGCCGTTCGCCCCGCACGGCTGGGGCGCGGTGGGCTCCGCGGCCGCCCTGCTGGTCTGGGCCTTCGCCGGGTGGGAGATCCTGGGCTCGCTGTCCGCCGAGTACCGCAACCCCGCCCGGGACATCCCGCGGGCCACGGCGATCGCCCTGGGCCTGGTCGCCGTGCTGTACCTGGGCGTCGCGTTCGCCACGGTCGCCGTGCTCGGCGCGACACCCGGGCCCGCGCCCCTCTCGGACCTGCTCGTGCTCGGGTTCGGCGAGAACGCCCGGCCCGTCACCACGGTGCTGGCCGTGCTGCTGACCGTCGGGGTCATCAACGTCTACTTCGCGGGCGGCAGCCGGATGGGCGCCGCGCTCGCCCGCGACGGCGCGCTCCCGGGTTGGCTGGCCACCGCTCCCGGCCGCACGCCTCGCCGCTCCCTCGCCCTCATCACGGCGATCGGCCTGGGCACGACGGCGGTGCTCGCCGGTCTGCAGCAGTCCACCGACGCGGTACTGCTCATGGCGACCGCCACGTTCTCCCTGCTCTACGTGGTGGGAGCGGCCGCCGCCCTGCGGCTCCTGCCGCGCCGTGGCATCGCCTGGTGGTGCGCCGCGGTGTCGCTCGTCGCCGCGCTCGGGCTGCTCGTCATGACCGGCCCGCACATGACCGGCCCCGTGCTCGCCGCCCTGGGCGGCCTCACCTGGGCGACGTGGCGGCGACGCCGGACGCGCGTCGCCGCAGGCCTCGCGGCCTCCGGCGTCGCCGGGGGCGTCGCAGCCTCTGGCGGGGCGGGCGCCGCAGCGGCCGTCACGGCGCCAGCAGACGCCCCAGCACCCGAATGCCTGGCCGGATCGAGCTCGTGACCGCGCCGCCGATCCCGAGCACTATCCCGTCGCGGTGGGGACCCACTGCGAAGGCGGCGAGGGAGTCCAGGGCGACCGACCGGCGTCGGGCACGGGCGACGAGGGCCCGCGAACCCACCGGCGCATCCGCGGGCAGGTAGGCCGCCAGGTGCAGGCCCGCCGCGGACGGGACGGGCTCGACCGGCAGCTCCGCCAGCGCGTCCAGCAGGATCTCGTACCGCTCGGCGTAGTGGGCCGACGCCTTCCGGACGTGCCGGGCGAGCAAGCCGTCGTCGATGAAGCGCGCGAGCGCCGCCTGCACGTGGACGGCGCCGTGACCGTCGGTGAGCTGCCGGGCCGCGAGGAGGGCGTCGCGCAGCGACGGCGGCGCCACCAGGTACCCGACGCGCAGGCCGGGCAGCAGCGACTTCGAGAAGGTGCCGACATAGACGACGCGGCCGTCCCGGTCGAGGGCCTGCAACGACTCCAGCGGACGGCGGACCCGGCGGAACTCGCTGTCGTAGTCGTCCTCAACCACCGCCGCCCCGTGCCGCGCCGCGTGCGCCAGCAGGGCGCGCCGCCGAGCGAGCGACAGGGGCATCCCCAGGGGGAACTGGTGCGACGGCGTGGTGTAGACCACGCGGGCCTGCGCCGGGATCCGGTCCACGACCAGGCCCTCGGCGTCGACGGGTACCGGCACCACCCGCGCCCCGTGCAGCGCGAAGAGCTCGCGCGCCTCGGGATAGCCGGGGTCCTCCATGGCGACGACGTCCCCCGGTTCGAGCAGCACGCGCGCCACCAGGTCGAGGGCCTGCTGTGCACCCGTGGTGGAGATGACGTCGTCGGGCCCTGCCTGGACGCCGCGGGAGCCCGCCACGTAGCGGGCTACCGCCTCGCGGAACCGGGACAGGCCGGCCGGGCCGCTGTACGAGCCGGCGGCGGGTCCACCCGCGCGCGACTCGGCGGCCAGCAGCCGGCGCCAGGTGTCGAAGGGGAACAGGCTCGCGTCGGGGATGCCCACGCGGAAGTCGTAGGCCGGGACGGGCGCGTCGCCGCTCGCGGGACGCGCGGTCCAGCGCCAGCCCGCCCGCGGGCGCAGGGTTCCCGGGCTCCGGTGCCGGACGGGCGGCGTGTCGCTCGCCGCCGCGGTGGCGAACGTCCCCGCGCCGGTCCGCGTCTCCAGGAACCCCTCCGCGACCAGCCGTTCGTACGCGGTGGCGACGCTCGCGCGGGAGACGCCGAGGTCGCGGGCGAGGTCGCGCGTCGAGGGCAGGCGTTCCCCCGCCGGGACCCGGCCCGTGGTCAGGGCGCCGTGCAGGGCGCGGTAGATGGCGTCGGTGCGCCCGGTGCGCTGGCTGAGATCGACGGCGAGGTCCACCCGTTGATCATGGCCCATCGCGGTGCTGATTACAGTTCGGACTCATCGGGGTATTTCACCCGGCTTGATGTGGCTTTTTCGGTACTTTCGGTTGGTTATCGGCCCTAGCATCGCGGCTCATGAGCACCGAGACCGCGCCGACGGCGACCCCACCCGAGGAGCCGACCGACGCGCCCACGGACGCCGCTGGCGAGACGCCCGCGACGCCTGGGGTACCTGAGCGGCCCGAGACCGATGAGCAGCTCGGGACCGATGATCGGCCCGGGGACGCCGGCGCCGACCCCGCGCCGGCGGTTCGCCCGCTGACCGTCGCACTCCTCAACCTGAGCGGCTTCGGACTGGGCTACCTGCACCTGCGGGCCTGGGCGCGCCTGGTCGTCGCGCTGGCCGCGACGGGCGGTCTCGGATGGCTCGCGCTGCCGATCGGGCGCGAGCCGATCTCCGTCTGGTGGGCGGTCGGCTACGTGGGCGCGCTGGGCCTGTTCGCGCTGGACGCGGCGCTCCTCGCCCGACGTCGGCTGCGGCGCGCGACCGGGCGTCGCACCGTCTGGACGCCGCACGCCGCACGCCGGGTGGCGTGGGCCACGCTCGCCGTCGTCCCGCTGCTGGGCGTCGGGTACGTGGTGACGCAGCACGAGGTGCTGGAGCAGCACCTCGCCTACGACCTGGAGCAGGCCGCGGAGCGCCTGGAGTCGACAGGCACCGTGTTTCCCCCGTACGAGCAGGAGTACGACGCCGCCTACGCGACCTTCGTGCGGACCGCGGCCGAGCACCCGGGCACCCGTGCTGCCGACCGCGTCCCGGCTCTCGTCGACGACCTGTACGCGCAGGCCAAGGGTCATGACATCTGCAACGCGGTCGCCGCCCAGCGGCATTTTGCCGAGCCTGGGACCAGAGGGGCCCTGCGAGCCGTCGCCCAGAGAGAGCTGCCGGGCGCCCTGCGCGACTGCGGCCTGCGCTCGGCGGAGCGCGGCGTTCTCGCCGGCGCGCGCCCCATGCTCTCCGAGCTGCTGAAGGATCACCCGGCGAGCGACCCCGCCCAGGACCTACCCAAGGATCTGGCGGCGTGGCGGGACGACCTGATCAAGAACCTGACGAGCAAGGGCGGCTGCACCGATACGACGTTGGTGACCGCATCGACCGGGTTCCTCGCCGGTTTCGACTCAGGGAAGGTCAGCACCCTGGCCGACAAGGCCCGCACCGAGGTCCCCGCCGGCCTCCTCGCGTGCAGCGTGACGCAGTTCGAGGACCGGCAGTACACGGCGGCGCACGAGAACCTGGACGCCCTCCTCGACACATATCCACGGGCCCAGGACACCGACTACGCCGAGCGCCTCCGGATCGCCACGGGGATCGCACTGCTCGAACCCAGCACGGGCGTGGGCCTGCCCGCCCGTGCCGAGCCGGAGGGAACGGTCACGATCACGGTCTTCAACCACAGCCCCGACCCGTTCGAGATGGTCTACACCGGGCCCGCGACGGGCGTCATCGCGATCGACGCGTGCGACGGCTGCACGTACTACGCGGAGGGTGACGAGCCGGAGTGCACCAGCTACTCGCTGACGGTCCCGAGCACGACGGTCACGATCCCGGCGGGCTCTTACCGCACGGCGATCCGGCGAGAGGGCGTGGTGTACGGCTGGCTGGAGGACGGCGTCCAGGAGGTCGACTTCACCGGCGACAACTCCACCTGCGTCTGGACGACGCGGCCCTGAGCCGGGACACAACCGCTCCCGTGCCGCCGAATTCGGTTCCCTCGGCGGTACGGGGCGCGGTTGAATGTCGTCCGACATGACTACGTACTACACGTCCGACCTGCACTTCGGACACCTGAACATCATCCGGTTCTGCGATCGCCCGTTCCCCGGCGTCCCCGCGATGAACGCCCGGCTCGTCGAGCTCTGGAACGAGACCCTCACCGACGACGACACCGTGTGGGTGCTGGGCGACGTCGCCCTCGGCGCCCTCGACGAGTCCCTCGCGCACATCGGGCGGCTCGCGGGTCGCAAGATCCTGGTTCCCGGCAACCACGACCGCTGCTGGGAGGGCGATCGCGCCCTGCGCAAGGGTGACCCAGAGGCCCGCGAGCAGCGTCGGGCAACCGCGCGGCAACGCTACCTGGACGCCGGCTTCGCCGAGATCCACGACCGGCCGGAGCGGGTAGTCGTCGGCGACCAGAAGGTCGAGCTGTCCCACTTCCCGTACAAGGGCGACTCGCATGGCGCGGACCGGTTCGTCGAGTACCGGCCCGTGGACCGGGGTGGCTGGGTGGTGCACGGCCACGTGCACGACACGTGGCGCCAGCGAGGGCGGCAGATCAACGTCGGCGTCGACGCCTGGGGAGGGCGGCCCGTGCCCGCCGAGACGATCGCCGGGCTGATCGTCGATGGCCCTCGCGAGCTCGAGCCGACGAGCTGGTCCTGACACGAGGTCGTCCTGACACGACAAGAGCGCACGTTCTGCAGGTGAGGAACGTGCGCTCAGGCGTCAGGGTGCGTGGCGTCGAAGGTGCTCGAGGCACACGCACTGCGTCAGCGGAAGCGCCAGGGCGCCGCCCGCCGCGCGGGGGTCATGCGGATACGAGGGACTCCGAGTCGCGGTGCTCGCGGTCCGACTTGTAGGACTCGATCTCCGCGGCGTTGAACATGAGGTCCGCGCCGACCATGTGGTAGTCGATCTCACCTGCCTCGAGAAGGTCGATGACGTGCAGCTTCGACACTCCCAGCAGCCGCGCGGCCTCGAGCGCGGTCAGGTCCTGGTGCGGTGTGGTGACTTCTGCTTCCAATGTGATTTCGTTCACACGACCAGTCTTGCGCCTTCAGGCGGTCAGAGTCCAGTCGAATCGGTGCGAGTTTCACCATCTGTCGGTGATTCTTTTCTCCGCGACAGCCGGGGGCATGGCAATTGCTCACGCACACACCCCGACGAGTGCACGCGGGGCCACGCGAGATGTGACACGATAAGCGCCATTCCGCTGGTCTCCGATTGCGATTCGGCGGTTTTCCAGTCAACTGGCGGATCGAAACGATCCATCGCGCACGAGGGGGATGGATGGCCGCGCCGTCCGCAGTGCCCGCACTGATTCCAGCCGTCAGCAGCACCCCTCCCGATCTTCAGGCGATTCTCGATATCAATCGTGCTGCCTATGACATGCTCGCGGGAACATACAGGGGCTCTACGGAGATCCGTCAAGAGAATGCCAAGAAATGGCTGACTCAGCGGCTGCCGCAGATTACCGCCACAGCCCGTCCGACGGCGCTGGACATCGGCTGCGCGGACGGCACCCACTCCCGCGTCCTGTCCGCGCTGGGATACGAAGTCACCGGCGTCGACTTCTCTGAACAGATGATCTCAGCGGCTCGTGAGCTCGCGGACGACCCGACCCTTCCGAACAAGCCGTCCCTGTTGCACGGCGAGTTCCTGGCCGGCCGGTACGTCGACGAGCACGGGACGGACACCCGGCTCGACGGCGCGGGCTTCGACCTCGTGCTCGCCACGGCGTTCGTCCACCTCTTCCCGCCTGAGGCCGATGACGAGGCCGTGCACAAGGTGCTCGGCCATGTCGCCCCCGGTGGCACCGCGCTGATCTCGACGACAGCCGCGTTGTCGAACCGGCAGGGCCTGGAGATCAAAGCGGGAGCCGGCGGGAAGGTCGCCCACCGCTGGCGCAACCACTACACCCTCGAACACTTCCTGTGGCTCGTTCGCGAAGCCGCCCGCGACATGTACGGCGCCAAGATTCCGGTACAGCCATGGGTCGTGGTCGATCCGGACGACGAGGGGAAGCTCTGGATCGACGTCGCGGTTACTCGTCCGGCCTGATCAGAGCTCCTGGAACCCGCGGTACACCGCCGTTCGCAGCTCGATCGCATAAGGCTCGAGCTGAGGCATGCCCAGCCCCGCCGCAACATCGATCTCCGCCTCGATGTCGTACGGCACTCGAATGAAGTGGAGGCCGAACGGCGCCTGTTCGGGCTCGCCGACCATGCCCTCAAGAATCGCGTAGCTGGGCACCGGCTCGTCCAAGGGGTTGCCCACGCTGCCGACATTGAAGAGGGTCCGTCCGCGCTCCACCTCGACAAAGACATCGTGGATGTCGCCGTAGCCGACCATCGACGGCTTCGCCCCGCCGCCGGTCATCGGCGTGTTGGCGAACATGCCCTCGAACTCTTCCGTGGTGTGGTGGAAATGCACACGCACGTGGGGACTCGTCGCGGACGCGTGGAAGAGCCTGATGTGCCGCCCGCTGATCAGCAGGTCATGGCTCAGTGGCAACGCACGCAGCCAGTCACGCTGATCCTCGCGCAGCTCATCACGCCACCAGATCATCTCCGGGGACGACTCGTCGGTCCACGCCGGCAGGAAGTCGTCCCAGTTGCCCCGGATATTGACGTCGCACGCTTTGTCGCACCGGTCGACCACCTCGCCCCCCCGGGGCCCTTTTCCGACGAAGTCACCAAGGTTGATGATCCGCTCGATCCCACGTGACTCGATGTCGTCCAGAACCGCATCGAGGGCGGTGAGGTTGCCGTGGACATCACTGATCAGGGCAATCCGCTCTAAAGGCACGCTCTGGATAGTGCCACATCCTGGTCCTCTCTCGCCGACATCGCCTCGGCAACTGTTCGTCGAACCAGTGGAGTGGGAATGTGCAGCTCCACGGAAGATCTGCCAAGATCCCCGAGCAATCGCACACCATGCCACAAGCCGTACATGGGTCATCTAACGGATTTTCCCGATCCATGTATCTCGATGCTCAAGGAGACGCATGTCGACCGTAACGACGAGCGCACCTGACGCGCTACGGCCAGATCTTGCCTCCGTGCTCGACGTGAACCTAGCTGCGTATCAAGCGCTCGCCGACGACTACCGGGAGACGTCACCCGAGCGCCGACTGCACGCGGCACGCTGGTTGCAGGACCCCGAACGGGGCACGCCGTTGAGGCCCATCGCGGCAGGGCAGGCACTCGACATCGGCTGTGCCGACGGCACCCATGCCTTCTTGCTTGCAGAGCGTGGATACGACGTCACGGCTGTCGACTTCTCCCCCCGCATGATCGAGCTCGCACGCGCCAGGGAGATACGACGCTCGGGGGGTACCCGGCCGATGTTCTTGGAAGGTGAGTTCCTCACCGGCAAGTTCTTCGGCACCGCCGGTGAGGCAGCACCGCCGCTCGACCGAAGGTTCGAGCTGGTCCTGGCCAATGCCTTCGTCCACCTCTTTCCGGAGCCAGTGGATGAAGACGTCGTGCGGCGAGCGCTGGGTCTTGTTGCCCCAGGGGGCCTGGCACTCTTCTCGACCACGATCGAGGACATCCGCGACGAGGACTTCTTCGCCAAACCCCGGATCGATGGGACCGCCGTAGAACGATGGCGCGGCCACTACCCGAAGGACGACTTCCTCAGCCTCGTCCGGGACACCGCCGGGGACGGGTTCCTGATCACCGACCTACTTACCATGGACATGCGAGGCAAGTCCTGGCTCACTGTATTTGCTCGGCACCGCGCGAACGACCCGGAGTAGTCGCCGAGAAGTCATAGCCGCTCAGGTCGGAGATCGAGTCGATGATCTGTGACACCAGTGAACGGTCTCGCACGTCGTCCTGGTAGTACTCGACAACAAAGCGAATACGTCGGGGTAGTCGGCCGGTGACGTGGAACTCGATCACGCCGTTCACCTTCGGCGTCCCTGGCTCTGCGATCGTTGCGCCGAACGGCGAGATCGCCCGATAGGTGTGCACGCGCACTCGTTCCTCGGCGCACTCGACGTTGACCTCCCGCGCCATGGTCGCGATGTCCCGATATGACGTCTCGACCTGCCCCAGGATCTGCGGGTTGTCGTAGTAACGCGCCAGCACGCCCGCCATCCCCCTGGTTCTCCGCAGCCATCGAGGGTCGACCATCACGATGTGGATCTCCAGCCCGCCCAAAGCCGCCGTCCGGATCAGGTCCACCTCGCGCGAGACGACCGACATGCCCACTCCGTGGATGATCAGCCGGTCTCGGGCTCCGAGCAGGGTCTCGGAAAATTCCGCACCCCTGACTCGCTCCTTGCCCGCGGACACGACGCCGCGCAGCTCCCGCCGTGTGGCCACCACCTCCTCCACCGCACGGGCCGCGGCCGCCCCGGCATCCGAGGTACGGCGGGGCCACTGAACAAGAACAGCAACCGCCACCAGGACCAGCGTCGCGGACGTGCACAACACCACCGCACTCGCGACCCATGCCGGGACGACGTCCGGTGCGAACATCAGCAACAGGTTGGCGCAGACACCGAGGACGATCACGAGCAGCCCGCCGCCCGTCCACGGCCGTCCCGCCGCACGCGGACTCGGGCCGGTGGCGGCCCAACGCCCGCGTCCCGATCTCACCGCGCCGCCTCGACCAGCCGGTAGCCGAGCAGCCGATCGGTCTCTCGCAGGATGTGCGATACATACGGCTGGTCGCCGCGGGCCCCCTCGAACCCCGAGGCGACGAGCCTGACCCAGCTACGTCGTCGGCGGAAAACGTGGAACTCGATGTACCCCTTCGGCTCCTCGGACCAGGGATCGGCGATCGTCGCGCTGTGCTGCACCCACGACCGGTACGTGTGTACCCGGACGGCTCCCTCGCCGGCCCGTCCGTCATGATGCTCTGCGAGCGTGACAAGCGACGCATGGGCTCTCTCGGCGCGAGCGACGAATTCCTCCTCGTCGTAGTACACGTCCATCAGATCCTGAAGCTGAGCTCGTTCACGGAGCCACTCCGGGTCGACCATGACGAAGTCGACGTGCACACCCCGTAGCAGCGCGCCCTCGATACGGTCGCGGTCCGTCGAGATTCCCGTGAGCCCGACCCCGAAGCAGAGCACCCGCTCCTGCGCGGCGTCCCACACCTGCCAGGTGTCGATCTCCCGGCTCCGGTCTCCACCTACGGCCTCGATCCCCCGCATCCGCCGCTTCTCCTCCTCCAGGCGGCGGGAGGACTCGACCACCTCGCGATACACCCACAGCGGCGTCACGACCACGATCACCGCCGTCATGCAGTAGACGATGACCTGAGCCGCCTGCTCGGGGACGACGTCCGGCACGAAGGTGAGGACGAGGTTCGACGCGACACCGAGAGCGACGACGACCAATCCTCCCCGCGCCCATCCCCCTCGGTCCCTCACGACGCGGCTCCCGGGCGCTCGTCCTCCTCGCCCAGCGCCAGCCCCTCGTCGCCGCGCCCCAGGGCCGGTGGACGGCGCTCCGCGGGCACCGGATGCCCCACGGCCAGCGCGAGCGAGTGCAGGACGTGGTGCAGGATCGGCGGGTTCAGGTCGTCATCGTCGTCGTATTGCTTGAGGCCGATGCCCAGA
>Ga0190272_10001492_pt1 | contig 11239 bp, 12 predicted proteins | sample Popmic504T_FD_133746 | JGI IMG/M metagenome (GOLD analysis project Ga0190272, IMG submission 133746) | Populus adjacent soil microbial communities from riparian zone of Shoshone River, Wyoming, USA - 504 T | ecosystem: Environmental > Terrestrial > Soil > Riparian zone | place: USA: Wyoming...
CACGCGGCCCCTCGATCGCGGTGAGAACTTCACCGCCCCCCGCACCGGCAAGCCGGTCGCGGAGCCCCGTCCGATCCGGCCCCGCCAGTTCGTCCCCACCGCGACCCTCAAGGCTGCCCTGGCGGGAGCTCCCAAGATCGATTACAAGCAATTCCGAGCTGATCTCGACGCCTTCATCGATCAGGATCCGACGCCTCGATTCTGGCGTGAACCCTGAGCGTGGGCTGCTGGACACGTCGGTTGCCGTCGATCTCGAGTCGATCGACCAGGCGCGCCTTCCCGCGGCCTCTGCGATTTCCTCGCTGACCTTGGCGGAGTTGGCTGCCGGGCCGCACGCAGCGACCGAGGACGCCGAGCGAGCGCGCCGGCAACAGCACCTTCAGTTCATCGAGGCCAGCATCGAATCGCTGGAGTTCGACTCGTCCTGCGCGCGGGCCTACGGTCGGATCGCCTCGGCGCTCATAGCCAGAGGCCGCAAGGTACGGGGGGCGCGCAGCGTCGACCTGATGATCGCCGCTACCGCCCTGGCTCATGACTTGTCCTTGTACACGCTCAACGCCGACGATCTGCGTGGACTCGACGGCCTGGTCGAGATCGTCGATCTGGCTGCCTGAGTCCCCTCAGGGAAGACGTAGTCGTTTGTTCACGCAGTTGACCTCCTGAGCGCACCACGCGTGCGCTTTTCTCCTCCAGCGTCCAAGACATGGAGGGAGAGCGCGGGCAGGCGACGATTTTGGTCCTGGGTGGATGCTTTGCCCTGCTCGCCGGAGCGCTGGCGCTGGTCGCGATTGCGGGTGCCGTCACCGGCAAGGGCAGGGTGCAGCGGGCGGCCGATCTGGCGGCGATCTCGGCGGCGCGGTCGATGCGCGACGACCTGCCGAGGCTGCTGGCGCCGCCGACGCTCCCGGACGGAGCGCCGAACCCGCGGCGGATCTCAAAGGTCCTCTACCTCCAGCGCGCCGAAATCGCCGCGACCGACGTGGCGAAAGCGAACGGGGTGGCGCCGCGGCGGCTCGATGTGGTCTTCCCCGATCGCGACTCCTTCGCGCCGGTGCGGGTGAAGGCGGTCGTGACCGCCGCTGTGGGGATCGGTGTTCGCCCAATCGAGGTCGAGGCATCCGCGGTCGCTGAAGCGGCGGCACCGAGTGCGGCCGGTGGGGTGCCAGCGACGGCAAGCGGTGGCGGTTACGGCGGGGCGCTGCTCTACCGGCAGGGGAAGGGGATGCGGCCCGACGTGGCCGCCGCCTTCGATCGGATGGCGGCGGTCGCCTCGCGGGACGGCCTCATGCTGCTCGTCGTCTCCGGCTTTCGCTCCGATGTCGAACAGGCGGCGCTGTTCGCCGCCAACCCGGACCCGCGCTGGGTGGCGCCGCCAGGACAGTCGTTGCACCGCTGCGCCACCGAGCTCGACCTCGGGCCGAGCGCCGCCTACGGCTGGCTCGCCACCAATGCCGGCCGCTTCGGCTTCGAGCAGCGCTACGGCTGGGAGGCATGGCACTACGGCTACGCGGTGGGCCCGCCACCTTGCTCCGAGGCCGGCGAATCGGTCGCTGGCGGCGGGGTGGAGGGGGCGATGTCCGGGGTAGGCGCGGTGCCCGCGTTCGTCCCGGCCGAGTTCCGTGCCCCGCTCGAACGGGCCGCCTCGCGCTGGAACGTATCTGCTGCCCTGCTGGCGGCACAACTGATGGCCGAGTCGGGCTTCGATCCGGCCGCAGTCTCGCCTGCCGGCGCCCAAGGCATTGCCCAGTTCATCCCCTCCACCGCCGCGGCCTACGGCCTCGCCGACCCCTTCGATCCCGAGCAGGCGATCGACGCCCAAGCCCACCTGATGTCCGACCTGCTCGGCCAGTTCGGCTCTCCCCAGCTCGCCCTTGCCGCCTACAACGCCGGCCCCGGCGCCGTCGAAGCCTGCGGCTGTGCCTCGCCCTATGCCGAGACCCAGGCCTACGTCAGCCGCATCCTCGCCCTGCTCGGCGGCGCCGGGGCGCTGGTCGTCCCGAGCTTCGAAGTGAGGCTGGTGGAATGAATCGGGTCATAAGTGGGCTAACTTGTGTGTATGCGTATGCACATCAATCTGGATGACGAGCTAGTGGCGAAGATCGACGAGATCGCGGGTCCCCGGGGACGCAGCAAGCTGATCCGGGAGGCAATCGAGAACGAGGTCGAGGGTCGTCGGCGCCGGGCCGCTCTGGAGAAACTGGTCGGGTCGCTGCCTGACTTCGCACCCTGGATGACCCCGGAGTGGATCAACGAACAACGCAGGCACGAGACCGAAGAGAGCAACCGACGCCTCGAAGAGTATTGGCGTCGACCGCTGGAGTGACGTGGGTCTCTTTCTCGACACCTCGGTCGTCATCGACATGCTGCGCGGAGCCGACTTTGCCTCTGGCCTGATTCTCCGCGAGCCTCTGCTGATCTCTCCGGTGACTGTGCACGAGGTGCTGTTCGGGATGAAGCCCTCCGAGGAGCAGACGACCTTGGAGCTTTTGGAAGAAGGTCTGGTGGTCGCAACATTAGGAGGGGCAGAGGGCCGGATCAGCGGTCACTGGCGTCGAGAGTATGCGCGGCGAGGCGTGACGCTCGATGTCAAAGACACTCTGATTGCGGCTGCGGCCCTGACTCACGACATGCCTCTCGCCACCGGCAACGTCAAGCACTTCCCAATGCCGGAACTGCGAGTCGAGCAGTGGCCTCCACCGACTCCGGCCTAGCTTTGCCCGATCCGAGTAGCGTGCGGGTGCCGGAGGACAGCCACCGAGGAGGAAGCGATGCCAGACGCCTACACCCACATCAAGCTCACCGACGTCAAGGATTCCGCGCCGGAGTTCGGGATGGGGGAGATACAGGAGGCGCGATTCGCGAAGGGCGATCTGAACGCCGAGCGGACCGGGGTCAGCCATCACCGCCTCAAGCCGAACCAGCGCACTCCCTTCGGTCACAAGCACGAGCAGGCCGAGGAGGTTTACGTGGTGATCGCCGGAGCCGGGCGGATCAAGCTGGACGACGAGATCGTTGAGGTCGAGACGCTCGACGCGATCCGCGTCTCGCCCGAGGTCGTGCGCGCCTTCGAGGCCGGCCCCGAGGGGATCGAGGTGCTCGCCATGGGCGCTCGCCACGACGGCGACGGCGAGGTCATCCCGGGCTGGTGGTCGGACTGAGCTCGGCCGCGGCGGCCGCTTCCATTTAGACTGCGGCGCGATGACTCCGGTAGAGGTACAGGGCGTCGAGGGGATGCAGTCGCTGATCGGTCAGGAGATCGGCCCCAGCGAGTGGCGGACCGTCACCCAGGAGGACATCAACACCTTCGCGGGCCTCTCCGGCGATCACCAGTGGATCCACGTCGACGTCGAGCGGGCGAAGACCGAGAGCCCCTTCGGGACCACGATCGCCCACGGCAACCTGACCCTCTCGCTCGTCGATGGCTTCCGCGACGAACTGATCTCCTCCACCGGCTTCGCCCTGGGCGTCAACTACGGCTGGAACAAGATTCGCTTCCCCGCACCCGTCCCGGTCGACTCCAAGGTCCGCGCCCGCGCCGAAAACATCTCGGTCGACGAGGTCGGCGGCGGCTGGTGGCAGGTCGTCACCCGCTTCACCCTCGAGGTCGAGGGCAACGAGAAGCCCTGCTTCGTCGGCGACAGCGTCACCCGCGTGATGGCGCCTGCCAACTGACAAAAAGCAACGGCTGTCGGACAGCTGGCGCCTGTGGCAAACGTAGACTGAGCGTGTGCAGTTCACGCCCGACTTTGGCCTCACGGCTGATGACTACGCCCGCCACCGGGCGGGGTTTCCGGCTGAGATGCTTGACCGCCTCAGCGCCATGGAATTCGTTCGACCCGGACAGCGGATTCTGGATCTCGGCACCGGCACGGGCAGCCTTGGACGCCTATTCGCGCAGCGTGGATGCAAAGTCACCGGCATAGATATCGCCGCGGCGCTGCTTGATCAGGCGAGGGCCGCGGATCGAGAAGCGAGCGTTGAAACGGAGTACATCAAGGCCCCGGCAGAAAAAACGGGCCTCCCGGAGGGCGGATTCGATTTGGTGAGTGCTGGCCAATGCTGGCACTGGTTCGACCGCCCAGCCGTCGTGCAAGAGGCAAATCGCCTGCTCCGTGACGGCGGCTTGATCCTGATTGCCCACTTTGACTGGCTCCCGTTTGCCGACAATGTCGTAGCGACGACCGAGGGGGTGATCCTGCGCTACAACCCGGGCTGGCCTTACGCCGGGGGCACTGGCCTCTATCCGGAGTGGCTCACAGACCTACGTGAAGGGAACTTTGCCGATATCGAAACGTTTTCCTTCGATATCTCCGTCCCCTACACGCACGAAGCCTGGGTCGGGCGAGTTCGAGCCAGCGCTCCGATCGCCGGTACGCTGGCCCCTGAGACTGTGCATCGATTTTCGGGTGAGTTGAAGGACGTGTTGGGGGAGCGCTATCCCCAGAACCCTTTGGTCGTGCCTCACCGGGTCTGGGCAGTCGTGGGGCGCCGAGACGGTGGGGCTCTCGAGTAGTGCGCCGAGCGGGACGTCATCACGGGACGCGTGCGGCGGCATTGGCGAAGGCACTATTTGGTCTGTGGGTCCGCCAAGGCTAGTAAGGCATTCGAGCTCAAATCGCGACCGCCCCGAAAACGCCTCGGTCGACGAGGTCAGCGGCGGCTGGTGGCAGGTCGTCACCCCCTTCACCCTCGAGGTCGAGGGCAACGAGAAGCCGTGCTTCGTGGGTGACAGCGTCACCCGCGCGGGTCGCACCTTTCCTTTTCATGCCAGAGGAGTCCCTCGTGCCAGACGAACAACCCTGCGAGCGAGAGGACGACGCCGAGCGCCAGGAGGGCGATCTCTCCGAGGCTCATCTGGTCTTGGTCAGTCCTGGGGACGTGGGGCGTCAGGCGCCCGTCGGCTGACGGGCGCCGCTTCGCAGCCGCCGTCTATTTGACGGTCAGCGTTCCCTCCATCCCGGCTTCTCTGTGGCCCGGGACGGTGCAGTAGAACGCGTAGCTGCCGGGTTTGAAGTCGACGACGGCCGCGTCGGAGCCTTCGGTGATCACGTCGGTCTGGCCGACCTCGGCGCCGCTGGAGTCTTCGAAGGCGACGTCGTGGGCGATCGGCTGGGAGTTCTCGAAGGAGACCGTCACTTTGCCGGCCTCGGTCGAGGCGGTGTCGCTGGCGTAGGCGAGGCCGCTTTCGGCCGCGGCGATTTCGAGGCCGCCGGACGACTCTCCGCCGGTGCTGCCGCTTTCCGTCGTCGTCTCGCCGCCGCCGGTCGTCGAGTCGTCGCTGTCGCTGCCGCAGGCGACCAGGGCCACCGATGCGAGGACGAGTGCCAGTAGAACTGCTGCCTTCTTCATGCTGTCCTTTCCCGCGGGGACTGGTTACAAGTGACTGTAACCGGATACGGCGATGCCGCCGCCCAGGTTCAGCGGCCGCTGAACTCGGGGGTGCCGCCGCCGAAGAAGACCTCGACCCCGGCGCGCAGGTCCTCGGTCGCCATGCTGTCGGCGATCCCGTGCCGCTCCAACTGGAGATGCTCGGTGAGGCTGTTCTCGATGCTGACCCCGCAGAGCTGTTTCGCCATCCGCACGTAGTGGGGCGCCTTCGCCGCCAACTCCTCGGCTTTCGCCCGCGCGGTTGTCATCAGCACCTCCGGTGGCACCACCTCGCGCACGAGGCCTTCTTCCTTCGCTTCGGCGGCGGTCAGGTTGGGGTCTTCGAGCAGGATCTCCAGCGCCCGGCTCGGTCCCACGACCCGTGGCAGGAAGTAGGTCATGCCGCCGTCCGGAGAGGCGCCGATGCGGCCGTAGGCGCAGGCGAAAAAGGCGGACTCCGAGGCGATTCGGGTGTCGCAGGCGAGCGCCAGCGAGAAGCCGGCGCCGGCGGCGGGCCCGTTGACGGCGGCGATCACCGGGTAGGGGATCCGGCGCAGGTCGACGATTCCCTGATGCAGCGCCTCGGCGCCCCGGCGCACGTCCGAGGGCAGATCGATCTCGTCCGATTCGACGCCTTTGCGGAACCAGGTGACGTCGCCGCCCGAGCAGAAGGCCTTGCCGGCACCGGTCACGATCAGGGCCCGCAGCGGCGCCCGATCGGCCAGCCAGCCGAAGGCGACGGTGAACTCGCCGATCATCTCGGGGCTCATCGCGTTGAAGGCGTCGGGGCGGTTGAGGGTGAGGGTGCCGATCTCCCCGTCGATCTCGATCGTCATCGTGTTCAGCTCGGGGGGGCTCAGGGTCTGGCTGGTCATCTCGTTCTCCGTGGTCAGGCGTGCAGTTGGCCGAGTGGCCAGGAGCCTACCCTTTGACCGATGGCGGACGGCGGCGACAACGGCGGCATCTCGCGGGCGGAGCGGATCGCCCAGCAGCGCCGCGGGCTGCCCGATTCGCCCGGCGTCTACCTCTTCTACGACAAGGAGGAAGAGCTGCTCTACGTCGGCAAGGCACGCTCGATCCGCAAGCGGATCGCCTCGCACTTCTCCGGCGGCGAGCCCCGCCTCACCTCGCGGATCGACCGGATCGAGACCCTGGTCACGGCGACCGAGGCGGAGGCTCTGCTCACCGAGCAGAGCTTCATCAAGCGCCACCGGCCGCGCTTCAACATCCGCCTCCGCGACGACAAGTCCTACCCCTACGTCGCGGTCAGCCTCGACGAGGACTACCCCCGCGTCTACTTCACCCGCGAGAAGCACCGCGCCCACCGCGCCTACTTCGGGCCCTTCTCCAGTGCCAAGCGGGTGCGCGAGACGCTCGACCTGCTCGGCAAGCTGTTCCAGTTCCGCACCTGCGAGGGGGTCGAGCCGGGCCGGCGCTCCGGCAGCCCCTGTCTCGACTACTACATCAAGCGCTGCGGGGCGCCCTGCGTCGGCCACGTCGGCCGCGAGGAGTACCGGCGCAACATCGAGGCGATCGTCGATTTCCTCTCCGGCCGCTATCGCCAGGTCGAGGCCGAGGAGCAGTCGAAGATGGAAGGTGCCGCCGCCGGCCACGAATTCGAGCGGGCCGCCCTGCACCGCGACCGCCTCAAGGCGATTCGGTCGCTTTTCGAGCGCCAGCGGGTCGCCGGCGGCTCGGTCGGCACCGCCGACCTGATCGGGGTCGCGGCCGAAGGCACCGACGCCAACGCCCAGGTCTTCCAGGTCCGCGACGGGATCCTCGCCGAGCGCCAGAGCTTCTACCTGGAGAACGAGGGCGAGCGCGAGTTGGCCGAGGTGGCGGAGGAGTTCATCGGCCAGTACTACTCGGCCTCGCCCTCGATGCCGAAGACGATCATCGTCGGGCCCTACCTGCGGGAGCGCACCGGGGTGATCGCCGAGGCGCTCAGCGAGAAGCGCGGCAGCCCGGTCGAGGTGCGGGCGGCCGAGCGCGGCGACAAGCGCCGCCTGCGCGAGTTGGCGGAGCGCAACGCCCGCCTCGCGCTCGACCAGGACCGGCTGCGGCGCGAGCACCGCCGCGCCCGCCGGGTCGAGTCGCTGGCTGCGCTCAGCGAGGCGCTCGGGATGGAGGAGCTGCCGGTCCGGATCGAGGGCTTCGACATCTCCAACATCGGCGGCGAGCACACGGTTGCCTCGATGGTCGTCTTCAGGGGCGGTGCCACCAAGAAGTCCGACTACCGCCGCTTCCGGGTCCGCGGTGACCTGCGCGGGGCCGGCAACGGCGGCCCCGACGACTTCGCCTCGATGGAGGAGGTGCTCTCCCGCCGGATCGCCCGCTACCTCGAACAGGCCGACCTCTCGCCCCATGACGGTAAACGCGACGAGAGCTTCGCCTCGCTGCCCTCGCTGGTTGTGATCGACGGCGGCAAGGGGCAGTTGGCGGCCGGGATGCGGGCCCTGCAACCCTTCACCGAGCGCGGCGTCACCGTGATCAGCCTCGCCAAGAAGCTGGAGGAGGTCTACCTGCCGGGCCGCTCGGCGCCGCTCGACCTACCCGCCGACTCGGAGGCATCGCAGCTGCTGCAGCGGGTCCGCGACGAGGCGCACCGGTTCGCGATCGACCACCACCGCGGCCGCCGCGACCGGGCGATGACCGGTTCCGTGCTCGACGAGTTGAAGGGGATCGGTCCGGCTCGCAAGCGCGCCCTGCTGCGGCATTTCGGCACCCCGGAGCGGTTCCTGGCCGCGAGCCGGGAGGAGCTCGAGGCGGTGCCCGGCCTGCCTGGCAAAGTAGGGCGCGAGATCCATGAGCAGCTCAACCGCACCAACTGACGGAGCGGCCCCCGGTGAGGGGCGCGAGACGACGCTGGTGTTGATCACCGGCCACTCCGGGGCCGGCAAGTCGGAGGCGATCGCCGCCTTCGAGGACGGCGGCTACTTCTGCGTCGACAACCTGCCGCCGCGGATGATCGGCAGCCTCGGCGAGCTCTTCCGCCACGAGGGCAGCGGCGTCGAGTATGCGGCGATCGTCTCCGACGTGCGCGGCGGCGAGTACTTCGAGGAGCTGGTTCAGGTGCTCGAGGACCTCGAGGGTGCCGGCCTCGGCCCCAAGGTGCTCTTCCTCGAGGCCGACGAGGAGACCCTGCTCGACCGCTACAAGGAGACCCGCCGTCGCCACCCGCTGGCGCCGGAAGGACGGATCGTCGACGGGATCCGGGCCGAGCGCGAGCTGCTGGCGCCGCTGCGCGAGCGCGCCGCTTTGGTGATGGACACCAGCGACCTGACCGGTGCCGAACTGCGCCGCCGGATCGCCGAAGAGATGCTGGACGGAGAGGAGGGCGGCAAGCTGGCCCTGACCCTGCTCACCTTCGGCTTCAAGAACGGCCCGCCGCGCGACGCCGACCTGACCCTCGACGTGCGCTTCCTGCCCAACCCCTACTACGTCGACGAGCTTCGCCCGATGACCGGCCTCGACGAGCAGGTCCGCGCCTACGTCGAGTCGGGGACCCAGGCCGGCGAGTTCTACGGCCGCCTGCTGCCCCTGCTCGAGTTCCTCGTCCCCGCCTACGTCGCAGAGGGCAAGAGCCACCTGACGATCGCGGTCGGCTGCACCGGCGGCCGCCACCGCTCGGTCACCGTCGCGGACCGGATTCGCCGAGACCTCGCGACTCGTGACGACGTGGTTGTCAAAACGAAGCACCGGGACGTCGAACTGGACTGAGCTGCGAAGGGTTGGTGGAGGGACGGGCGGCGGGCTACCTCGCTGATGCCAGCACCTTCGCTGCGCTTCGGTGCAACAGAGAGCCCGCTTCGCGGGCAAGGAAACACTCCGCGGTGCCGGGGGAGGAATCCTCGAGGCAGCCCCCCGCCCGTCCACGAGCCGCTCCGAAGCTCGGTCGGGCTCGAGGTCGGGAAGCTCCCTCCGGACGACATCGGCGCTTCCTCACGCCAGCTGCTGAGAGCTCGGCGGCGTCGGTTCTGCTCCAGCTTCTGAGGGCTCGATGGCGCTTCCGCTTCAGCTTCGCGACCGGCGATCGCGGGAGGAAGCTTCGTCCTTCTGGAGCGTGTCCGGTGGCGCGGATCGGGGGTGGCTCTGCTGAGCCTCCCCGGCACCGCTGAGTGATTCTTGCGGCGCCGTTAGGCGCCGTCTCCATTGCACCGAAGCGAAGCGAGGTGCTGGCGGAAGCAGAGCCACCCCCGATCCGCGCCCTCGTCCACCCCCTAGAATCGCCCAGCTTTGCCCGAACCCGTCATCTCCATCCGCGGCCTCCACAAGAGCTACGCCGAGAATGAGGCCGTCCGTGGCATCGACCTTGAGGTCAGCGCCGGCGAGGTTTTCGCATTCCTCGGGCCAAACGGGGCCGGCAAGACGACCACGGTCGAGATCCTCGAGGGGTATCGCAAGCGCAGCGGTGGTGAGGTCAGTGTCCTCGGCGAGGACCCCGAGCGTGCTGGCAGGGCCTGGCGCGAGCGGATCGGGATCGTCCTGCAGAGCTGCCGGCTTGATCCCTACCTGACCGTGCGCGAGTCGCTGCGGCTCTTCGCTGGCTACTACCGCGCTCCGCTCCCGGTCGAGGAGGTGATCGAGCTGGTCGGCCTCGGCGAGGTCGCGGGGGAGCGGGCCCGCCGTCTCTCCGGCGGCCAGCAGCGCCGGCTCGACGTCGGCATGGCGCTGGTCGGCGACCCCGAGCTGCTCTTCCTCGACGAGCCGACTACCGGCTTCGACCCCTCGGCGCGGCGCCAGGCATGGGATGCGATCGCCGGGCTGCGGGACCTCGGCAAGACCGTCTTCCTCACCACCCACTACATGGACGAGGCGCAGCGCCTCGCCGACCGGGTGGCGATCATCGCCCGCGGCGAGATCGTCGCCCGCGGCACCCCGGCCGACCTCGGCGACCGCGAGAGCCAGCCGACCACGATCAGCTACCGCGGCCCCGAGGGCGAGGTTTCGCTGGGGACCACCGAACCGGTCCGGACCCTGCACGAGCTGACCGCCAGGGCCCTGGCGGAGGGCTTCGAGCTGGAGGGGCTGGAAGTGAAGCGGCCGACGCTCGAGGACGTCTACCTGGAGCTGACCGCGGAAGCGGAGCAACCCGCCGGGGCGGGCGGCGCGACGGAGGCGACAGAGACAGCGGAGGCGGCGTCGTGAACGGATTCGCCCTGGTCGCCCACCAGTTCCGCTACGACCAGAAGGCCTTCTGGCGCAACCCGGCGGCGGTCTTCTTCACGGTCCTCTTCCCGGTCGTCCTGCTGCTGATCTTCGCCACCATCTTCGGCGACCAGACGGTCGCGGTCCGCGGCGGGATCGAGACCACGACCTACTACGTGCCGGCGATCATCACCCTCTCGGTGATCTCCTCGACGATGCAGAGCCTGGCGATGTCGCTGACCATCGCCCGCGAGGACGGCCGGCTCAAGCGCGGCCGCGGCACGCCGATGCCGGCCTGGGTCTTCATCGCCGGCCGGGTCGGCAACTCGGTGGTGACGGCGCTGCTGATGCTGGCCCTGCTGGCGGCGATCGGCCGCGTCCTCTACTCGGTGCCCTTCCCGTGGGAGCACCTGCCGGAGCTGCTGGCGACGCTGGTGGTCGGCGCCGCCTCCTTCTGCTGCCTGGGGGTGGCGCTGACCGCCGCGATCCCCTCCCAGGACGCGGCGGCCCCGATCGTCAACGCGCTGCTGCTGCCGCTCTACTTCCTCTCCGGCGTCTTCATCCCCGACGACGAGCTGCCCTCCGGCGTCATCGACTTCGCCAACCACTTCCCGATCCGCCCCTTCTTCCAGGCGTTCTTCGACGCCTACGTGCCCAGCGGCGGCTCGACGATGCCCGGTGCGTGCACGAACACCGGCTCCGCGCCGAGCATGCGGGCGAACTC
>Ga0190272_10001493_pt1 | contig 11237 bp, 7 predicted proteins | sample Popmic504T_FD_133746 | JGI IMG/M metagenome (GOLD analysis project Ga0190272, IMG submission 133746) | Populus adjacent soil microbial communities from riparian zone of Shoshone River, Wyoming, USA - 504 T | ecosystem: Environmental > Terrestrial > Soil > Riparian zone | place: USA: Wyoming...
GACGTGCCCAGGTAATTCGTCCTGTCATATTTTTCAGACGCTGCAATAAAGTCTTTGTCAATTCCCTCTTCTTCACAGTCCGCATCGACCACAATGGTAATGTTGTTTTGATCATTTAATAATTCATGCAGGACATAGCGTTTGAAAATAATGTCGCCGTAACTAATCAGTGTGTTTTCTTTGATCTGATCCTTGGCAAGGTACAGCGAGTAAAGCTCTTTTGTAGAAGCGAAGTCGTCATTGTCGATCGCGGTGATGTTGCTCAGTTTCACTTTCTCCTTCTTAAAGCCCCGCACCACCGTAACATCTTTTATGCCCTGCTGATTGAATTCCTCGACCTGCGTATTCAGCAGCGACTTACCATTTACTTCCAACAAAGTTTTCGGCGTATCCTTCGTTAGCTCACCAAGAGATCCCTGGCTCGCGGCCAAAATAATACCATTTACTTTCTTTCCCGTTGTCGGCAGGTATTTGTCTTCAGCAGCTTCCAGTTCATCTGCTCCCTGCAATCTGAAAATTTCATTTACGCTCACAACCTTCCCTTCGACATTGATGAGCGTTTGCTCTTTAAAGATCCTGGAGGTCGTCTCCTGCATAGCTTTTATTGAAGACCGGATGTTGTGATTCGCCCATATAATGGTGCTAATGCCAATTTTTTTAAAATGATCGGTGGGTACTGAATAATATTTAGTTGGGACGATAATAACCGGACAACGGTTCCCCCATTCTTTCATGAAAGCATCGATGTCTGATGAGTCGGCTTTCTTACTATGACAGAGGATTGCATCCGCACCTGCTTTGTGATACGCGTCAGCCCTACGCAGCGCCTCATCGAGTCCCCAGCCAGCAATAAATGCTTCCAGCCGGGCCACCACCATAAAGTCGTCATCCAACTGTGTATCCTTTGCTGCTTTGATTTTTCCGCTGAATTCATCTACGTCAGCTAACGGCTGATTTTCGCCTCCAATGAACGAATTCGTTTTTGGAAAGAGCTTGTCTTCAATACAAACCGCAGCGATATCGCGCTGCTCCAGCTTCTTCACCAATCTGCGCATGTTGTTGAAGTTTCCATAGCCAGTGTCGCCATCCAGCAGTATGGGGATACCGGTTGCATCGCTCATGAATTCCAACACATCAAGTACTTGCGTCCAGGAAGCCTCGTTATTGTCGCGCACGCCCAGCGCAGCTGATATTGACAATCCACTCCCCCATATTCCTCTGAAGCCCGCTTCTTCAACAATCTTTGCGGATAGCCCGTTATGCGCTTCCATTAGGAATGCCATTTCGGGCGAATTGACCATTGAACGTAGCTGCGTAGTTTTCCTCATTTCAAAAAAGTGTCTTTAAAAATGCCGCCAAAAATACAATGTTATCGTAATATGTTCTTCATCTTCGCGTAAAATTTACATTTGCAGGAAGTTGAATTGAGACCAGATAATACATGAGATATGTTAGCGAAATAAAAGCTCAGGGTCGAAGTTCTTTTAAAAGCATTATTTCACTTGATTTGCTGCAATGAGGCCTTATCAGTACCGCTGTCATGATTTTTCATTGCTCACCCCTTCTTTTAAACAATGGATAGTCGCCCCTCTGATCCGGTTAGTTCCCTGGGCAGTACCCGCTAACATTATCACGTTTGTATCAAATGCATTCGTTTACGTTAGTCTGTATCTCTCGTTGAATCCCCAGGTATTCGGAAAGTTTACGCCGTTGCTTATTTCACTTGGCTTGATACTTTACCTGATTGGCGATCACCTTGATGGGATGCAAGCTAAGCGTACGGGAACGGGATCTGCACTTGGTGAATTTTGCGACCACTATCTCGATGCTTTTAACAACGGTATCATCATGTTCACCATGGTTGTCGTTTTTGGGATCTCACACAAATCTGTCATCGCAGTTGTCATTGTTATTTCATATTGGGCCCACATGGCTGTATTTTACGAGCAGTTCAAGACGGGCTGGCTTACATTTGAATCGATCGGTTCATTGGAGGGCGTACTGCTGTCGGCGTTGCTCATCGTGCTATCGGCAATTCCCGCAGTGAGCTCACTCTTTTCCTATTCTGTTTTTTACGATTATTCGCTTATTGAAATGCTGCTGATCCTGTCAGCCATCGGTGCTGTCATTACTTTTTATAAAACCTGGAAACGAACACCCGATGTAAAGGCAGGCTTCCTGATATTTATAGCATTACTATCGGTAGTAGCGATCCTCGGAGCTTCATTCTTCCCCGCTTTTGAATTGTTTGTGTTGCTTACTTTGTATGCCAGCTTATACATCGGCAAAATTATGCACGGGCATCTCATTGATGGTATCGAGAAATCGCCTGACTATGTTACACCACTTATTCTTTTGCTTTTGCTGATACCAGGATTTAGCTATGCTAGTTATGTTTTCATGGGATTAACGGCCTGGCTGTCTGTTAATGTTGCTGTTCTTATCTTTCGAACATTTTCAGTTTTGAAAGTGTATTGGGTCTGGTTAAACTTGCGCACAAGAGTATGAAGCACGTAACAAGAAAGATCCTTCTGAACCCGGGACCGGCAACGACAACCGACAGTGTGAAGCAGGCTATGGTTGTCGAAGACATTTGCCCCCGTGAAAAAGATTTTGGGAGACTTCTGGATACCATCAAAGATGACCTGGTAAAAGTAGTTCACGGAGAACCCGACTATGCAGCTGCATTGTTTACCGCCAGCGGTACCGGCGGACTGGAGGCAGCTATTACTTCGGCCGTCCCGAACGACAAGAAACTGTTGGTTATCGACAACGGTGCCTATGGTGCACGCATGGCAAACATTGCTGCAACATTCGGCATCGGCGTTGTTCCATATAAACTGGCGTATGGTGACTACCCCGACGGTAGCAAAGTTGAGGCGCTGCTAGAAGCAAACAAGGATGTCAGTCACCTCGCCGTGGTTCACCACGAGACAACTACAGGCATGTTAAACCCGGTGGACGAAATATGCGATATCGCCAAAAAATACCACGTTGAAGTAATCGTTGATTGCATGAGTTCATATGGCGGTATCCCAATAGATATCCGGAAGTGGGATGCCAGCTATCTGATCTCCTCTTCAAACAAGTGTATCCAGGGAATGCCGGGTATGGTCTTCGTTATCTTTAAGAAGGCACTGTTATCACACCTAAAAAACCAAAAGCGATCTTTTTATTTCGATCTTTATAGCCAATATGTTGGCTTCGAGAAAACGGGCCAAATGCAGTTTACGCCGCCCGTTCAGGTAGCTTATGCGTTGCGGCAGGCTATCGATGAGTATTTTGCTGAAGGAGAACTTAACCGCTGGTACCGGTACCAGGAGAACTGGAATACGCTACGCAATGGTTTGAAGCAATTAAACTTTGAATTCCTCCTTCCTGACGGATACCAATCGAAAATACTTCTGGCAGTGAAAGAACCTGTCAATCCGCGCTATAACTTCGATGCTATGCACGACTACCTGTATCAGCGAGGCTATACAATTTATCCGGGCAAGGGCGCCCGGGAAGCAACCTTCCGGCTTTCCGTATTGGGCGATCTTTACAAAGAAGACATTCAGAATTTCTTAACCGAACTAAAAAACTACCTGGCGTTCCAGTCCCCATAGACCACACGTGATGCGATACAGTATCCTATTTATTTTTTTGATAGCTGCGACTTCGGCATTCGGACAACAATTCGGATTATCATTCTCCTATTTTATTCCAAAGGACGGCTATTTCTCGACTCCTATCAGTCCTTTTTCAATTCGCGGTCTTGGTGTTGACCTTAACCGATTTATCGCGCTTGAGACTGGCGCTTCTCTCTACAGAATGTCAGGACTCAATGTAAAGGACCTTCCCTTTGAAACAAAAGATGCGCTTGTGGGTCCCAATTTCACCATCCTTGTACCGGCAGAAATCGTTTTTCAGCTGAAAGGCTCCTCTGTGGAATTTGATGTGAAGGGCGGCGTGTTTGGATTTTATGGCTTTGGTCAGAAAATCAACTATGGCAATCTTGACCGGGCGATAAGAAAATATGAAAACTGGGAAGTTGCCAACAGCCATTTCAACTTTGATAACAAGCCTGGATGGGGTTACATTTTCGGAGCTGAGCTAACGGTGTATGTAACCCAGCAGCTAGGCATTTCGTTGGAGAGTAATTATCTGATGGGCGATTCTCGATTTCCGCTTAACGGCAGCTATACCGGTGGATCAACCACAATTGAAACGAAGCAGGTAGACTATCCGGATGCAAAAATTGATCTCACCGGTCTTGAATTTTCCATCGGAGTCATTTTTGATTCGGGACAAGGAAACAGTCCTGCAAAAAAGCGTAGAAGACGATGACAATTTCGGTTTGAAGTTTCTTAATGTAACCTGATCGAAAGAGCAGGTTTTTTCTTTATATCGGGCTTTCAATGATAAGCCCCTCGCCTATGAATGAACAAACCGGAAACAAGGTATTTATTGTTGGTATGATTTTAAGCATGACTTGCTGGGGCTTCAGTTGGACGTCCGGCAAGATACTTACTGCGTATGGCGATCCGCTTACCATCTCTTTCCTAAGGTTTGCACTTACTTTTGTTTCATTGCTTGCGTTGCTTCCGCTAATGAAAGAGAAGCTGACAATCAACCCAAAGGGAATTTGGGACCTGCTGCTTTCGTCGGTGCTGATATCCATGTATACATTTCTTTTCTTCAAAGGCGTAAGTGTCGGGAAGGCAGGCGCTGGCGGTGTACTGGTAACTGTATTGAACCCCATTATCATCTATGCAATGACTCTGGCCCTCGCACGGCGAAGACCTACACGAAATGAGACGATCGGACTAGCCCTGGGGTTAGCTGCAGGTGTAGTCTTACTAAAATTAACAACGGAAGCTGGTGAAATATTTAAAGCTGGCAACATTTATTTCCTGCTCGCTGCATGTTCATGGGCCGTTCTTTCGCGCTTTACTGCCAAGGCGGGCAAATACGGATCTTCTTTGTCGTTCAGCCTGTGGATGTACGGGATCAGCACAGGTTTGATGTTCCTGTTTGCCGGAGTATCCTCTACAGCTGCTACATTTCAGAGATCAGACGGAATGTTTTGGGGCAATCTTTTTTTTAGTGCTACCATCACAACATCGCTCGCCACAACATTTTACTTCGTAGCCACATCCAGGATCGGTGCGAGCAAAGCAAGCAGCTTCATTTTTATGGTGCCGTTCTCAGCAGCCCTGGGCTCATGGATGTTCCTTGGCGAGGTCATTGAAATTCACACTATTATCGGTGGATTGCTAGGCATCGCAGCAGTTTACATACTGAATAAGAAAGAGGTTAAGGCTCCGGTTCAACTTCAACGATAGCGCGCTCAAAGCGGGCCGGCATTCGCTGCATCTCCAACACGTCCTTGTTATATTTTGTGAACAACAACCTGGAGTCTTCCAAAAAAATCTTGTGCGCTGCTCTTGATTCCGCGTCCTTGATGAAGTTGAGATTGCTTTGACCTGCGTCTTCAGGCAACAAATAATAATCCTTGTGAGAATCTACAGTTCTATAAACCCAGGATAAATAATATCCGGCGCTATCAATGGTTACATGAGCGCTGTCTGCAGCATAAGATATCTTCTGCAACTCAAGATAGGCCATTGCACCACCATCTGTATAACGCTTGCGCTGGCCGGAGATGTAATTACCTAGTGAATAGGCAACGAATTGATTCTCGTCCCTTCGCCATTCCATAGGCTGCAACACATGAGGATGCGCGCCGATAACGAGCGTTGCGCCATTTTTGAAACAAAATTCCGCAAAGTCCTTTTGGTTTTTTGAAGGCAGGCTCTGATACTCCGCACCCCAGTGGGTAAATACAATGATCACATCGGGATTCGCCTGCTTTGCCTTCACCATATCGCGGCGCATCACCGCTGTATCCAGATGGTTGACCACATTTGGTTTTGTCACCGGTATGCCGTTGGTTCCGTAGGTGTAATTCAAAATCGCAAGCCTGAAACCATTCTTTTTGATGATCAAAGGCGTCTGTTCTTCTTTCGAAAGCGAATCCTTAAACGTTCCAGTGTGCGCAATATGAAGGCTATCCAATATTTTGATTGTGCGTTCTATGCCCTTTCTCCCCCTGTCAACGGAGTGGTTATTTGCCGTAACCAGAACATCAAAGCCAATTTGTTTTAAAGTGACAGCCAAAGCATCGGGCGAGCTGAATGCCGGATACCCTTTGTAAGGACGACCCGCAAGGGTGACCTCAAGGTTAGCGATCGCTACGTCAACGGAGTCGACATACGGTCTTACGAACTGGAAGCATGCGCTATAGTCATACTTTTTTAAGGTCGCGTTATATGCTGACGCAATTTGTGAATCGTGGCCCATAACGTCTCCGGCAAAAAGCAAAGACAAACGCGTGGTATCCTGGCAGAAAGATGAGGTAACGATCAGGCAGAAAAAAATCGGTAAGGGTAACTTCATACATTAACTGTTGATTTCAACAACCTTGTCTGATACAATAACAAAGATCTTATCTTCTTTTTTTGGTAGAATTCTGGCTAGGCCGGTAAACATTCCGAATGCTGGTAACAATCCAGAGCATTCGCCAAAATAAAAGCAAGGCAAGGTAAGAGATTGCTTCCCCTTTCCCCTGAGGTTTACGCCAGGATGTATGTGTCCGGCGATATTATAACACTGAGCCTCGATTTCCGTCATTGGGTGATGCGTAAAAATAAAAGGTCCTAGGCGCAGACTGTCGTGGAGGAGAATACCCTTGCGGCTATACTGGATCCGGCTCATGATGTCATGGTTTCCCAGAACCAGTTCAAAAGAAATATTTCTGAAATGTTTGACAACCTCGCCAAATACTTCCCATTCGGGATTATAGTGACTGTGGAACAAGTCGCCTAAGCAGATAACGCGCTCGGGTTTGGTGAGGTACAACAGATCAATAAGAATCTCGAGATTACGTTCGTTTGCCTTTGAGGGAACCGCGATTCCCGATCTCCTGAAATGATTGATCTTTCCTAGATGTAGGTCAGCAATAAATAGAACGTTGTTCTTTTTCCACCGAACGGCCTTTTGCGGCCACAATTCCAGGATTTCGTCTGCTACACTAATTTCTTTAATCATCTCCTATGTTTGCAACGCTACAAAGGCACCCGGACTATAACATCGTCCAAGAAACTGTTACACGTCCCTATTTATTCCTGGGGTCGTCTGTCGAAATCTTTGTGTCTCCTTTATTTGCAATAATAACGACTTCAATCAATTAATTGACTATCAAATGAATACCTTTTTCATTGTATAGATTTGTTAAAAAAGTTAATAATGTGTTAACATCCGGAACGGGTTTTAGGGCTAGATTGCACACCGAATAAAGTATTTATGTTCGATCTGGACTTTGCTCACTCAGCCCTCCTCGTTATCTGTCTTATCGCCGCATGTTCCTTTGAGTTTGTAAATGGATTTCACGATACGGCCAACGCTGTTGCAACTGTGATCTACACGCATTCTCTCAAACCATGGGTGGCAGTTATCTGGTCCGGTATATGGAATTTTCTGGGCGTGTTCGCCGGCGGGATAGCCGTTGCTGTGGGGATTATTAATCTTCTTCCGGTTGAAACGCTGGTGGACCAGGACATTGCGCATAGCATAGCAATGGTGGCGGCCTTGTTGATAACCGCCATTTTCTGGAACCTCTTAACCTGGTACCTGGGGATACCTAGTTCAAGCTCGCATACGCTCATTGGTTCGATTCTAGGTGTGGGCTTAGCATATTCCCTTCTACCGGAAGCCACCAGCGAGGCCGTCAACTGGTCAAAGGCAAGCGACATAGGTCTCTCGTTATTGATCTCTCCATTGTTCGGATTTTCCGTGACAATCATCCTTATGTATATCATTAGATCGGTGACGAAGAAAACCAGCTATGGCGACAGTTTATTTAAAGAACCTAAGAAAGACAAGCCACCTCCCACGTGGATCCGCAGTATCCTGATTGTAACCTGTACCCTGGTAAGCTTTTTTCACGGTTCCAATGATGGGCAAAAAGGCGTGGGACTGGTGATGCTGATATTGATCGGTATTGTGCCGGCCTATTTTGCATTGGACAGTAATTTTAGCCCGTCGAAACTTCCAACACCGCTTGCTAAGGTCGAGCGCATTGCCTCTACCATCGACGCCTCATTGTTATCGGCTGGAGACCGCGAAAAGTTGGCGGAAGCCCTTGCGATGAATGAGCGTCTGCAGCAACGATTCACGTCACTTACTCAAATTGACGCGATTCCAAAACAAGAACGGTTCCTGGTCCGTAAGGATGTAATGGTAATGGATCGTAATCTCACTGATATAGCAAAAAATGATGAAGCTAAACTTAGTGCAGGCGAAAAAAAATCCTTGAACGCCGAGCTAAAAAATGTAAGGAAACTAACAGACTACTCACCGCGATGGGTCATCCTTATGATTTCCCTTTCTCTGGGATTGGGGACGATGATCGGTTGGAAGAGGATCGTAAAAACTATTGGAGAAAAGATAGGCAAAGAACATCTGACTTATGCACAAGGCGCAAGTGCCGAGATTGTAGCTGCCAGTACGATTGGCCTTTCATCCTTATATGGATTGCCCGTTAGTACAACTCACGTTTTATCGTCAGGCATTGCAGGAAGTATGGTAGCCAGTAAAGGCGTAAAGAACCTGCAGCCAGATACAGTTAGAAATATTTTGCTCGCCTGGTTCCTTACCCTCCCCGTTGTGATGGTAATGGCGGGGTCGTTGTTTTTGTTGTTTAGAGCGATCTTCTAAAGTGGTAATCAGTGATCGGGTAATCGGTAATCGGTGTCTGACTCCGCGTTCCATACAATTAATCATAAAGTCGAAGCTCCGGTAATCTCGTACTAAGAGAAAGGTAATCGGTAATCGAGTGATCGGTAATCGGTGTCTGACACCACGTGCAGTGCAATTCTAACATCCCTACTTTTATACACTTTCAGGTACAGAATCCTTAGGCATCGAGCCGACCGATTACCTGATTATCAATCAACAACCGATAGGTGATCGGTGCTGGACTCCACATTCAGTGCAATTAATTCTATCGCCTCATACTTTATATACATTCCGATACAGAATCCTTAAGCTCGAGCCAACCGATTACCGATTACCCGATAACCGATCACCAACCGATAGGTGATCGGTGTCTGACTCCGCGTTCAGTACATTCAATTCCTATGCCTCCCACTTTTACACATTCAAGTACCGACTCATTAAGCTCGAGCCGACCGATTACCGATTACCCGATCACCGATTACCAATCACCCTTCACTCCGCAAACTGCACCGCCATCCGCTTAATTCTGTCCTCAAGTTTTTCGGAGGTAACCTTTTCGCGCATGCCATCCACCATGATGGGAAATCCAAAAGGAGTAGGTTTGTCGGGGAAAGTGAGAATTATTTTTTGAGTGGCAATCCGATCAAGCGCGTTTCGAAGGCGCACCTCTTCAAGTTGAAAATCCATCACTTCCTCGTATGCTTGCCTAAGCAGTAAATTATGTGCTTCATAATCATGAAAGACATCAAAAAACAACTGAGAGGAGGATTGTAGGTGACGGTCCTTAACAGGCTTCCCAGGATAACCTTTAAAGACCAATCCGGAGATCGCTGCTATGTCACGAAATTTCCTCCTTGCCATCTCCGTTGAGTTAATGCTTGCCTGAATATCCTTCATCAAATCATCGCTGCCTAAAATATCGGTTTCGATCGCCTCTTCAACCGGAATAGGCTGATCGGATAGCAATTCAAAACCGTAATCGTTCATTGCCAACGAGAAGGTTATGGGCTGGATCTGTGCAATACGATATGCTACCAACGCCGCCATTCCTTCGTGTACGGACCTGCCTTCAAAGGGATACATTGTGAGGTGATAGCCTTCACTGCTTTGAAAATATTCGACTAGAAATTCATGCCTTCCTGGCAGGTGAGAGCGGTACTTCTGCAGTTCGAATAATGGTTTCAGGAACTTCATTTCTTCGTCATATTCTTTATCCTCGACTACCTCCGCAAGTTTGTAGCGGATCATGGCACTCAGCTGGGACGACAGCGGCATGCGTCCACCTTGCCACGATGGGACTGCACCCGATTTGCGGTTTGATTTTCTAACATGCACTTCCATTTCTTTGATGCGTACTAACTCAAGATTTTTCCCGGCGAACCAAAATACATCGCCAGGAGAAAGCCTCGAAATAAACGACTCTTCGATCGTGCCTAAATACTTGCCTGAAACAAAGCGGATGAACAGAGAACTGTCTCCGACAATAGTGCCGATCGACAACCGGTGGCGCATAGCGATAGCGCGATTCTCGACTTTATAAATTCCGTTATCAATTATTACCTTCCGGTATTCATCATATGCCTGCAGTGAATCGCCGCCAGTAGTCATGAAGTTGAGCAGCCAATACCATTCCTCGTCGCTGATGCTTGAATAGCTAAAAGTGTTTCTGATCTCAGGCAGAATTTCTTCCTGTTTGAATCCGTCTGATACAGCCAGGGTCATGAGATATTGGATCAGCACATCAAAAGATCTTATATAAGGTAGCCGGTCTTCGACAATTTTTTGTCGGATCGCCTCACGAAGGGCAGCCGCTTCCATCAGTTCAAGAGAATGCGTCGGCACAAAATAAATTCTGCTCACCGCGCCAGGCTGGTGCCCGCTCCGGCCCGCCCGTTGTAAGAACCGGGCAACACCCTTGGGACTCCCAATCTGTATCACCGTTTCTACCGGGCGAAAATCGACACCCAGATCCAGGCTTGACGTACATACGACAGCTTTTAATTTCCCTTCATGCAACCGATCCTCTACCCAACCTCTCAGCTCCTGGCCGATCGACCCGTGGTGCATGGCAATCAGCCCCGATAATTCGGGTGCACGGTCCAATAGTTTTTGATACCAGATTTCAGCAAATGAGCGTGTATTGGTGAAGATCAAAGTTGTAGTGCTTGCTTTGACGATCTCAACGACACGATGAAGCAAGTGAATCCCCAAATGTCCCGACCACGGCATTTTTTCAAGAGAATCAGGAAAGACGGAAATCACCTCTACCTTTTTCTCAATTTCCGCCTTGATCACCTTGAATTTTTTTTCGTGATAATAACCTCCCAACAGCGCTTCAATCGCTTGATCCATGTTTCCTATAGTTGCTGAGATGCCCCAAATTTTCAAGCTCGGTACTATTGATTTCAGTCGCGACAACCCTAGCTCAACCTGAACACCACGCTTTGAGCCCATCA
>Ga0190272_10001494_pt1 | contig 11233 bp, 5 predicted proteins | sample Popmic504T_FD_133746 | JGI IMG/M metagenome (GOLD analysis project Ga0190272, IMG submission 133746) | Populus adjacent soil microbial communities from riparian zone of Shoshone River, Wyoming, USA - 504 T | ecosystem: Environmental > Terrestrial > Soil > Riparian zone | place: USA: Wyoming...
AGTTTCGCGTGCCGGTCTATCCTGTTAGCGGAGGGCGTAACTGGGGATATGGGTCGATGGTCCCGCCTGCGGATGAATGCGTGCTGCTGTCTCTGGCCCGGCTTGACCGGATTATCGACCATAGCGAAACACTGGCCTACGTGACTGTCGAACCGGGCGTGACTTTCCGACAGCTGGCCAAATTTCTACAGGATCAAAACTCACGGCTCTTGCCGCCGCTGACCGGAGCGAGTCCTGACGCTTCGTTGATTGGGAACGTCCTCGAGCGAGGGATAGGCAAAGGACCCTACGAAGACATTTCCAGCCGTAGTTGCGCCTATGAAGTGTTACTGGCCAGCGGTCAAATCATACAGACCGGGATGGGTATTTTTCCTGACGGTCAGGCGGCCGCACTTAGGGCTCACGGACCGGGCCCTTCATGGCAGGGCCTATTCAATCAGAGTAATCTCGGCGTCGTCACGCGCATGACCCTGTGGCTTGAACCCGCGCCGGAGTGGCGTCAGTTAGTCTTCTTCCGGCTGCGCGATGGAAAGAGCCTGTCGACTGCTATTGATGTCTTGCGCCAGCCGCTGCAAAAAAGTCGCTCGGGATTTCAGGTCCAGCTTGCCAATGACTATCGCTTCCTCTCCCAGAGCCAACAATATCCTTACGAGGAATTTGATGGGCGGGCTTCACTGCCGCGCGGCTGGGTCGAGGAGAAACTGCGATCGTCAATCGATGCTCGTTGGATCGGTTGCGCCACTCTCTGGGCCGATCAACTGGAACCTTTGGAGATACAGCATCGCGAGCTGACATCCACCTTGCAATCCTGTGCGGAGGCAGTGCATTCGGAAGGCCCGACCCCGGGAAGCGAAATTCCGATGTCCCAGGGAGGTCTGGACAGCGTCTATTGGCGCAAACGTGAGCCGGCGCCCGCGGACCCTCATCCAGATCGCGACCGGTGCGGCGTGATCTGGCTGACCCCGGTTTTGCCGATGCTCGGCTCCGTTTCAGAAGCGGCAGTACAGTTGATCGAACAAATCATGCTTGAGCAGGGTTTTGAACCCTCGATTTCTCTTCGACTGATCGGCGGTCGATCAATACAGGTGGTGGTTGGTCTTTTCTATGACCGGGACGAACCTGGTATGGATGACCGCGCCGGCGTTTGTTACCACAAACTGCGCGACTGCTTGAATCAACGCGGCTTTTACTCTTACCGGCTGGGCATCGGCGACATGGAAACGCTTTCTCAAACCGACGAGGGAAGCAGAGAATTTTTGCGCTCCCTCAAGACCCTGCTGGACCCAAACGGAATCCTCGCGCCGGGCCGCTACATACCTTCGTGAATGGAGCCCTCAATGTCTGAGGAACTGCAAAGCAGCTTTCGCAGCCCGTTGCGAATCAGTGTTCGGACTGAGTTCAACGCGATACGCTTCGGTCGCGTCGAGTTGGACAACGCAGTCGCAGGCCTGCGTCAGCAACTGAATCAGATTCTCTTCCGCGTCGCCGCAGATCTGCCTGAGCCGCTCGCAGCCGAAGCGTGCGTCGTCCTACGAAACTACCCGGGCGGTGATGGAGATTTTTACAAGCTCTTCTACGTTCCCATCTGGTCATTTCTTCATTGGGTCCCCGCTGCGGTTTCAGAACCGACCGCCGGTGACGAACTGCTGCTGACGGCGAACACGGCCCATGCCATGTCCCTCTTCCTCCATCTCTGGGATGACCATTTGTGCGACCAACAACTACCGGTTGATCTGCTCAGGCTCCAGCTGCGCACCGTCGCCTGGGAGCGATACCAGACCGCAGCCGCCCAACTTTGTCGTAAGGCCGGTGGGGACCCACTTCTCCCGGAAAAGCACGCCAGCGAGTATCTTAGTTCCCTTCATCACCCGGAGCCGGTGAGCGACCTTAATGGATACTGCCGGCGTTTCATTCGTCAGGTAGCCATCTGGACTTTAGTTCCTCGACTGTTGGGTGAAGTTGCGGGGGCCGGAGCGGCTTCGGAACTCAGTCGTATTATCGAATCGTTCGCGATCGCGTGGCGCTTGCTGGACGATATCCAGGATATTCACCTGGATCTGATGAAGGACGAACGGACTGCGGTCTGGATTGAACTCGACGATGAAGGACGACGTAAGTGGGACGATTGTCGCGTCCGTTCGGTCGCATCCGGAGAGCTGGACGCTGAGACATGGGCCAGTCTGGCGGAAGCAGTGCACGTCTCCGGATGCCTGACGAAACTCCTGTCAAGAATTGATGAGGAACTGCAAGGCGCCGCGCAGATCGCCGGATCCAATGGCTGGGCCGGAATCGCTGCAGAGCTTGAGCAAACCCGGCAGATCACCGGAAGAAGAACACTATCCGCAGATTACGCAGATTACAGAGATTGCAGAGACCAAAAAGCTGAGTAGAGCACGTTTGATTCCAACCGTTTCTTGGTTCTGTCTAATCTGTGAAATCTGCGTAATCTGCGGATAGTGTTTCTGCTGATTTTCTACAGGTGCATTGCCGCCGTCGTCGTCGAGCAGATCGATTTGGAATCGTCGGCTATCTCCTCGACAATACCCCTGGCGTCGTCGTAAATCTTCTTCGCTTCTTCCGCAGTTTTTCCGAACTGTTCCTGGAGTACCTTCACGACATCTTCAACGCCCGTGATGAATCCCTTGGCCACGTACGCGGCCCACCTGGCAGCGTCTGTAAGAAGCTGTATCAGCACGTCCTTGATCTTCTGGTAAAGCGTCTCCGCAAGATTCCGCAGCGCTGAGGTCGTCACGTCAAGATTAAACTTGGGGATATCAAAACCCTGCCCCGCAAACCTGAAGCTGGCTTGCAGCGTCGCCGCAATCACTTCAGCGTCTACCTTGAGATCCAGCGTCCCCTCGGCATCGGTATCAATATCGACATTCCCCAGCAGCCCCAGGTCTATCGTGTCAATGCCGACCCTGGCCGTCCCACCAACTCCGAGAAAGGTCGAGCTGCTACTCTTACCGTGCAGGTCGACGGTGATCGCCGACAGCAGGTTCCCATTGAAATCAAACTCTAATCCACTCTCAGTCAGGCTCACGTAGATGTCCCGGCTCAGGCCGAGTATTTCCATGTGGCCGTTGATATAGAAATGAGGCGGTTTGAACTTCTCGTCCGCTTGTTGCGGTTGCGTGAAAGTTGCGGCGGATACTATTGGACCCCCCTCGCCATTTGAAGCACGAATACTAAAGACGGTCTCGTTGCCGATCACGAGCTTGTCCATCTGGGCGTCCACGGCGATCCCTTTACTGGGATCGATTTCGATGGTCGCCTCGGCGTCGTAACCGAGGAAACTAATCGCACCGCTAATGAAGAAAGCCTCGTCAAAGGTCAGGGCGCCGATGGCCGTTTTCTGTGGTGCGCAGTAGAGCTGCGCTTCGACCGAGACCGCGATGTTCCCGTTCTTCTTAACCAGCTGGTAGTGACGCGCCTTATTTTTTAGATCGGTAAGGAACCAGCGCGAGCCCCGTTCGGCCACCACCAAAAAGATCTCCTGCGAACCCGTGGGGATCGTGACTCCGTGAGCCGCAAACTGAGTGGCCACTGCATCGAGCTTCAGATTGTTCAGGTCATCGGCCAGGCTACCATCTATCTGGAACTCGTGCGTGCCCTTGAGCTTGATCGTATCCAGCACCCGATCAATGTTAGACGGGACGAGGTGTGCCGTCATGGTATCCACAATTTCTTTCAAGGTGACGTCGCTCAACGCTGCCGCAACCATGCTCTTCTGAGGTTCGGCGGAGTCGAAGAAGACAGCTGCGGCGAACTCGTGGTCTGCCACCTCGATCGTTCCGGCGATGCCCAAACTCGGTAAACCCTCCCAACTAATTCCAATCTCAAGAGCCAGATTTCCGATTTGAAACACTTCGACGCCGCCAAAGCTGATGGCAATGGGCGTAGTTCCTTTCATTGTCGCTGACAGGAAGGCGCCGTTTGCCACAAACAACAAGACCACCGTGAAGGTCTGGTCATGGCCCTGGATCGAAAAGGTCATACTTCCAGTCAGAAACAGGCTAAGGCTTCCTTCGATCAACTGACCGCCAAATTGGCAGACGAGGGGATGGCCGCTGATAGTGGTGCTATAGCCGACGTAAAGGCGGGAGCCGTCGCGGGGGTCTGAACCCACCTGGAGGGTGATATCAATCACCGGATTGAGGCCCAGCAGTTGGCCCAGAAGGTTCTGCTGCTTGTCTTCGGTATTGATGACCCATTCGCCGTGCAGATTGAAACCCTGGATGACGCCGCTCTTACCGGGCAGCTTGATTTGCTTTGCTGGAAGCTGGGGAGTGTTGAAGGCTGCCAGGTCGGGGAAACTAAAATTCGTATCCTCAAAAGACGAAACGACCAGGACCAGCTTCTGTAGATTGAACAGATCCTCGAAAAAGCTCAGCGGCCCCAGCGAAGGCAGACTGGACATCTTCCCGGAACTAATATCGAGCCCTGCTGCAACTCCCCACTGCGTGCCCGATACTTTCCGAACTTCAAACGCAAAGCTGCCAACCCCCTCCACTTGCGTACCAAGTTGAAAGACGAGGCTTTGCCCGCCTTGCTGACTTTGAATCAACACTGATGAGTTGATAAAGGTGAGATCGAATCCACTCGGCAGCGAAATCTCCTGGTTGGAGAGAGTCTCCACCAGTTGCGAAAGCTTGATCTCCGGGAACAGTGCCCGGATGACAAAACTCCCGGGGATGTCGTAGCGCATGCTGAGTTGCGCGAAATTTCCGAAGGCGATATTTCCGCTAAAAGAACCGGCCAACGGTCCACCCCTCGGATAGGCGAAAGCAAGAACTACGTCGCTCACCCTCAGCTTTTGAAAGCCAACATCGATGTCCCACGAGTTGGGCCCCTGCGCCATCGCCAGGGCCATTGAATAGGACTTCATCGGAGCAACGCTGACGCGCAAAGTGTTGATGGTTAGATCTCCGGGCGCAGGCACTGCGGGCACGTAGGTCTGCATCAGTTGCTTGAGCGGGATGGTCTGTTGGTCTCCCAATTCTGCATAGAGGGTGTAGCCGTCGTCTTTGCTGGCGAAGACGTTGAGGGGAACTCCCTCAATCTGAAACGAGCCGAAGACCGTCACTCCAAAGCGAGGCTTGTTGGCTGAGGCGCCCCCTACTTGCGGCGTGGGAAAAGGATCCGAAACCTCAAAGCGACAAGCGATGCTGTCGACCTCGAAATGATCGTCCCAAACTTTCCAATTGAGTTCGGGCATGCCGATCGTGAACGAGAGCCAGGTGATACCAAACTCAGAGGGCGTGAGACTAAGACTGATTCCGGCGTGCGTGAGTTCCAGTTTGCCAAGGGCATCGCCTACTTGTTTGATCTGATCGGGCAACTCTGAAAGGAGGTCGCCAGTTCCTGCGAGATCCGCCAGATTCGCGAGCTTGCCTACAGTCACGCCCTCGAAATGGCCAAGCAGCAAGAGTTCAGTCGAGCCCGGCTCCATCGGCGCGACCATGTCGAGTTGCAGATCGGCGCTGGGAATAGCCAGACTTCCTGAATAGGCAATTCGCGGCTTGTAAGTATTGTTTTCTTGATACCAACCGTCGGTAGTCGGCGAGTAGATGCGGAAGAAGAGACCGCTGAGTTCCATTGAACCCAACGACTTCGCAAGTCCCAGGTCGGCCTCGAGCAGAATTCCAGGGACAGGGATTTCCAGGTCCCAGGGATATTGCAACGGCTTCAGTCCGAGCGTCGACTCCGTTGCCTTCGGTTGTCGAATCGTGCCGTGGATAGTGAATGGTTGAGCGCTGCCGAAGATACTCTCGACAATCCCGATAATCCCCGTAGGCCGCATCCGACTGACGAAGTTAATGCCCTGTTTGAGATCTACTTTGAAATCAGGTTCCTGGCTGGCCTCGCTAACCACGACGAAGTAGGAATTGAACAAGGGCAGCTCGTCCAGGGGAATGCTCAAGGGATCGCCAATGGGCTTGTCCCAGTCGACCATCTTCGGCAGATCGGGAAAGCTCCGCGAGAACTGCCAATCACCGGGTCCCGGCATTTCGCCGCGCAAGGTGTATTTGAGAAATAGTTGCGCGTTTCCGTCCTTGTCTAGCGTCGCCCTCGCTTCTACCGGGAGGTCGGCAACATTGAGAAAACTGGAGTTTCCTTTTATGACCACCGTTTCATTCTGGCCATCTCCGGCCCCCGCCGTAGCATTCGTGAGCACTATGGGCTGATCCGAATTTGAGCTTGAAAGAAGATTGGCAATATTGGGCGTCAGCGTATTTGCCGCAATGATTACTTTGCCACCCTCAATTTTCAGCGCGTCACGAAGCTGTGCGAAGTTCATTTTCACAATCCTTTCACGGTTCAAAGCTTCAAACAGTTGCCCGTGTTTTGGGGTTTACTGGTATCGCTCACGCCGCCTTATTACGCCGGCATTGCCAGAGTCGGATAGAGAACTATCTGCTGTGTGAAGTTCTTGTAGCCGCCGGCCGGCATCGGTATCCGGAGGGCGCCCTCGGGAATCGCGAAGGTATGGGCCGCCGCGACGGCCGGCGCCAGAGTTGCGGTCGCAGTCAGATCAGCGCCAGTCGGTACCAGCAGCGCCGTCAGCAGGGAGGGATTGTTCCACGTGTAGCCTTGGACCTGTTTCACCTCTGAGCGCGCCGATGGATTAGTGATACCGTCGTTGCGAATGATGTAGCCGCCGACTTTTGCCGCAACTGACTGTGGTTGAATGCCCATGCCGCCAGCGGAAAGGATGTGTAGCTTGACCTCCTGAGCATTGCCTTCCTTAGCCTCCCATTCGCTGAGCACATTCTTCAACACCCGACAGTTGGGGCTATTCAGATGGTCAAGACAAACCTCGAGGCCAACCGGGTCGCCCTCGATGTGAAACACGCGGTTCTTTTTTCTCTTCCAGGATTCGAAGAAGAGCTTGATCGTTGGATCCTGACCGGGCGACATTCCTACGGGCAGCCCATCGATGCCTGACGGCAGTTGTTTTTCGATCAGCCTCAGAGTATCTGCCTGACCTCCACGGACGTGGACGGCGGTGTTGAAGTAGAGAGGCCTGGCTCTAATGTCCTGTCTCGTGTTCCACATCACCGTGCCGCAAACAAACAGCCAATTACTAAAGTCGGCATGGACGAACATGCTATTCAGGGCTTCAATGATCTGGTTTTTGACATCATTCGGATAGGTATTCGAAAAGTAGCTGGCATCGATTACCGGGGGCCGAAAGTAAAACTCCGGCATCATGAATATTTTCAACGTGTTCGCATTGTCGCCGCCTACGGCCGGGTTGATCGTCAGCTGGTTGGCCGCAGCGTTGACCACTCCCGCCATGCGCTTCAGGCGAATTTTGGCGTCGGCATTGGTGACCCCTGCGGGAACCGGGAGTCGCGAAATCGCTTGATACTCCTGGCCGGGATCCCATCCTGATAGACCATCAACGCTGGCTTGTGTTTTGTAGGTCGCAGTCGGGATTTCCCAGGCAACGACTCGGAAATGTGTATATGGCATACGTTATAAAGCAAACTGGTAGTTTGCATTGTCTGAATGGCTTCAATCCAAATCGCAATGAACAGTTTGCGTTACCAGGATTTGGTTCCCGATCTCATGCCAGGGCCTGAGACGGGTATATGACGATCCTCTGTTGAAATTCGAAGTTGGTGCCACCTAACATCGTAACCAGCTCGTCGCCCGCCAGATTGGTGTTGTCCGTGTTGCCGACACCCGCAGCTAGATTAGCGGTGCCCCATAAACTCGATGGCTGCACGGTTATGAACGACGCCATCTTGTAGCTTTCAACCTTCCTCAGTTCCGAGTGTGGGGCTGCGGTAAATCCATCGTTGCGCAAGACATAGCCATTCACTTTTGCCGAAACCGAATACGGTTGAAGTGGCATGCCCCCGGCGGTTATTAGGTGCAAGCTAACGTTTTGAGTTTGACCGTTTTCCTTATCACTCCATTCGTTGAGGGTCCGCTTTAAGACGCGGCAGGTTGAGGAAGAACCATGGTCCAGGCAAACCTCCAGACCCATCGGAGAACCGTCGATGGTAAAGACGCGAAGTTTTCTATTGCGCCATTCCTCATAAATAGGCTTGAGCTGTGCGTCCGCACCGGGAGCAAAGGCCTGCGGCACGCCGTCAATGCCGGAGGCAAGTTGCTTTTCGATGATCCGAGTTGCCTGCTGCACGGGCCCTCCGCGGACCCACAACGCGCTATTGAAGTAGTTGGTTTTAGGGTTGCGCTGGGCGTCTAACTGGTCCTTGCGATTCCACATGACAGTGCCAGGCACGATTAGCCAGTGGGTAAAGTCAGCATGCTGAAACATCAGATCCAGTGCGCCCCAAATCTTAAACATCTCGGCTTGCGGGTAAGTACACTGATCATAATTGGGGCCGGTTGTGACTGGCGGCCTGAAATAGAATTCAGGCGCGATAAATATCTTTAAGGTCTGGTTATTGTCCCCGCCTATTGCATTGACGCGTGTCGCCGCCCGGTCTACCACTGCCGCTAACCTGGCAAGTCGGGTTCTTGCGTCTCCAGCAGCCACAGTCGCAGTGACCGGCAAACGGACGACTGCTGCACATTCATTGCCGGGCGCAAATCCCGACACCACAGGACTGTTTTGAACACCTAAATCTTGCGTCGCCGTAGGTACTTCCCAGGCGATAAAACGAAAATGCGTATAGGGCATTCCGATGCTCCGATTAGTTCCTTCAAATGCTGCACCTTGATCGCCAAGCGGCTTTTCACAAAGTGGTTCAGCTCGTCCACTATCAGAACCGGAGCAATAGCGACCGGCCCTGGAATTCCTTGTACAAAGCAGTGTCGTTTGCCCGCACGAATCTCAGGTCGATTCTTCAACCGGTCGCTATCCTTCAAGGTTCCGCATTTGTTGACCCACTGAAAGCCTTAGCGCCTCCGGTTATGAAGCAAATTCATCCGTCGAGCCGGGACGCCAACGTCTTGCTGACGTTCTCGGTGGCAGTTCGACTAATCTCCCCGAGACTTTGCACCGCCTGGTTGTTAATCGACTGCACGGCCTTGCTCTTGATCTCGTCCTTGTTCAGAACCTGGTTGATGATGTCGCCGAATTCCGAATCGACGTGGAGCTCTATCGACGCTTCACTTAGCGGAGCCTCCAGTTGCAGCTTTTGAAAGTTGATCTTTAGCGAACGCAAACCTCTGCCGGAGTCGTCGAGTTCGTCGCCAGAGAGATCCACGGTGGTGACCAGGTTTGACCGGCGAAACTTGACTGTGAAACCTCCGTCGATCGGTCCGTCCAGATCCTGAGCGCTCATGGAAAACCGGCCGGCCATGGTGAGCGGCGCATCCGGAACCTGCCTGGTCTCCCCGCCCGAGACGGTCACCTGGGGCGGCGGAGCGAGGGTGGAGACAGACAGCCTGGCGTCTATCGCTATTGGCGCCATCGACATTTGGTCGACCGGCGCCTGGTTGTTGGAAAAGCCAGTCACCAGGCATTGAAGAAACTGCGCGTCCTGGAATTCAATGCCCTCATAATTCTGGTTTCCCAGTGAGATTCGTTCGATCTGATATGGCTCCAGCTGTGGGCTCGTGAAACCACAGATCATCTTAGGCAGATAGAAGTCGCTGTCAGGGTTGTTGAACGCAACCCGCATTCGGTCGAAAACATATTGATCAAAAGGATTGATGCCCCCCTGACCGGTGGCGCTCGGCAGGCCGCCCGCCGGCACGGTCGCGAAGGCATCGTCAAACGCCTGGTTGAGCTTCTCCTCGAAGAGACGGGCGAATTGCTCTCGCGTACTTTGCTTGTTGAGCGAGGTATTCAGATTCTTGATGAGGCCACGGCGGCCATCTTCGCTTTCCAGAGCTTTCCTGGCGTGCGGGATCCATACCTTGTTCGCCATGTAGGCCCACGTGGTTTTGACTGTTAGATCGGTGACCGTAGAAGGAGGAACACTACCGGGCTGAGGTCCGCGGATAGTGATGTGATTGACGCTGAGCTGCAGTCTTCTCGCAGGGTCGGTGCCGGCGATTAGCACCTCGATCTCGACATCGGCGAAGACGTTTGTGAGGGTCGTCTTAAATGTACCCTCACCATCAATATGCTCGGTGGGAAACCACTTATCGCACGTCGTCGGCTTAGGCTCATCAGCCTCGGTGGCGAGCGCGCTACAGGCGCACTGCTGGAGCAGGTAGTCGCCCTCAATTTCCACCTGCCGCAGGTCCGGATACCGGCCAAACTGGATTGTGATGATTGCGCGATAACCCGTTCCAGGTTGCGTCACCAGAGGGTCGGGAAGAACCCAGGTATTATCAAGCCCATAAACCGTGAGATCAGAGAGTGTCAGTTGCGGCCAGGGTTGTTCCGGACAAGGGATCGGTTGGTGGAATCTTTGTTCTGCCACCACTTTCGCGTTTGGAATCAGTCTCGTTCCTTTAAGCTCCCCATACTCCGCCGCCAGTCCTACCCACCACTGGCCTATCATGTTGTCGCGAAAAAGCGCCCCTGCTTCGCCCGTGATGTCTCCGATGTTGAACTTTGATTCCTTCAGGGGAAGTAGCTTGCCCGGCCCACTTTCATTGTCGACTCCCTGCAGCATCTTCGGTACCCAGAGCTTGGTATTCCTGGGATTGTTCAGGCGCTTCCAGAGAGTGTTAAAGATAAAGCCGAATAGTCCGCTACTCATGATCTGCTCCCGCTGAGATAGTCCGTTCAAAAACCACGGTCAACGACGTAAAGGGCGATGTCCTCCAGCGCACGACGATAGCGATTGCGAGGGAATGGTCGCAGGTATTCCACTGCGTCGAGCGCCTCGGATCTCGCCTCGGCATAGGCGCGGGTAAAACTGGCCGATCGTTTTACCGCCTCAATGCCGGATCGCAACTCCACCGGATCGTAAGACTCGCCCCTCATGATTCGACTGACCGAATGTGTCGGGCCAAGCTCGTCCATCGCGTAAATAATCGGCAGTGAAACGCGACGGCGTGCGAGATCCATGCCCTGAGGCTTTCCGGCCGCCTCGTCGTCATGCGCGAAATCGAATAGATCGTCCATCATCTGAAACGCCCTTCCGACTCTTCGACCGTAGAAACCGATCCGGCGCGATTCGCTGGTCCGGCCATCGGCGAGGGTCACACCGGATTCACAGGCGAGCCCAAAGAGAACGGCCGTCTTGCGCTCAATCGTCTCCAGATAGCGCTTGTGCAAGAGCGCTGTGTTCCACGTCGGGTCGGTATGTAGTTCATCGAGCTCTCCGCAGCAGATGCGAAACGCCGTGTCGAG
>Ga0190272_10001495_pt1 | contig 11231 bp, 8 predicted proteins | sample Popmic504T_FD_133746 | JGI IMG/M metagenome (GOLD analysis project Ga0190272, IMG submission 133746) | Populus adjacent soil microbial communities from riparian zone of Shoshone River, Wyoming, USA - 504 T | ecosystem: Environmental > Terrestrial > Soil > Riparian zone | place: USA: Wyoming...
CGCTCCTGCCGCTCTACCCTGCCGCGCTCGTGGCCAAGCTCGCCGCCACCCTCGACCGGGTCTCCGGCGGCCGGCTCGACCTCGGGGTGGGCGTCGGTGGCGAGTCCCGCGCCGAGTTCGACGCGTGCGGCGTGCCGGTGTCCGAACGCGGCGCCCGCACCGACGAGGCGCTCGACGTGCTCACCAGGCTGTTCGGCGGCGACGCGGTGACCTTCGACGGCCGGTTCACCCACCTCGACGGCGTGACCCTCGACCCGCCGCCGGTGCAGCGGCCACGCCCGCCGATCTGGGTCGGCGGCCGCAAGGACGGCGCCATGCGGCGGGCGGCGCGGTACGCGGACGTCTGGATGCCGTACATGTACACCCCGGAACAGCTCGCGCTGAGCCTCGACCGGATCGGGTCCTACGCCGCTGAGCTCGGCCGCCCCGGCGCGGTCGACGGCGCCGTCTTCCTGTGGCTCGGCGTCGGCCGCGACCGGGAACAGGCACACGAGGCCGCCGTCGCCAAGCTCGGCGCGGTCTACCGGCAGAACACCGACCGGATGCTGGAGCGGTACGTGCCCACCGGAGACCCGGCGGCCGTCGCGGCCCGCATCGACGAGTTCGGCGCCGCCGGGGCGCGGCGCGTCGTCTGCGCGCTGGCCTGCCCGGACGACGAGAGGGCCGAGGCGATCCGGCTGCTCGGCGAGGAGGTCCTGCCCCGACTCGGTGTCCGGCCGGCTCCGCGCTCGTAGCTCTCGGCCGCCAGAAGCTCGTCCCGGTGTGCAGGAGGTTGCGTCGTGGTGCGCGCGTGGCGTCCACGAATCGGGGTGGCCGGAACTCGGCGCGGCCGCGCGTGACGACGCAGTCCCATCGACCGGTCACTCCGGGTCGGTCGGCTCCAGCAGCAGCACCGGGATGACGCGGTCGATCTTCTCCTGGTACTCCGCGTACTGGGGGAACGCCTCGACACACCGGGCCCACCACTGCTCACGCTCGGCGCCGTCGATCTCCCGCGCTCGCGCTGTCCAGGTTCGGTCCGTGTCCTGCAGGTCGATGACCGGGTTGGCCAGGAGGTTGCGGTACCACGCCGGATGCTCGGGAGCGCCGCCCCTGCTGGCCACCGCCGCGTAGACGCCGTCGTGCTCGACCCGCATGACCGGCACCTTGCGGACGTTCCCCGAGACGCCGAACATGGTCATCATCACCACCGGCCGGCCGAGCACCGAGACGGCGCTGGTGGTGCCGTCAGCCTCGATCTTCGCGACCTGGTCGCGGACCCAGCTCGACGTGCTCGGCACATACGTGCCCTGAATCGTCATGGTGACCATGCAACCACGGACCCGTCGGGACGGTGGAGCCGCGGAGCTCCACGCCCCGGACCCCTGACCTCAGGCGACGCCGAAGAAGCCGGGCGGCGGGGCGGGGGAGCGGCGCGCGGTCGCGTCGGTGAGTGGGGTGGCGCCGCCGACGAACCTGGCCAGCGGCGCGCCGTGCACTACCCTCGCCGGGAACGGGTCGGACGCCACCGCGCGGGCCAGCTCGGCGGTCGGCAGCTCGGTGTGGCTCGCCACCAGCACGAGGTTGCCGAAGCGGCGTCCACGCAGGACGGTCGACGCGGCGATCAGGCAGGTGTGCGCGAAGACCGCCCGCACGCCGGCCACCTGGGTGCGGACGAAGGCCAGCCCGCTGCCGTCGGCGAGGTTCGCCGCGTACACCCCGGTGGGCCGCAACGTCCTGGCCGCGGCCCGCACGAACTCGACAGAGCTGAGGTGGGCCGGTATCCGCGACCCGCTGTACACGTCGGCCACCAGCAGGTCGAGGCCGGCGTCCGGGGCGTTGGACAGCAGCTCACGGGCGTCGCCGATCTGGATGCGCGGCTGCCGGTCGCGCGGCAGCGGCAGCGTGCGCCGCACCAGGTCGACCAGCGCGGCGTCGACCTCGATCACGTGTTGGGAGGACCCCGGGCGCGTGGCGGCGACGTAGTTCGGCAGGGTGAGGGCCCCGCCGCCGAGGTGCAGCGCGCGCACCGGGGTTCCCGCCGGCCCCAGCGCGTCCACCACGTGCCCGAGCCGGCGCACGTACTCGAACTCGAGGTACGTCGGGTCGTCCAGGTCGAGGTACGACTGGGGTGTCCCGTTCAGCAGCAGCAGCCACGCCTGCGGCCGGTCCAGGTCCGGGATCAGCTCGGCGACGCCGGAGTCGACGGTCTCGCGGACCGCCATGGCGTCGCGGCTCTGCCGGTGGTTCATGCCGTCATCGTTGCCTACCGGCCGCGCCGGTCTCCACGGTGATTCCGCCCGGGCGGGCCACAAGCCGGCGGACCACAGGACAGGCGGCCACCAGGACAGCGGGCCACGGACGGACCGCGTCAGGTGGTCGGCGGGGGCGTGGTCGTCGTCGTGGTCGGCGGCGGGGTGGTCGTCGTCGTGGTGGGAGGGGGTGGCGGCGGTGGGGGTGGTGGAGGCGGCGGCGTGTTCCTGGTGGTGGTGCGCGGCGGCCTCGGCCGGGTGGTGGTGCGGGTGGTCGTCGGGGGCTCCGTCGTCACCTGGGTCTGTGCGGGCGGTGCGGGCGGGGGCTCCGCGGTGACCGACGTGGTCAGCATCCACGACGGCAGGGGGAACGGCAGTCGCGTGCTCTCCGGGGCAGAGCCTTCCTCGATCGGGGCTCCGATGGGCTGGCCGCAGGCCGCACCGCAGAAGATCGCGGCCACGGCGGCAACGCCCACGGCGAGGCGCGGGATGCTGCTCAACACCGAGACTGCTCCGTTCCTCAGGCATCGGGATCGCCGAGCAGCGGAAACGCTCTGCGACTGCGCGGACGCTATCAGGGGTCACCCGAACGAGTGAGCAACGGTCTCATCACAATGGGAGACGTGGGGCAGACGGAGGCGGTGCGGCTCGTCGCGGTCGTGCACGGGAACGTCCAGGGCGTCGGGTTCCGGTGGTGGACCAAGTGCCGGGCGGCCGAGCTCGGGGTGAGCGGCCACGCCAGGAACCTGCCGGACGGCCGGGTGGAGGTGCTCGCCGAGGGCCTGCGGCCGTCGTGCGAGCGGCTGCTCGACCTCCTGCGGCACGGTCCGACACCCGGCCGGGTCGACCGCGTGGTGCCACGCTGGAGCGCGCCGACCGGCGAACCCACCGGCTTCGCCGAGTGCTGACCCGGCGCTGACCGAACCCGACTGACCAAACCCGACTGACCGAACCCGACTGACCGACCGGGCCGGGCCGGGCCGACCGCATGAACGTGACACCAGTCTGGTTCGCGGCCCTCAGAACCAGACTGGTGTCGCGTTCATGCGAGAGAGACGGCCGGGTGTCCGTGCGGTGCGGCCAGAGGGAACCCGGCCGGCGCGCTGACCCGGCTCGGCCTGCGTCGGGAGCGGGCGTGGCCCGGGTACCCTCTGCCGGATGGCCGCTGGGTTGACGGCGGCCTCCGAGGGGCCGCGGTCGCCGATGGATCCAGCCGGCGGCAGGGAAGGGACCGGCACGTGCACCTGAAAAGCCTGACGCTGAAGGGCTTCAAGTCCTTCGCATCGGCTACCACGCTGCGCTTCGAGCCGGGCATCACGTGCGTCGTCGGCCCGAACGGCTCCGGCAAGTCCAACGTCCTGGACGCGCTGCGCTGGGTGATGGGCACCCAGGGCGCCAAGGACCTGCGCGGCGGCAAGATGGAGGACGTCATCTTCGCCGGCACCAGCGGCCGCCCGCCGCTCGGCCGCGCCGAGGTCACCCTCACCATCGACAACCGCGACGGCGCCCTGCCGATCGAGTACACCGAGGTGTCGATCACCCGCCGGATGTACCGCGACGGCGCCAGCGAGTACGAGATCAACGGCAGCACCTGCCGGCTGCTCGACGTGCAGGAGCTGCTGAGCGACTCCGGCATCGGCCGCGAGATGCACGTCATCGTCGGGCAGGGCCAGCTCGGCGAGATCCTGCAGGCCAAGCCAGAGGACCGGCGCGCGTTCATCGAGGAGGCCGCCGGCGTCCTCAAGCACCGCAAGCGCAAGGAAAAGGCGCTGCGCAAGCTCGACGCGATGCAGGCCAACCTCACCCGCCTCACCGACCTCACGGCCGAGCTGCGCCGCCAGCTCAAGCCCCTCGGCAAGCAGGCCGAGATCGCCCGCAGGGCCTCGCAGGTGCAGTCCGAGCTGCGCGACGCCAAGCTGCGCCTCGCCGCCGACGACCTGGTGACGCTGCGCACCGAGCTGGCCCGCGACGAGGCCGACGAGGCCGCCGCCAGGAAGCGCCGCGCCGAGGTCGAGGCCGCGCACGCCGCGGTCGCGTCCGAGCAGCTCGTGCTGGAGGAGCGGCTGGCCGACATCGCGCCGCGCCGGGCGGCCAGTCAGGAGACCTGGTACCGGCTGTCGGCGCTGGAGGAGCGGCTGCGCGGCACGGTGCGGCTGGCCCAGGAGCGTGCCCGCCACCTGACCGCGCCCACCGAGGAGCAGCGCCCCGGCCGCGACCCCGACGAGCTCGAACGCGAGGCCGAGCAGGCCGCCGAGCTCGAGGCCGAGCTGGCCGAGGTCGTCGAGACGTCGCGCGAGGCGCTGTCCATCGCGGTCGAGACGCGGGCCGAGCTGGAGGACGCGCTGTCGGCAGCCGAGCGCCGCCACCTCGACGCGGTGCGGTCCATCGCCGACCGCCGCGAGGGCCTGGCCAGGCTCGGCGGGCAGGTGGACTCGTTGCGCTCCAAGGCAGGTGCCACCGCAGAGGAGATCGAGCGGCTGTCCACGTCGCTCGCCCACGCCCGCGACCGGGCCGCCGAGGCGCAGCGCGAGTTCGACGAGCTGCAGACCAGGATCGGCGCGCTCGACGCCGGCGAGGTCGGCCTCGACGCGCGGCACGAGTCGGCGCTCGCCGGCCACACCAGCGCCCAGGAGCGGGTCGTCGAGCTGGCCGCGGCCGAACGCGAGGCCGAGCAGGCCATCGCGCACTGGAAGGCCAGGGTCGACGCCCTGTCGCTGGGCCTGGCCCGCAAGGACGGCGCGGGCACGCTGCTGGCCGCCGCCGAACGGCTGCCCGGGCTGCTCGGGTCCGTCGCGGCGCTGTTGACCGTCGAGCACGGCGCGCAGGCCGCGGTGGCCGCAGCCCTCGGGCCGATCGCCGACGCCATCGCGATGTCCACCGTCGACGACGGCGTGACCGCGCTGGAGCTGCTCAAGACCGAGGACGCCGGCCGCGCGGGCCTGCTGCTCGGCGCAGGGCCCGACACCCCGGACGACCGCACCGGGTGGCCCGCCCTGCCGGCCGGCGCCCGGTGGGTGCTCGACCTGGTCACCGCCCCGCCGCCGCTGCGCCCGGCGCTGCGCCGCGCGCTCGACCGGGTCGCGCTCGTCGAGGACCTGGCCGCGGCGCGGGCACTGGTGACCGCCCAGCCGCTGGTCCGGGCCGTCACCCGCGACGGCGACGTGCTCGGCGCCGACCACGCGGTCGGCGGCTCCGGCCGGGCCCAGTCGATGATCGAGGTGCAGGCCGCCGTCGACGAGGCCGACGAGAAGCTCGGCGCCGCGCAGCGTCAGATCGTGGCGCTCGCCGCCGCGCTGGAGGGTGCCCGCGCCGAGGAGGCCGCCCGCGGCGAGGAGGTGGCCAACGCACTCGCCGCCCTCAACGAGTCCGACGCCCAGCTGGCGGCGGTCGCCGAGCAGCTCGGCCGACTCGGCCAGGCGGCCCGTTCGGCCGCGGCCGAGGCCGAGCGGCTGCAGACCCAGCGCGCCACCGTCGAGGCCACCAGGGACCAGGCCCTCACCGCCCTCGGCGACCTGGAGGACCGGCTCACCGCCAGCCAGGGCGAGCCGATCGACGACGAGCCGGACGCGGCCGAGCGCGACGAGATCTCCGCAGCACTCGCGGGCGCGCGCACGGGTGAAATGGACGCCAGGCTCGCGGTCCGCACCGCCGAGGAGCGGGCCAGGGCCCTGCACGGCCGCGCCGACCAGCTGCGCCGCGCCGCCCGTGCCGAACGCGAGGCCCGCGCCCGCGCCGAGGCCGCCCGCGCCGCACGGACCCGCGGCGCCGCCGTCGCGCAGCTCGTGGCCGGCGCCGGTGACACCGCGCTGACCCGGATCGCCGAGTCGCTGCGCCGCGCGTCGGCCGAGCGTGACACCGCGGCCGCCGATGCCGCCCAGTACGAGTCGGCGATGAGCTCGGTCCGGGTCCGGCTGCGCGAGCTGGACGGCGAGCTGGCCAAGCTCGTCGACACCGTGCACCGCGACGAGCTGCTGCGCGCCCAGGCCCGGCTGCGGGTCGAGCAGTTGGAGACCAGGATCGCCGACGACCACGGCATCGGCCTCGACGACCTGGTCGCCGAGTACGGGCCGTCGGTGTCCGTCCCGCCGTCGGCCGGTGAGATCGCCGAGTTCGACGCCGCCCGCGAGCGCGGCGAGGAGGTCGTCGCCCCGGCCGCGGTGCCGTTCGACCGCCCCACCCAGCAGCGCCGTGCCCAGCGCGCCGAGCGTGACCTGGCGCTGCTCGGCAAGGTGAACCCGCTGGCCCTGGAGGAGTTCGCCGCGCTTGAGGAGCGCTACAAGTTCCTGTCCACCCAGCTGGAGGACCTCAAGGCCACCCGGCGTGACCTGCTGACGGTCGTCGCCGAGGTGGACGCGAAGATCCTCGAGGTCTTCACCGACGCTTACCACGACGTGGCCCGCGAGTTCGAGATCGTGTTCGCCACCCTGTTCCCCGGCGGCGAGGGGAAGCTCGTCCTGACCGAGCCCGACGACATGCTGACCACCGGCATCGACGTCGAGGCGCGCCCGCCCGGCAAGAGGATCAAGCGGCTGTCCCTGCTGTCCGGCGGCGAGAAGTCGCTCACCGCGGTGGCCATGCTGGTGGCGATCTTCCGGGCCCGGCCGTCGCCGTTCTACGTGCTCGACGAGGTCGAGGCCGCACTCGACGACACGAACCTACGTCGGCTGCTCGGGCTGCTGGAGCAGCTGCGCACGACGTCGCAGCTCATCGTCGTGACGCACCAGAAGCCGACGATGGAGATCGCCGACGCGCTGTACGGGGTGAGCATGCGCGGCGACGGCATCAGCACCGTCATCTCGCAACGGCTGCGTGGGGTCAACCCGGATCCGGCCGCACCGGAGGAGGGCGCCGCATGAACCAGCCCCCGTACGCGGCTCCCGCGCCGGGTCCCTACGGTCCGCCGTGGCCGGCGGGGCTGCCCTGGCGGGGCGGACCCGTGCCCCCTCCTCCGCCGGGCTGGGCGCGGCTGGTGCTCCACAGCTCGTACAACGCCGTCTTCGTACTCCCGTTCGGGCTCACCGTCATGGTCGACGGGCAGCTACGCCGCTCGTCATGGGGACTGACCGTGATCGACCTGCCGCCCGGGCCGCACCACCTGCACGTGTACACCCAGAGCCTGCGCCGGATGGGCAAGGTCGACGCCGAGCTGTCGCTCGCTCCGGGGCAGCTCCTGCCGCTGTACTACCGTTCATCGCTCAATGCCTTCGGCCCCGGCCGCCTCGGCCACACCCCGCAGCGTTCCCCCGGCGTGGTGGTGGCCGTCCTGGTCTGGACCGTCCTCCTGGTCCTGCTCGTCCTCACCACGGTCCTGTTCGTCACGGGCTGACACCCGTCGGCTGGCGGGGTCGAGCCTGCCCGGCCCTGCCGCGGCCGCAGTGCGAGACTGCACCGGTGTCGAGTACCACCGTGATCGTTGTCGTCGCCGTTCTGCTGTTGCTCGCAGCGGCCCTGGTCACCGGCGTCGTGCTGGCCAGGCGCCGCCGGATCAGCCTCACCGGGAGCGAGCCGAAGCAGGTCGACGACGCCCCGCGACCCGGCGGTTATCGCGCCGGCAGCGGCATCAGCTTCTCCGCGGGGCCGCGCACCGGGACGGCGCAGGAGGACTCGGTCCCACCGGCGGTCACCCTGCCCGGCGACCCGGTCCTGCCGGACGCCCCGCCCGACATCCCGGCGGCCCGCGAACCCGGGCCGGACGACCTGCCGGACACCCCGGGTCCCGCAGGCCTGACGTCACCCACGCCCACGCCGTCCCCCACTCCGACGCCGACGCCGACACCGACACCGACGCCGACACCTACGCCGTCGCCCGAGCCCGTTCCGTCGCCGCGGCCCGAGCCGAGCCCGACGCCGACGCCATCGCCGACCCCGGAACCGAGTCCTACGCCGGCTCCGTCGCCCACGCCGATCCCGTCACCCGCCCCGGAACCCACGGCGACCCCGGCCACGGCGGGGCCGGAGGCGGACGAGATCCAGCCCAGCGCCGGCCGGCTGGAGCGGCTGCGCGGCCGGCTGGCCCGCAGCCGCGGCGCGTTCGGGCAGGGGCTGCTCGGCCTGCTCGGCGCCGGCGACCTCGACGAGGACTCGTGGTCCGAGGTCGAGGACACGCTGCTGCTGGCCGACCTGGGCCAGGCCACCACAACCGAGATCGTCGAGCAGTTGCGCGCCCAGGTCGTCAGCCGGGGGGTCCGCACCCCCGACCAGGCGAGGGCCATGCTCCGCGACGTGCTGACCACGGCCCTGCACCCCGAGATGGACCGCTCCGTGCGGGCCCTGCCGCACGAGGGCAGGCCGGCGGTCGTGCTCATCGCCGGGGTCAACGGCACCGGCAAGACCACCACCACCGGCAAGTTGGCGCGGGTGCTCGTAGCCGACGGCCGCCGGGTGCTGCTCGGCGCGGCCGACACCTTCCGCGCGGCCGCCGCCGAGCAGCTGCAGACGTGGGGCGACCGGGTGGGCGCCGAGGTGGTGCGTGGCCGTGAGGGCGCCGACCCGGCCGCGGTCGCGTTCGACGCCGTCAGGCGCGGCACCGAGCTCGGGGTGGACGCCGTGCTCGTGGACACCGCGGGCCGCCTGCACACCAAGACCGGCCTGATGGACGAGCTGGGCAAGGTCAAGCGCGTGGTGGAGAAGCTGTCCGAGGTGGGCGAGGTGCTCCTCGTGCTCGACGCCACCACCGGCCAGAACGGCCTGATCCAGGCCAGGGTGTTCTCCGACGTGGTCGACGTCAGCGGCATCGTCCTCACCAAGCTCGACGGCACGGCCAAGGGCGGCATCGTGTTCCGGGTGCAGCGCGAGCTCGGGGTGCCGGTGAAGCTCGTCGGCCTCGGCGAGGGCCCCGACGACCTCGCCCCGTTCGAGCCGGCGGCCTTCGTCGAGGCGCTGTTGGGCTGACGCCCATGTGAGTGGCGTTTGGTGCCAGAACACCAAACGCCACTCACGACTTGTCCACAGGCTCGGGAGGCCCCAGCCCGGCCCAAGATCGCGCCGGTACGGTGGGCGCCGCCACCTGGCAATCCAGCCGTCCGAGAGGAATCCGAGCTGTGCGTACCCGCCTCGCCGCCGTCGCCGCAGCGACCGCGCTCGTCGCGCTGACCGTCGGCTGCTCGTCCGACGAGGAGCCGGCCGCCCAGCCGAGTTCGACGACCACGGCCGCGCCGGCACCGAGCACCACGACGGCCTCCGCGACCACCCCGCCGCCGACCACCGAGGCCAACCAGGTGATCAGCGTGGCGGTCACCGCGGGCACGGTCACCCCGGCGCCGGCCGCGGTCGACGTCACGCTCGGCAGCACGGTCGTCATCGAGGTGACGTCCGACGTCGTCGACGAGCTCCACGTCCACGGCTACGACAAGACGCTGGCGCTGCCGGCCGGGCAGCCCGCGCGGCTGGAGCTGCCGGCCACCATCCCCGGGCAGTTCGAGGTGGAGCTGCACGAGGGCGGCCAGCTGCTGTTCACCCTCAGGGTGAGCTGACGCCGTGCCGGTGCTGGCCCACGGCATCGGCGGCCGCTCCGACCTGCCGATCCCGGTGTGGTTGGCGATGTACGCCGGTGCGATGGCCGTGCTCGTCTCGTTCTTCGCGGTGGTCGCGTTCTGGCCGCGGCCGAAGCTGACCGGCGACGCACCCGGCCGCGCCCTGCCGGCCGCGCTGCAGCGGGTGGCCGACGCCACTGCGACGAGGGTGGCGCTGCGGGTGTTCGGCGTCGCGGCCCTCGCGGTGTTCCTCGGCGCGGCGTGGTTCGGGCCGGACCGCTCGGCGGACAACCCGGCGCCCACCTGGTTCTACGTGTGGTTCTGGGTCGGGCTGGTGCCGGCGTCGATCCTGCTCGGGCCGGTGTGGCGCCTGGTGAACCCTCTGCGGGCGATCACCGCGGTCCTGCTCGCGGCCCGCGGCGGCCGCCCCCTGTACGGCGGGCGGGACGGTGCCGGCGGGCGGGACGGTGCCGACGGGCTGGAGGCCGACGGACGGGGCGGCGAAAAGGACGACGGACGGGACGCCGACGGCTCCAGCGCCGAGGCGTGGCTGCGTCGGGTCGGGTACTGGCCCGCCGTGGCCGGGCTGTTCGCGTTCGTCTGGCTGGAGCTGGTGTCGGTGGGGCCGGACTCGCCGCGCACCGTCGCGCTGTTCGTCACCGTCTACTGCCTGGTCAACGTCGCGGCGGGCGTCGTGTTCGGGGTGGGGTGGTTCACCAGGTGCGACGGCTTCGAGGCGTACTCGTCCCTGCTCGCCCGCCTGTCGCCGTTCGGGCGGCGCGCCGCCGACGGTCGGCTGATCCTGCGCAACCCGCTCGACGGTCTCGCCGGCCTGCCGGCCGCGCCCGGCCTGGTCGCCCTGGTGTGCGTCGTACTGGGGTCGACGGCGTTCGACGGGCTGAGCCGCACCGCGCCGTGGCGTCGGCTGGTGAACGGCGCCGAGCCGCTGCGCTACGTCTCGCTGGGCACGATCGGCATCGTGGCGTCGATCGCCGCGGTGGCCGCGATCTTCCTCGGCGCCCTGTGGTCGAGCGGGCCGGAGATGCGGCCGTCGGCGTTCGCGCACACCCTGGTGCCGATCGGCGTCGGGTACACCGTGGCGCACTACTTCTCCCTGGCCGTCTTCCAGGGGCAGGCCGGGTACCTCCTGGCCGGCGACCCCTTCGGCCGCGGCTGGGACCTGTTCGGCACCGACGGCGTGCCGATCGACTACCTGGTGGTGTCCACGTCGCTCATCGCGCTCGTCCAGGTGGGGGCGATCATCGCGGGACACATCGTCGGCGTCATCGCCGCGCACGACCGGGCGGTGGCCGTGCTGCCGCGCCATACCGCGCGGCGTGGCCAGTACCCGCTGCTGGTGGCGATGGTGCTCTACACGAGCATGGGCATCGGCCTGCTGGTGGGCACCTGACGGTGGGGGCCATGCGGCCGTTCGGCCCTATCCGTGCCCCGACCCGGTGCGATACCAAGATCACCTTCAGGGCGTCGATCGGTTCCGCCGAGATACGGGGTGCATGTCAGTGAAGAG
>Ga0190272_10001497_pt1 | contig 11228 bp, 7 predicted proteins | sample Popmic504T_FD_133746 | JGI IMG/M metagenome (GOLD analysis project Ga0190272, IMG submission 133746) | Populus adjacent soil microbial communities from riparian zone of Shoshone River, Wyoming, USA - 504 T | ecosystem: Environmental > Terrestrial > Soil > Riparian zone | place: USA: Wyoming...
CTGTTATTATTGCCGCTCTTCAGACACGGATCTAAGGCTTCAATCTCAGATCAAACTCCAAATCTCGGAACTAACTACGAGGATTATCAGAATGAAACGAATTTCTCTTAGCTTTATCACGCTGCTTCTGTGCGCCTACGTCGTGGCCGCTCAGAAAGTGCCGGTGCAGGAAGTTGTCCTGGACAACGGAATGCGCTTGCTGCTGGTGCCCAGGAAGGGCGACCCCAACGTGGCCGCCGGCTGGGTTGCGCGGGTTGGCTCGGTCAACGAGCGTCCCGGAATCACCGGATTGTCGCATCTTTTTGAGCACATGATGTTCAAAGGCACGCATGCGATCGGCACTAAAAACATTGAAGAAAATTTAAGACTCATCAAAGAAATGGATCAGGTCCGTGCCGAGTTGCGACAGGAACAGCAGGCATTGATTCTCAAAGCGCGCCACGGCGAGATTGCCGATGCCAAAGATCCAAAGTTTCGCTCGGAACGCCACAAGCAGTTGCTCACCAAGTTTGAGGAACTGCTCAAAAAAGAAAAAGACATCATGGTGAAGGACGAGTTTGACCGCATTTACACTACTGCGGGCGGCTCGGGGATGAACGCTGGTACCAGCAACGACTTCACCGTCTACTTCATCAACGTTCCGGCCAACAAGTTGGAGCTCTGGTTCTGGCTGGAGTCAGACCGTCTCCGCAATCCGGTGTTTCGTGAGTTCTATTCGGAGCGAGACGTCGTTCACGAGGAGCGCCGCCTTCGCACGGATAGTACGCCGACCGGAAAATTTAACGAACAATACGACTCGATGTTCTGGCAGTCGTCCCCCTACGGCTGGCCGGTTGTCGGTTGGCCCAGCGATCTCGAAGGCATCACGCGTGAAGAAGCGTTGGAATATTTTGCAGTCAACTACGCGCCAAACAATCTGACGGCAGCTCTCGTCGGTGACATCGATCCTACCCGGGCCGTAGAACTCGCAAAGAAATACTTTGGAAACTTGCCGCGTGGACCACGTCCACCCGAGCCGGTTCGCACCAGTGAGATGCCACAGCTGGCTGAGAAACGAATGGTGGCTTACGCAGAAACCAACCCCCAGGTGCGCGTGCGTTATCACACGGTTGCCGATGGGCACCCTGATGCTTTCGCGCTTGATATCCTCGGCAGCGTGTTAAGCGGACGTACCGGACGACTCTACAAGTCCCTGGTTTTGCAGCAGCAGGTTGCCAACAGCGCCGGCGCCGGACAGGACTCGCGCAAGTATGAAGGCCTCTTTGAAATCAGTGGTGTTGCCAAACCAGGCAAAGCACCTGAGGACGTAGAGCAAGCGCTTTACAAGGAGATCGAGCGCATTCAGAAAGAGCCGGTGGACGCGAACGAATTACAGAAGGTGAAAAACCAGTATGCCGCCGGCGTATTCCGCGGCATCCAGTCAAACTTTGGTTTGATGGTCCAACTACTGCTTCGCGATAACAATCGCGGCTGGGACACGATCAATTCGGATCCAACGCGTCACCAGGCCGTGACGCCGGAGGATATCCGCCGCGTGGCCAACGCTTACTTCAAACCTGAAAACCGAACTATTGCTGTCTACTACACGAAGAAGAAGGCGGAGGGCGAAAAGGAAGATCCTGCGCTGGCCGGCCTGACCGATCAAGAGAAGCAGCAGATCAACGGCATGAAGGCCATGCTGGGCCAGGCGAAACCCGAGCAGCTCCGGTCACTTCTCGGACGGATCGAACAGCAGGCGGGTGCAGCCCCTGCCGAAAAACAGAACTTTTTCAAGGTGGTCAAAAAGATGCTGGAAGATCGCCTCAAGGAACTCGAAGGAGGTAAGCAGTAATCATGAAGAATAGAAGGACGCTTTCAGCACTTCTCGCTTTTGTTTTGTTGACACTGTCGCCGGCTGGCCTATTGGGCCAGGCGCAACAACAGCTTCCACCACACCCGCGTGATCTGAAGTACACCACTCTCAGTTATACCCCGCCGAAGCGTGAGCAGTATCGTCACGTGCTCTCAAACGGCGTGGTTGCATACCTGGTCGAAGATCACGATCTTCCGTTGGTGAATATTTCAACTCTGGTGCGCACAGGAACTTTTCTTGATCCCGCCGGCAAAGAAGGCGTGGGAGCGCTTACCGGCAGTCAGATGCGCCAGGGCGGCACCACCTCGAAAACTGCTGAAGAGTTTGACGAGGCCGCAGACTTTCTGGCGGCCCAGATCTTTAGCAACGTCGGTGCGCTCCAGGGGAATGCGAGCGTTAACTTGTTGGCGAAGGACATCGATCAGGGGCTTGGCCTTTACTTCGACATGCTCAAGAATCCGCGCTTCCAGGAAGACCGCATCAAGCTCGCCAAGAGCCAGTTGATCCAGAACATGGAACGGCGCAACGACAACACCGCGGGCATCGAAGACCGCGAGTGGAGCCGCCTGATTTATGGTGCGAGCCACTTTTCCACCAGGCAGGCAACGAAAGCCTCAATCGAAAGCATTACACGCGAAGATCTGATGGCGTTTCACCAGAAATACTATCAGCCAGGCGGGTTTGTCCTGGCCGTTTCCGGCGACTTCAATACAAAAGACATGATCGCGAAACTCGAAGCCGCGATGAAGGGTTGGCCGGTGAACAAGGCAGTCCCTGAAGTGCCGAAGATGCCTTACACCTCGGTGGCTGGTGTTTATACAGTCAACAAGGCTGATGTAAACCAGGGACGCGTCAGCATTGGACACGTCGGCGCGATGCGGGACAACCCTGATTTCTACGCGCTCTCAATCATGAGTGACATTCTGGGTGGTGGTGGTTTCACTTCACGCATCACTTCGCGTGTTCGTTCAGACGAGGGTCTGGCATACAGTGCCGGCAGCAACTACGGATTCGGCACATACAATCCCGGCGTGTTTCGCGCGTCGTTCCAGTCGAAGAACCCTACCACCACGCAGGCCCTCGACATAGTGATCGAAGAAATCAATCGCATGCGCACCACGAAGGTAACGGCAGAGGAATTGGAAACTGCCAAGAACTTTTTGGTCGAGGTGTTTCCGCGAAACTTTGCCACTGCGTCGCAGGTGGCGGGTGTGTTTGCGCAGGACGAGTTTACCAAGCGGGCGCCTGACTACTGGGCGACTTATCGCGATCGCATTCGCGCCGTGACCGCAGACGATGTGTTGAGGGTGGCGCAAAAATACCTTCAACCCGATAAGTTGGTCGTACTCGTTGTGGGCAACATCGACGAGATTACCAAGGGCAATCCCGACAAGCCGCAGTATACGCTGACGAAGATTGCGAAGGACGGAACGATCAAGCGGATACCGTTGCCGGATCCGCTGACGTTGGTTTACCCGGAAGGGCAATAGACGTACGGGCTCAGTGCAACAATAAATCAGGCGGCGAGGGTTAACCTCGCCGCCTGAATTTTTTTGAGGCTTCAAATAGCGCCCATGAATTGGTTTAAAGATATGTGAATAAATAGATCATGGAATAGTCAGAGGTCATGAAATAGTTAGAGGTCGGGAAGGAGGGCTTGCCCCCGCTCTTCCTCTCGAAACTCCAAACATGAAATGAAAAGAATCACGTCAGTTACCTGAGAGGCAGCTGAGGGTCATAGGTGTTTTGATGAATCGAGTTAACCAAAGGAAGAGCGGGGGCAAGCCCTCCTTCCCGACCTCTAACTATTCCAAGAGCCTCAACGATTCCATGGACCATCTGATTTCAAAAACCGAACTATTCCCGAGTCATTTTACTTCCTCAACATATGGCTCATGCAGCTTCACGGGCGGCTTCTGTGGTTTTCGCAGCTTCATGTTAAGCATTTCCACAAACAGCGAGAAGGCCATCGCGAAATAGATGTAGCCCTTCGGAATGTGTCGATCTAAACCTTCAGCAATTAAACTGACACCGATCAGCAGGAGGAAACTCAACGCCAGCATCTTCACCGTGGGATGACGTTGGACGAAGTTGCCGATGCTGCCGGCAAAGATCATCATGAATACGATCGATACCACGACGGCGGAAATCATGATCCCAATGTGATCGGCCATGCCGACAGCCGTGATTACGGAATCAAGAGAGAAGATAATGTCGAGCAGGAGTATTTGAATTATTACGCTGACGAAAGATGACGCCACGCCCGAGGAGGCGCGGCCTTCATCGTCCTCCAGTTTTCCATGAATCTCGTGCGTGCTCTTACCGATCAAAAACAACCCACCAAGGATGAGGATTAAATCGCGCCCAGAGATTTCCTGACTCAAGACTTCAAACAGCGGACTGGTCAAACGGATCAGCCAGGACAATGAAAATAGAAGGGCGATGCGCATAAACATGGCGAGGAACAAGCCAACAAGCCGCGCTTTTTTCTGCTGCTCTCCCGGCAGCTTCCCCGCCAGAATTGTGATGAAGACGATGTTGTCGATACCCAGAACAAGTTCGAGGGCCGTGAGCGTTAGAAACGCGATCCAAGCCTGAGAGTCGGTTATCCATTCCATTTGTTAATGTCCCCGCCTGACGAATTGAAGTTTGTTGCCGGAAGATTATACATACTCGTCTTAGTAGGACAGACATTCCTGTCTGTCTTTCGCAAAGTAACCGCGCCGCGGTATCAACAAGTACGATTGCGCACGGGTGGACAGAGAGGAATGTCTGTCCTACCGCTGCAAGATTTCCGCCGTCGGTGGTATCAGCCCAAGTTGCTGGAAAAATCCCAACGACTCGACAAGCACCCAATCTTCTGCGATTTGGCCATCGGCGATGCGATGTATCACCATCATCCGAATTGCCACCTGTCTTCCGGTGGGCGCGATTCCATGCCAATCAGCTTCATGCGTGCCGTGCATCACGCTTCTACTGACCACCCTGTCGCCATCGGCCAATAACTCTTCGACTTCGAAACGCAGATCGGGAAATGAATTAACCCACTCGGCAACGTGGTGTTTGACAGTCTCCGGATCGCGCGATGCCGTTTCAATGGGTGCTCCGGAACTGAGTTGATGTGTCACGCAACCTGGAGCAAAGATTTCGTCGGCAACGGCCAGGTTTCGTTCATTCCAAATCTCCTGATAGAAGCGGCGCACGATCGCTTTGTTTAGCTGGGCCGACATCCGTCGACTACCTCCACAACCTCTGTCCGACATGCTTCAGCTTGTCGTCAACGGTGGGACAACTTGATCATGACATCATGTAACGTCGCGGATGCTCTAGCCCGCCACCTCAAACGACAAGCTAAAGCATGTCGGACATTTTGACTTAGAAACTGAACTGTATCTCGAACTCGATCCTTCGATTCCCAGCAGCCTGATTCCCACCCCCGCCGCCAAAGCCTCCGGCAAGCGAAACCGACTCGCCGAAAAACGGAGAACGAAGGTTTCCCACCGGAGTTCCGCGATTGGTCCTATTAAAAAGATTTCGGATTTGAGCGCCAAACTCCAGCTTGAATCTACTCTCTTCCTCGTCACTCCCGCCGCGGCCCTGACCGCCGCCAAACGGACTATTGATCCCGCCGCGCCCACCGCCGCCGCCACCACCTTGAGAGGCCGCGGCTGCACTTTCTCCACCGCCGCCAAACCCAAACTCTTTCGTGATGCGCAGGTTCACACCGAAGAATCCAGGTCCACGCCCGTGGTTTCGCGGAATGATCGTATCGCCCAGGTCGGGCGTGGGATCGAGCACGCCAAATCTAGTTGCGATCACATCGGCTTCAGATGGATCGCCGGCAAACGACGGCCGATCCGCGAAGAGGGTGTCGCCGTTAATGTCTGTTCCAGTTGTGATGTTGAAAGGCGCGCCTGAGCGAAACGTGACGAACGGACTCAAACTCAGCCCCAGCGGCGCCTCGAAGTTGCCGCCAATCACGAAGCGATGCCGAATATCCAGTTGTGCTCTTCCATATTCCGCGATCAAGTCATAGGAACTTGCAGGGAAGGTGCCTGCTCCATCTGAATCGCTTTTCGCTCCACCGAAAGCATAATTGCCAAAAATCGACGCCCCCTCAATGAAGTTTGAACGGAGATTCAGAATCAATTGGTGCTGGTTGAAGCGCGCGGTTGATTCGTATTGAAAGATATTTCCTGAAAACGGATCTGGACGCACCCCGTTAATAGGAGCGTTGATATTGCGTGAACGAAGCAACCGGCTGGTGTGCGCGTTGACATAAGTCGCGGCCACAGTCGTCTTAAACGGTAGTTGGCGTTCAACTCCGAATGCGGTTTGCATCGTTAGAGACGCCTGCAAGTCTGGTGAGACAACGCGTGTGGTTTGCGGCTGGGCAAATGCAGCCAGGTCGCTCGTAGTCGGCACGTTTGCGACGCCGTTCAAGCTAAAAACGACTGCGTCGAGAATTGTAGGGTCGGTAACCAGGTACTGGCTCTGGTTTATGCCATTAAAGCGGAACGACTGGAGCGTAAGGTTCTCCGCAAACCGATCGTAGAAAACTCCGAACCCTCCGCGAAAGACCATCTTTGCCTTCTTGTTTCCTTTGGCAGGGGCATAAGCAAAACCAAAGCGCGGCGCCACATTGTATTTGCTGGAAATGTTTGTCTGCGTTTCGTAACGCAAGCCAAAAGAAAGCGTCAAGTCGGGCCGCGCGCGCCAATCGTCCTGAATAAATAGACCCAGGTCGGTCTGTTTGATCCTCGCTTCAGGGTTTCCCCCGGCAATTGAAAACTGTACCGGAAAGGCGCCGGGCAAATTAAGAATCGTGTTGCGGTATTGATCCAAACCCGTAAAGGTAAACGTCCCGGCAAAGTTGTTTGACGCGGAGTCGCCAAGACCAAGATGCCGAAGGCGAATACCAACCTTGAGGGAATGCTTGTCGCGAAGAAACGAAGTGTAGTTTTGTAACTCAAAGCGATCTTCGTTCGCGAAAGACAGACCAACATTGGCGCCGCCGGAGGTGAACGAATCGAGCACACGAATTGTCGGCGAATTGTCCACGCCCTCCTGCTCGCTGCGGCGGTGGATATATTGGAAACGCAGCTCGTTGACTGTTGACGGGTTGATGATGGCGGTTTCAATAAGTCTGACTGTGTGGTCGCTGCTACTGGTACTAAATCCCCTTGAGAGCAGATCGAAGCCGCTCAGTCCTGCGTTCAGCCCTCGCGACCTGGAAAAACTGTAACGCGCTACGAGCGTATGTTCTTCATTCATTTTCAGATCTAAGCGGGGACTAAACTCCAGGTCCTTGGTTGGAGACAGCACAGCAAGCTGAAAACTCGCGGGATTTAGGCTTGGATCAAGAATCAGCGCGTTGATAAGCGAGTTGCTGTCAGCCGCTTCGCGCTCGAAGTCGACAAAAAACGAGGCCCGCTTTCTTATGACTGGTCCACCAAGATTGCCGCTAAGATTTCGGACTTGAAACGGCGCGCGGTTTCGCGCAAACGGGTTGCGCGAGTTAAGAGACTCGTCCTCAAATTCAAACTCCGCCTCGCCCCGAAGCTTGTCTGTACCTGGTTTAGTGAAAATCTCGATGCGGCCGAATCCCAACCGGTCGTATTCGGAGGAGAAGGGGTTCTGATTGATGCGAATTTCCCTGATGGTATCGCGAGGCGGCAGCCGGCCACCGGAGAAGCCGTCGACGAAGACTTCGCCGCCACTTGGGCCGGCTGCTGGTCCTGCCAATGCCTGAAGAGCGGACGCTAATTCGTCGGAATCATCTGGCAAGGCTTCGATTTCAGCTTCACGCAAAACGGTCGCGCTGGCGTTAGCTTCAGGCTCGGTGTTTACAGCCTGCTCGCGTTCGACGGTCACTTCTTCGTTGACGGTCAAACTGAGCATGATGTCCAGGGACGTAATGCTGCCGTTAGTTACCGCAACGTCGTTGCTTTCATAAGGCACAAAGCCCTGGGCGAAAACACGCAAGGAATACTTTCCGCCTGCGAGATTGGTGACGCTAAACGCGCCTTCCCGGTTTGTTTGGACTCTTCGTTGCGCGCCGTCAGATCCGGTGACCGTGACGCCGGCACTACCAACAAGAGCTCCGGCTGGATCGGTGACCTTGCCTCGTAGACTTCCATTCAAGGTCTGGGACTGCGCAGCGCAGACCGAGATCCCAATTACGAGTAAAACAATGCCCACTGTTTTTGACGACAGCGCTACCATAGTGCGACCTGCTGGAAATGGTTCTTTCGGTTCGAATTTAATTGAAGGCAAGCTCAATGTAAACCTGCTTGCGCCTGGGCCAGCCCAGGTGCCTTTGGGAGAGCCCGCCTCCAGCCGCAACCACACGAGACACTAGCTCCGTAGGAGCCCAATGTTTATAGATCGATAACTGATTTAAAAGTGTAGCTCCGGAGGAGCGCAATGTTCGCAGGGCAGAGCGAGTGAAACGAACATTTCGCTCCTACGGAGCTGGACAAATCTTAGTAGTCCTGGAGGCCTATAAACATTTTGTCCCTACGGGACTGCTATCCAACAGCAGTGGTCCTACTTAACGACTACCGGGCTGGAAAAATATGCGGCTCGGCCGCCTTCCGTGCGGAAAGGCTCTGCCTTTCCGAAGCGTTCCTTTGATTCTGAGGCTGCGCCTCGGAGGCATAGCCTCACAAATATCATAGGCTAGATCGGTAAGGCAGAGCCTTTCCGCACGGAAGGCGGCCGAGCCGCGCATTCATCGAGTACCTGACGGGTGCTGCCGCACCCCTTTTCGCGACGCGGCTCCGACGGTGAGACTAAACTCGTTCACACACGCGCAAACCCGATGATGAATCCGGCGATGTTGACGGCGAAGAACAGCAACGTCTCGCACACAAACAACACCACTGCTTTCATCCCAGTGACGGACCAGCTCTGCCGGTAGACTCTGCGCAGAGCAAACAGCAAGTAGATAAAAGCGACGGGATAAAACAAGTCGAGGACCAGTGTCGGAAGTTTGAACCCCAGTGCCGCCGAGACAATAAACGCCACCGCGAAGATGGTTTTGCAAAAGAAGTCAAACGAATAGTAATGAAGTGAGAAGATCAGGTGTTCGACGTAGTATCGTCTCGTGCCTATGAAAAGAACGGACAGAAACAAGCCTGAAACGAGAACGCTGGCAAACCTCAATCCGGCCGCATACTTCTCGGCCTTCTGTTGGACCTTCTCAGCGAGGACGAGCGGTTCAATGCCTCTTCTCCGGGCCTCGGCGATCGCGCCTGGGTTCCTTGCCATGCGTATTGCTCCACCGCCTCGAACATCATAGAGCGCGCCCCAGGCGAAAAGAAAATAGAGCGCGCTAAAGGTCAGATAGATCCGGATCGGGTTTATGTAGCTGCCCTTCCGACCCGCAAGATATTCGGCGGTAAGCAGGCCGGGTCGAAACAGGAGCGCGTAAAGCGTCTTTAGGATCCTATTTGAGTCGAGGTGGGTGAACTCATGGAGGAGGTGCCCGAAGAAGTGTTTGACAGAGAAGTCGTGCCGGTGGACCTTCTTCTGGCCGCATTGATTACAGTATTCGCCTGCTAGCTCTGCGCCGCAATTGAGGCAGCGCTCGATTTGCGGAATGAGCTCAGTGGCGTTGGCGCTTTCGAGGGAGATTGCCATGGGGGTTGTAGGCGCAACAGGATAGGTCGAACAACCATTGCTTGAGCGCGCTATTTATACACGTGTTTGGGAAAACTTGTCGAGATCGACGGTGGGCTCAGCGCCAACGGCGCGAAATGTAATAGCCTGGGGCAACGCCCCAGGCGAAGGCCTCTAGATTCTAGAAGCGCTGAAGGCGCGAAATGGCGTTGGTCGGACGTGGGCTCTAACTGCATTCCGCGCTTTCAGCGCTGAAGAGCTTCAACTGGCATCACCCTGGGCCGATGGCCCAGGCCATTACACTTCGCGCCGTTGGCGCTGGACTGGAGAGCCAGACCAGTCATTACCGGCTCGTGTCCATGGCCACTGCTTTCCAGCGCCCACCTTTGTTAACAAACGTCACCGTGTAGGCGCTAAACGGCGCGGCGTCTGGCCCACTCTGTCCGGGAATCGCGCTCGGCTGACGGGACGAAAAACGGCGTACGTTCGCCGTGTTTCCTGACACTTCCAAGGTCCAATTGTTGGTTTCCAGTTGCGAGAACTTTAACCGGCCCGCCTTCAAATCGTCGAACAATTGTTGGCGTGTGTGCTGCTCACCTTTGCTGTTCGTCCAGATAAAGCTTTCATCAAGTATTCGCACCAACGTGTCGACGTCTGATGCGAGTACCGCTCGATGAAACTCCGCTTCAGTTGCTGAAGGCTCTCCTCCTCCGGCTTCATCGGGACCTGGTATTTTGGTTGCTTGCCATGCGACTGCCTGCCATTTGCCATTGCGCTTGAGAAATGTTCCGGTGTTGAAATACTTCGTGATGTCAGTCTTCCCGCTGCCCTCAACCGTAGACACCAGGCGGAAAGCGACGATCGCTGTGTTTCCATACTGCTGAATACGGATCTCTTCCGCGGTGTAAGTAGGCGTCGGTGCCGGTGCCGGTCGGGTGGGCGCTGGCGACTTGCGCAGGTCGGCCATAATATCTGCTTTCCCGACTCGTCGTCCGACCGCTCCGGTGTAGATCAAGTCCTCGGCCCAGAAGCGTTCATGCATGGCGGCATCATTCTTTGAGGCGCCGGCCAGGAAATCATTCAGCAGCCTGGTTAGCTCAGCCGCGTCAGGAGCCGTTTGCGCCTGGAAGCCCGGGCACAGAATTAAAACGGCGATTATTAATAAGACAATTGTTCTCATATGACTCCTGTGTGTAAGCTCTCAAATAGTAGGAGGATCTCGGTGACCTCTCAGGTAGGGAAGGAGGGATTAGCACCCCAACGGGGATGCCCCGCTGGGGACCCCGCCTTGCCCGCGCTCTTTCGTTGGACACCTTAGTCCTAAAATCTATTCTCTCTAGTGCCTAAAGGTGTTCAACTCGCTCATCATTTGAGTAGTGCGACGAAGAGCGGGGGCAAGCCCCTCCTTCCTCACCTGAGAGCACACTGAAGGTCCCTCCGAAGTCACAACGGTTCCCTACCCACGGTAACGATGCTCGACCATCAAGCAACGATCCTGGACCACCTTGATCCCAGCTTGTGCAAGACTTTCCGCTACCTGGGCGTTCCTGATGCCGGATTGCATCCACACTGCCTTGGGCTTCTTCGCCAGCATATCTTCGAGATGTGCGGGAACGTCTTCGGAACGTCGGAATACATTCACGAGATCAACTTCCCCTGGGATTTCAGTTAATTTTCGGTAGACCTTTTGGCCCAGGATCTCCGTGACCTGAGGATAGTAGACAGGGACTGGAATGACCTGAAAACCCGCCCC
>Ga0190272_10001498_pt1 | contig 11219 bp, 6 predicted proteins | sample Popmic504T_FD_133746 | JGI IMG/M metagenome (GOLD analysis project Ga0190272, IMG submission 133746) | Populus adjacent soil microbial communities from riparian zone of Shoshone River, Wyoming, USA - 504 T | ecosystem: Environmental > Terrestrial > Soil > Riparian zone | place: USA: Wyoming...
TCAAGCTCCGCCCAGGTTACCACCGCGCCGAAGCAAGGGATCCGCGAGAACGACCCGCGACTTCACGCTTTGACCAATGCTCGCATCGTCACCGCTCCCGGAAAGACGATCGAGAAAGGCACGATCCTGATCCGGAATGGCGTGATCATGGAAGCGGGTCCTGAGGTAAAGGCGCCGCCGGAAGCGCGCGTTTGGGATCTCGCCGGCAAGACAATTTACCCAGGCTTTATCGACGCCTACAGCCGCCTCGGCCTGCCGCAGACGCTTCAACCGGAACCGATGAGGCCCGATGTCGACTACGACGATCCGAATGCGAAACCGAAGGAAATTCCGCGTGAATCCGCAAAGGGAATGCACTCGTGGAACCCGAAGGTGACACCCGAGCGGAAAGCCGCGGATTTCCTAAATCTCGACAAGAAAGCGACGCGCAAGCTCCGCGACCTTGGCTTTACCAGCGCGCTTGTCGTCCCGGGTCGCGGGATATTTCGCGGGTCGAGCGCGCTGATCAACCTTCAGGAGGCGGATGTGAATACGATGGTTGTGACGGCGTCGGTGGCGCAACACGTCGCGTTTGATTTCTATCGCAGTAACGATGGCGGCTATCCGAATTCGTTGATGGGTTGCATCGCGCTCATCCGGCAGAATTTTCTTGATGCCTCATGGTATCAGACCGCCCAGGACGCTTATCGCAAGAATCCAGGAACGATCGAGCGGCCTGAGACAAACGCCGCCCTGGCCGCGTTGGCGGAGCAAGCGCAGCGCAAGCAACCCACCGTGTTCGAAGCGGATGATGAGTTGGAGCTTCTCCGCGCCTTGCGGATCGCCGATGAATTCAAACTCAAGCCGGTCCTTTTCGGTAATGGATACGAATATCGGGTGCGAAAGGCGCTCGCGGCCACAAAGACGCCGATCATTCTTCCGCTGGATTTTCCGAAAGCCCCCGAGATCGAACGGCCTGAGCAAGCGTTGGAATACGGGCTCGACGAGCTCCAACACTGGGACCGCGCCCCCGGCAACCCGGCGCGCCTGGCGGAAGCCGGAATTCCATTCGCGTTCACCACCCAGAAATTGGAGAAACCGGAGAAGGAATTCTGGTCGCGCCTTCGGCTGGCAGTACGTCGCGGGCTGAGCAAGGACGCGGCGCTCGCGGCCTTGACCATCGCGCCGGCGGAAATGTTTGGCGTCGCGGACCGTCTCGGGACGATCGCGCCTGGGAGAATGGCAAATCTGGTTATCGCGAGCGGCGATCTATTCGCCGACGAAGCAAGAGTGCTCACCACCTGGATCGATGGGCATTACTACGACACCGATCTGGCCGCTGAGCGCGACCCCCGCGGGACGTGGGAAATTGCGGCGGAAGGAGAGACGCTGCTGCTGACGGTGGGGGGTGAGCTGGACAAATTAGAAGCCAAACTTGCCGGTGAGAAGGCGGCTTTATCAACGAAGGAAGACGCCGTGTTGCTGGTAGCTCCCGCGAAATTGTTTGGGAAGGGTGAAGGCTCGGTCCGCCTTTCCGGCCGAATCGCCGCTGAAGCAATCGCTGGGACGGGCGAGCTTCCCACAGGTGGTATGATACGCTGGACCGCCAGGCGCACCGCCGCACACGCGCCGGTCCAGAAAGCGGACGGCAACCCGTCGCCGCTCGATAAGGCTCTGGATTTTCCCGAGACCTATCCAGCTGGGGCATTCGGCCGCGCCGCGGCGCCCGAACAGCCGCGTTCCGTTCTTATCCAAGGCGCGACCGTTTGGACTTCCGGGCCGCAAGGGACGTTGCCAAACGCCGACCTTCTCGTGGTCGATGGAAAGATTTCCGCGGTTGGGAATGCGTTAAAAGCTCCCGCCGGAGCGCCGGTCGTCGATGGCAAAGGCATGCATGTCACCCCGGGGATTGTGGATTGCCATTCGCACATCGCGATTAGCAAGGGGGTAAACGAAAGCAGCCACGCGGTCACATGTGAAGTGCGCATCGCTGACGTGCTCGACCCGACAGACATCGATATTTACCGCCAGCTGGCCGGCGGAGTTACCGCAGCTAACCTGCTGCACGGTTCGGCCAATCCGATCGGCGGGCAGAACCAGGTGGTCAAATTGCGGTGGGGCGGGTTGCCGGAAGAGCTCAAGTTTTCCGACGCGAAGCCTGGGGTGAAGTTTGCCCTCGGCGAGAACGTAAAGCAGTCGAACTGGGGAGACAAATTCACGACGCGTTATCCGCAAACGCGAATGGGGGTTGAGCAGCTCATCCGCGATCGCTTCCGCGCCGCCCAGGAATATGACGCGGCGTTAAAAAAGAAGGATGGCCTGCCGCCGCGCCGCGATCTCCAGCTTGAAACGCTTTGGGAGATCGTAAACGGAAAGCGCCTCATCCATTGCCACTCGTATCGCCAGGATGAGGTGCTCATGCTTCTGAGCCTGGCCGGTGAGTTCAAAATCAAGATCGGAACGTTCCAGCACATTTTGGAAGGATATAAAGTCGCGGACGCAATTGCGAGGCATGGCGCGGGCGCTTCCTCTTTCGCGGATTGGTGGGCTTATAAATGGGAGGCCTTCGACGCCATCCCGGACAACCCCGCGATGATGCATGAGCGCGGTGTGCTCACCTCGGTGAACTCGGACAGCAGCGATCTCGCGCGACGACTGAATACAGAAGCGGGCAAGTCGATGAAATACGGAGGCCTGTCGCCCGAAGAAGCCTTGAAGCTGGTAACGATTTATCCTGCGAAACAGCTGCAAATCGATACCAGGACTGGCTCGCTCGAACCAGGCAAGGATGCCGACTTTGTCATTTGGAACGGCAACCCGCTTTCTAACTACTCCACGGTCAAGCAGACCTGGATCGACGGGCGTAAATATTTCGATCGCCTCGAAGACACCGAAGCTCGAAAGACCCTTGTGTCGCAACGTCATGCGCTTGTCCAGAAGGCGCTGCCGGAACGGATGAAAGAGTTAGGCTCGGGCAAGGAGGGCGATCCCAAAGAGAAGTCGGACGACAAGGAGAAACCGCCTGGTCGCGAGCAGCACCGCGCCCACGACCGCGGATCGCTCTATGGCAACGGGAGAGACACGCATTCCTGCACGGAGGACCATGGATTGTAGGCGCTGGCGCTGTAGCAACGGCGCTGTGTCGCCGTTTCTTCGCGCGTGGGCGCCCCGACATACCGGGGCGACTACAGCGTCGATCAGCTGGTTCGCCGCTGCCCTTATCTTCTGCGGTTTGCTCGCAAGTACGCACGCCTCTGATAACATCCCCACCCCGCCTCAAACGAAACCCATCGCGTTAAGAGGCGCAACGATTCACCCGGTAAGCGCGCCGGAAATTGTGGGAGGCACGATCATTTTTGATAAGGGTAAGATCACTGCACTTGGGGCGAGCCCCGTAATTCCCGAGGGCGCGGACGTGATCGACGTCACAGGCAAGCATGTTTACCCGGGTCTCATCAGCGCGAACAGCGTCCTGGGGCTAACTGAAATCAGCGCGGCTCGAGCGACGTTGGATATCGAGGAAGCCGGCGCCATCAATCCAAATGTTCACAGCACCAGCAGCATCAATCCCGACAGCGAGTTGCTTCCGGTCGCTCGCAGCAACGGTGTTCTCGTTGCGCATGCGGTGCCGGAGGGCGGGATTATCTCCGGCCAATCCGCCGTTATCCGCCTTGATGGGTGGACTCCGGAGGAAATGACGGCGCGTTCACCGGCGGCCATGCACCTGCGCTGGCCCAACCTCACCATTAACCGCGATCCGAGGGCGCAGAAATCCGTCAAGGATCAGCAGAAGGACATCGATAAAGCCCACAAACTAATTCGGGATACTTTCCAAATCGCGCGCTCCTATTGGCACGCTCGCAAAAACGGAGCCTCAGGTTTCAAATCTGACCTTAGGTGGGAAGCGCTCATTCCAGTCTTCGAGGGCAAGCTGCCTTTGTTTGTCCATGCGGACACGGTCGCGCAAATCGAAGCGGCCCTTGCCTGGTCGAAGGAAGCGCAGCTAAAGATTGTTCTCGTGGGCGGCCATGACGCATGGCGTATGGCATCGCAGCTGAAGGAAACCGACACCCCCGTTATTATCGCGCTGACGACCGCACTGCCTTTGCGGCGCGACGAGGGCTATGATACCGCATTTGGAAACGCTGCCAGGTTGCAGGAGGCCGGGGTGCGATTCTGCATCGCGACGGCCGGACGCGGTTCGGAAGCGGCGCACGAACGGAATCTGCCTTACGAAGCTTCCATGGCATCGGGCTTTGGCTTGTCCAAGGAAGAAGCCCTCAAGGCGGTCACTCTTTATCCCGCGCAGCTTCTGGGAGTAAGCGATCAATTGGGGACATTAGAGACCGGAAAAGTCGCCACCCTCATCGTGACCAACGGCGATCCCCTTGACCTTCCCACGCAAGTCGAAGCGGCCTACATCGAAGGCCGACGAATCGATCTCTCCAATCGTCAGACCCGTTTGCGCGATAAGTATAAGGAAAAATATCGTCGCAAGTAGTGGCGTTCAGTTCTGCTTGGAACTGGAAATAGATAAAGGAATTGCCGCTTTCCTGGCTCAAAATCAGCAGCAGCAACATCCCGGCCCAGACGAGACCTACCAACCACCACGGCGCCTTTTGCGCAACCGTCAGCACTCGCGTGCTCCGCATCATCCACTGCACCGTTACCATCGAGATTGTAATAACGGAGATCTTGATGATGGTTAACGTGGACAGAATGGCCAGGCCGTTTAAGACATAGCGAACATCGATTGAAGCAAACGCCAGGCGGTTGCAAAATCGGGCGCACGAAAAAACACCCAGGTGACGTTGATTGCAGCGAAAATTCCTCTGCTGGCACGCGAACTTCTGCAAGAATTGGATATGCGCGTGCTGATTGCTGACGACCAAAAAAGCGTCGGCACGACGCTGGCCGAGCTGGTTCGTTTTTGCCAGCACGAGGTAGTGGAGGTGGTCAGCTCCGGTTTGGAGGCCATCCACGCCTACGGCCGGCATCGACCGGACGTCGTGCTCATGGATTACCAGATGCCGAAACTCAATGGCGCCACCGCTTGCCGCAACATCGTGGCCAAATATCCAAACGCCCGGGTCATTCTTGTTTCCGGTTCACCGAAGGAAATCGCGGACTCGGGCGCGCTGGCTGTGCTGATAAAGCCTATCCGCTTGGATCATCTCTATGCCGCCCTCTACGCCGCCGCACAACCGCCGGCTTCAGACGTGGACACTCCGGCGTCAGACAATGCCTGACCGTCGCTGGTCTCTGATCTCACCTACGCGTCACTCTCGAGGTACTTCTCAGGAACGGCATCCTCATTGTTCTCGTGTTGCCAGAAGATGGTGACGATCCACCAGCGTTCACCGTTATGGAACAACTGGATGCTGTTGATTCCGCGCATGAACGGTTTGGGGTCGTCCTCCTTGTGGCGCGACTCGTAGGTGCTCCAGACTTGTGCGATGTGCCCGAACTGCTCGGTTCGCCGCGCGATCTCCTTCTCGAAGAATCCGCTTTGTTCGAAGTAGGGTTCGACTCGTGCGATGAAACCCTCCACATCCAGCATCTGCGGCGCGAGCTTGCTCTCGCCTCCGGGTTGCGCGGCCGTCGGGATCAGGCGCGCTCCGGGAATGAACAACGTGCGCTCCCGATCCCAATTGCGCTTCTGGCCCGCGGGACCGGAAATCACGTCGTAAGCCGCGGTAATGATGGCGTCGATTGATGCGACATCGGCTGGATTCGCAACCGGGGCGGATGTTCTGTTCATTTGTCCGACGGTGAACAAGAATGTCTTGCGCGGCAAGACTGCCCTCCCCTGTACACTGGTGCCCGCACTTCAGTCTGGCATTCGGTTACGTATCATCCTATGAATCGCATTTCAGGAGACTCCTTAAAATTCCATGAACACCATCTCAATTTCTCGACGTAATTTTGCCCGACTGCTCGGCGCTGGAGCGGCGGTTGCCGTCACCAGACCGGCCCTTTCCTTTGCCGCGCCGCCTGACGTTAGTCCAGCCCCAGCCGCCGCCTCGCCGGGAACTGCCGGAGCGGTTGTGCGCTTGAGCTCGAACGAGAATCCCTACGGGCCTTCCCCGAAAGCGCTCAAGGCGATGACCGACGCTTTTGGCCTCGCCTGCCGCTATCCCGATGACAGCGCCGACTTGCTGATTGACGCGCTCGCCAAGAACGACGGGGTCTCAGCGGACCAAATTCTCCTGGGCGCGGGTTCCGGAGAGATTCTTAAGATTTGCGCCTCTGCCTTCACCGGACCAGCCGCGAGCGGAAACAATGGAACGGTCGGCCGCGGCAAACTGGTCGTAGCGGACCCGACCTTTGAGGCCATCATCCAACACGCAAAACTTCGGGGGGCAGAGACAGTGAAAATCCCCCTCGATGCGCGCTTCGCTCACGATCTTCCCAAAATGACCGCCGCGTCAAAGGAAGGACTCATTTATATCTGCAACCCGAATAATCCGACCGCCAGCCTCACGCCCAAGGATGAAGTGCGCGAGTTCATCAAGAAAACGCCGCGCCAGACCGCGATCCTGGTCGACGAGGCTTACCACCATTACGTCGACAGTCCCGATTACGAGACCGTGATCCCGTTGATCAAAGACCACCCAAACCTGATTGTCGCCCGCACCTTCTCGAAAATCTACGGTATGGCAGGCATGCGCTGCGGGTATTGCGTCGCACAACCGGCGACGATCGAGCGCCTCCGCCCGCATCAGCTCTGGGACAGCGTTAACATCATGGCACTCGTTACGGCGCTCGCGAGTCTGGCGGATCCTGAGCAGGTCGCGAACGGCCGGCGTTTCAATACGGAAGCGAGAGCGTTCGTCATCGGCGAACTCGACAAATCGGGCTACAAACAAATCCCTTCGCAGGCCAACTTCATCATGTTCGATGTAAAGCGTCCGGTCGTTCCGCTCATCCAGGGACTAAAGCAGCGCAACGTAATGGTCGGCCGATTATTCCCCGCCCTGCCGAATCACATGCGCCTGACCATCGGCAAGAAAGCCGAGATGGAAGCCTTTCTAGCGGCCTTTCGTCAGGTCACAGCCTGAGGCCAGACTAAGGCATGCATTCTCCGTTGAACCGGCGCCGGCGGTCATTGAACTGCCGCTACAGTCAGCTTTCCAGGCGCTTCATCAGCGCTCCGGCGAGATCTGTGCGAGGGTCGGCAACGTCTGTAATTAGGTTTTCAAAACCGGCTTTGTCGGTGCGCAGGACGACCACCTCGGTTGGACCCGATGCTCTCACAGTCGCCAGGCGTGGCTGCCCACTGAGCAAACCTAATTCTCCAAAGTAACTTCCCGGCGTTAACACCCCAATCAGTTGTTCGGTCCCGTCCTTTGTCGATGTGACAGTTACTTCGCCCGCGTCCAAAATGTAAAAAACATCGGCCGCTTCCCCTTCTCGAATGATACTGGTGCCTGGAGCGAGGGTCTGGACCTCGAACCCCGGCAGCAACTTGGCGAGCTCATCGGCACTCAAACGCCGGACAGCTTCGATGAGTTGGTTCGTCGAGATCCGCTTCCGCATTAGTCGCCCGATTTCATCGCTGTCCAAATCCAGCGTCTCGACCACATCGAGAAAGACTTCTTGGGTTAGCACCATCACGGTCACAGGCCCGTCGGCAGCGGCGCGCACCGTGGCCGTCCGGGGAGTATTCTGCAAAAGGCCGATCTCGCCAAAATATTGTCCACGCTCCAGTCGGGCGACCCGCACTTCGCCGTCATTGATGTGCTTGAACACATCGACTGAACCGCTGGCGATAATATAAAAAGCGTCAGCAGGCGCACCTTCGGCGATGATGGCTGCTCCGGGGTCGAAGGCTTTGACCTCGGCTGCGGCGACCGCACGCTGCACCTCCGGGTCCTCGGCGCCGGGAAAAGCCGCGACGATATATTCTTCGGCGTATTGGTATTCAGCCGCTACCAGGAGGCTGGGGACACGCCTGCCGCGGAGGCGAATTCGGAAGTTATCATCGGGAGCGGGTAATGGCTTTACCTTAAGTTTGAGACGGTAGTCATTTGGAAACAGTTCAAAGTCCAGCTCGTGCAGCAACGTTGCCACCATGGTCAGCGTCATCAATTCCACTAACCCCATGGCGGTGCAGGTGCGGTGACCGATGCCGAAGGGATGGAAGGCGGTGCTCTTATGTTCGTTTCTCGGTTCGAGGCAGCGGGTGTGATCGAACTCGTGCGGTTTGTGAAACGGGCACTCCGAAAAACTCATCGGCACCTGCGACAACACCGCGATATCGCCCTGGCAAATCTTCTTGCCCGCAAAAGCGAAATCTTCGTCAACGTAAAAAGGCATCCCTTGCGAAACCGGATGAAAGCGAAGCGACTCATGATAGACGGCCCGAAGCTGCGTCATCTGGCGCACCTCGGATGCGCCTTTCAGCCCGCGGGCGAAAGCGGCGTCCACCTCAGCCACCAGCGTTTTCATCAACTCCGGATGCTTTAGGATCTCGTAGAGCATGAAGGCAATCAGCCGGCTCATGTAGGAGGCGCTGCCCGCAAATCCATACATGGAATAACAGACTGCCTCGTCGTCGGACAGCCGTTGCCCCGCCCGATCCGTGACCCGCAGGAGCATGTCCAGAAGCGTCGGCGGACGATCTGGGGGCGCTGGGTTCGCCCGGCGTTCGCGAACCAGGCCCCACATTAATTTTAAGACGCGACGCCGGGCGGATTGGTACCACGGCATTTTATAAAGAAAAAACGGCCAGACTCGGCCGCCAATGTTCATGTTGTACTCCGTCACCAACAGGCAATCGCGGTACTGCTGCCGGAGCGAGGCCCCGCACATCACGCGGCAGTAAAGATCGAACGAAAGGAACTTAATCTCCGGCATCACCGTCCGCGTGTCGCCGGTCCGCCAGGACATGATCTCCTCCTGGACGGCCGCGATGAAATCCGGCACGAAGGCCGATGCCACTTCGCGCGAATAAACCAGCGAGAGAACACGCCGGAAGCGCAAATGCAGCTCGCCCGATTGGCCCAGGACAAAATCGGCACTGCCGAGCTGTTCCCCCACCGCATCGAAGATCTTGCGGCGGGAGAGGTGTTTTTCGGCCTCGCCGCTATTAAGAAAATCCCGCGCCTCGACGCCGCCAATCACCGTGTATTTCAGCCACAGCGCCCGGAGCCGGAACACCGGCCCAAAACGCTTGTAGGATCGCGCGATCAACCCGCTCGTATCGCTCAGGAATTGGAAAGTATTACCGAACAGCGGCAACCCTGGCACCCGCCTGGGCCGCGGCTTTCCCTCAACGGAAGACGCGCCGTTCGAAGACGAAGACTTCGCGTGCTCATCCGGAGCGGTATCGCTTCGCTGCATTACCGGCAGCTTTACATGAAAAAACCCGACTCGTCAGCAACAGAGCATCCAATCGGATGGGCGACGTCGTGTCGTCCCACTTTTCAATTCCCTCGAAATCCTGCGCGCCGACTACACGAGTAGTCGAACCGCTTTTGGCCGCCGCAAGTCCAGGGCGAAATTGCGATTCCACTTCTCGAGGGCTGCAGCGTGCGAGGAAGCGATCCGTTCAATAAGGGTCGGCGGAATCGCGGCTGGGGCGGGAATTAGATGATCGTCGGAACTCCGCACGGTCGAAGAAATCCCCAGTGATTGGGTCTTCATGCTACCTGTTAGAGCATTATGCGTGCGGTAAACGCCGGTATCGCCGGATTTCGGCCCATGCGCTGCCCGCAAGCTTTTCAATTGCGCTGGCTATAGCCTACGCTGAACAAGTGATCCAAGCGTCAACCAAACCCAAAATCCTGATCATCGGCGACGCGGTCGTGCCCTCCGGTTTTGCCCGCGTGATCCGCAGCATCTTTGAGCCGCTACACACTGACTATGAGCTGCATCAATTGGCCACACGATACGATGGGCGCCCCCATGACTATCCCTGGGCGTTGTCCGCGGCCGGCAAAGGCAAGAGCCGTTACGGGTACGATCAAATCGTCCCCCTGATCGAACAGATTCAACCGGCTATCGTTTTCCTTCTATACGACATTCCGTTTCAGGTTCCGTATCTCGAGCAACTGCGAAAAACCAAAGTGCAGCCGAAGATCGTTTTTTACTCGCCGGTCGAATCGGGGCCCATCGCTCCAGAAATAATGCAACGGCTCGGCGGCCTTTCCCGTTACGTCGTCTTCACGGAATACGGCCGGCGGGAAATCGAGAGCGGGTTGCAAATCGTGCGCGAGAACGATCCGGCGTTTCAGTTTCCCGACCTTGAAGTGATTCCGCATGGCGTCGCCACCGAGAAATTCTTTCCGCTTCCCGATAAAGCTGAAGCCAGACGAAAGATGAGGCTGGACGACGCGGCGCATCGGGATGCGTTCATCGTCTTGAACGCGAACCGTAACATGCCGAGAAAACGGATCGACCTCACGATTCACGGCTTTTCGCTCTTTGCGAAAGACAAACCGGCCCAGGTGAAGCTCTATCTCCACATGGCCACCGAAGATACCGGGTGGAACGTCCTGATTCTGGCGAAGCGCTACGGCATTTTCGACCGTCTAATCATGACCCAGGCCGATAATTCACAGCCCACGTTTTCCGACGAGCAGCTCAATTATCTCTACAATGCTTGCGACGTCGGGATTACCACCACCACCGGCGAAGGCTGGGGCATGCCGAGCTTTGAGCACGCGGCAACCCGAGCGGCGCAGATCGTGCCGCGTCACACTTCGCTCGCGGATTTATGGAAGGACGCGGCAGAGTTCATCGACCCGGTTATCACTCTGACTTATCCCGGCAATCTCACCCACGCGCATATCGTCACGCCGGAAGGCGTAGCCGCCGCGTTGCAACGGCTGTACGAAGATAACCCTCACCACGAAAAACTCGGCGACGCCGCGTATCGCACCGCGACCCGTCCTGAACTCAGTTGGAGGACTATCTCTTCGCGCTGGCAGCGTTTGTTCGACGAATTGCTCGCCGAATGAATCTCTTCAAAGACCCGAATCCGAGATGACTACGTCTGTATCATCGCCGGTCTTCAAAAAGTGCAACGTCAACTTAACGTCTGGTTTATCGTCGTAGGAGGTCAATTCCGTCTGGTCGCCCGGATTAAGGTTCCCGCAGTCGTGCCCACCGGTGTGGCTAATCTCAAAATAGATTTTTTCGTTTTTGGTGTTGTTGAAGAGTGTCATGGGATAATTTGTGGGATATCTGTGCCGGACGCCGCTGATCGATTCGCTCCGAGCGTTATTGCTGAAACA
>Ga0190272_10001499_pt1 | contig 11218 bp, 10 predicted proteins | sample Popmic504T_FD_133746 | JGI IMG/M metagenome (GOLD analysis project Ga0190272, IMG submission 133746) | Populus adjacent soil microbial communities from riparian zone of Shoshone River, Wyoming, USA - 504 T | ecosystem: Environmental > Terrestrial > Soil > Riparian zone | place: USA: Wyoming...
CGCCCCGACCGAAGGGCGGCCATCGTAGCAGGCGAGGGAGGGAGGGTCCAACCCGCGCGATCCAATGGCGGACGTGAAAATCCCGAAGGAACCGCGGCGACCGTTGAGGTGATCTCGGATCGGCCAGCTGCCCCTTCGGGACGTTTCGATCATGCCAGGCCCGCGCCCACGGATCAAGCCCAGTTGTCCACGAACTCCGCCCCTGCTCAACCACAGCTTGTACCCATTCGTCGTATGTCATCGTGAATCCGTGGGGGCTTGCCCGCTTCCGCATGTAGATGACCAACACACCGCAAGGGGATTGCTCATGCTGCGCACCAATGCTCACCAGCCAGTCGTGTCGCGCCCGATCACGGTCGGCCTCGCGATGCTCTTCGCGGCGGCAAGCCTCGTTGCCGCGCTCGCCGCAGCCCCACCAGCGCGGGGGGCGACGCACTCGGTCCAGATCGGCGACGGCTTCTTCAGCCCCGCCAACCTCACGATCACGGTCGGCGACACGGTCACCTGGACGAACGTGGACGACGCGGCCCACACCGCGACGGCCGACGGCGGGGGGTTCGACTCGGGCACCATGAACAGCGGAGGCACCTTCTCGCAGACGTTCACGAGCGCCGGTACGTTCTCGTACGTGTGCGAGTTCCACGACGAGATGGTCGGGACCATCACCGTGCTCGCCGCCGCGGCCCCGGTCGCACCAGCAGCGCCCGCGCCGACCGCGGCGCCTGGGGGCGGCACCGCTGGGGACGGCACCGAGGCCGGCCCGCTCCCCAACACCGCGGTCGAGGCGGCCTGGGAGGCTCCGCCCGTCGGCGTGGTATCGGTGGTGCTCGGGCTGCTCATCGGGCTCACCGGCTTCGTCCTGCTGCGGATGGTTCGCCGGGCTCCGCACCACCAGGGCTGACCAGACGCGCGACCGCCAGAGGTCGCACTCGCGTCACCCGACGCGCGCCGCTGCGGGCCTCAGCCGGCTGAAACCTTTTCGGACCGGGCTGCCTCGGTATGGGAAACAACCGCACTGGGGTTCCTATGCTCATGCCCGTCCGCATCCTGGCCGCCGTCGGCCTCGCCATCGCCGTCGTCATGGCGCCCCTCGCCGCGGCACCACCCGCGCGCGCCGCGACGCACTCGGTTCAAATCGGCGACGGGTTCTTCAGCCCAGCCAACCTCACCGTAACGGTCGGCGACACTGTCACCTGGACGAACACGGACGACTCGCCCCACACCGTGACGGCCACCGATGGAGCCTTCGACGCGGGCAACCTCGACGGCGGAGCGACCTTCTCGCAGACCTTCACGAGCGCCGGGACGTTCACCTACGTGTGCTCGTACCACGACGAGATGGCCGGGACGATCACGGTCGTGGCCGCGACCCAGTCGGGCACGGGAGCCGCGCCGGCAGCCACGACGGCTCCGCCGCCGCCCAACGCGGCAGCCGGCGCCACCGATGCGGGCAGTGCTCAGGCCGGCGCACCGCCGGACACTGCGGTGCCCACCGCCGGTGGGCAGGCGTCGTGGATCGGGCAGCTGTTGATCGGGCTCGGCCTCGTGGCACTGGCGTTCGGGCTCTTTCCCGTCCGGCGCCTCGCCCCTGCCGGGCCGCGCCGATCTGCGGGCTGGCGGCGCTGAGGCCGCCGGTGGTCACAGCTCCGGGAGCTCGACCAGCCTCACCTCGATCATGCCGTCGGTCGCGCGAATCCGATCGAGGGTGGGCGCCTCCAGCGGGTCATCGACCGATACGAACATCATCGCCTCGCCGCGCTCGGAGAGCCGCGACAGCTCCAGCGACGAGATGTTGATGCCGGCCTCCGCCAGGATCGTGCCGACGGCGCCGACGATGCCCGGCCGATCGTGATGGCGAGTCACGAGCATGAGCCCGACGAGCTCCGCATCGATGGCGAAGCCATTCAGGCCGGCAAGATGGGGCCTGCCGTGGGCGGTCGAGCCGGCAAGCGTCAGGACGGCTGGCCCATCGGACGGGCCGACAGCGACCTCCACCAGCGAGGCCCACGGCTCGGACGATGTGGTGCGCGTCTCCCGCACCGTCAGGCCCCGCTCGTGCGCCACGAGGTCGGCGTTGACCGCGTTGACACGCTGGTCGGTGACCGCCTCCAGGATGCCTGCCACCGCGGCGGTGCGAATCGGCGCGCACTCCCCCGCGGCGATTTCGCCGGCGTAGGTCAGCGACAACGAGTCGAATGCGCCCGGTGCCAGCTGGCGGGCCAGGATGGCCAGCCGGCGGCCGAGCTCGACGTACGGCCGCAGGCGCGGCGCGGTCTCCGGTCCCACCGATGGGGCGTTGACGGCGTACGGCGGCGTGACGCCCGAGAGGGCCATCAGGACCTGCTCGGCCATCTCGACCGCGACCCGATCCTGCGCCTCCGCCGTCGACGCCCCGAGGTGCGGCGTCATCACCACGTTCGGTGCTGCGCGCAGCGGATTGTCCGCAGCCATCGGCTCGGCCGAGTAGACGTCCACCGCGGCGCCGGCGAGATGGCCGGAGGCGAGCGCATCGGCGAGTGCCGATTCGTCGACGATTCCGCCGCGCGCGACGTTCAGCACGAATGCACCCGGCTTGGTCGCCTCCAGCTGCGCGCGGCCGAGGAGGCCGCGCGTCTGGGCGGTGAGCGGCGTATGGACGCTGATGACGTCGGACCGATGCAGCAGCTCCGCCATCCCGACCAGCTTCGCCCCGAACTCCGACGCCTGGTCCTCGGTCAGGTACGGGTCGCTGGTGATCACGCGCATCTCGAACCCGGCCGCGCGCCGAGCGACGGCCTTGCCGATCTTGCCCAGGCCGACCAGGCCGAGGGTCTTGCCACGAAGCTCGCGGCCGGTGTACCTCCCGCGCTCCCACTCACCCGACCGAATCGAGGCGTCGGCCGTCGGAACGTGGCGCAGCAGGGCAAGCATGAGCGCCATGGTGTGCTCGGCGGCGGCGATCGTGTTGCCGGTGGGGGCGTTGACGATCATCACGCCCGCGCGCGTTGCCGCCTCGACGTCGATCCGGTCGATCCCGACGCTCGCCACGCCGACGACGCTCAGCCGCGGCGCCGCTGCGGAGAGCAGCTCCGCGTCGACACGCGTCTGGGAACGGACCACCAGCGCATCCCAGCCTCCGCCCTCTCCGAGGAGGCCAAGCACGGCTTCACGACCGAGCCCCGAACGGACCTCGGTCTCATGCGTTGCCGCCAGGAGATCGACGCCGGCCCCTGCGACCGGCTCGACCACGAGAATGCGCGCCATCGGTAGCCGGGAGTCTAGCCGTGTCTGATACGAGTTGATTGTGGCCCCGAGAGTGCCGTAGAGTGACCCGGGCTTTCACGCGGGCACGCGCGAAACAGCACCGGGTGGGAGAACGGCGAGCAGAATGATCAGACGGCACCTCATGGCCCTCAGGGTCGCGCTCATGCTCGGCGATGGGCTCAGCGCGGTGCTCGTCTTCCTCGGAGTCTCCTTCCTCAGGTTCCGCGACGGAGACCCGACGGCGCTGTGGCGCGACGTCGGCATCGATATCCGCCTGGCTGCCCTCCTCTTCGCCGTCACCTGGGTGGGCACCCTGTGGGCAATGGGCCTCTATCGGCTGAGCGTTCGCTGGCGCCTCTGGACCGAGATGCGCGACATCGCGCGCACGGCGCTCGTGGTGGTGGCCGTCACGCTGTCGACCCTGTTCATCGTCAAGCAGGAGGACGTCAGCCGGCTCTTCCTCGCATTCCTGTTCGTGGCACAGCCGGCGGTCACGCTCGCCGGCCGTATCCTGCTTCGCTACGGCTTCGAGGCCATCCGTCGCAACGGGCACGACGCCCGTTACATGCTCATCGCGGGGACGGGCCGCCTCGCCCAGGAATTCGCCGATCGGGTCGAGAGCCACCCGGGGCTGGGGATGCAGATCATCGGGCACCTGTCGGCACCGGGCGAACGGAAGTCTGTCGTGTCGCGGCCGATCCTGGGCAGCGTGGAGGACATCGAGGACATCCTCCATTCGCAGGTCGTCGACGAGGTCGCCGTCTGCCTTGCCCCGACCGCCGCGCAGTACCTCGAGCCGATCACGGGCCTCGCCGCCGGCGAGGGGAAGACCGTCCGCATCCCGGTGGACCCGGTCCAGGAGATCCTGCCTACGGCCTACCAGGAGGAGTTCGATGGCTTCCTGGTGCGCTCGCTGATCCACGACGGGCAGCGCGAGGCGGGTCTCGTCGCGAAGCGCGTGCTCGACATCGTGGGGGCCGGCGTCGGCCTCCTGCTGCTCAGCCCCCTGCTCATCGGCACCGCGATCGTGCTGCGCGTGCGCGAGGGCTCACCGATCCTGTTCCGTCAGACGAGGGTCGGGCTGCACGGCCGGCCCTTCAGCATCTACAAGTTCCGCACGATGGTTCACGGCGCCGAGGAGCAGCTGGACGAGGTGCAGCACCTCAACGAGCGCAGCAGCGTCACCTTCAAGGCCAAGGACGACCCCCGCATCACGCCCGTCGGCCGATGGCTGCGCCGGACATCCATCGACGAGCTGCCACAGCTGTGGAACGTGTTGACGGGGTCGATGAGCCTGGTCGGGCCGCGCCCGCCGCTCCCGAACGAGGTGGCCGAATACGACATCTGGCACCGACGCCGTCTCAGCATGAAGCCGGGCATCACGGGCCTCTGGCAGGTCGAAGCACGCCACGAACCCGACTTCGACCGATGGGTCGAGCACGACCTCATCTACATCGACGGCTGGTCGATCTGGCTCGACCTGAAGATCCTGGCCAAGACGCTGCCGGCCCTCCTCGCGCACGGGGGCCACTGATCCGGCCGCGTCGCCGGATCGTATGACAACGTCCTACGCGGAGGGCTAGGATGGCGCCGTCATGCAGGACACGCAGCCGTATCGCCGGCCGAGGCAGGCACAGGCCAGGCGGGTGCGCCGTGATCCTCCCCGACCGCGACGCCCCGCCAACTGGCGACTTCGGATCCGGATCTTCTCCCTCCTCGTGATCGCCCTGCTCGTCACCGGAACGGTGCTCCTCTGGCAGCGGGCCGCGGCTTTCAACGACGCGGTCTCGACCGAATCGGCGCTCTCGATGCGCCTCTTCGGGCCGTTCGGGCCGGAGCGCATCAACGTCCTGCTGCTGGGCTACAGCGACGAGTCGCGCGAGGGCGCCTTCCTGTCGGACTCGATGAACGTCATCAGCATCGACCGCACGACCGACACGTCGACCATGATCCCGATCCCGCGCGACCTGTGGGTGGAGGGGATGTCCGAGGTCCCGCAGAACATGAAGATCAACGAGGCATTCAGCATCGGGACCCACACGGACGGCATCGAGCACGGGGCGGACCTGGCATCGAGGGCGGTCTCGCACGTCACCGGGCTCGAGATCCACGGTTGGATCAGCCTCGACTTCCAGGGATTCGAGGCGATGGTGGATGCCCTCGACGGCATCACTCTCGACAACCCGCGAGCCTTCGCCTACACGTGGGACGAGCCCAATTTCCTCGCCGGCAACTTCCAGTACGCGTTCGAGGCCGGGCAGCTGCAGCTCGAGGGCGAGCTGGCCCTCGACTACGCCCGAACCCGCTACACGAGCGTGCCCGAGGAATCCAGCGACTTCGCGCGCCAGGTCCGGCAGCAGCGCGTGCTACAGGCCATCAAGGCGGAGGTCAGCGGTTGGCAGACCCTGCCGCGCGGCATGGCTGTGGCCGAGTCCCTCACCGGCCACCTGCGCACCAACCTGCCCGTCCTCGACCTCGCCATGCTCGCCGGCAAGCTCGACGTCGACAACCGCCTCGAGCTTGCGGAGGACGTCATCCTCGACGCGACCGTCAACACGATCGGGCAGTACATCCTCGTTGTGATCGGCCAGTCGTCGACGACCGACTACTCGCCGCTCCACGAGTTCATCCGCGACGGCGTGCAGAGCCTGGTGGCCGCGACGCCACCCTCGCCGTAGCAACGTCTCCGAGCTATTGGAGCTGGTTGGCGCTGTCGCCCGCTCCCCGCGCATACCCGAGGAACTGCCCCACGGCCTGCGAGTAGAGGAGCCACACGATTGCCGGCGCGCCGCGCAGCAGGGGCCTCGTGTATCCCTTCCGGGTCCCGATGGCGAGGATTCGGCCGAACCGGGCGATCGGGACGACGAAGGCGCCGACGAACCGGATCCAGTCGGTCGCGCTCATCGTCTTGCGCCGGAACCCGGAGATCGTTCGCCCCGCGTGGTAATGGATCACGGTGGTCGCACCGAAGCCCAGGGATTGCACGTGGGAGACGCGAATCCTGTCGTCCGCCACGAGCAGCTCGCCGCGCTCCTGCAGCATCTTCTGATGCAGGACATCCATGGCGCCCTGGCCGCCGAAACCCTGCACATCCGCGAGGGCTGATCGCTTGTAGGAGACGTTGACCGCGCCGGCCAGTCGGCTCGCCACGCCCGATCGGATCGGGGACATGACGCCGACCTGGACGATGAAGAAGCTGGCCCAGTCCATCACCGAGTCGACGGCCCCGTTCTCCACGGACCCGCCGATGGCGGCCGCGTCGGGGTGCGCCTCGTGCGCAGCGAGCATCCGCTCGCACCAGTCAGGCGGCGCGTTGCAGTGGTCTTCGGTGATGGCGACGATCGGGGCGCGGCTCAGCTCGTAGCCTCTCAGCCGGAGCTGGAACACGCTCTCACCGGGAAACTCGTGCCAGGTCGACACGCTCGAGAGCGTCCCCGGCGGAGGGGGATCGAGGCCACTCCCGTCGAGGAGGATGAGCTCCGCTCCGACGCGCTCTGCGGCGGCCTCGGCCGCACGGACGGTCGCAGCGATGTCGGGCCAGCCCTGGACGGTGCCGATGACGATCGAGAGCGGGACTGGCGCTTCGTTGGGCACGGTTCTCCTGTGTTCGGTTCCGAAAAGTGCGCCGCGATGCTAGCACTATCATCGGCCGCCATGACCGCAGGCCCGAGCCATTCCGCCGATGCCGATCCGGTCGACATCAGGGCGCTGGGCGGCCGGGCCACGGGGCAGCTGCTGCTGAGGGTCGTGCTGACTCGCGTCCTCACGTTCGGCGCGCTCATCATCCTTGCCCGCGCGCTCTCGCCGGCCGAGTTCGGCGCATTCGCAGTCATCGGGATCGTCGTGTCGATGGCGGTCGCCGTCGGCGATCTCGGGATCAACGGCGCGCTGATCCAGCAACCTTCCCCGCCTTCCCGCCACGAGCTTGCGACGGCGTGGACCCTCCAGCTGCTGATCTGGCTCGCCGGCGCGGCGCTGATCTGGGTGGCCGCGCCGCTCATCGCTTCGGCTGCCGCACTGGGAGCGGACGGGGCCGCGCAGATGCGGGTCATGACGCTGACGCTGCTGCTGTGGACGCTCAGGCACATTCCGGTCGCGCTCCTCACGAGGGCCATGCGCTTCGACGTGCTCGCGCGAACCGAGGTCGCCCAGGTGACGGTCAACCACGCGACGACCATCCTCCTCGCGCTCAACGGGTTCGGCGTGTGGAGCTTCGTGGTCGGTGCGGTCCTGCAGGCGGCCACCGGCACCCTCCTCTTCAACCTGGCGTGGCGTGGATGGCCGGGGTGGGGCCTCGACGCGACCGCCGCGAGGCGGATGCTCCGCTACGGCGTCCGCTACCAGGCCGCCGAGGGGCTGGGTGCCTTGCGAGACGTGGTGGTGCCGGTCCTCGGCGGCCTCGCGGGTGGAGTGACGGCTGTCGGATACCTGCACTTCGCGTGGCGTAACGGACAGCTCGCGAGCAGCGTTGAGGAGATTGCCGGACGCGTCTCGATGCCGGCCTTCAGCCGTGTCGCGGCCGACCGGCAGCGCCTCGCGCGGGCGGCCCGCATGGCGATCCTGACGGTCGGGCTGGTGGTGGGTGCGGTCCAATGGTGGGTCATCGCGGTCGCGCCCGAGCTGGTCACCAGCGTCTTCGGCGATCGATGGGGACCGGCCGTCGTCCCTCTGCAGCTCATCTGTCTGGGCAGCCTGGCGTTGGCACCCGCGCGCATCATGCGCAGCCTCCTCCATGCCGCCGGGATGCCGGGACCCGCGATGCGGGCCGTCATCGGTGGGGTCGTCGTGCTCTTCGTCGGCTTCGGCGTGCTGACCGTGCTTGCCGGCCTGGCCGGTGCCGGCGCCGCCTTCGCGCTCGCGTCGGTCATCGGCCTGCTGCTCCTGGCAAGGGCGAGCGTGCCTGTCATGGCCTTCCCCTGGCTCGACTTCCTGCGGGTCAACACGCTGGCCATGATCGCCGCGGGCGGAGCCTGGCTGGTGGTCGGGGTCGCTGGCGGAGGGATTGGCCTTGTCGCCTCGGGTCTCGCGCACGTCACGGTGCTGGGGGCGCTGGCATGGTTCGTCGAGCGAGAGACGATCACGTGGCTGCGAGAAACCTGGCTGTCCGCCCGACGCGGGCCGCCGCCGCGGAGCGGCGTCGAGATCTAGCCGCTACCAGGCCGGGAGGTCCGCCGCCGCGGCAGCCAGGGTCGGGTTGTGGCGGTCTCGCTCGGAGACGACGGGATCCGGCGCGGGCCACGGGATGCCGAGGTCCAGATCGTCCCATGCGATGCCGCGCTCGGTCCCCGGGTCGTAGTAGCTGCCGACCTTGTAGACGAAGTCGGCCACGTCGCTGACCACGCAGAATCCGTGTGCGAATCCGATCGGCACGTAGAGCTGCAGGTGCCGCACGTCGTCGAGCTCGAACGACTCCCACTCGCCGAAGGTCGGGGAGCTGCGCCGAAGGTCGACCACCACGTCGAAGACCCTCCCACGCGCGACGCGCACGAGCTTGGGCTGACCGGGCTCGGTCTGGAAGTGGAGTGCGCGGATGGTCCCGCGGGTGGACCGCGAGTGGTTGTCCTGCACGAGGTCGCCCAGCACTCCGGCGTCCCGATACGGCTCGCGCCGGTACGTCTCCAGGAAGAATCCGCGATCATCCGCCACCACTCGAGGCTCGATCAGGATCGGCCCGTCCAGGCGTGTCGGCAGTGTCGAGATCACGCGGATCTGCCCTTCGCGGTGAGCTCGCCGAAGTACGCCACGTACTCCTCGGTGACGGCGTCCCAGCTGTAGTGCTCCCGCACGCGGCGCTCGGCGCGAACCCGCAGGTCCGCGATCGCATCGGGGTCGTCCAGGAGCGCCCGCAGCTGGGCCGCGAGGTCAACCGCATCGCGCAGGGCGAAGTAGCGGCCCGCCGGCCCGACCACTTCCCGGTGCTCGGGAACGTCGTGGGCCAGAACGGCGTTGCGGTGGCCCAGGGCCTCCACCAGGGCCGGATGCGTCCCGCCCACCTCGGTCGCCTGGATGTAGACCAGCGCGTTTGCCTGGAGGGCGTGGTAGTCCTCGCCGAATCGGTATCCGAGGAATCGGACGCGATCGTCCGCCGCCGCCCTGACCTCGGCGATGTAGGCCTGCGCGTAGGGCGCATCCCCGACGATGACCAGGGGGACGGCGGTGGCGAGCCTCGCATAGGCCTGAACCACGAGCAGTGCGTTGTTCTCCGGCTCCAGCCGGCTCACGTAGAGGAGGTAGCGGTCGGGCTCCAGGCCGAGCGCCCGGACCCGGTCGACCTCGTGGCCGCGCTCGTACAGCGTGGTCCCGTACGCGAAGCACCGCGTCGCGCGCTTCCAGGTGCGAAGGTAGAAGGCCCGGATCACTTCCGCGTCCGTGACGACCTCGATTGGCATGTGGGCCGCGAGCTTCGCGGCCCATCGGTAATAACGTCGCGCGATCTTTCCCCACTTCGCTCGCCGCCACTCGAGGCCGTCCACGTTCAGGACCACCTTCTGGCCGCGCAGCCACGGGATCCAGCAGATCGGCGCATTCGCGCTGTTGCAGACGTAGACGATGTCGTACCTGCCGAAGAGGGCGTGGACGGCCGACAGCAGCGTGTGCGAGATGGTCTCCGCGTACTTGTGCCGTATCGCCGGCAGATGGACGAGCCTCACCCCGCGGTGCGAGGCAGGTTGGTCGGACGCATTGCCCGTCCGGCAGTACACGGTCACGTCATGGCCGCGTTCGACGAGGCGGGCCGAGAACTCTTCGGCGAAGGTCTCGAAGCCGCCGTAGTTGCCGGGGATGCCTCGGGTGCCGAGAAGGGCGATCCGGAGGCCGCGGCGCCTCACGCGGCGGACCCTGCGCCGAGGACGCGACCGTAGACGGCGGTCAGCCGGTCCGCCGCCGATCGCCAGGAGTACTCCGCCGCTCGGCGAAGCCCACGCTCGACGAGCGTTCCACGAAGGTCCGGGTCGTCGATGAGCTGCGAGATGGCGTCCGCCAGAGCGCCGACGTCGAATGGGTCCACGATCAGAGCTGCGTCCCCGGCCACCTCGGGTAGCGAACCGCCCGTCGTCGTCACCACCGGGGTGCCCGTGGCCATGGCCTCCACCACGGGAAGGCCGAAGCCCTCGTAGATGGATGGGTAGACGAACACGTCGGCAGCTCGATACTCCCGGAGGAGCTCTTCCTCGGTGACGTATCCCAGGAGCACCACGTCCGAACCTCCCAGGCGATCCTGGATCTCCTGTGCAGCATGGCCGGGGGGGCCGATGACGCGAAGCTGAATGCGCGAGCGGGCGCCAACGATCCGCACCGCATCCAACAGCCTCAAGAGGTTCTTGCGAGGCTGAAGCGTACCGACGGCCAGGATGCGCACCACCTCCGGGTTCGCGCTGGCCGGCCGCGGCTCCCTTGGCGCAAGGAATGCATCGGAGACTCCGCCGGGAACGACGGCGATCCGGTCCGGGTCCAGCCCGTACAACTCGATCATCTCCGAGCGTGCATGCTCCGAGAGGGTGACGACCATCGACGCCCGACGTGCGGCTTCGCGCACAAGGACGCGATTCTTCAGCACCTCGAGGCGGCTGAAGAAGTCTGGATGCCGCTCGAACGAGACATCGTGGATCGATACGACCGTTGGCCGTCGGGAAAGCAACGGCCGGTAGTACATGGAGTGAATGAGATCGAACCTCGATCCGGCCATCCCGAGCGCCAACAGGCGCAGCCACCCGTTGCTCGGGACGCGCCTGATCGCCACGGGCGGCTCCAGTGCGGGGTCGGCAGCCCCACCGGCGACGGCTGCCGTCAGGTGGAGGTTCGGCCTTCCGCGGAGCGCGTTCAGCAGCTCGCGCGCGTAGGTCTCATTTCCGGTCTTGCCAGACCCGATGTGATGGGCGTCGAACAGGACTCGGGTCGGCGTTGCGTGCATTTCGGCGGTCGATCCGGGGCTGATTGCCATAGGCTACCAGTCATCGAGACAGGAGCGTTGCGCCAC
>Ga0190272_10001500_pt1 | contig 11216 bp, 8 predicted proteins | sample Popmic504T_FD_133746 | JGI IMG/M metagenome (GOLD analysis project Ga0190272, IMG submission 133746) | Populus adjacent soil microbial communities from riparian zone of Shoshone River, Wyoming, USA - 504 T | ecosystem: Environmental > Terrestrial > Soil > Riparian zone | place: USA: Wyoming...
ACGGCCATGCCCGCGCCGAGGTCGGTGTTCTGCGCGATGGTGGCCAGCCGGTCGTGTGCGGTCTCGGTGAGCGGCGCCTCCGGCGGGTACAGGAAGTAGGCGTACCCGCGCTCCCGCGACCGCCCGACCCGGCCGCGCAGCTGGTGCAGTTGCGACAGCCCGAGCAGGTCCGACCGCTCGACGACGAGCGTGTTGGCGTTGGAGATGTCCAGGCCGGTCTCGATGATCGTGGTGCATACCAGCACGTCGTACTCGTTGTGCCAGAAGCCGTTGACGGTCCGCTCCAGGACGTCTTCGTTCATCTGGCCGTGGGCGACGACGACCCGCGCCTCCGGCACCAGGTCGCGGATGCGCTTGGCGGCCTTGTCGATCGACGACACCCGGTTGTGCACGTAGAAGACCTGGCCGTCGCGCAGCAGCTCGCGGCGGATGGCGGCGCCGACCTGCTTGTCCGAGTAGACGCCGACGTAGGTGAGGATCGGGTGCCGGTCCTCCGGCGGGGTGAGGATCGTCGACATCTCGCGGATGCCGGCCAGCGACATCTCCAGGGTGCGTGGGATCGGCGTCGCGGACATGGTCAGGACGTCGACGTGGGTGCGCAGCGCCTTGATGTGCTCCTTGTGCTCGACGCCGAAACGCTGCTCCTCGTCGACGATCACCAGCCCGAGGTCCTTGTACCGGATGCCGGTCTGCAGCAGCCGGTGCGTGCCGATGACGATGTCCACGCCGCCGTCCGCGAGCCCGGCGAGGATGCCGTCGACGTCCATGCGGTCGGTGAACCGCGACAGCCCCTTCACGGTCACGGGGAACGAGTGCATGCGGCCGTTGAACGTGTCGAGGTGCTGCTGCACCAGCAGGGTCGTCGGGGCCAGCACGACGACCTGCTTGCCGTCCTGCACCGCCTTGAACGCGGCGCGCACCGCGATCTCGGTCTTGCCGTAGCCGACGTCGCCGCAGATGACGCGGTCCATCGGCACGGCACGGCGCATGTCGCCCTTGACCTCCTCGATGGCCGCCAGCTGGTCCGGCGTCTCGGTGTACGGGAAGGCGTCCTCCAGCTCACGCTGCCACGGGGTGTCCGGACCGAACGCGTGGCCGGGCGCGGACTGCCGCGCGGCGTACAGCTGCACCAGCTCGGCCGCGATCTCGCGCACCGCCTTGCGGGCCCGGCCCTTGGTCCTGGCCCAGTCCGCGCCACCGAGCCGGTTCAGGGTGGGCAGCTCGCCGCCCACGTACCGGGAGATCTGGTCGAGCTGGTCGGTGGGCACGAACAGGCGGTCGCCGGGGTGGCCGCGCTTGCTCGGCGCGTACTCGATGAGCAGGTACTCGCGCTTCGCGCCGGCCACGGTCCGCTCGACCATCTCCAGGTAGCGGCCGATGCCGTGCTGCTCGTGCACGATGTAGTCGCCCGACTTGAGCGCCAGCGGGTCGACGGCGTTGCGCCGCCGCGACGGCATCTTCACGGCCACGTTCGCGCCGCGGGTGCCGGTGAGGTCCGTCTCGGTGAGCACCGCGAGCCCCAGCGCGGGCACCGTGAAGCCGTCCTCCAGCGCGGCCCGCACCACGAGCACGACCCCCGGCTCAGGGGCCGCCGCGCCGTCGGCCAGCCGGGCGGGCACGTCGGCCTCGCCGAGCTGCTCGACGGCGCGCTGGGCGGTACCGGCGCCGGGGACGACCAGCAGCGCGGTGCCCCCGGCCGCGGTGTGCCCGCGCAGGTCGGCGAACGCCCGCGGCAGCTCACCCCGGTACGCCTCCGCGGGACGCAGGTCCAGCCGTAAGGCGTCCGCGTCGACGTCCGTGTCGGTGGTGAACGGGCTCAGCGACCACCACGGGACCCCGGTGGCCCGCGCGTGCGCCGCCACCTCGGAGAGCGACCGGTAGGCCGACTCGCCGAGGTCGATGGGGGCCTCGCCACCACCGCCGGCCACCGACCACGACGCCTCCAGGAACTCCTGCCCGGTACGCACCAGGTCGGCGGCCCGCGCCCTGATCCGCTCCGGGTCGGCGAGCAGCACGTGGGTGCCGGCCGGCATCACGTCCGTGAGCAGCTGCATCTCGGCCCCGTCGAGCAGCGCAGGGATGAGCGCCTCCATGCCCTCGCACGGGATGCCGGCGGAGAGCTTGTCCAGCATCTCGACGAGCCGGGCGTCCGCCGCGTACCGCTGGGCCAGCGCCGCCGCCCGCTCCCGCACGACCTCGGTGAGCAGCAGCTCACGGCACGGCGGGGCGTGCAGCTCGGCGACCGGTTCGAGCGAGCGCTGATCGGCCACCGCGAACGAGCGGATCTCGCTGACCTCGTCGCCCCAGAACTCGACGCGCAGCGGATGCTCCGCGGTCGGCGGGAACACGTCGACGATGCCGCCGCGGACAGCGAACTCACCGCGCCCCTCGACCATGTCCACGCGCGCGTAGGCGAGACCGACCAGCTTCTCGACCACAGCGTCAAAATCCTGCTCGTCCCCGACCTTCAGCCGGACGGGCGACAGCTCACCGAGCCCCGGCGCCATCGGCTGCACGAGGCTGCGGACGGTGGCGACGACGACGCGGAGCCGGTCGCCCTCATCGGGGTGCGCCAGGCGGCGCAGGATCGACAGCCGGCGCCCGACGGTGTCGGCGCGCGGGGACAGCCGCTCGTGCGGCAGCGTCTCCCACGACGGGAACACCGCGATCCGCTCCGAGCCGATCAGGTCACCGACGGAGGCGGTGACGGTCTCGGCCTCCCGGCCGGTCGCGGTGACCACGAGCACCGGGCACCCGGCCTCGGCGGCCAGCGCCGCGACGACGACGGGGCGGCCGGCGGCCGGGCCCTCCAGGTCGAGGGTGGGCGAGCCGGCGGCCGCGACCAGCCTGCCGACGGTCGGATCGGTGGTGAGCAGGGTGAACAACCCGGCGAGCGGGGCGGCAGTCGACACGGGAACACCTTCATGTGAAGCGAGACGCGGACAGACCCGTCCCTGGGACGAGCCGAGGGAGAGGTCTCGGAAACCAGCCTATCCCGTCGCACCGACAGGACGCCCACGGGAAACGGGGCCGGGAAACGGGGCTGGGGGAGCAGCTCTCACCGGTAAAGGGCTGGAGCCCCCGCCCTGGGGGTCGACGGGGGCTCCAGCAAACCCGCCGCTGAGGGGGGAGGTTCGCGGCGGGAGTTCGACGCTACGCGCCGTGCCCACATTGTCGCACCACGACCCGCCGTTTGTCTCTACAACAACCCGCCTGGCGGAGCGGGAAATAGGCCGACGACGAGGCACCCGCTCACAGCGAGCGGACTCCCGCTCGGGCACCATTCCCGCCATGACCATGGGCAGGCTCGTCGCGATCGGCACGTCGGTGGCCGCCGTCGGCCTCCTCGCCGGGTGCATGAACGGCGCTGACGGTGCGGACGGCGGACCGGGGACGGTGCCCGGCGGGCCGGCGCCGACGACGACCACGGCGCCGGGCCTGACCGTGCAGGAGGTGGCCACCGGGCTGCAGCACGGCTGGGACGTCGGGTTCCTCCCGGACGGGAAGGTGCTGGTCACCGAGCGGCCGGGCCGGCTGACGCTGCTCGCCGGCACCACCCCCGGCGCCGCGAAGACCGTCGTCGATGCCGATTTCGCCGACGTCGGGGCACGGGGCGAGGGCGGCCTGATGGGCCTGCTGGTGCACCCGGACTTCGCGTCCAGCCGCCGGTTCACCACGTGCCAGACCCACTTCGACGGCGACACCGCCGTGGACGTCCGGCTGATCACCTGGGAGCTGGCGGCCGACGGCGGCAGCGCCACCCGACTGCGTGACCCCCTGGTGGGTGGCCTGCCGCTCAACCCCAGCGGGCGACACTCCGGCTGCCGGCCGACCGCCGCGCCCGACGGCTCGGTGCTCGTCGGCACCGGCGACGCGGCCGACCCCGACGTCGCGCAGGACCGCAGCCTGCTCGGCGGCAAGGTGCTGCGGATCGACCTGGAGACCGGCGGACCGGCCCCCGGCAACCCGTTCGAGACCTCCTCCGACCCCGACGAGCAGCTCGTGTGGACCTATGGCCACCGCAACGTCCAGGGCGTGGCGATCCGGCCGGGCACCGGGCAGGCACTGTCCGCGGAGCACGGCCCCGGCAAGGACGACGAGGTGAACCTGCTCCAGGCCGCGGGCAACTACGGCTGGGACCCGTCCCAGGGCGGCACCGTCAGCCGGTACGACGAGAGCGTGCCGATGACCGACACCGAGCGCTTCCCGGACGCCATCGAGGCGTTGTGGAGCTCCGGGTCGTCCACCGAGGCGATCTGCGGGGCCGTGTTCCTGGCCGGGTCGCAGTGGGGCGCGCTCGACGGAATGCTCGCCGTGACCACGCTCAAGGCGTCCAAGCTGATCCTGATGACGCTCGGACCCGACGCCAAGGTGACCGAGATCGCGGTACCGGCCGAGCTGAACGACACCTACGGGCGGCTGCGCGCGGCCCGCGTCGGACCGGACGGCGCGCTGTACGTCACCACGTCGAACGGCGACGACGACAAGCTGCTGCGGATCACGGCACGCGGCTGAGCCGGGCCTACCGGGCTGGCCTGCTCCGGTCGGTGCTGGACGGGCGTCGGCCCGGTCGTCAGTCCTCGGCCGGGTTCTCGGCGGCCGGCCTGGCCTTCGTCACGGCGACGGCGGCCGCGCCGATCGCGACCGCGGCAGCGCCCACCGCTACTGCGCCGAGCACCGGCACGCCGGCGCCCGTCTCGGCGAGGCCGGAACCACCCGCGGACGGCGCCGCGCCCGGCTGGGCGGCCGGTGGGTTGTTCGGGGCCGGGTTGTCGGGGCCTGGGTTGCTACCGCCTGGATTGCCGCCGCCGGGGTTGTCCGGGATGCCCGGCACGTCGGGATTGCCCGGGTTGCCGGGGGCGCTGGGGCTCTCGGCGTGCGCCGGCGTGAGGGACAGCGACTGGATGACCGGAACGGTCCACACCAGAGTTCCCCCGACCACGGCGCCGCGCTTCAGCATGTCGCGACGGTTCATGGACATGGCCATCCCCTTGGACGCATTCGACACGTCCCACCTCCAGGCCTGTAACCCCAAGTTGGGCTATCTAGGTGACACACCGTAGCACCCGCTCGTCCATCCGAGGTACCACGGGGGTGCTGCCCGATTGGGCGATTTTCGGGCTGACCCGGCCGTACGCTGGCCCGATGCGCAGTAGCCCTCCCAGCGGCCCTTCTGGTGCTCCGTCCGGCGGCCATGGCAATACTCCATTCGGTGGAGCAGACGCACCGGTGGGTCCGCCGGTGCCCGGCGTACGGGCCATGGAGCTCGACGGCGACATCAGCCTCTACCACCCGGACACCGGACAGGCGCTCGTGCTCAACGACACCGCGAGCGACATCTGGCGTCTCCTCGACGGCGAGCAGAGCGTCGACGGGGTCATCGAGGTCCTCGCCGGCGCCTACCGCACCGACCCTGCCGAGATCGGCGAGGATGTGCGCAGGGTGATCGCGAACCTCACCGAACATGGCTTCCTCCCCGGCTGACGCCCGCACCGTGGTGCGGCTGCGGGTGCTCGACACCGACGTCGTCGTGCACGTGACCGACGCCGGGGTCGAGCACGCGGTGCGGCACCTCTTCGCCCCGTTCACCGCGCCGACCGCGCCGACCGCTCCGCCGGACGGCGGGGTGCGTGAGGTGACGGCCGACGCCGGGCTGTCGGTGGTCGCCGCCGAGATCAACGCGCTGGCCCTCGCCGGCGTCGGGTGCTTCGCGGTGCACGCCGGCGCGGTCGCGTCCGGCGGCTCGGTGGTCGCGTTCCCGGCCGCGTCGGGTGCGGGCAAGACCACGCTCACCGCGGCGTGCCTGCTGGCCGGGCTCGCCTACGTGACCGACGAGGCCCTGTGCCTGGACTGGACCGACGGTTCGGTACGCCCGTACCCCCGGCCGCTGGCACTGTCACCGTGGAGCGCGGCCGCCGTCGGCCTGCCCGCAACGCCGGCCGGATCGGCCGACGTGGGGCGGGCGGACGTCGGGCCGGCCGATGCCGAGGTCCTGGTCACCGCGGCCGACCTGGGTGCCCCGGTGGCGGCCGGCCCCCTGCGGACGGCGCACGTCGTCCTGCTCGACCGGCCGGGCGGTCCGGCGGGGCTGCGCCCGGCGACGCGGTCTGCCGGGGTGGCCGAGCTGCTGCGGCGTTCCTTCACCCACTGGCACCGCCCGGAGCGCGCCTTCGAGCTGGCCCACGAGGCACTGGCCGACGCGTCCGTGTGGCGCCTGAGCCCGTCCGTCCCCGCCGCCGACGCCACCGCCATCGCCGCGCTCCTGCGTTAGCGAGGTGGCAGGAGGGCGCAGTCGGAACACTTGCCGGAGCCGGGAAGCAGGTAGAACAGGCAGCAGCTGCCCCGTCGGAACGCGAGGCCACGGCCGACGAACGCACCAGCGCCGTCGAGCCGGGGCAGCGCTAGCAGGGCGTCCCCCACCTGCCGGCAGCGCGGCACGTCGACCCCGGCGGCGGCCAGCCCCTGCAGCGCCCCCGCCAGCGACGAGGCCGCGTTGCCCCACAACAGCCCGGCGGCCACCGGGACCACGGCGCGGATGGCGTCGACCATGGGCGCCAGCCGGCCGTCGACCAGTTCGTCGCCGATGACGGGCAGCAGCACGTCGGGCCCCGCGCCGGGAGCCGGGCGCCACCCGCGCGTCACCGGCAGGCGCAGCTGCAGGCCGGTGCCGGGCACGTATCGCCACTCGTGCGGCCGCAGGTCGACCAGCACCCCGCCGAGCACGACCCCGGCGACCGCGGCCGAGAACAGCCGCGCCGTGTAGCTCATGAAGAACAGCGACGCGGCCACCCGCGGGCGGGTGCCGGAGGCCCACCGACGGACCGTCTCGATAGTGACCGCCAGCTCGTCGCCCGGCTCCGTCAGCGCCACGCCCGGTAGCCACGGTCCGTCCGTGGTCGACACCGACCGATCGTGTGACACCGCGAAGAACGGACCGGCGGCCGCGCTCAGGCGCAACGCGGCCAGCACCTCGGCCTGCCCGGCCGGTACCACGTGGGGGCGATCCATCGCGCACAACGGTAGCGCTTCGTGACCATGGTTACGGGCCGGCGGTGTAGCACCACGTGGGCCAGCGACGACACTCCACGGGGTCGACTACGCGCGGTCAGCGCTGGGCCGACCGGGCGATACGCTGAGCCATTCAGGCCGGCACGACGAGCAGGAGCGACGGAGGGGTGGGCCGGTGTACGTGGCGTCCAGCCGGAGCGCGCCGGAGGCACCTCGCGCGCCCGGCACGGGCCGGGGGATACCGGGGACCGTGTTCGCGCTCGGCGCGGTCAGCCTGCTCACGGACATCTCGTCGGAGATGGTCACCGCGTTCCTCCCGGTGTACCTGCTGTTCACCCTCCAGCTGACGTACGTGCAGTTCGGGCTCCTGGACGGCATCTACACCGGGGCGACGGCGCTGCTGCGGCTCGTCGGCGGGTACGTGGCCGACCGGCTGGAGCGGCCGAAGGCGGTGGCCCTCGCCGGGTACGGACTGTCGGCGGTGACCAAGCTGGCGTTCCCCGCCGCGAGCTCGTCGACCCTCGGCATCGGGACGCTGTTGTCGGTCGACCGCGCGGGCAAGGGCCTGCGGACCGCGCCGCGCGACGCCCTGATCTCCCTGGCCGCCCCGCCGGACCGGCTCGGCGCCGCGTTCGGCGTGCACCGCACCATGGACACGATCGGGGCCATGATCGGCCCGTTGGTGACGTTCCTGATCCTCACCCACCTGGGCACGGCCGGCGGCCCGGTGTTCACGATCAGCTTCATGTTCGCCCTGCTGGGCGTCATCGTGCTGGTGTTCTTCGTCCGCGACGAGACCCCGGCCCACATCGCCGCCGCGGCCAGGCGGGCCAACGCCGCCACTCGGAAGGCCACCGTGTCGGTCCGCGCCGGGCTGCGGCTGCTGCGCGAGCGACAGCTGCGTCGCAGCGTCATCGCGGCGACCCTGCTCGGCCTGGCCACCCTGTCGGACGCCTTCCTGTTCGTCGTCGTGCAGAAGGCGTCGGGGGTGGGCGAGCACCTGCTGCCGCTGCTGCCGCTCGGCACCGCGATCGTGTTCCTGCTGGCCGCCACGCCCATCGGCCGGCTCGCCGACCGGGTGGGCCGGTGGCGGGTGTTCTTCGCCGGGCATGTGTTGTTGCTCGGCGCGTACCTGCTGATGGTGGGCCCGCTCGACGGGCTGCCGCTGGTGTTCGCCGGGCTCGCGCTGCACGGTCTGTTCTACGCGGCGACCGACGGGGTGCTGAGTGCCCACGGTGGCACCCTGGTGCCGGCGCACCTGCGGGCCAGCGGGCTCGCGATCCTGCAGACCGGCCAGGCGCTCGCGCGGCTGCTGTCGTCGGTGTGCTTCGGCGTGCTGCTGCAGTACCTGGAGTTCGACGTCGCGCTGTGGATCGCCATCACGACCCTGGTCGGCGCGCTGCTCACCGTGGCGCTGGTCGTCCGACCGATGCAGGCGGAACCGGAGAAGGAGGCTGTCGAGTGACCGGCTGGTTGGGCAGGCACCGCATCGCCGTCGGCGTCGCGGCCGTGGTCGCCGTCGTGCTGATCGGCGGCGGCTACATCGCGTGGACGGTGTCGAACCGGCCGACCACCCCGCCGTCGACGCTCGGCTCAGTGGCCACCGGCGGGCTGTTGTTCATCGACCAGCGCGGCGGCGGCAACACCGTCACCCGGCGCGACGAGTCCGGCGCGGCCAGCGCGACCGACCTGCGCTGCCAGCGGGTGTACTCGGCCGGCGGGACGACGGTGTGCCTGCGGCTGGCCGGCATCGGCCCGCGCTACGAGGCCGCCGTGTTCGACTCGACCGGCGCCGAGGTGCGCGCCGTCCCGCTGCCCGGCGCCCCCAGCAGGGCCCGAGTCTCCGCCGACGGCAAGCTGGTGAACTGGACGGTGTTCGTCACCGGCGACTCGTACCTGATCCCCGGCAAGTTCGCCACCCGCACCGGCGTGCTCGACCTGCGCGACGGCACCCTCGTCGAGTCGCTCGAGCACTACAACCTCTTCGTCGACGGCGCGCCGTACTCGCGGCCCGACGTCAACTACTGGGGCGTCACCATCGCGTCGGACGACCGCACCTTCTACGCCACCATGGCGTCCGGCGAGAAGACCTGGTTGGTGCGCGGCGACCTCGTCGACAAGACCGCGCGCACCCTGCGCGAGAACGCCGAATGCCCGTCCCTCTCACCCGACGGCACCAGGGTCGCCTACAAGAAGCGGTCCGGACGCCTCGGCGCGTGGCAGCTGCACGTCCTCGACCTGGCCACCGGCGTCGAGACCCCGATCCCCGGCACGTCCACCGTCGACGACCAGGCGACCTGGCTGGACAACGACACCCTGGCCTACGCCAAGGGCGTCGGCGGCGGGATCGCGCCGACGATCTACACCTCCCCTGCCGACGGCACCGGCGAGCCCACCCCCCTGGTCACCGAGGCCTCCTCCCCCGTCCCCCAGCCATAGGTGGTGGCGATGACCGTCCACGAGGTGCTGGCCGAGCGTTCGGGTCGCTGGTGGGCCGCCCGGGTGCCGAGCCTGCCCGGCGTGCACACCCAGGCCCGCCGACTCGACCCAGGTGGCCGAACTGGCTCGCGAGGCGATCGCGCTGATGCTCGACGTCTCCCGTGTCGTCGGTCGACGTGACCGTGGCTCGGCAGGACCATGCGGCCGCTGCCGAGGCCGAGCGCGTCGCCCTGCGGGCCGCCGCGCAGGCGCTCACCGCGAAAGGGCTGACGCTACGCGACGCCGGGCGGATTCTCGGGCTGAGCCATCAGCGGGTCGACCAACTGCTGGCCTCCTGACCTGGCCGGTGGTGTCCCGGCGGCCCGCTTGGGGCAGGCTCGGTTCCGGCCGGGGTCCGGGGATATTTTCGAGCTCCGTGACGGAATGATCACCTTTCGGCCCGAAATGTGACGATTTCGGCACACGCCGCTGGAGAGACCGCCGACCCCTCCCCGCTACGCCGAGTGATCTCCGAATCGAGCCCGGCCGGCTCAGGGGCGGCGTCAGACGCATGAACGTGACAACAGTCGGGTTTTCGGCGCTCCGAACCAGACTGGTGTCGCGTTCATGCGGGGTGGACGGTCAGGCGGGGGCGCCGGAGACCTCGGAGAGGTACGCGCCGCGCTCGTCGACGCCGCCGCACGGGTAGGCGACCGACGCGGGGTCGGTCGGATCGAACAGGGCCTGCGGGTCGAGGCGCGCGGGGCCGGACCGCAGCGCGGCGAGGGCATGCCGGCGCAGCTCGCGCAGGCTCGCCGGGCCGTCGGCGCGGGCCGAGCGGGCCACGGCGGCCGCGACGGTCGGCCCGCCGGACCAGCGGGACACCGGCGCCATCGCGTCGACCGCGGCACACACGGCCCGCCACCCGAGACCGACCGGGAAACCATCCGCGGAGACGCCGTCCCGCGCACGGCCAGACACCGGGGCCGGCGCGGCGGCGGAACCCGGCGCGGCGGGGGCGAAGGCGGCCGGGCCGAGGACGGCGGCGCTGCGGCGCAGGACGAGGGCCACCGCCGGCTCGACGGCCCACTCGGCCGCGCGGGCGGGCAGGGTGGCGGAGCGCTCGTCCGCGGTGAGGCCGCTGGTGGCCGCGGCCACGTCGGCGAGCCACACCAGGCGGTGCGCCCCGGCGAGGGCGGCGTGCAGCGCGAGGTGCACCACGGTGTCGACGGGATCGAGGGTGCGTACCCGGACGGACCCGAGCGGCACCACGCGGGCCCGGTCGATGGCGGCCGCGCTGGACACCCGGAACGCGCCGCGGGCGGCGTCGTCGTTGAGCAGGTCCCAGTGCAGGTCGATGAGCGCGCCGCTGGGGGTGTGCAGCCGCAGCGAACCCAACCGGGCGGTGCGCACGAGCGTCCAGTTGCGCTCGTACACGGTGCACCCGGCCCGCTCCAGCCCGCGGACCGCGCACCGGAACGCGGACCGGGGCACCAGGACGTCCAGGTCGACGGGGCTGCGCAGGGTCGGCGACCCGTGCACCAGGGTGGCGAGCACCGGGCCCTTGAACAGCAGCCATGGCACGTCGCGCAGGGCGGCGTCGATGCGCTCGACCTCGGCCATGGCCCGCAGGTGACGGCCCGCGGCCACGGCCACCGCGGACCGCAGCGGCGCGGCGTCGGGCCGGTCGCCGAGCCCCGCGGCCCGCACGGCGCGCCAGACGAATCCGCTGACGCCGTGCGCCGCCGCCGCGTCGGCGAGCGCCCCGAGCCCGGCGTCGCCGGCCAGAC
>Ga0190272_10001501_pt1 | contig 11215 bp, 9 predicted proteins | sample Popmic504T_FD_133746 | JGI IMG/M metagenome (GOLD analysis project Ga0190272, IMG submission 133746) | Populus adjacent soil microbial communities from riparian zone of Shoshone River, Wyoming, USA - 504 T | ecosystem: Environmental > Terrestrial > Soil > Riparian zone | place: USA: Wyoming...
CTTCCGCAACGGCTGCTGAAACCTCTGTTGCCGTGCTTCAACACCGGCAGCCCGCCTGCTGCTGCGACGAACGCGGCCGTCGTTGAGATGTTGAATGTCCCCAGTCCGTCGCCGCCGGTTCCGCCGATGTCGATCGCGTCCGGCGCTCCGAAGTCGAAGGGAGGGACGCGCTTCATCATGCTGCGTACGCAGCCGAGAATTTCTTCCTGCGTCTCGCCCTTGCGCGCCAGCCCGATCAGCCGGCGCCCCACGTCCTCGAGCGGCACCTCGCCATCGAGGACGGCGGTGAACAGGCGTTCTGCATCCGCGGCCGAGAGGTCTGCGACCGCAGGCTCACGCGGAACGACGCTGCCGAGCATCGCCATGGACGTCCTCAGTTAAGTGCTTGCGCATCGCGTCACGCGAGGCCATGCCGTCATGGACGATGGCGCGGATCGCCCGCAACGTCGCGGCGGGATTCTCCGCCTGTATGATGTTGCGCCCCAGCAGCACGCCGCCTGCTCCGGCCTCCATCGCGCCTTCGACCATCTCGAAGCTCTCCGCGAGCGTCTTGGTTTTCGGGCCGCCCGCGATCAGGATCGGGACCGGGCAAGCTTCGGTGACTTGGCGATAGGTCGCGGCCGATCCGCTGTAGTCTGTTTTGAGCGCGTCTGCGCCCACCTCGACCGCCATGCGGCAGGCGAAGGCGATGAATTCGGCATCGAACGCCTTATCGGCCCCCTTGGAGCCGCGGCACATCGGCTCAATGATGTGTGGTACGCCGAACCGCTCGCAGGTGCGTGTCAGCGAGGCGTTCTTGGCGATCTCGTCCGCCTCGACCCTGGAGTCCGCGTAGCCGATGAACATGAAGCTCAGCACGGCATCCGCGCCAAAACGGACCGCATCCTCGACCTGCGCGATGAGACAGGTGCTGCCCTCGGCATAGCTCAGTTGTTCGATCGGTCGCCAGATGTTGGTCCAGTCCATGCGCAGGATCAGCGACGGAGCCAGCTTGCCGGTGAATTGATCCTTGCAGAGCTTGGCGACGCCGGGCGATACCAGCACGGCGTCGGCGCCTCCCTCGACCAGCTTCGCCATCGTGCCGCGCGCGTCGGTAATCCCGGGCATCGGCCCGACGTCGAGACCGTGATCGAATGCCACGCACACGGCCTTGTGGCTCTTCTGGTCGAAGATTCGACCGAGCCGGAACGCCTTTCCGCAATCCGCCGACATGTCAGCCTCCTACGTGATTTAGAACCGCGGCGCTGCGCTGCACTGCCGGCGCATCGGCCAACTCGAGCACACCATAGGTGAGTGCATCCGCCAGGCTTCGATAGACATTCGAAGACGCGTGCTTGCCGTCCTCGGTCAGGGTCGCCACGATGGAGTCGACGCCGCGTCCGCGCCGAACCTCCGCGAGGATGCCATCGACAACCGGTGTCAAGGGCAGCTCCATCTTCGCCTTGGTTCGAATGGTCTTGCTCGGCACAAGCCTATCGTTCTCGATGGCGAAGTCGTCGACCACCTGCCAGCCCTCGGACACCCGCAGGGTCTGACCGGAATGAGCCGGCTCTTCCTTGAACTGGTCCGGGTCCGATATCTGGGTGACGATGCGCTGCAACTCCGCCGGCGTGCCCATCCGCTGCAGGCAGCGGTGATACCATCCGCGATGCTCGAAGGAGCCCGCGATCAGCGAAATGAACGCCTGCCTGGGCTCGAGGTTTGGCCGATCGAAGATCGAACGGGCCTTCCAGAAGAAGTCCTCCTTGGTGCTCGCTTGGCCGGCGTAGAGGAAATAGACTTGGTCCCGGTAGCGCGAGAAGTCGCGCCTGTAGTGGCGATCATAGAACGAAAGCAACGCCTCCTCGTCGGCCGTCGCGTCCTCGAGCAGCGTGTTTACCACCAGCGAGGACATGTAGCCCGCGAGCAGCGCCAGATGCACCCCAGTCGAGAACAGCGGGTCGATGAAACAGGCCGCGTCGCCCGCGGCGAGATAGCCCTTGCCGTAGAAGTTCTCGTATTCGTACGACCAGTCGCGCAGCATCCGGATCTTGTCGACCTGCTCGGCATTCTTCAGCCGCTCGGCCAGTTCGGGCGTCCGGGCAATGGCGTCGCGATAGAAATCCTCGGCACCGCGCTCCTTGAGCCGGTCCATGTTCTTGCGATCGACGACGCAGCCGATGCTGGTGATCTCGTCGCGCAGCGGAATGAACCACCACCAGCCATCGGAGAATGTCGGCAGGAACGTGTTGCCGTTGTCGATGCCCTCGCCGCGGCGAGCGTTGCGCCAGTAGGACCAGACCGCCATGTTCTGCAGGATCGGATCCCACCGCTGCGTCTGGTTCTTGCGAGTGATGAAGCCTCCCTGCCCCGACGCGTCGATCACCCATTTGGCGCGGGCGGATCTTGTCTCGCTGCTTGCCAGGGTCTCGAATTCCACGCCGACGACGCGATCCTTCTCCAGGATGGTCGAAGTTACCTTGCACTCCTCGCGCACGTGGACGCCGTGCTTCGCGGCGTTGTCGAGAAGTACCTTGTCGAACTCCGCGCGTTCGACCTGAAATCCGTAGTCGAACGGTATCGAGACGGCGTCTTTGAAATAGGTCGTCCATTTGTTGCGCGTCTCGCCCCAAATCCACTCGACACCCCATTTCTTGGTGAAGCGCTTCTCGAGCTCGTCGAGCACGTTGAGCTTCTTGAAGATTTCGAGCGTACCCGACAGCAGGGATTCGCCGATGTGGTACCGCGGGAACTTCTCGCGCTCGAGCAGCAGCACGCGCTTTCCCGACTGCGCCAGGAAGGTCGCCGACGACGATCCGGCGGGCCCGCCGCCTATGACGATGACGTCGTAGTGGCTATCGAACTGCGGGATCATTCTCGTACTCCTCGGTTTGGCTGTGCATTCAATCGACAACGACTGAGGTTGTGCCGGAAAGATCGAGCTTCAGCAGGGTCTTGATCGCGATCCCGGTTTCGTCGCGGACGCGCTCGACGCCGCGATAGGCGAACTTCTCCGCCACGCAGATGACGTCGACGATCTCGCTGCCGCACTGGCGTATCGCTTCGATCAGGCTGACCATCGTGCCGCCGGTGCTGATGACGTCGTCGACGATCACCACCTTGTCGTGCGGTTCGACGCCGTTCAGGTAGAGGTCGCCGCTGGTGTATTCGCACGCGAACGGCACCTTTATCTGCCCCGGCAGGCCTGATGGCTGCCAGCGCGCCAGCCCGAAAGGCAGGTCGACCAGCAAGGCTGTCGCTGCGACGAGGATCGCGCCCTTGTCCTCCTCTCCGGCAATCTTCGTCGCCTGACTGAAATCGGCGACCGCGGCGACCCACCGCGCCGCGTCACGCAGGAGTTCGGGGCTGGTCGCAGGAATCTGCTCGGTGAGCGGATTGAGGACGAAACACCGCCCGTTAACTGGAATCAGCGGGCAGCCCTCAAACGCCTCGCGCACCATCCAGCCGACAGGCCGGTTCCCGCTGTTGAAATGTTGCAGACGAATAGTTGCGGCATCGACGCCGACATCTTGCATGAACTGTCTCCCTGATGACGACCGGTTACTGCCTCGCCGACTCGAGCCGGCGTCGTCGGTCTCCTGTTCTCCCGGCCACTTCGTCTGGCGGGGCCATGCCCGATTTCGATCGTCGCCTCGAACGCGTGCGCTGAAGCAGGTCATGCGCGTCGGCCGCGGGAAGAATGCGCCCGAAAACGTAGGCTATGTTGTCGAGTGCTGCCTCATTGCGCGCTTCGGTCGTGCCTGCGACACATTCCGGAACCAGCAGCACGCGATAGTTCAACTGATGCGCATCTTGGGCCGTTGCGCGCACGCACACATCAGTCGCGACACCCGTGAGGATCACCGTGTCGACGCCGAGACCCTTGAGCAGGATCTCGAGATCCGTCGCGAAGAATGCGCTGTACCTGCGCTTGGGAAGGATGAAGTCGCCAGGCTGCGGCAGCAGCGAGGGATAGAAGTCGGGCCCGGCTGTCCCCTCGAGACAATGAAGCGGCTCGCCATAGTCGAGCTCCAGGCCAAAATCCACCATCTCCGCGCGGTGCCGTTCCTGGGTAAAGATGACCGGAACGCCGGCCGCCCGCGCGGTTTGCCGCAGCCGGCCGATGGGACCGCAGATGTCCGTTGCCCCGGGGCAGCGAATTGGCGCGCCAGGCGCAACGAAATCGTTCTGCATGTCGATGATCAACAAGGCCGGAGAAACGTCGAACATCGTCGGCTCCGATACGCGACCACCCCGCAGCAGCATGGGGTTTCATTCAGTCACCGAGCAGTCACGGAGCCTATGGAGCGACGACGTTTCCTGTAAACGTGCAGAACTGACAGTTGACTGACCTGTTGGAATATTCGGTAGCATCCGCCGGCGCCTGGAAGGACGGCATTTTCTGAAATCTGTCAGGGCGGCGGGTGCCATCGATGTGGGCCGCAAGGTTTGCTTGATGCGTTCGACGGACGCCCAGCCGGAGGAGCGGCAATGTCAGCGGTCATGAAGGGAATACTGGCCGCCGTGGCATCTGCCCTCGCGCTTTCGTGCATGGGAATCCTTGGCAAGCTTGCTTTTCAGCAGGGGGTCGATCCGCTCAATCTGGTCACGCTGCGCGCCTTCATCGCCTTCATCACGCTCGCCATAATCCTGTCGCTTTTACGCCGCCGGTTGCCGACAATCCGTATCGCCCAGCTGCCCTTTTTCGCCATGCTCGGCCTGATCGGCATCAGCCTGAATTACGCGACCTTCTTCCTGGCGCTCGACCATTCCACGGTATCGACCGCAATTTCGCTGCTCTACACCTATCCCGCCTTCGTGATGGTTGGAGCGGTCTTGTTCCTCGGCGAGGCCATCACGGTCGCGAAGGTGACCGCTCTGCTGCTGACGGTGGTCGGATGTTTTCTCGTCGCCGGCGCCCACGATCCCGCCGCGCTGAAGCTCAATGTTCTGGGCGTCGCCTTCGGCTTGGCCGCCAGCGTGACCAAAGCTGCATACACGCTACTGAGCAAGCGGGCGCTGCGGCGGACAGATCCCTGGACAACCGTGCTCTTCGCTTTCGGCTTCGGTGCCTTGTTCCTCGTCTGCTGGACATGGCCCGCCTCGATTCTGACGGTGGACCTCGGATGGCGGGCGTGGCTCCTCGTTCTCGCGATCGCCTGGGTCCCGACTCTTGTCGGCTATTCCCTCTTCGTCCTCTCGCTGAGTTACCTGGAGGCGAGCAGGGCCAGCATAATCGCGACCTTGGAACCGGTTGCCGCGATCGTTCTTGCGGCGCTGATCCTCGGCGAGGCCGGTTCCTGGCCGCAATTCCTGGGCGTGGCCCTCATCCTGGGGGGCATCGTCGTGCTCAGTGTGAGGAAGTCGCCGGCATCGCTAAGACGATCGGCGGCGGGCACTAAAACTTGAACCTGAGAGCACCGGCTAGTTGGACTAGCAGGGCAATCCCGAAAAGCCTGCCCTGGGCTTGGCCCCGGCTGGAAGCCGGTTTTCCGCCCGCGCGAAGCCCGCACGTTACTTCATCACGGTGGATCGAAGCTTCGGCGATCCGACTCGTCGCTGTTCTTCTCGTGTGTGGGTTAGAGTCTCACTTGACGATGTCGAATGCGCGACCTCATCCGACCTGCCTTCGCCCCATCGGATCGAGGCCATAATCGCATGCGGCACGCGCCAGGGTCTGGCGGATCGTCGCGTAGCCATAACGCTTGCGCGCCTGCTCCATGTGGTAGCGCACAGTTCGATAGTGCAGGCCGGTGAGCACCGAGATGTCCTCGATCGTCTTGCCCGCGACCGCCCATTTGATGCATTCGAGTTGGGTTGCGCCGAGCACCACGGCTTCGGCCGGATCGTCGGCGAGCAAGGCATTCGCCCGGTTGCGGCAAAGCTCGTGGTAGAAGTAGACGAGGGTGATGCCTGCCGCGATGTCGGAAGTGCCCTGATGTCGCCGGGTAAATAGGCCCATGTAGGCGGTTCGTCCGCCTGCCACTTCGATCGGTATGCTCAGCCGATCCTGAAACGCTGGCTGCCCGAAGTCCATGCCGATGCTGAATACCGTCTGCAGCAGGGACGAATGCGTTCGCGGCGCATCGGTGACGTTGAGAAATGGCGTCCGGTGCCGCTGCACGAACCGACGAACCTGGTCTCCACGACGGTCGCCGAAATATCTGTCCGCCGCCGCCGCAATGGCCGAGAGGTAACCCACGCTCTTCGCGCCGAGCCGCTGCGCGATGTCGTTGTAGAGATTTGCTTCGTCGAAAAACTTAATAAACTCCGACGCGCTCCCCACGGAGGCAGGGTCTTGTTCCACCAGAATTTCGTAATCGCTCAACGGTTGGAATAACGAGCTGTCGCAGATAAACCCCTCGAAACCAAAGCGATTGATCGAATCTCGAAAGCGGAATTTTAACTCAGTTGCGTTGACGGCTTCGATCAGCCTTGAAATCAAGGATTGTAGGTATACTTTGGGTTGTTTCACGGGAACTGCAACCCTCTGATTCTTGCGCTTTGATGCGTCCATACTGTTACGCTGAACTGCGCCCGACGCGTGTTCCCCATATATAACAAAGGTTTATGTCATCTTCGTCCTGCGAAATTGCACGAGCGACCGCCAAAGCAGCTGGCAACCACAAATATGCATACTAGTATGGCGAACGAAGGGCAGATGCGACTCAATCAAGCGGCCTGCACCTTTTGCCGCACATGCGTTCTTCCGACCGATTATCGAGATTGCTATCAACGCGGCCTTGCGCGGCAGCGAAGCTGGCGCCGCCGCGACAAGGACGATCGCTGTTTAATGAAGTCGAACGCGGAAGCCGCGAGAACAGAAAAGCAGATCGCAGCTTATCCGGAAGGGCTAAACCGCGCGTAAAGTCGATAACTACGGCCCGGATAGGAAAGCACGACGTGTGTGATTTCCTGATTCAGGTAGCGCGTGCGCCTTTCGACTTCCAAACAGGCCTCACCGACTTCGATTCCAAGCTGCGCGGCAATTCTGTCGCTCGCGTTGACCGCCCGTATCTGATGCTCGGCCTGGCTCCATGGGACTGCCTGAAGCAGCCAGGTCCCCGGCGACGTTGTGTTGAAATCGACGTTTGCGGCGGACGGAACGGCCTCGAGATTGATCAGCCGGTCTTCCGCGACGACGGGATTCCCATCCGCGAAATGCACGCATTTGAGAGCGAGAATCCGTGTCGCAGCGGGCACCTTGAGGCGGAACGCATCGCGTCGCGATGCCTTGCGCTCGATCCGCGACTGCATCCTCAAGCGGTAGGCCTTGCCTGCGCGAATGATTTCCTCTTCGGTGTTCTCGATCTTGAGCACATTCGCTTCGGACTTGGGAGTCGCGACGAAGCTTCCAGACCGCCGACGGCGAATGATGAGCCCGGAGGCGGCGAGCGCGCTGAGCGCCTTGTTGACGGTCATCCGCGAGCATCGATAGTGCTTGAGCAATTCCTTTTCCGAGGGAACGCGCGCCCCCAGCGGCCAGTTTCCGGAGACGATTGCCGTCTCAAGTGCCCGGCGGATTTTGATAACTTTTCCGCGCCGTGCGGGGGTGGAGGCGCGTTCAGTCATCGCTGACGAGCCTTGCAACAGCGGCGCGATAGCGCGCCGAGATGGTCTCCCTGTAGCGATGGCAACCCTCATCCACCACCTGTTCACCGCCGACAAATACTGTCTTCACCGCCGAATGCCTGGCTGCAAAAATCCAGGTATCGATCAAGTGATCGGTGTTGCTTGCCTCAAAGCCAATGCATTCCGGATCGAGGACCACGATATCGGCTCGCCGCCCCGCCGCGATCGCACCAATAGGACGAGCAAGGGCCTGTGCCCCGCCGGCCAGCGTTTCCGTCAGGATGCGCTCACCGGTCGACTCACCTACGAAGCTTGTCATGACGTTGCGTGCGCGGTCGCGAAGCCGCTGGCTGTATTCGAGTTGTCTCAGCTCTCCCGCAGCATCGATCTCGATATTGGAGTCGGTGCCGACCCCAAACCGCCCGCCGGCTCCGAGGTAATGAGCACCGTTGAAAATGCCGTCGCCAAGCGAAGCCTCCGTCAGTGGGCACAAGCCTGCAACGGCGCCGCTAAGCGCGAGGCGCTGCGTTTCATCGCCGGTCATGTGTGTCGCATGGATGAGGCACCAGCGGGAATCCACGCCCATGTTGTCGAGAAGCCACTCTACCGGACGGCGGCCGGACCAAGAAAGGCAATCGTCGACCTCTTTTGTCTGCTCTGCCGCGTGAATATGGATCTTTTCGGTCTTTGTCGCCTCCACCACGAGGCGTAGGGATTCTGGCGTCACGGCACGCAGCGAATGCGGCGCAATGCCAATCGTAGCCGACGGCAGAGGCGCGACAATCTCGCGAGATCGATCGACCAATTGCAGAAATTGATCGGGCGCGTTCAGGAATCTGCTTTGACCCGCCGTCGGCGCCGCACCGCCAAAGCCGCCATAGGCATAGAAAGCCGGCAGAAGCGTCAGTCCGATCCCGGTATCTGCTGCGGCGGCAGCAATACGTGAGGCCATCTCGCCCAAATCGGCATAGGGCAAACCATGCGGATCGTGATGGAGATAGTGAAACTCGCCAACCGCCGTGAATCCGCGCTCGAGCATCTCGAGATAGGCATAGGCCGCAATGGATTGAACATCGTCCGGCGAGAGTCGCCCGACGAACCGGTACATCGTTTCGCGCCAGGTCCAAAAGCTGTCGTCGATCGATCCGCGCCGTTCCGCGAGGCCAGCCATCGCGCGCTGGAATGCGTGACAGTGCAGATTGGGCAAGCCGGGGAGCGCCGGTCCCTCTACGCGCCGCGCGCCATCCGGTCGGGCCCCGGCTTCCACATCCGTGATTACGCCGTCCTTGATCGAAACGAGGACATCACGCGTCCAGCGATCACCCAGGAAAATATGATCGAAAAACAAGGCCCGCACATGTTGCGGCCGATGATCGTTCGACGACGCCGGTGTCATGCGGATCGAGCTCCGTCTATTTGTATAGACAAATACTGCGAGTTTGGCGATTATGTCTATACAATTAACGATGGGAGATCCGGCGACGCGGGAAAACATGCGCTACGACAGAATTTGGCTTGATTGCCGGCTTGCAACCCTTGCCGCCGACCGGCCGGGGCTCGGGCTCGTGGAGCACGGCACAGTCGCGGCGAAAGGCGGTCGCATCGCCTTTGTCGGCCGCGAAAGCGACCTGCCGAGCGGATGGAGCGCGGCGGAAATTGTTCGCCTCGACGGCCGCTGGATTCTCCCCGGCCTTGTCGACTGTCATACGCATCTCGTCCATGCGGGCCACCGCGCGCATGAGTTTGAGTTGCGGCTCGCGGGCGCAAGCTACGAAGAGATTGCACGCGCCGGCAACGGAATCATGTCGACCGTCACTGCAACGCGGGCGGCGAGCGAGGATGCCCTCGTTGCTGCGTCGCTGCCCCGCCTCGATTGCTTGATGGCCGAGGGTGTCACGACCGTCGAAATCAAATCAGGTTACGGTCTCGATATCGATAGCGAGGTGCGCATGTTGCGCGCCGCGCGCCGGCTGGGGCAGGAACGTTTGGTCACTGTCGTGACATCGTTTCTCGGTGCACATGCCTTGCCGCCTGAATACGCTAGCAAGGATCGGTATACCGACGCGGTTTGCTCGATGATCTCCGTGATTGCGCGCGAATCGCTGGCCGACGCGGTCGATGCCTTTTGCGAAGGGATCGCGTTCTCCCCGGCGCAGACTGCCCGCGTATTCGCCGCCGCACGCGCATGCGGTCTCCCCGTCAAGCTCCACGCCGACCAACTCTCCAACCTGCACGGCGCGCGGCTCGCCGCCGCGCATGAAGCACTATCGGCAGATCATCTCGAGCATACCGACGAAGACGGCGTAGCAGCGATGGCGAAAGCAGGCACGACTGCGGTTCTGCTGCCGGGTGCGTTCTACATGCTCCGGGAGAAGCAATGTCCGCCAATTGATGCATTTCGAAGCCACCGCGTACCGATCGCGATCGCAACGGACTGCAATCCCGGCACATCCCCGCTCACGTCGCTTCTCCTGACAATGAATATGGCGACAACGCTATTCCGGTTGACCGTTGAGGAGGCGATCGCAGGCGTCACGCGCGAAGCTGCGCGCGCGCTTGGACGCCTGTCGGAGAGCGGCACGCTCGAAATCGGCAAATGGTGCGATCTTTCGATTTGGGATGTCGAACGCCTGGCCGAACTGGCTTATCGGATGGGTTTTAACCCGCTGTTTCAGCGCGTGTGGAGGGGCTCATGACGCGCTCGCTTTCGATCCAGCGGGACGACGCACCGCGGCTCGTGTCTTGGCCCATACCGGCGACGTTCCGCCGACCTTCGAAGGTCAGCTGATGTCGCCCGCGATCGCGATTGCCACTCCGCCACCCTCTGCCTGCTGTTCGCCCGCGAAGCGGCGTAAATTGAGGACGCCCCCATGACACGCATCGATAATGATCGCGTCATCCGCGCACCGCGCGGATCGGAGCTGTCGGCCAAGAGCTGGCTCACAGAAGCCCCGCTACGCATGCTGATGAACAATCTCGACCCGGACGTCGCTGAAAAGCCGAGTGAACTGGTCGTTTACGGTGGCATCGGGCGCGCAGTCCGCAATTGGGACAGCTTCGATCGTATCGTCGCTGCGCTGCGAGAACTCGAAAGCGATGAAACGCTGATCGTTCAATCGGGCAAGCCGGTTGCGGTGTTCCGCACTCACGCGGACGCCCCGCGTGTGTTGATCGCAAATTCAAATTTGGTGCCGCATTGGGCCACCTGGAACCATTTTCACGAACTCGACCGCAAAGGCCTCATGATGTATGGCCAGATGACGGCTGGATCCTGGATCTACATCGGATCTCAGGGCATCGTTCAGGGCACATACGAGACTTTCGTGGAAATCGGCCGTAAGCATTTCGGCGGCAGCCTCGAGGGAAAATGGATCCTGACCGCTGGCCTCGGCGGGATGGGCGGCGCACAGCCGCTCGCGGCCACCATGGCCGGGGCATCCTGTCTGGCCATTGAGTGCCAGCCGAGCCGCATCGAGATGCGGCTGCGCACCGGCTATCTCGATGTCCAGGCAAAGAACCTCCAGGATGCACTCGACGTCATCGAGCGATCGGTCAAGGAGAGAAAGCCGGTATCGGTTGGCGTGCTGGGCAACGCCGCCGAGCTTCTCCCCGAGCTGGTGCGCCGCGGCGTCAGGCCGGACGTCGTTACCGATCAGACGTCGGC
>Ga0190272_10001502_pt1 | contig 11205 bp, 10 predicted proteins | sample Popmic504T_FD_133746 | JGI IMG/M metagenome (GOLD analysis project Ga0190272, IMG submission 133746) | Populus adjacent soil microbial communities from riparian zone of Shoshone River, Wyoming, USA - 504 T | ecosystem: Environmental > Terrestrial > Soil > Riparian zone | place: USA: Wyoming...
ATGCCGTTCACGCTGCGACCGCACTCGCCTACGGCATCGAGACGATCGTGTCGCCAGATTCCGCGTTCGATGGGATTCCCGGCATCCGTCGCCTCGATCCGTTGACGGCGTGATTCAGCGGGCTCCGGGCACTGACGTGCGAGAATGGATGCCGGCGTGCCCGAGTCGTCGGCTTCCACAGCTCCGCCGGGCCCCTGGACAGCGTCCGCCGCCCCGTCCTGAGGAGCAAAGTGTCCATGAGCAACTCCGCGCCGGCAGCTGAAGCAACGAGCACGCCGACCCGCACCGCCCACCACCGCCGCTACCTGATGTGCCGTCCCGAGCACTTCACGGTCAGCTACACGATCAACCCGTGGATGGAACCGGCCAACCCGACCGATACAGCTGTGGCGGTGCGTCAGTGGCAGGACCTCTACGACACGTATATCGCGCTCGGCCACGAGATCGAGCTCATCGATCCGGTCGAGGGTCTGCCCGACATGGTCTACACGGCCAACGGCGGCTTCCTGATCGATGGCATCGCGTACGGACCGAAATTCCGCTTCAAGGAGCGCGCAGGCGAGGCGGTCCCCTTCATCGACTGGTTCCGCGCCAACGGCTACGACACGCGCGAGCCCGTCGAGGTCAACGAGGGCGAGGGTGACTTCCTGCTCGTCGGCGACACGATCCTCGCCGGTACCGGCTTTCGCTCGACCGGCGACAGCCACCACGAGATCAGCGAGGTCTTCGGCCGCGAGGTAGTCACCCTCACCCTCACCGACCCGCGCTTCTACCACCTCGACACCGCACTCGCCGTGCTCGACCCGGTTCAGGGCGTCGAGAAGGGCGGGCCTGAGCGCGCGAACATCGCCTATCTGCCCTCGGCGTTCGACGAGCGCAGCCAGGCGATCCTCGCCGAGCGCTTTCCCGACGCGATCCACGTCTCCGACGAGGACGGGTCGGTCTTCGGCCTCAATTCGGCCAGCGACGGCTACAACGTCATCATCTCCCCGCGCGCGGACGGCTTCGAGAAGCAGCTGCGCGAGCGGGGCTACAACCCGATCATGGTCGACCTCTCCGAGCTGCTGCTCGGCGGGGGCGGCATCAAGTGCTGCACGCTCGAGCTGCGCGGAGCGGGCTCATGAGCACCCCGCAGGTGCTGGACGCGGGCACCTCGGCGATCATCACCGCCGAGTCAGAGCACCTCGCCCACAACTATCACCCGCTTCCCGTCGTGATCGCGAAAGGTGAGGGAGCGTGGGTGACCGATGTCGAGGGCAAGCGCTACCTCGACCTGCTTTCGGCCTACTCGGCGCTCAACTTCGGTCACGGGCATCCGGCGATCCTCGCTGTTGCGCAGGAGCAGCTCGGGCGCCTGACGCTGACGAGTCGCGCGTATCACAATGACCAGCTCGGAGTCTTCGCCGCCGCGCTCGCCGAACTGTGCGGCAAAGACCTCGTCCTCCCGATGAACACCGGCGCGGAGGCCGTCGAGACCGGCATCAAGGTCGCGCGTGCCTGGGGCTACCGTGTCAAGGGCATCACGCCCGACCGCGCGACCGTCATCGTCGCGGGGGGCAACTTCCATGGCCGCACGACCACGATCGTGGGCTTCAGCGATGACCCGCAGGCACGCGACGACTTCGGCCCGTATGCGGTCGGGTTCCTCACGGTTCCGTTCGGGGATGCCGCGGCCATCGAAGCCGCGATCGACGAGAACACTGCGGCCGTCCTCATCGAGCCGATCCAGGGCGAGGCCGGAGTGGTCATCCCCGCCGAGGGGTATCTGCGTGCCGTGCGCGAGATCACGGAGCGAGAGAACGTGCTGTTCATCGCCGACGAGATCCAGTCCGGCCTCGGCCGGGTGGGCGAGACTTTCGCATGCGACCGCGAGGGCGTCGTGCCCGACGTGTATCTGCTCGGCAAAGCGCTGGGCGGCGGCATCCTGCCCCTGTCGGCGGTCGTCGCGAACCGTGATGTCCTCGGCGTGATCCGCCCAGGCGAGCACGGGTCGACGTTCGGCGGCAACCCGTTGGCGGCGGCTGTCGGCACCCGTGTCGTCGAGATGCTGTCGACCGGTGAATTCCAGCGCCGTGCCGCCGCGCTCGGCGAACACCTTGCGGCGAAGCTCGGCGAGCTCGTCGGTCACGGCGTCACCGCGGTGCGCGTGGCGGGTCTGTGGGCGGGTGTCGACATAGACGCCGCGAAGGGGACGGGTCGCCAGATCGCCGAGAAGCTCCTCGGCCGTGGTGTGCTCGTGAAGGACACGCACGGTCAGACGATCCGGATCGCCCCGCCACTCGTGGTCCGCGGGACCGAGCTGGACTGGGCCGTCGAGCAGCTGCGGGTCGTGCTCGCCGGCTGAGATACCTTTTCCGTTCTGGGCCAACGTCGAACGATGGATGCTGCCCCCAGACGATAATGGAACGGTGGCGTTGGAGCACCAGACGGAGCAGGGCGATGACGGTCCGTCGCGCTCGGTGATCGACCGCGCGTTCGCCATCATCGGAACCTTCCAGGGCGGCCGCATCCGCCAATCGCTCTCCGACATCAGCCGGCGCACCGACCTGCCGATCGCCACCTGCTACCGAATCGTGCAGCGGCTCACCGAGTGGGGCGCCCTCGAGCGCGATGCGGAAGGAAAGTACCGGATCGGCCTGCGGTTATGGGAGGTCGCGTCTCTGGCGCCGCGGGCCGTCGGTCTCGGGCGACTCGCGCGACCGTACATCCAGGACCTCTACGAGACGACCGGCTACGCGTCGCACCTGGCGATTCGGGAGGGGCTCGAGCTCGTGTCGATCGAGCGCTTCCAGAGTCCGCGGCGACTGACACGGCGGCCCCAGGTCGGTGGTCGCTACCCGATGCACGCGACGGCGATCGGCCAGGTGTTGTTGGCATTCGCCCCGAGCGACGTGCGAGAGCAGGTGCTGTCGGGTGAGCTCGAGCCGTACACGACGCGCACCTATACCGACCGAGCCGTTCTCGAGCGCGTGCTCGAGGACATCGTGCGCAGCGGGTATGCCGTGAGCGATCGTCAGATCGATAACGTGCACATCGGCGTGGCCGCCCCCGTGCGCGGTGCGGACGGCACCGTCATCGCAGCGGTGTCGCTGGCGCTCACCGAGAAGGACGTCGACGGCAAGAACATGATCCACCTGGTGCGACTGACCGCCGCCTCGATCTCGCGTTCGCTCGCCGCCGCGGGCTTCGAAGAATCACAAAGCTGACGTCCCTCCAAAAGTGCTACCTCGACCTGCTGGAGGGATGGAACATCGGCGGGGCATCCGTCACGAGCAATCGCGCGATAATGAGACTGTGGCAACGGAGCAGGTGGGTGAAGGCGATAACGGCCCGCCACGGTCGGTGATCGATCGCGCGTTCACGATCATCGGGACCTTCCAGGGCGGTCGCATCCGGCAATCGCTCTCGGATATCAGCCGACGGACAGGCCTGCCGATCGCGACGTGTTATCGCATCGTTCAGCGACTCAGCGAGTGGGGTGCCCTGGAGCGCGACGGCGAGGGCCGGTATCGGATCGGCCTGCGTCTGTGGGAGGTTGCCTCGTTGGCGCCTCGTGCCGTCGGACTTCTGCGACTGGCGCGGCCGTACATCCAGGACCTCTACGAGACGACTGGATACGCGTCGCATTTGGGGATCCGCGAGGGGGTCGAGATCGTCTCGATCGAGCGGTTCCAGAGTCCGCGGCGGTTGACGCAGCGCCCTCTGGTCGGCGGCCGATTCCCTATGCATGCGACGGCGATCGGGCAGGTGCTGTTGGCCCATGCGCCTCGCGAGGTGCAGGAGCAGGTGCTGTCGGGCGAGCTGGAACGCTTCACATCTCGCACCTGCACCGACCGTGACGTTCTCGAACGCGTCCTCGACGACATCGTGCGGACCGGCTATGCCGTGAGCGACCGGCAGATCGACGACGTTCACGTGGTTGTGGCGGCTCCGGTGCGCGGCGCGGACGGCGAGGTAATCGCCGCGGTGTCGCTGGCGCTCACCGAAGAGGACGTTGATGGAAAGCACATGATCCACCTGGTTCGACTCACTGCCGCCTCGATCTCGCGCTCGCTGAACGCGGCTGGATTCGACCAATCGCAGGGCTGACTCGATCAGCTCGCACGCGGTGTCGCGGCAGGGGGCAGTCAGCCCGTGAACGCGCTCAGCCCGGTGACCGCCCTGCCCACGATGAGCGAGTTCATCTCGTGGGTGCCCTCGAACGTGTACAGCGCCTCGGCATCGGCGAAGAAGCGCGCCACGTTGTTGTCGACGCGGATTCCCTCGGCGCCGCAGATCTCCCGGCCGAGGGCGACGGTCTCACGAGCGCGATCGGCCGACCACGTCTTGGCGAGCGCGGCGTGCTCGTCGCCCATGGCGCCCCTGCGGTGCAATTCGGTCAGCCGTACAGCCATCGCGAGTGTGGCGGTCGCGTTGCCCAGCATCCGGGTGAGCTTCTCCTGGATCAGCTGGAATCCGGCGATCGGGCGACCGAACTGCCGGCGCGCGAGCGCATAGGCGAGTGCGGCTTCGTACGCGCCGGCCTGAAGTCCCGCGGCGTTCCAGCCGACCACGAACCGCAGTTGGGCGAGGATCGCGGAGATGTCGCGGAATGAGTCGATCCGCTGCAGTCGCTCGGACTCGTCGATGCGCACATCGTCGAGCACGATGTCGGCGTTGCGCACCATTCGCAGGCTGATCTTGCCGCCGATGTCGGTGAGTGTGAGGCCCGGCGAATCTCGAGGAACGAGGAACGCCTTCGCTCGCCCATCGGCGGCGTCCTTCGCCACGACGATGATGACGTCCGACAGTGCGGCGTTGCCGATCCATCGCTTGCGACCGGTGATCCGCCAGGTGTCGCCCTCGCAGCTCGCAGTGGTCTCCATGCCGCCGGCGACGTCCGAACCGTGGTCCGGCTCGGTGAGAGCGAAGCATCCGGTGAGCTCGAACGAGGGAATGAACGGGTCGAGCCGCGCGGCCTGCGCGGGTGAACCGCCCTCGCGGACCACCGTGCGGAACATCCCGACCTGGCCGCCGTAGAGCGTGCCGATCGACATGTCGAAGCGCGCCAGCTCGAAGTGCTTGAAACCGACGTAGTAATGACTCGGCCGGCCGTCGGCGTCCAGCAGGTCGGGATCGTCCTCGAGTCGCAGCGCGGCCAGCTCGGCGCGCAGGTGCGCCGGCGACTCGGCCCGCTCCCACCAATCGGCCAGGTGGGGCCTTGCCTGCTCCTCGAGCAGGTCCCGCAGTGACTGAAGCTTCGCGTGCTCGAGATCGGACAACAGCTCGGTGTAGCCGAACAGGTCTGTCGGCGCAGTGGCGCTCATTCGTCCTTCTCCCTCGGGAGCCCGGTCACTTTCCCCGCTCCGCGAGCTCGCGTGCGGCGTCTTCCTTGACTCGGGCGAGCTCGACCTTGCCGGTCGATGTCCGCTCGAGCGAGTCGCGGACGAAGACATGTCGCGGCTTCTTGTAGCCGGCCAGGCGATGGTCGAGGTAGGCGAGCAGCGCGGGAACGTCGATCTGCGCTCCCGGCGGCGGGGCGACCATGGCGCTGACGACCTCGCCGAAGCGGCGGTCGGGCATGCCGAAGACGATGACATCGTCGACGGTGTCGTGCTCGAGCAGCGCTTCCTCCACCTCAGCGGGGAAGACCTTCTCACCCCCCGTGTTCACGACCGCGGCGAGCCGTCCGAGCAGGTCGACGGAACCGTCCCCCCGCGCGCGTGCCCAGTCGCCCGGCATCACATAGCGGTGCCCGCGGATCGTCGGGAAGGTCTTCTCGGTCTTCGCCGGGTCGCGGAAGTACCCCTTCGGGAGGATGCCTCGGAAGGCAAGGATGCCGAGGGCTCCGGCATCCGCTTGAATCTCGTTGCGCTCTTCGTCCAGCAGCACGGTGCCCGGCGTGATCATCAGCTTCGCGGGGAGGTCGTCCGCACTCCTCGTGATGCCGAATGCGTATGGGCCGCCTTCGCTCGAGGCGAGCATGTCGATGATGGCGATGTCGCCGAGCGCGTGCAGGCGGCGCTTGACGTCGTCGCTGAAGCGCATGCCTGAGCTGATGATCGAGTCCACGCCCGGAAGCGCGACCTCGAGACGCTCGGCAGCCTCGACGAACGGGAGGGCGAGTGCGTCGCCGGCGACTATGAGTCGCGTCGCCTCGTAGTAGATCGTCAGTCGCAGCGCCTCTTCGATGTCCATCCGCGGCGCAGCGTGCAGCACGACCGTACCGCCGAGCGCGAGCGTGCCCATCGTCGTGGACTGCGCGGTGCCATGCAGAAGAGGAGTGAGCGGGAGCGTCACGACGCGGGGGGTCGCCGGGTCGAGCGCGATGCGAATCGCCTCATCGAGATGGGTGGGTGGGGTCACCCCGATCAGACCCCAGGTGGATTGCTGCCGTGCCACCAGCAGCGTGTCGAGGTCCCAGACGACTGCCTTGGGCATCCCCGTGGTGCCGCCCGTGTAGAGCCGCAGCTCCGCTCCGGCAGGAGCCTCGGCGGGGAGCGAGCCGCCCGCCGCGATGATGTCGACGTAGGGGGTGGCACCGGTGATCGCGCTCCCGTCGTCGTCGACGGCGATGATCTCGACGGCCGGCTCGAGTCCGATGACGGCCTCGAGGGCGAGGTCGGCGAGCGAGGTGGGCACGAGCAGCACGCGCACATCGGAGTCGAGGATGAGATCTCGCACCTCACCCGCGCGGTAGCGATAGTTGATGGCCACGGGTGCCACGCCGATGGCCAGGCACGCCCAGGTGAAGCTGAGGTACTCGGGCCGGTTGTACAGCAGCATGCCCGCGGCGTCGCCGACCGCGAGTCCCCGGTCGGCGAGATGCCGCGCCAGCGCGCCGGCTTCGGAGGCGAAGCGCCCCCACGTCATGGTGTCGTCGCGCGTGATGATCGCGGTGCGCTGCGGATCTGCGCGGGCGATGCCCTGCCAGAGATCGCTGTAGTGGGGCGCCGTGGCAACTCGCCCTCCGAGTTCGATGCTGCTCATCGGTAGTGCCTGAGGATGAGCTCGGCGAAGACCGCGGGCTTCTGGCTGCCCTCGACCTCGAACGTCAGGGCGAGGGTGACCTGCCATCCGCCGTCGATCTCGGTGACGTCGGCGACCTCGCCGCGCACGCGGATGCGGGCACCGGACGAGACGGGGCTCGGGAAGCGGATCTTGTTGAAGCCGTAGACGATTCCCGTGCTGGTGCCGCTGACCCGATAGATCTCGCGGAGATGCGGCACGACCATGCTCAGCGTGAGCATGCCGTGTGCGATCCGCCCGCCGAAGGGGGAGGCGGCAGCGGCCTCGGCATCGACGTGGATCGGATTGTCATCGCCCGAGAGCCTCGCGTAGGCATCGATGTCGTCCTGCGGGATCTCCCGCCACGTCGATGGCCCGAACGCCGATCCGGCGATGCCGCCGACCTCGTCGATCCTCACGAACACGCGGGGTGATTCCGTCATGCCAACTCCCTTGTTGCTGTCGTAGATGTCAGGGTACCTGAAACACTAGTTCAGACGTTCGCGGCCATCGTGATGATCGCACGGCCCGTGATCTTCCCTTGCGAGAGCGCCTGATAGGCGAGGTCGGCGTCGGCGAGGTCGAATCTTCGCGTCACGAGGGACTCCACATCGAACCGGCCTGCCGCGGCGAGGGCAGCGACCTCGGGCAGGTCGGTGCGTGTGCGCCCTCCGAAAGATCCGACGATGTGATAGCCGCGCCGCACGAGCGGCGTGATCTCGACCTCTGCGGCCGCAGTTCCTGCTCCGATGCCGATCGCCACCATCCGGCCGCCGTCGTCGAGCATGCCGACGGCCTGCCGGAAGGTCGCGGGGTGCCCCAGCGCCTCGAAGGCGACGCGGACACCGCCGACCAGCTCGCGGACCGCCGCCACCGGCTCGACCTGCGCCGCGTTGATGACATGGGTCGCGCCGAGCTCGAGCGCACGGTCGAGCTTCGCATCTGCGACGTCGACCGCGACGATCGTGGTGGCTCCGGCGCTCAGCGCCATCGGGATCAGGCTCGAGCCGATCCCGCCTACGCCGACGATGGCCACGGAGTCGCCCGGCGAAACCTCGCCGGCGCGGAACACTGCGCCGTAGGAAGTGAGCCCCGAGCAGCCCAGGATGCACGCCGGCTCAGGATCGAGTCCGGCGGGGATCGTCGTGAGGGCGGAAAGGGGGACGACGGCGTATTCGGCGAGCCCGCCCATCGAGTACATCGCGAGGAAGGAGCCGTCGGGCATCGCAAGACGGCTCTCACCGTCGTAGAGCGTGCCGCGCAGTCGGTTCTGCGCGAAGAACTCGATGCAGAGGTCATCACGACCGCGGACGCACTGGTCGCACTCCAGGCACGGCATGATGAAGCCGGCTGCGACCAGGTCGCCGATCGCGAGACCTCGCGAGTCGGTCGTTCCCTCGCCGAGCGCGACGATCCGCCCGCTCACCTCGTGGCCGAGCACCGCAGGACGCGGGAAGGCGACTTCGCCCTTGATGACGTGAAGATCGGTGTGGCACACGCCGCAGGCGATGACCTCGAGCAGCGCTTCACCGGCGCGCGGGGTCGGCGTTGCGATCTCGACGACATGCAGGTGCGGCTGGTCGCCGGTGAGGATCGCTGCCCGCATCGTCGCGGGGATTGCAGTGCGCACGGGGTGGGTCCTCGAATCTCTGGGTGGTGACTCCAGAATCCTCGCGCGAGGCCGAGCGTTCGGGCACGAGTCTTTTCGGTTAGTGAAAGTCAGGGTGGGGATGCCGATTCTCCGGGTGACATATTGATGCGACGCCCGCAACCGACGAAAGAGGAGTGTCCAGATGGCAACCCAAGAGCTTCTGCTCGACCCGACCGGGATGGAGGACGGTGCTCTGAACAGCACGCTCTCCCCGCGCCCGGTCAGCCTGCGAGGACTGACTGTCGGCCTCCTGGACAACACCAAGCCGAACGCGACGATGCTGCTGAACGAGATCGCACGCGAGCTGCAGGATCACCACGGAGCGGGCGAGGCCCGGCTGTACACGAAGGACTACTTCGGCACGCCCGCCAGCGAGGAACTGCTGAGCCAGATCGCGGACGAGTGCGATGTCGTGATCACCGCCGTCGGCGACTGCGGCTCGTGCAGTGCAGCAAGCGTCGCTGACGGCATCCTGCTCGAACGCGCCGGTATCCCTACGGTCAGCATCACGTCCGATTCCTTCTTGATGTCGGGTGCGGCGATGGCGACGGTGCAGGGGTTCCCCGGGTTCGACTTCTACGCGGTGAAGCATCCGATGGCGAGCTTGAGCGCGGAGGAAGTGCGTGAACGCGCACTCACCGCGATGCCCGACGTGCTGCGCATTCTTGGAGTGGAAGGTTGATGATGAGCACGACGACACTGGACGAGGTCGCACCGCCCGAGGTGGACGCCGACCGGATCCGCGAGGTCTTGGAGTACTACTGGGCCAAGGAGTGGACCGATGGGCTTCCCGTCGTTCCCGCGACCGAGTCGTACGTGAGCCGGTTCCTGGCGACCGTCGAACGCGATCCCGAAGAGGTCCTGTTCACGATCACTCACCTGAATCGCCACCTCACCGTGCGCCTCGCGGCGATAAACGCGGCAATGGCAGGGTGCCTGCCGGAGTACTTCCCGGTCGTGCTGGCCGCATGGGAGGCCATCGCCAAAGAGCCGCATCCGGCGCGCGGCATCTGGCAGAGCACGACCGGTACGGCACCGTTCCTGGTCGTCAACGGTCCGATCCGGGGCGAGATCGGCCTCAACAGCCAGGGCAACATCTTCGGATCCGGCTTTCGCGCGAACGCCACGATCGGTCGGGCGATCCGTCTGGGCAGCATCAACGTCTTCGGCCTGCACCCGCACAAGCTCGATCAGGCGACACAGGGCACACCCGCCAAGTATTCGGCGTGCATCGCCGAGAACGAGGAGGAGAGCCCGTGGCCGCCGCTGCACACCGAGTACGGCTTCGATGCGTCCGAGAGCGTCGTCACGGCGTATGTGATTCGCTCGGTGATGCACATCGAGGCGCGGCACACCATGGAGCCCGAGCAGCTGGCCCTTGACTTCGTGGACAGCATCACGCGCACCGGCGCGCTGATCCACGAGTACACGAGCGCGCTGCTCGTACTCGTGCCCGAGCATGCCGACGTGTTCGCCGGGGCAGGCTGGAGCAAGGACGACCTGCGCGACTACGTCTTCGAACACGCCGTTCGCCGTCGTTCGGAGCTCGTCGCGGTAGGCAAGGACGCGCTCTCGCACAAGACCCGCTGGCGGCTGGCATCCGAGCATCCCGACTCGATGCCCGACACCGCCAGTGCCTCGCCGGAGCCGGACGTCGTCAGGGCGCTCAGCCACCCGAGTTCGATCCAGATCATGGTCGCGGGCGCCAACAACGCGGGTGTGTCTGCGGTCGTCGAGGTCTTCACCCTCAACCCGCCGCGTGAGAACCCGTTCTCGTACAGCAAGATCGGCTGACGCGAGCCGCCCAGGAGGACGGGTGGCGAGATCACGCTACCCGCGAGAGGAACACGTGAAACTCACCGACGAGGAACGCGGGATGCGCGACGGCGTAGAGGGCGAGGCCGTCGTTGCGGCGATGGACCTGCTCATCCGCTATGGCGAAGCGCTCGGCGCCGAGCGGCTGGTCGACACGCGCAACGTCGCGGGGACGATGACGCAGCCCTCTCCGGCGAAGGCGAAGCTCGTCGAGGAGGGTGGCTGGGCGCGCGCGTATGCGGTGATCAATCTCGACTGCGATCGGGACATCGAAATCCCGCGCATGAAGGTGCCCACCTGCCAGCTGCAGCACGGCCTCGGCCAGGATGCAGCCGGTCTCACCGCCTATCCCGCCCAGTCGATCGAGCTGCAAGGCAGCGCCGAGAACTATTTCAGTGAGCGGGGCGTCAATATCCTCGCCACCTGCACGCCATACCAGGTCGGCAACCTGCCTGTCCGCGGCGAGCACGTCGCATGGATGGAATCTTCCGCCGTCGTCTACGCCAACTCCGTGCTCGGCGCACGCACCAACTGCGAAGGGTCGGCCTCGACAGGCGCGGCGAGCCTCACCGGCAAGATCCCCTATTGGGGAAACCATGTTCCGGAGAACCGCTTCGCCACCCATGTCGTGCGCGCCGACGTCGGCATCGACACCTTCCAGGAGTGGGGGATGTTCGGCTACTTCGTCGGGGAGTCCGTCGAAGAGGCCCGCCCGGCCGTGATCGGCTCGCTCGCGCAGCCCGACCTGGCCG
>Ga0190272_10001503_pt1 | contig 11204 bp, 9 predicted proteins | sample Popmic504T_FD_133746 | JGI IMG/M metagenome (GOLD analysis project Ga0190272, IMG submission 133746) | Populus adjacent soil microbial communities from riparian zone of Shoshone River, Wyoming, USA - 504 T | ecosystem: Environmental > Terrestrial > Soil > Riparian zone | place: USA: Wyoming...
CCACCAATTACACTGGTAAGGCCAAGTCGCAGAAGGACCGCAGAACTGTTTTCCAGCTCACGCCGGTAACCAAAGAGACCGCCAAAGAGCCCGGGCCAAAGCGCGACCGTACTCGTTGCGTTAGCCGTTTTTGGATCCAGGCCCAGCCAGATCAGGACGGGAAAGGTAATGAGCGTGCCGCCGCCGGCTATTGAGTTCACCAGGCCAGCCATAAAAGCAGCAGCAACTAGTAGCAGTATGTTTGGGAGAGACATCCTTCAGTTTCAGTCAGCTAGTCGATCGCAGACCAACAATCCCCGCGCTGCCAGGAAAAACTCGATAAGAGTTTAGGTTTCGTTGGCGCGGTTCCACAGCCAACTCTCAACTCAAAACTGCACCGCCAGCCGAGCATCAAATCTTGAATGAATCCGCCATGTTAGAATGAGCGACGCTTTTCAACAACTGAAACCAGTCAGCTCGCTATAGTCGACGGACAATTCGTCCGAAGAAGAATGGGCCATTGATTGTCGAAGGGAAAATTGACTTCTCGATCCTGCGGGAAGTCGTGTGACGATGGATAAGCCTCGCATCGCTTTACGCCGTTGTGTCGCACCTCAGAGAAGCCTTTTTGTGATGGAACCCAGATACAGTTCGGTTTCCAGGCGGGGCGAGCTGGTTTTAATCGAAAGCGGATAATAGGCTCGTTCCGGCGGCGGGCGATTTTATTTCTATTGCAGCGCGCTCCGGGGTTGCGCTCAACAGCCGATTAACGCTACCCTAATGCGTCCGTTCAATTCCTGGTGCATCAATCCTCTCCTCGTCGAAACTGCACCACAATGAAACAGCAATATTAAGGCAACTCGGTTATCACCTAATCAACATAGGTACGTCTCAGAATGACGGCCCGGTTCAAGTTGAGCACAACTCATGACCCTGCTCCGTACTTCTTAAAAGCGTTACCGCCGGAATCCCTCTCTCCTCAGTTCTTTTTGTTCGTGACTTATTGGTGCAGTTGGCGAGCCAACTAAAGACAAGTTCCTAACTCTCCCGTCAGGATTTGCTAAGCCGACGATAATCGTCGGGGGTGTCAAGGGGTCAATTGGCAACAAGCAGTGGAGGGGGCATCTATGTCTCGGGGGCACCAGGCGGCAACGGTAAGAAACTTGAAGGCATCCGGAGCCATCCAAAAGAACGACCTAGAACGAAAGCGGGCTACACAGAAGCTCAAGTTTCTGTCCAATTACGACGCTCTCACCACTCTCCCGAATCGCGTTTTCCTCCGCAATAGACTCGCGAAGACCCTCAAGACCGCGCAACAAACTAACCGTGAAGTAGCGGTACTTTTTATTTCGCTTGACCCATATCAAAGAATCAATGAGACGCTCGGACCGGCAATGGGTGATCGTCTCGTGCGCTGTGTAGCCAAGAGGCTCAGAGACTCGTTTGGAGAATTACACACCATCGGTTATTGGGGCAACGCTGAGTTTGTCTTATTGCTGGAATTTTCCGGTGACGAGGCAGAGGTCATCGACGTAGTCCAAAAGACCAAGAAGATAATCGAACGCAGGTTCCTGTCTTTTGGGCAGGAGTTTTTTCTCACCTCCAGCATCGGGATCGGACTCTATCCCTCACACGGCACCACGGTTGAATCACTCCTGAGAAATGCTTCAGCTGCCGAGTGCCAGGCTAAGGGATCAGGAGAAAATGGTTACCGCTTTTACGATGCGGCCATGAATGTCAGATCGCTCCGCCAATTCACTCTCGAGAATAGCCTGGGACGCGGAATTCAGCGCCATGAATTCAACCTTCATTATCAGCCGCAATGGGATACAGGCAGCTGGCAGATAACCGGAGCCGAAGCACTTATACGCTGGCAACATCCGGATCTGGGGGAAGTTTCGCCTGAAGATTTCATTCCGCTTGCGGAAAAGAGCGGACTCATCGTTCCCCTGGGCGAGTGGGCATTGAGGGAAGCATGCGTGCAACTGAAGAAGTGGCAGGGCCACGGGTTTGATGCTTTGAAACTGGCCATAAATGTTTCAGCGCGACAGTTCCAGGAGCATGGTCCGGCCGACACGTTGATCCGGATACTTGAGGAAGTACGAGTTAATCCGCGTTGCATAGAACTTGAGTTGACGGAAAGTTCGTTAATGGCCGATCCCAACCGCGTGGTTGAATCGCTCCTCAAGCTGAAAAACGTCGGTGTGAAGCTTGCTATAGACGATTTCGGCACTGGGTTTTCATCGCTGGAGTATCTCAGCAGATTGCCTCTCGATACTTTGAAAATTGACAAGTCGTTTGTGCGGGATGCGACGGCCGACGGCGTGGCGCTGTTATCAGCAATTATCAACATGGCCCGCAAGCTGAGGCTCAGAGTTGTCGCTGAGGGGGTGGAGACAAAAGAGCAATTGATGCTGTTGAAGAAGTTAGGATGCAACAGCATGCAAGGCTATCTGTTTAGCCGGCCGCTGCCGGGTGAACAATTTAAACGAGTGATGGATGCCTCGGCTTACTCTTTTGAGTCAGCTCGAAGTTTTGGACACACTCGTATTGCATCGAGGCTTACCGGGGCTGCTGTCTGAGCCTTCGGTTAGCTGCTCGACTGACGATCCAGGAGGGATAATGTCAAATAAGCCGCTAAGGATTTTACTCATACACGATTCCATCGAGCGTTTGTCGAATACCCGCGAACTGTTCATGCACACGGACCTGGCCCGGTTCGAGTTGGACTGTGTGTCTACAAATTTTGCCAGCCAGGCTTTCACTCGGAGTTATTACAACGTCTGCGTGGTCGATTCAGTTGGCAAAGGATTGCGCCTGCTGGAAGAATCGTTGCGCCTCGGCTTTTCCACGCCGATAATAATGCTCGTTTCGGACTCAGCGAGTGAAGTGTTAAAGGCCACGCGTCATGGCGCAGCAGATTGTCTTCTCAGAGAAGGACTAACTGCCCAGGCGCTAGAAGAGTCGATCTGCGTGGTGATTGAAAAGGCGCAATCCAACGCCTACGTCTCGGAATGCGCGCGACTCTATCTGTGCCTGGTGGAACATTCCAATGAGATCATCTATAGCCACGACCTGCAGGGCAATTCCATCCTCCTCAACAGGACCGGTCAGCAGTTGATCCAATACACACCAGAAGAGCTTGCAAAGTTAAACTTCCGCCAGCTGTGCGCACCCGACTGCGTTGATCTGGTATGGGGTTCGATAGATCGTATGCTGGCGGATCGCAGACAGGCGAACTACGAGACTGTACTCATCAGCAAAGACCGCAAACGAGTCCCTGTGAGTGTTACCATGCACCTGATTTATAAAGAGGGTAACCCGGTAGGCGTGCAGGGAATTGCTCGGGACTTAAGCTGGCAAACACCTGACTGGCCAGCTCTAACGGGGAACGAGCGCGTCATTAGTTTTCTCTTGTAAGTGCTCCCGCACTGGTGCGCCCTCGAATCTTGAGACCTATCCCATATTGTTGCAAATGAATCGTCGTTGCACGCTCGTCATCTTTCTTCTCAGCGCCGCGACCTTAGGTCTCACGCTAAACGGGGAAGGGCGAACCTCCAATATCGTCCCCGGTTCGAAGAAGTCGTTACGGGTAATGACCTACAACATTCATGTGGGTGTCGGTATGGACAAGAAGCTCGATCTCCAGCGTATCGCCGACGTCATTAATCGTGAGCGTCCTGATCTGATCGGACTCCAGGAAGTTGATCGGGGTGTCAGGCGGACCGAAGGGAAAGACGAGCTGGCGGAATTGGCTGCCATGACCCGGATGCATTCTGCCTTCGCACACAATATCGACTATCAGGGTGGGCAATACGGAGTCGCCGTACTATCACGTTTTCCGATCCGCCATATCGATCATCGCAAGTATGAGAATCGACGGGAGGCCGAGCGAAGAGGAATGTTGCGAGTTGAGCTGGACGTGGACGGCAAAGTGCTTCACTTTGTCTCCACACACCTCGACTATCAACATGCCGACGGAAGACTGTTTGAAACTGAGCAATTGCTCGGTTTCCTGGCTAACATAAGCGGACCATTGATCGTTGCGGGTGATTTCAACGAGGAGCCGACCGGCAGCACATATAAGTTGGTCCGGGGCAGCTTTGCTGATGCGTGGTTGGGTGGTCGCGCCAGGAGTGAGGGGTTGAGTTATCCGGCAGATAAGCCGGTGAAAAGAATCGACTACATTTTCACGCGACCAGCCGAGCGGATGAAGACAAAGAAGGCCTGGATCGTTGACACTCTGGCTTCGGATCACCTTCCTGTTGTCGCCGACGTCGAGGTTCGTTGGTAGCGAATCCGCCCTGTCACTCCTCGCTGTTTTTCATCGCTCCTCTGACGTTGAGAAAACCGAGGCAAAGTTGAAGGAAAATCAGCGCATAAGCAGCATCGTGCACACCCCAGATAATCCAGAGCACATTACTCAACAGAAAGAGCCAGAACCCCCAGTTTCTTTTGAATTTTCTTTGGGAGGCTATCAGCCACGCGGCCACCACTGTGACGAGCATCGCCGGCCATTGAATTAGATCAAGCCACTCCATGGGAAACTGACCGGTCGTTGCGCAAACGTTAAAGAGTCGTCTCTGCCAAATTGGATTTGTATTTCGTGCTCGTCTGCCGATCACTCATCTCGATATAGATCCAGCTCGGCGGAACTTCATCCTCCGCTACTTCAAACCAGATCTTGCCCAGGTCGTCTGGCTTGCCAAGGGCGCAAAATCCGTAGAGTCGTTTTCCCCGTTGATCGAGGATGTCCACCCAGGTGCGTGATGAATTTGTGTTCGCGCCACATGGCGGTAGGCCGGGGGCGGGCGCAAACATGGCAGCAGGATATGCCTCTTTGTTGGCAACATCGAAGTGATAGCGAACAGAAGTCTTGCCGGCCTTCGTGACAGTCTCTGTCGACGTCAGGTAGAGGACAGGGTTAGGCAGTACGCTTTGGGGACTTGCCTGTTGTTTAGTCGTGCCGGCAGTCACCGTTAGAAAGAACGTCGCAAGCAGAATTGAAATCGGTCTCGGATATTTCATTGGGGGTTCCTTTCTCGGGAGAAAAGCAAGGTTTGCAGTTCTAGGGCTCGCGGAACGCGGTGAGCATGCCACCAACTGGGGTTGCCTGACAAGGGTTAATCACAAGAACTGCGAAAAGTGGTCCAGGTAACCCCTTAGGCGGGGCGCGCATGCCATGAGCCAGTTCCCACGTGTCAACGATAGCCCTCGGCTTGCAACGCAAAAAGTTCTCCATAGAGACCCCCTTGCCCGACGAGCGTATCGTGCGAACCTTCCTCGACCACACGGCCCTCATCGAGCACAACTATGCGATCGGCCATTCGCACTGTCGAGAAGCGATGCGAAATGATAACTGCCATGCGGCCTTCCATTAACTCCGCAAACCTTCGGAACACTTCATACTCCGCCCGGGCGTCGAGGGCAGCAGTGGGTTCGTCCAGAATCAGCACCTGTGCGTCGCGCATGTAAGCGCGGGCAAGGGCGACCTTTTGCCACTCACCACCCGACAGATCCACTCCGCCGTCGAAGCGGCGGCCGAGCAACTGCTTGTATTTATCAGGCAGACGCGGGAGGAGCGATGAGGCAAGAGACTTCTCCGCCGCCGAGATAATCACCGGCGGAGTGTCGCCATTAACCGGATGCGAATTCTCGCGGGCAGAGGCCGTCGCTGCGGTGCCAGGTGGCGCATCATCTTCAGGCGAACCACTCGAATGGTCCAGGTAATCGCTTACCTGATCGATTTCGCCGACTCCTATGTTTTCGTCGAACCGGAGATCGTAACGGTAGAAGTCCTGAAAGATGACTCCAACATTTTGCCTGAGACTCTTCAGGTCATACTCTCGCAGGTCGCGCCCGTCCAGCAAGATCCGTCCTTCGCTTGGATCGTAGAGTCTTGCAAGTAACTTCACCAAGGTCGTCTTGCCGGCGCCGTTGCCGCCGACCAGCGCCAGCCGGTCGCGAGTTCTGAGTGTGAAGTTTACATTTCGCAGGGCCCAGTTCTCGCTGCCGGGATAACGATAGCCCACGTTTTCGAAGACAAAGCCCTCGCTCAGCGGACGCGGCACCTCAGGGGCGCCGGCGGGCGAGTAAATTGTTGGCTTGGTCTCGAAAAAGTCGAACAGGTCTTTTAGATAAAGACACTGGGTGTAGATTTCACCAGCCCCGGAGAGAAGGCGCTGGACCAGGTCGCGACTACGCATGAACGAGGCGGCGAGAAACGTGAGCGATCCAAGCGTGATCATGCCGTTCACGGCTCGAAAAAGGATGACAGCATATGCGCCGTAGTATCCCAGCAAGCCGATGAGGCCCAGACCCGCAGCCACAACGCTACGACGTACTGTTAGCTTCTTGTTCTCCTCGTAAAACCTTGATGCCAGCACTCTATAGCGCTCCACTAGCCACGGCGCAAGTCCGAACATCTGGACTTCCTTGGCCGGGCGGTCGCTGGCGCCCAGGTAGCGCAGGTAGTCGAGCTGGCGGCGTTCCGGCGTCCAGCGGAACAGCAGTGAATATTCCATCGAGGCGTAGTGAGCTTCGCCGAGAAATCCCGGCACCACGGCCAACGTCAGTAGCAGAAGCAGCCAGGGACTATAGATCAGCAGGACCGCGCCAAGCGACAGGAGGGTCAAGGCGTCCTGACCCATCGAGAGCAGGAGTGCCAGCAGACCGATACGACCTGTCGTTTGCCGCCGCGCTCGATCGAGTTGATCGTAGAAAGCAGGATCTTCAAACTGGTACAGATCAAGCGTTGCGGCCTGACGCATCAGCAGGACGCTGGTCCGGTTTGAAAAAAGGTCGCCGAGCAAGCTTTCGACGACAGAGGACGCACGCGACAACACTTCGCCGAAAAGCGCAAGCGCGATTTCCAGGGCGACCAGGCGCCAGAGCAGGGCTGTGTCTAGGGTGCCTCCTCGCGCTGCCACCACGGCATCTATTATCAGTTTGCCAACCCAGAGCACCGCCACGGGTACGAAGGCGCGGGCCAGGCGCAGGATAATCATCGCGAGAGTAAAGCCGCGATGCGTTTCCCAGACGAGTTTGACGAAAGGGGGAACGTGGCGCAGGACCACTATTCGTTCGCGTAGCGTGGGCGACTCGACCGGGGACCCGCGACGTCGTGATGCGAATGGAGTTGACATTTAGAACCGCAGGGCTGAGCAGGTCAGGTGTAGCCTGGTCGAGACTCGCGTCGACTAGGAGCTAGACGGCCGACACTGTTCCAGGTGTAAGGGCAGGTAATCCGATCACCGTCTCCCACTGGGCAACCGCCTTAGGCAGTTCATATTCGGAAACACGCGCTTTCGCCGCCTTACCAAGACGGTTGCACAACTGCGGATCGTCAGCCAGGCGGCGCAGCGCTGCCGCGAGAGCCCCCGCGTCGTTGACCGGAACAATCAACCCCGACACACCGTCCTCAACCAGTTCTAATGGACCGGGAGCGGCGTCACTGACTATCACGGGGAGCCCGCAGCTCATCGCTTCAAGCAGTGCGTTTGGCATTCCCTCAACACGCGAAGGCAACGCAAAGATGCAGGCGCCGTGGTAGAACGCATAAGGATCGTTCACCACGCCGTGCCAATCAACCCGTTCAGCGATTCCCAGACCGTCGGCCTGAGTCCTCAGGTTTTCTTCCAGGCGTCCTTCTCCGACTACCGAAAGACGCCAGCTGCCAAATCTTTCACCCAGGAGCGCGAACGCGTCCAGCAAGATTGTGTGTGCCTTGTCATCAACCAGGCGACCTACGTTGAGGATGAAAGGGTGGCTGTTACCAGTTGAGTGTGACGGAGCGTGCTCTCCCTTGGATCCGTTACCGTTCCACTTAACGGGCGCCACTGGATTTGGAACGAAGGCCAGCTTTCCGAGTTCGACGAAACCGCTCATATCGCGAAGCGCTCCGCGCGTATTCGCCGTGACTAGATCCGCGCGATTGTAAAACTTACGCGCGAGCACATCCCACCTCTTAAAGCGTGAAAGTCGCCGTGGATCGCTGCGTTCGGAGATGATAACGCGCCGTTCCATCCCGCGGCAGGCTCTGAGCGTGATGATATTTATCGACGTCCCCATTGACACAATCAGGTTGCACTCGATTCGTTTAAGAGCGCGTCGCAAGAGAAACGCCTCGCCGGTGTATACGATGGAAATATAGGCGCGATAGAGCGACCGGCCGCCGAAACGGCAGAGGGCCCCGAAGATTACGCCGAGCAGCCAAAACCTTGCAGGTCTGTCGCTCTGAAGTCGCGCGACGATCCATCGCACCAGGTCTAAGAGGCGGTTCAAACCAGCGCGATCGATGACCACATGCTTAACAGCGGGATCGAGGCTGTAGAACCTGCGCTTGTCATGCAATGTGATCACGCAGATTCTTCGCCCGGCCTGGGCCCAGGTGTTGGCAAGAGTCATAACGACGCGTTCAATACCGCCCGCGTCGAGGCTGTTACAAATCAGTATCAGGTCAGCAGCGAAATTGTTTCTCGAGGGCATAATTCTAAACGTTATTTGGATTTTATAGGGTAGCTGTAAGGGCCACACATGATACCACGGCGGGTCGACGACTGCGGGCCAAGGGGAAGGCATAGAATAGACATCGGATAGATATCGGATGGTCGCGCATTCCTGTCTCCGAGCTAATGCTGGCGTCATCAGGACGCTGAACCGAGAAGGTTTGCGTCGCCGACGCACACCCAATTGCGGTCCGCCTGCATTTCTAAAATAGACCAAGCGCTGCCGACGACAAAAAGCACCGTTTTGTCCTCAGAGAAGAATGATAGACGCGAAAGTGGGTCGCACCGATAAAACGACGCCCTAAACAAACTGGCCGGCCGCGTATGCCGAAGCCCACGCCCATTGAAAGTTGAAGCCGCCAAGTTGACCGGTGACATCCACGACTTCACCGATGAAGTAGAGGCCGGGAACCCGACGGGCTTCCATGCTTTGCGATGAAAGTTCTGCGGTAGAAACACCGCCCGCAGTGACCTCCGCCTTTCTATATCCTTCGGTGCCCGAGGGGAATACTTCGAAGCTGTGAATGATCCGGCTGATCTCCTGAAGCTCCCGCACGTTGTAATTCTTTAGTGGGCGGGAGGGAAGGTAAAGCTCACACCAGGCCTGGGCGAACCGCCGTGGCAAATGACGCGACAGCAGGTTAACCAGTTCCACGTCCGGAGTGTCAGCGACGACCGAGGAAATCAGTTGGCCTATATCCGCGTCAGGTAGTAGGTTGATTGAAATGGGCTCCCCGGGTCGCCAGTAGTTAGAGATTTGCAGGATTGCTGGACCACTCAACCCTCGATGAGTGATTAATAGGTTTTCTCGAAACTCGGGCCGTGCGCGCGACCGCTCGGAAAAGGAAACGCTGGATACAAGCGAATCGATTGAAACGCCGGATAGCTGGGCCAGGTGCTTCTGCATGGGAGAACCGGATGGCAGAGTGAACGGCACCAGACCGGCGCGCGTTTCTTCAATTCGTAAGCCAAACTGGAGCGCCATTCGGTAGCCGAAATCAGTAGCGCCCAACGGGGCAATCGACAATCCACCCGTCGCGATGACCAGCGAAGCAGCTTTGAAAGTGCCGTCGCTGGTTTGAACGTTAAAGCCGCGATCGGCAGTCTCCCCGGCTACGGAAGTGATCTGGTTAACTGAGCGAACCTCACAGTTGCAGCGAATCACCACGCCGGCGTCATGGCATTCCTGAAGCAGCATCTCGATGATTTGTTGCGAGCTTTGGTCGCAGAAGAGTTGACCCAGCTTCTTCTCGTGATATGCAATGCCGTGTTTTTCTACCAGGGCGATGAAGTCCGCCGGCGTGTAACGCGCGAGGGCTGACTTGCAGAAGTGTGGGTTGGCGGAGACGAAGTTTTCAGGACCGGTGCGGGTGTTGGTGAAATTGCAACGACCACCACCAGAGATGGCAATCTTTTTTCCGACGCGCTCCGTGTGTTCAATTATGAGGACCTTGCGCCCGCGTTTGCCTGCCTCGATAGCGCAAAAGAGACCAGCCGCGCCGCCGCCAATGACTATTACGTCCCATCCCTGCATCGTTACATTAAAGGAGGCCGGATGTCAGATGTCAGAGGGCAGATGTTAGTTTTGCCAATGGCGAACTGTCGACAAATCGGCGATCCATTACAGACCTAACTTCTGCCTTCCACACGTACACCGAGGTTCCACATGGCTGTGGCCACCTGAATCCTATTTACCGATCGCGAACAGGTGCTGCTGTGAACGCACAAACATCTTGCCTTCTGAAATCGCTGGAGTTGCCATCAGCGGCTCGCCGATGGAATTGGTAGTCAGGGTTTCAAACTTCGGCCCCGCTTTGATCACAAACATGTCACCGTCTTCGCTGGTGAGATAGATTTTGCCATCCGCAGCCACCGGGGATGCGCTGAAGCCGCTACCATGATGTGGAATCCGTTCGCGATAGATGTCAGCGCCGGTCTTGAGATCGTAGCAATCGAAAACGCCCTGGTTCGACAGCACGTAAAGGTAATCGCCATAGATTAGCGGCGTGGGCATGTAAGAGCCTCTTGCCTTCTTGCTCCATGCGATGTTCTTGCTAGAGCTCTGGCCGGCGCCGAGGGTGATGTCTCCCAGCGCTCCGGCGCGGATAACGAAGATCGGCGCCTCAGGCCTGCGACCGCTTGCAACGACGATCAGGTCCCCGGAGAAAACCGGCGTCGGTGCTGTGATCTTTGAGCTGCCGCCTAGTCGCCACAATTCTTTACCGGTGGCAGGATCGTAGCCTCGGATGAAGTTTGAAGCGTTTGTGACGAGTTCCACACGACCGTTGCTCGAGAGAATGTTCGGTGTGCCCCACGAGGGGAGCTCTTCGCGGTCGGTTTTCCAGACGGTCTTGCCGGTCTTGATGTCCGCCGCGAGGAGGAACGATCCTTTTTGCGTGTCACACTGAACGATGACCAGGTCTTTGTAGATTATCGGCGAGCTTGCCGTGCCCCATTCATACTCCGGCAAGTCGTATGCTCCCGCATTGAGAATCCCCAGATCTTTTTTCCAGGCCAGACGTCCCTTGATGTCGAAAGCGTAAAGACCCTGTGAACCAAAGAAGGCGATTACGTAACGGCCATCAGTGGCTGGAGTGGAATTAGCATAACTGGCCTTGATGTGTCGCTTCTCACGCGGCACGCCTTCATAAGCTGTCCGGTCCCAAAGCACCTTGCCGGTATTTTTATCGATGGCATACAGCCTCCACTGCTGGCTCG
>Ga0190272_10001504_pt1 | contig 11203 bp, 8 predicted proteins | sample Popmic504T_FD_133746 | JGI IMG/M metagenome (GOLD analysis project Ga0190272, IMG submission 133746) | Populus adjacent soil microbial communities from riparian zone of Shoshone River, Wyoming, USA - 504 T | ecosystem: Environmental > Terrestrial > Soil > Riparian zone | place: USA: Wyoming...
ACCAACCTCGTGACCGCGATCGCCGACGCGGTGATGGACTCGGTGCCGACCGTCTTCATCACCGGCCAGGTGCGCACCGACCTGCTCGGCACCGACGGCTTCCAGGAGGCCGACGTGACCGGCATCACGCTGCCGATCGTCAAGCACTCGATCATGATCCGCGACCCGGAGGAGATCCCGACCGCGATCCACGAGGCGTTCCACATCGCGCGCACCGGCCGTCCCGGTCCGGTGCTGGTCGACATCCCGCAGGACCTGTCGAAGGCCGACATCAAGTACGAGCCCGTCGACACGCTCGACCTGCCCGGCTACGCGCCGACGACCGAGGGCAACGCGAAGCAGATCAAGCTCGCCGCGAAGGCGCTCGCCAATGCGCGGCGGCCGGTGATCTACGCCGGCGGCGGCGTCGTCAACGCGAATGCGTCGAAGGAGCTGGTCGAGCTCTGCACGTCGGACCGCTTCCCGGTCACCTGCACGCTGATGGGCCTCGGGGCGTTCCCGGCGCCGCACGAGCAGTGGCTCGGGATGCTGGGAATGCACGGCACGCGCGCCGCCAACTACTCGATGGACGAGGCGGACCTGATCGTCGCGATCGGCGCCCGCTTCGACGACCGGATCACCGGCAAGCTGTCGGAGTTCGCGCCGCGCGCCAAGTTCATCCACATCGACGTCGACCCGGCGGAGATATCGAAGAACGTCGCCGCGCACATCCCGATCGTCGGCGACGCGAAGGCGATCCTGCCGAAGCTGACGATCGAGTACCGCGCCCTGAAGGCCGACAGCGGCCGGCTCGACGGCTGGTGGCAGCGGATCGACGGCTGGCGCGAGAAGTACCCGCTCGCCTACGAGGACTCCGCCGACGCCGAGATCAAGCCGCAGCGGATGATCGAGGCGCTCTACGAGGTGACCGGCGGCGACGCGATCGTCACCTCCGACGTCGGCCAGCACCAGATGTGGACCGCGCAGTACTTCCACTTCGACGGTCCGCGCAAGTGGATCAACTCGGGCGGGCTCGGCACGATGGGCTTCGGCCTGCCGGCCGCGATGGGGGCCAAGATCGCCATGCCCGATGCGAACGTCGTCTGCGTCGCCGGCGACGGCTCGGTCGCTATGAACATCCAGGAGCTCGCGACCTGCGTGACCGAGAACATCCCGATCAAGGTGTTCATCATGAACAACGGCTATCTGGGCATGGTCCGCCAGTGGCAGGAGCTGTTCTGGGACCGCCGCTACAGCTCGGTCGACATGGGCTCGAGCCCGGACTGGGTCAAGCTGGCGGAGGCCTACGGGGCGATCGGCCTGCGCGCCGTCGACAAGGGGGAGCTGACCGACGTGTTGAAGACCGCGATGGAGACCGACGGGCCGGTCGTCTGCGACGTCCGCGTCACGCCCGAGGAGAACTGCTACCCGATGATTCCCGCCGGTCAGGCCGCGCGGGACATGGTGGGCTGATCGATGGGCGAGCCAGCGACCCCAGAGCTGCTCAACCTCGACGACCTGCGCGAGTCGGGCAGCGGCCGCACCGGCCGCAAGCACATCCTCTCGCTGCTGGTCGAGAACAAGCCCGGCGTCCTCGCCCGAATCGCCGGCCTGTTCGCGCGGCGGGGCTTCAACATCGACTCGCTCGCCGTCGGCCCGACCGACGATGCGACGATCTCGCGGCTGACGCTGACCGTCGACGGGGCGACGCACCCAATCGACCAGGTCACCAAGCAGCTGCACAAGCTGATCAACGTGATCAAGATCCGCGATCTCGAGCCCGACGAAGCGGTCGCGCGGGAGCTGGCGCTATTCAAGATCACCGCCGACGGCGACAGCCGCGCCCAGATCATGCAGTTCGCGGAGATCTTCCGCGGCAAGATCGTCGACGTCCACAAGCGGTCGCTGACCGTCGAGGTCACCGGCAACGACGACAAGATCGAGGCGTTCGAGGAGATGGTCCGCCCCTTCGGCTTGATCGAGATGGTTAGGACTGGTGAGATCGCGGTGTCTAGGGGGAAAGGCACGACCTGACGATCTGGTGCGCCGCGCAGGGACGTTGTAAGCCTCAGCCGCGGTGCTCGCCAGACCTCGCTCCCGCTGGCAGCGATGCGCGGTCGTGGGACCGGTCCGGCTGCGTGCCTCCGCTTCTGGCACCCGCGAGCGTAGGCTTATGGCGATGTCGACGCGTGTAGCCGAGAGTCCGTTCGCGCTTGGGGTTGCCGAGTGGGAGCGACTCGCTGCCAGGGTCGAACGTGCACTGGACGTAGCGGCGAAGTCGGGGGAGCGCGCGTTCGCGGCGATCACGGTGGCGGTCGATCCGAGCCTGGATCTCGCCGCTGCGGTGCTCGGCTCACGGCAGTCGGAGGACCGCTGGTTCTGTATGGAGCAGCCCGATCGCGACGGCTACGCGGTCTGCGGGCTCGGCGTCGCGACGGGTGTCGAGGCCGACGGGTCGGCGCGCTTCGCGAGGGCGGCGGCAGCCTGCAGGGATCTCGCCGGTCGGGTGTTCGCCGACGACCCGAGCGGCGATCCCGTGCGTCCGGCCGGCTCCGGGCCGGTCTTCCTCGGCGGCTTCGCCTTCGCTCACGAGGGCGGGCGGTCGCCGGAGTGGGGGAGCCTGGCGCCCGCGCAGTTGATCCTGCCCGAGGTCTCGTTCGCTCGCGGTCGCGGGCAGGCGCGGATGACCGTCACGGTCGCTGTCGACCCGCCGGACGCCCCGCGCGGCGACGTCAGCGTCGCGGTCGCGGCCACGATCGAGCGCGCTCGCGCACGGGTCGAGTCGCTCTGGCCGGCGCCGATGCCACTGCTCGATCCCGATCCCGCGGCGAGGCCGCGTGTCGCCGGCGCGCTGCCCGCCGCCCACTACGAGGAAGCCGTCCAGCGCGCGGTCGAGCGGATCCGTGCCGGCGATCTCGACAAGGTGGTCCTGGCGCGTGAGGTGCGCGTCCACGCCGCCGCTCCGCTCGATCCGGCCCCGATCCTCGATGCCCTGCGCTCGGCCTTCCCGGCCTGCTACTGCTATTGCGTCGGCACGCCGGAGCTGGCGCTCGTCGGCGCCAGCCCCGAGCTGCTCGTACGGCGCGACGGCGAACGCGCGCAGACGGTCGCGCTGGCCGGGACGACCCGCCGCAGCGCCGACCCGGCCGTCGACGACCACCTCGGCGAGCAGCTGCTGCGCAGCGACAAGGATCGCGGCGAGCAGCGGATCGTCACCGAGCGGATCCAGCGCGCGCTCGATCCGATCAGCCTCTGGGTGGCGGCCGCCGACGAGCCGATGCTCGTCAAGGTCCAGAACGTCCAGCACCTCGCGACGCCGATCCGCGCCCAGCTCGCTGAGCCGATCCCGGTGCTCGAGCTCGCCGGTCGCCTCCATCCGACTCCCGCCGTCGGCGGCGAGCCGAACGCCGCCGCGCAGCCGTTGATCCCCGCCCTCGAGGGCCTCGACCGCGGCTGGTATGCCGGCGCCATCGGCTGGACCGATCTCGCAGAGGACGGCGAGCTCTGCGTCGCGCTCCGCTGCGCCCTGCTGCGCGACGACCTCGCCCGCCTCTACGCCGGCTGCGGCATCGTCGCCGACTCCGACCCCGCCGCCGAGCTCGCCGAGACCGAGGTCAAGCTTCAGGCGCTCCTACCCCTGCTCGCCTGATCACGGCGCCGGCGGCGCCACCCGGCTCACTGATGGATATTGCTGCCCTGGACCCCAGAATTCATCAGTCGACGCGGACGGCGGCCGACCGCACGTGTTCACTGATGGATATTGCGGCTCTGGACGGTGAAATCCATCAGTCGGCGTCGGCGAGCGCTTCGGCGACTGCCGCCGTGACGCGCCGCTGAGCGGCGACGGAAGCCGCGCGAGAGGAGCGGACCTCGACCAGGCGCGCGCCGTGTGCGAGCGCCTCCACGAGCTCGGCCGGGTTCGTCGCGAGGCGGTGCGGGATGCCGGCGAGGGCGGCGAGGGCGGCGAGGTCGACGTCGGTCGACGTGGCGATGTGACGCTCGTACGCGTCAGCGTCGGCGTGCTCGGCGACCGGCAGGAAGTCGAAGATGCCGCCGCCGCCGTTGTTGACGCAGACGATCGTCAGATCGATGCCGGCCCGACGGGATGCCAGCAGTCCGCCGACGTCGTGCAGCAGCGCGATCTCACCGATCAGTAGGAACGTCGGTCGCCCGCTCGCGCGAGCGGCGCCGGCGGCCGAGGCGACGACTCCGTCGATGCCGTTCGCGCCCCTGTTCGAGAGAAGGCGAATCGGCTTGGGGGAGGAGGGGAAGTACGACTCGACGTAGCGGATCGGCATCGATGAGCTGACCCAGACCAGCGCGTTCTCTGGCAGCGCCCCCTCGATCCCCGCATACGCTTTGGCCTCGAAACCCTCGGGTGCCTCGGCAAATGCGCTGCTCACCACCTCGTCCCCATCCCGCCATCGCCCTACCCAGCCGCTGTCGGCGCTCGTACCCCGGACCTCGATCGCGGCAGCCAGCGCGTCGCACGTCCGGACCGGATCGGCGTGGAGCAGCATCTCCGCCGTTCGTGTCGGCTCGTTCCAAGCCGCATGTGGATCGATCACGACCTGATCCGTCCCCGCAAGCCAGCTCCGCAGCGATTTCGACGTCGGCATGTCGCCGATCCTCAGCACCAGGTCGGGGTACTGCCGGGCCGCGAACGCCTCGTCGCGCAGCACCACGTCGTAGTGGGCGACGACATGCGACCGATCATGCTCGCCGCAGCGCAATCCCGACGTCGGCTCAGCGAGGATCGGCCAGCCGGACGCGCTTGCCAGGCGCGCGACCGTCGCGGCGAGCTCCGCGGCGTCGACGGCGCGTCCGTCGCCGTGCCCGGACGTCTCGCCCGCCGAGCTCGACGCTCCACCGCAGACGATCACGCCCCGCGGCGTATCCGCGATCCGATCCGCCAGCACCTGCACGTCGTCCGCATCCGGCGCGCTCGAGTGCTCGCGCAGCTCGACCCACGGCCGGCCGTCGTCGCGTCCCTGCCAGGCGGCCACATCGAGGTCCTCGGCAACCGGCGCCAGCGGCTCGCGCAGCGGCAGGTTCAGGTGGACCGGCCCCGGCCGCCCGCCGCCAGCCGTCCACCATGCTCGGCAGGCGAGCGCCCGAACATGCGTCGCCCAGTCGCGGCCCGGCTCGCCGTTGCCGACCTCGACGAACCACTTCGCCGCCGACCCGAACAGCTTCAGCTGGTCGATCGCCTGACCGGCGCCCACGTCGCGCAGCTCCGGCGGCCGATCGGCCGTCAGCACGATCAGCGGCACGCGCGCCTCGTACGCCTCGACGACCGCCGGCAGCAGATTGGCCGCGGCGGTGCCCGAGGTGCAGGTCACAGCGACCGGCAGGCCGCTCGCCTTCGCCATCCCGAGCGCCATGAAGCCGGCCGCGCGCTCGTCGATCGCCGACACGGCGTCGATCCGCTCGTCGGACGCCAACGTCAGGGCGCTCGGCGCGTTGCGCGACCCCGGGGAGGTCACCGCATGTCGCATTCCACAGCGCGACAGCTCGTCGACGAGGGCCTGTACAGGCGCAAAAGTGCGATTGATCGGGATCATGTGCCTGTGAGCAAGGAGAGCAGCGGTCCGTCGGTGGTGTTCGTCCCCGGCTTCATGCAGTCCGCCGAGGCGTGGGCGGATGTCGCCGAACGGCTGCCGCAACGCTACCCGAGCGTCCTGTTGCGCCACAGCGAGCACGAGCGCGAGGGCCGGATCGCGGAGATCGCGGCGGCCGCCGCCGAGGTCGACGGCGACGTCGTTCTCTGCGGCTATTCGCTCGGTGGTCGGTTGGCCCTCAACGCGGCGGTGCGCGACCCGAGCCGCTACGCGGCGGTCGTCGTGCTCGGCGCCGCTGCTGGGATCGACGAGCCGGTGTCACGCGCCGCCCGCCATGCCGCCGACGAGAAGCTCGCCGCCTGGATGGAGACCCAGCCGATCGACAAGATCGTCGAGATCTGGGAGCGTCAGCCGCTGTTCGCCGACCAGTCGGAGCGGCTGATCGAAGCCCAGCGGCCGGGACGGATGTCTCAGGACCCGCGCTCGCTGGCGCTGCTGCTGCGGACGGCGGGCCAGGGCACGATGGAGCCGATCTGGGGTCGCCTGCAGACGCTCGACATCCCTTTGCTGGCGCTTGCCGGCGCGCGCGACGAACGCTACCGGCGTGCGTCGAGGAGGCTTGCCGCGGAGGCGCCGCGGGGATATTCGGCCGTCATCGAGCACGCCGGCCATGCGGCGCACCTGCAGCGTCCCGGCGAGTTCGCCGACGCCCTGCTGGCATTCGTCGACGAGCGCGTGCGGTCAGTCGAGCCGGTCGATCAGGACCGCGGCTAGCGCGTCGTCCGGGACGTCGACGCCCAGGCCAGGGCCGTCCGGGACGTGCATCAGGCCTCGCTCGGGCCTGGGCAGCGCCTTGGCGATCGGCGAGTCGAAGACGTCGAGCGTCGCAAGCCCGCAGGCCAGCGTCAGGTGCTCCTGGCTCGCGAGCTGGAGCGCGGCGGCGATCGTCCAAGGGCCGTCGAGGGTGCTCGACAGCCAGGCCGACATGCCGGCCTCGCGCGCGGCGCGCAGAGCGTCCCGCGCGGGGATGAAGCCGCCGCTGCCGGCGAGCTTGACGTTGACGGCGTCGCAGGCCGCCAGCTCGGCGGCCCGTCGCACGTCGTCGGCGGTTCGGATCGGCTCGTCCGCGGCGATCGGAGTCTCGACCCGCGCGCGCACCTCGGCCAGCTCCTCCAGCGTCCGGCACGGCTGCTCGACGAGCTCGAGGTCGTGTGCCGCGAGGCTGGCGATGCGCTCGACGGCGTCGGACACGGTCCAAGCCCCGTTGGCGTCGAGCCGCAGCGCGGGCCACGTGCCGAGCGCCTCGCGCACGGCGGCGACGCGGTCGGCGTCGTCGGGCAGGCCCACCTTCAGCTTGAAGCAGGAGTAGCCGTCGCGCAGTCCCTGCTTGGCGGCCTCGGCGACCTCCTCGGGCGGGCCGGCCGGCAGGGTCATGTTGACCGGGATCGCGTCGGCGCCCGGGTCGCCGAGCGGCCGTCCGCGGCGGCGCGCCTGGAGGTCGAGCTCTGACAGCTCCCACGCCGTGCGTGCCTGGCGCGGAGCGTCGCGCTTCGGCGGTCCGTCAGCAAGGGCGCTCCAGACCGCGTCGACGCTGACCCCGTCGTAGGGCTCGAGCGGCGCGGCCTCGCCCCAGCCGGGATTGCCCTCGTCGTCCTCGAGTCGCACGACGACCAGCTCGCGCTCGGCGAGCACGCCGTTGGCGGTCACGAACGGCTCGCGCAGCGGGATCCGCAGACGCAGCAGTGAGCGCTTCACGACAGCAGGATGCCCGCCGCGAGCAGCAGCGAGAACAGGCCGAGCAGCCGGCCGGTGTCGGCGAGCGCGTCGTTCAGCGACGGGCCGTCGGTCCGTTCGGCGACGGTCTTCCACAGCGACGGCACGAGCGGGAGGCTGAGCAGCGGCAGCGCCACCCACCACGACAGGCCGCCGGCGAGCGGGATCGCGATCACCGTCAGGTAGGAGACGACGATCATCGCCTCGAACAGGTTGCGCGCCCGCGCGCGCCCCAACCGTACGGCGAGCGTCCGCTTGCCCGCGCGGCGATCGGTGTCGGCGTCGCGCACGTTGTTGACGACGAGGATCGCCGACGCGAGCAGGCCGACCGGGACAGAGAGCGCGAACGCCTCCCACGGCAGCTCCTGGGCTTGGACGTAGTAGCTGCCGACCACGGCGACGACGCCGAAGAAGAGGAAGACGAACAGCTCGCCGAGGCCCTCGTAGCCATACGGCTTCGGTCCACCGGTGTAGAGCACGCCGGCGGCGATCGAGGCGGCACCGACCAGCAGCAGCTCCGGACCGGTGATCGCGGCGAGGTAGAGCCCGGCCAGTACCGCGATGCCGAACGCGACGTAGGTTCCGATCAGCACGCGCCGCGGTGGCATCAGCCCACCGGCGGTGACGCGCACGGGTCCGAGCCGGTCCTCGGTGTCGGCCCCGCGGCGGGCGTCGGAGTAGTCGTTCGAGAGGTTCGTCCCGATCTGGATGAAGACGCTGCCGATCAGCGCCGCCAGGAAGGCGAGTGGCTTGAACTCGTCGTCGACGATCGCCAGCGCCGTGCCGACCAGCACCGGCGCGATCGCCGCCGGCAGCGTTCGCGGTCGCGCGGCGAGCGCCCATAGCCGCAGCGCGCCGCCCGCGGCGTGGGGTGCGTCGGCGACCGGGTTCACGGCCGGCGCGGGAACTTGCCGAAGTCCGGCGCCCGCTTCTCGCGGTAGGCGTCGCGGCCCTCCTGGGCCTCCGCGCTGCCGTAGAAGAGGAGGTTGGCGTCGTGGGCGAGCTGCTGGATGCCGGTCATCCCGTCCTCGGAGGCGTTGAAGCTCGCCTTCAGCAGCCGCAGCGAGAACGGCGACAGCTCGAGCATCTCGCGACACCACCGCACGGTCTCGACCTCGAGTTGCTCGAGCGGGACTACGGTGTTGACCAGGCCCATCTCGAGTGCCTCCCGCGCGCCGTACTGGCGGCAGAGGAACCAGATCTCCTTCGCCTTCTTCTGGCCGACCTGGGCGGCCAGCAGGCTCGCGCCGAAGCCGCCATCGAACGATCCGACCTTCGGGCCGGTCTGCCCGAAGCGGGCGTTGTCGGCGGCGATCGAGAGGTCGCAGACGATGTGCAGGACATGCCCGCCGCCGACCGCGTAGCCGGCGATCATCGCCACCACCGGCTTCGGCAGCCGTCTGATCTGGACGTGCAGGTCGGTGACGTGGAAGCGCCCGACCGAGGCCTCGGCGCCCGGGTCGGTCATGTAGCCGGAGTCGCCGCGCACCCGCTGATCGCCACCGGAGCAGAACGCGAGCGGCCCCTCGCCGGTCAGCACGATCACGCCGACGGCGGTGTCCTCGCGCGCCCGCTCGAGCGCGTCGGAGATCTCGACGATCGTCTGCGGCCGGAAGGCGTTGCGCACCTCGGGCCGGTCGATCGTGATCTTGGCGATCCCGTCCGCGGTCTCGTAGCGGATGTCCGTGTAGTCGCCGGCCGTCTGCCAGTCGGCGCCGGGCGCGATCGAGCGCTTGGCCTGCTCGGCCGCCCAATCGCTGCTCGTCCTGGTCTCGTCCGTCGCGGCCATCGGGCTCGGAAGGTTAGACCGCCACAAGGCGCGTACGCTTCGCCGGATGCGCGACTGGATCGGCGAAGCGGCGCGGGCGCGGCCGGATCACGTCGCGGTGGAGGCGCCTGACGGTCGGCTGACCTACGCCGAGCTCGACGAGCGCGCGGACCTCGCTGCGCGCCGGCTCGCTGCGCTGGGCGTCGGCGAGGGGGGGAGGGTCGCGACCACGCTGCCGCCGTCGACTGCCTTTGTCGTGCTGCTCCACGCAGCGCCGCGGATCGGGGCGGCGCTGGTTCCGCTCAACACGCGGCTGACTGCTGAGCAGCAGCGCGCGCAGGCGGCCGCGGTTGGCGCCGACGTCGTCGTCGACGCGCCGCTCGACGGCATGGAGACGGCGATCGAGCCGCGTCGCGAGCTCGATCCCGATGCCGTTCACGCGGTCCTGTTCACCTCTGGCACCGAGGGGGAGCCAAAGGCGGTCGAGCTCACCGCCGGCAACCTCGACGCCGCCGCGGCCGGATCGGCAGCCGTCTTCGGCAGCGATCTCGCCGATCGCTGGCTGTCCCCGCTGCCGTTGTTCCACGTCGCCGGCCTGAGCATCCTCACCCGGTGCGCGCGCAACGCGACGACGGCGGTCCTGCACGATCGCTTCGACCTGCCGGCCGTTCGCGCCGCGCTCACGGCCGGCGAGGTCTCGCTGATCTCGCTCGTCCCGACCCAGCTTCGCCGCCTGCGCGACGAGGGCCTGACCGAAGCGCCGGGGCTGCGCGCCCTGCTGCTCGGCGGTGGGCCGATCCCGCCCGACCTCGTCGAATGGGCGCGCCAGGCGGGGCTGCCCGTCCGCTGCACCTACGGCATGACCGAGACGGCGTCCCAGGTCGCCGTCACCGACCTTTGGGAGTCCGCGGCCACGCCGCTGCCCGGCGCTGAGATCGAGATCGCCGCCGACGGCGAGATCCTTGTTCGCGGCCCGATGGTCGCGCCGGGTGCGCTGTCGGACGACGGCTGGCTGCACACCGGCGACATCGGTGGCATCGACCGCCACGGCCGCCTCCACGTCGAGGGTCGGATCAAGGAGCTGATCGTCACCGGTGGCGAGAAGGTCGCGCCGGCCGCCGTCGAGACGGTGCTCGCGGCACACCCCGCCGTGGCCGACGCGGCCGTCGCCGGCACTCCCGATCCCGACTGGGGCGAGGCCGTCACCGCCTACGTCGTCGAGCACAGTCCAGTCTCCGACTACGACCTGCTTGCCTTCTGCCGCGAGCGGCTCGCCGGATACCAAGTGCCCAAGCGGCTCGTGCGTGTCGCCGCGCTGCCCCGAAACGCGGCGGGAAAACTCCAGCGCAACCGCCTCGGCTAGAGTCCTCCGCCGTGATCTACGACAACGACGCAGACCTCTCGAAGCTCGACGGCAAGACCGTCGCGATCCTCGGCTACGGCTCGCAGGGCCATGCGCACGCGCTCAACCTGCACGAGTCCCGCGTGAACGTGGTCGTCGGCCTGCGCGAGGGCTCCGCTTCGGTCGAGAAGGCCAAGGCCGACGGCCTCGAGGTCACCACCGTCGCCGACGCCGCCAGCCGCGGCGACGTCGTGATGATCCTGCTGCCGGACGAGAAGCAGGGCCAGCTCTGGGAGTCCGAGATCAAGGACGGCATCGCGCCCGGCAACCTGCTGCTCTTCGCCCACGGCTTCGCGATCCACTTCGACCAGATCGACCCCGGTCCGGGCGTCGACGTCGGCATGGTCGCCCCGAAGGGTCCCGGCCACCTCGTCCGGCGCCAGTTCACCGAGGGCGCCGGCGTCCCTGGCCTGATGGCGATCCACGCCGACGAGAGCGGGACCGCCCGCGACCTCGTGCTCGCCTACGCCAAGGGCATCGGCTGCACGCGCGGCGGCGTGATCGAGACATCCTTCAAGGAGGAGACCGAGACCGACCTCTTCGGCGAGCAGGCCGTCCTCTGCGGCGGCGTGTCGGAGCTCGTCCAGGCCGGTTACGAGACGCTCGTCGACGCCGGCTACGACCCGCGCCTCGCCTACTTCGAGTGCCTCCACGAGCTCAAGCTGATCGTCGACCTGATGTACGAGAAGGGCATCACCGGGATGCGCTACTCGATCTCCA
>Ga0190272_10001505_pt1 | contig 11200 bp, 8 predicted proteins | sample Popmic504T_FD_133746 | JGI IMG/M metagenome (GOLD analysis project Ga0190272, IMG submission 133746) | Populus adjacent soil microbial communities from riparian zone of Shoshone River, Wyoming, USA - 504 T | ecosystem: Environmental > Terrestrial > Soil > Riparian zone | place: USA: Wyoming...
CGCCGCCGCATCCTGCTCGCCTTCGAGAAGGCCGAGACCGAGACCGATCTGGCCGAGCGCGCGCGGCTCCTTAATTTCATCATTGTCGGCGGCGGGCCGACCGGCGTGGAAATGGCGGGCGCCATCGCGGAGCTGGCAAACCGCGCACTGGCGAAGGATTTCCGCTCCATCGATCCGCGCGCCGCCCGCATCGTTCTGGTCGAGGCGGCGCCGCGTCTCCTCACGCCGTTCGATCCGCCGCTCTCGGAAGCCGCGAGGACTTCGCTCGAACAGCTTGGCGTGACGGTGCGGCTCGGCACCCCGGTGACGGCGCTCGATGCAGAGGGCGTTTCCATCGGCACGGAGCGTATCGAGGCGCGCACCGTCGTGTGGGCTGCGGGCGTGATCGCGTCACCCGCGGGCCAGTGGCTCGGCACTGAGACGGATCGTGCCGGGCGCGTGAAGGTCGCGCCGGACCTCTCTGTCCCTGACCGGCCCGACATCTTCGTCATCGGCGATACCGCCGCGCTCAACGATGCCAACGGCAACCCTCTTCCCGGCGTTGCGCCGGTCGCGAAACAGCAGGGGCAGTATGTGGCGGCCCTCCTGATCGCGCGGCAGAAGGCTGAGACAACCGCACCGTTCCGCTATCGCGACTTCGGTTCGCTCGCCACCATCGGCCGCAAGCGCGCCGTCGTCCAGATGGGCCGCTTCAAGCTCAAAGGTTTCATCGCCTGGCTGCTGTGGTGCGTGGCGCACATCTATTACCTGATCGGCTTCCGCAACCGGTTCGTCGTCGCGATCAGCTGGCTGTGGAATTACATCACGTACCAGCGCGCCACGCGGCTGATCACCGGCATGTCCGGTGCGCGCCTGGAAGAACTGCCGATGCCCGAAGAGAAAAAACCGCCGCTCCGCGGAGCTGCGTGAGCAGCGGGACCGGTCAGAAGTGGCCGGCAACGCGCAGCCTGGCTCGCAGATGCGGGCCCTTTCAGAAAATAGTCGCGCGCTCTGACCCGGAAAAATAGGGTAAGCTCCATGTTCGGCGCACCAATTGCGCCGGCTGACGGAGCACCTATGGCCGAACGATCGTTCAAGCAGGAAGTCGAGAAGCTCAAGCTCGGCGCCGGCGCGGAGTTCCGCGGCGAAGGCATCCTGGCCATCACCAAGGCGCTGCTCGAGTCCGGCGTATCATACGTGGCGGGCTATCAGGGCGCGCCGATCTCGCACCTGATGGACGTGCTGGCCGACGCAAACGACATCCTGGCCGAACTCGGCGTCCATTTCGAGAACAGCGCGAACGAGGCGACGGCTGCGGCGACGCTCGCGGCCTCGGTGAACTATCCGCTGCGCGGCGCCGTCACGTTCAAGTCGATCGTCGGCGTCAATGTCGCCTCCGATGCGCTTTCCAACCTTGCCTCGGGCGGCGTCACCGGCGGCGCGCTGATCATCATCGGCGAGGACTACGGCGAGGGCTCCTCGATCATGCAGGAGCGCGTTCACCCATTCGCGATGAAATCGCAGATCTGGCTGCTCGACCCGCGCCCGAACCTGCCGAGTATCGTCAACGCAGTGAAGCAGGGGTTCGAGCTTTCCGAAGCCACCAACACCCCGGTGATGCTGGAAGTGCGCATCCGCGCCTGCCATGTGCACGGCCGCTTCGACACCAAGGATAACGTGCGCCCGAGCTACACGCTCAAAGACGCGATGGAGAACCCGCGCCGGGCGACCGACCGCATCGTGCTGCCGCCGGCGAGCTACCTGCACGAGAAGGAGAAGATCGAGACGCGCTGGCCCGCCGCCGTGAAATTCATCGAGGACAACAGGCTCAACGAGTTCTTCGACGGCGATCTCACCGACATCGGCATCGTGCTGCAGGGCGGCATGTACAACACCACGCTGCGCGCGCTGGAACTCGCCGGCCTTGCCGACCCGCTCGGCCACTCGCGCGTGCCGCTCTATGTGCTCAACGTCACCTATCCGCTGATCGACCGCGAGTTCGTTCGTTTCGCGACGGGCAAACGCGCGATCCTGATCGTCGAGGAAGGCCAGCCCGAGTTCATCGAGCAGGCGGTGAACACCATTCTTCGCCGCGCCGACATCCAGACGCAAATCGAAGGCAAGGGCATGCTGCCGATGGCCGGAGAGTACACCGGCGGCGTCGTGCGCGACGGCGTGAAGGCGTTCGTGCGCGCCTGGCGGCCGGATGCCATCTCCGATGCGCCGCCCTCGAACGAGGGCGCGGTGCGCATCGCCGCCGCCGCGAAGGCAATCGAGCATAACGTGCATCCGCGCCCGCCGTCGTTCTGCACCGGCTGTCCCGAGCGGCCGATCTTCACGGCGTTGAAGCTGGTCGAGCGCGAGCTGGGGGCCCATCACGTATCCTGCGACATCGGCTGCCACCTGTTCTCGATCCTGCCGCCGTTCAACATCGGCGCGACCACCATGGGCTACGGCCTCGGGGGGGCGGGCGCTTCCGCGTTCAACGCGAAGGCCGGCAAGCGCGCAATCGCGTTCCTCGGCGATGGCGGTTTTTGGCACAACGGGCTCACCTCCTCGATCGGCAACGCGGTGTTCAACAAGTCCGACAACGTCCATGTCATCGTCGACAACGGCTATACCTCGGCGACCGGCGGGCAGGACGTGCTGTCGTCGAACGCCGACAACACGATCCGCTCGACCCACAATTCGATCGAGAAGGCGGTGCGCGGCGTCGGCGTCGAGTGGGTGCGCACCATCACGCACACTTACGACGTCGGGCAGATGCGCGACACATTGCGCGAGGCGCTGACCACCAGGGAAAAAGGCCCCAAGGTCATCGTGGCGCAATCGGAATGCATGCTGAACAAGCAGCGCCGCGAGCGCCCGCTGATGGCGAAGGCGATAAAGGGCGGCGAGCGCGTCGTGCGCGAGCGCTTCGGCGTCGATGCCGACACCTGCACGGGCGATCATTCGTGCATCCGGCTTTCGGGCTGCCCGTCGCTCACGGTCGCGCCGAACCCCGATCCGCTGCGCACCGAGCCGGTCGCCAAGGTGATCAACTCCTGCGTCGGCTGCGGGCTGTGCGGCGAGGTCGCGCATGCGGCGGTGCTGTGCCCGTCGTTCTATCGCGCCTCGATCATCAACAATCCTTCTCGCTGGGACCGGTTCAGGGCGCGCCTGCGCGGCGCCGTGATCGGCTTCCTGCAGCGGCGCATTGCCAGGCGGCAGTTAGCAGCAGCGGCATGAACGCGCCGTTTCCGCAGCGGCCGCGGCCGATCACCATCGCCATCCTGGCGATGGGCGGCGAGGGCGGCGGCGTGCTCGCCGACTGGATCGTCGATCTCGCCGAGAGTAACCGCTACATCGCGCAGCTCACTTCGGTTCCCGGCGTCGCGCAACGTACCGGTGCGACGATCTATTATCTGGAGCTTTATCCGCGCGCTGGAATCACGGATGCGGCGCACGAGCCGGTGCTGGCGCTGATGCCCACGCCGGGCGATGTGGACATCGTGATCGCGTCCGAACTGATGGAAGCAGGCCGCGCGATCCAGCGCGGGCTGATCACGCCCGACCGCACCACGCTGATCGCCTCGATCAACCGCGTGTTCTCGATGACTGAGCGAATCGCGATGGCCGACGGCCGCGTCGATGCCGAAAAGCTGATCGGGGCCTGCCGCGCGGCCGCAAAGACGATGCACGCGTTCGACATGGCGGCGATTGCAGAGGCGACCGGGAGCGTGATCTCGGCGGTGCTGTTCGGCGCCATCGCGGGCGTCGGCGTGCTGCCGTTCCCGCGCCAGGCGTTCGAGGGCGCGATCCGGCGCGGCGGCAAGGGCATCCAGGCGAGCCTCGCGGCGTTCACGGCCGGGTTCGAGGCGACGACGAGCGGTACCGCGACCGTGAAGACGCCGAGCGCAAATCTGCCGCCGCCGACACTCGATGGGCAGGATTCGGACGAGACACCCACCCCGGCGTCGCCGCACAAGCCGGTTCCCGCGGAGTTGCTGAGGCAGGCAGCGAAATTCCCACCGGCAGCGCGCGCGATCATCCGCGCCGGCATCGAGCGGACAGCGGACTATCAGGGCCTCGCGTATGCGCGGCTCTATCTCGATCGCCTTGCGCCCGTTGCGGGGGCCGACAAGGACGGCCGCCTGATCGCCGAGACCGCGCGCCAGCTCGCGCTCGGTATGACCTACGAGGACACCATCCGCGTTGCCGAACTGAAGATTCGTCCATCGCGCTTCGCGCGCGTGCGCGAGGAAGTGCGCGTCAATGACGGCCAGATTCTCGAAATCGCCGAGTTCATGCACCCGCGCACGCAGGAAATCGCCGATACGCTCCCCGTCCCGCTCGGGCGGTTCATCCTGCGCACCGGATGGATGCGCGGCCTGATCGATCGGCTGACGCGTAAGGGCCGCGTGGTGAAAACCTCATCGCTGCGCGGCTTCCTGCTGCTCTACATTGTGGCGTCGCTCAAGCCGCTACGCCCGCGCTCGCTGCGCTACCAGGTGGAGCAGGCACATCTCGAAGATTGGCTCGCAATCGTTCTGCGCACTGCGGCGACGAACGACGATCTCGCCGTCGAGGTCGCGGCCGCGCGCAATCTGGTGAAGGGCTATGGCGACACGCACGAGCGCGGCCGCAAGTGCTTCGATGCGCTGATGGCGATGCTGCCCGTGCTGTCTCAACGATCCGACGGCGCCGCGCAGCTCGCCTCTTTGCACAAGGCCGCAAATGCCGACGATACCGGCGCGGCGCTGAATGTGGCGGTCGAGAAGATGAAAGAGCCGCGACTCGAACCCTCATCCTGAGGCGCGAGCGAAGCGAGCCTCGAAGGATGGCCGCGGACACCGAGCTTGGCGCCATCCTTCGAGACGCATGCTTCGCATGCTCCTCAGGATGAGGACTTTAACTAATTCCCAACACCCGCGGCAGCCACGTGGCAATCGGCGGGTACAGAAAGATCGCGACCAGCACAAGCACCCCGAACACGATGTACGGCACGCTTGCGGCATAAATCTGCTGCATCGTGATGCCGGGCGGTGCGACGCCTTTCATGGTGAAGAGCAACAGCCCGAACGGCGGCGTCAGCAGGCCGAGCTGCATGCAGATCAGGAACAGCACGCCGAACCAGATCGGCTCGATGCCGAGGCGCGCCACCAGCGGCATGAAGAACGGCAGCGTGATCAGCATCATGCTCACTTGATCGACGAAACAGCCGAGGAACAGCAGGATCAGCATCATGCCGACGAGCACAGTCGTTGCCGACAGGCCCTGGCCGGACACGAGCGCCACAATGCCGTTGGTGGCGCCGGAGAAACTCAAGACTTGGCTGAAGATCGTGGCGCCGAGAATGATGAACAGGATGGTGCCCGAGACCGCGACCGTGCCGGTCAGCGCCTTCATCAAATTCTCCACCGTCAGCGCGCGATAACACATGGCTGCCAGGATCGTGGCGGCGGCACCCAGCGCCGCTGCTTCGGTCGGCGTCGCAAAGCCGCCGGTCATCGCGCCGACCACGATCGCGAAGATTGCGACCAGCGGCAGCACATGGGTGAGGAACGGCCGCCAGCGTTCCCACAGCCCCTGCGCCGGCGGCAATTCCTCGTTCGGTGCGAGCGACGGATCGATCACCGCGCGCGTGATGATGTAGCCGACGAACAGCGCGCTCAGGATCAGCCCCGGCACGATGCCGCCGATCAGCAATCCCGAAATCGAGATTCCCGCGATGCTGCCGAGCAGCACAGTGAGCGCCGAGGGCGGGATCAGCATATCGACGCCGCCGATGCCCATGATCGGGCCCATCGCCATCTTCGGCTCGTAGCCGCGCGCCAGCATGGTTGGCAGCATCAGGCTGCCGAGCAGCGCGGTGGTGGCGATGGTCGAGCCCGAGATGGCCGAGAACACCGTGCCGGCGACGATTGCGATCACCGAGAGCCGGCCGGGTACGCGGCGGATCAACAGCGCGAAGGCGTCGATGGCCTTCAACGCAACGCCGGTCTGGAACAGCACTTCGCCCATCAGCACGAAGAATGGAATCGGCGTGAGCGAGAAGCTCGTCACCGACTGCACGGCGTTGCGCGCGAGTTGCGTGAGCCCCGGCTCGCCGCCCAGGAACAGCCAGGCGCCGACGATGTTCACCGCGAGGAACGCGAACCCGACCGGCAGCCCAAGCCCCATGATGGCGACGAGGCCGCCGAACAAAATGAGGCTTGCTTCGACCCAGCCCATTAGCCGACCGAGGTCGCTTCGATGCGCCGCGTGCGTGGCGCGCCCATCAGGCGGTGGAAGCGCATGACGAATTCAAGCGCGAGCAGCGCAAAGCAGATCGGCAGCGGCCAGAGCAGCCACCACTCGGGAAACACCAGGTTCTTGATGGTGAGCGAGCCGAGCCGCACGCTCTGCGCGGTCATCACGCTGCCGTACCAGATCAGCACGAGGCTCGCCGCGAGCCCGATGACGTCGGCCGCGGCCTCCATCATCCAAGCGAGCCGCGGCGGCACCAGCACCAGCGCCAAATCAATGCGTACGTGCTGCCCGCGCCGCAGCAGCCACGGCGCTGTGAGCAGCGTGATCAGGTAGAGCGCGTATTCGGTGATCTCGTTCGCCCAGGCGAAGCCGGTGCGCGCCGTATTGCGCAGCACGATGTCGGCGGTCACCAGTACGACCATCGCGAGCAGGATGAGCGCCGCAACGACCGCGAGCAGGCCGAACAGGCGGCCGAGGAGGGCGGATAACCGCGTCATCGGTGCGCCATCTCTTTGACCGAGGATGGTCGCCCGCCTAGAGTCGGCTCATAGCGAAACAGGAGAGGTGTCCCGATGAAAACCCTTCGTGTGCTGGCGGTGTGCATCGCCGCGTCCGCGTTCGCCGCTCCGGCCAGCGCGCAAGTGGTCAACCTCTCGAAAATGCCTTGCAAGGAGTTCGTGGGTCTCAAACCTGAGGCGATCACCATGCTGTGGTCTTGGCTCTATGGTTATTACGCGGACCAGGATGCCGATCCGGTGATCGACTTCGGCAAGCTGCTCGCGAAGGGGCAGGCGCTCGCCGAGGCCTGCCAGAAGGCGCCCGACAAGGACATCATCTCGGTCGCCGAGGATATTTACGAGAAGTGAGATTGACGAGCAAAGTCCTCATCCTGAGGAGCGTTGCGCAGCAACGCGTCTCGAAGGATGGCGGAAAGCTCCGAGTGTGGGCCATCCTTCGAGACGGCCGCTGCGCGGCCTCCTCAGGATGAGGTTGAATCACGAACCTCAATTCCCCGCCAATTGCCGCAGCTTCGCGCCAGTCTCGGGCGCGCGCTTGATCACGGATTGCCAGGCCACCTCATTGGCCTTCTCCAGGAACTTCTTGCTCTCGTCCGCGCCGAAATCGATCGGCTGGATGCCGGCCTTGCCCTGCCGCTCGCGCTCGGAGGCGACGACGGCGGTGTTCTCGGCATCGAGTCCTTCGAGCCAGGCCGCGGCGTCGCTTAAGACCTTGCGCTGCGGGTCGGTCAGCCCCTTCCAAGTGTCCAGGTTGACCAGCACATTCACTTCGACGCTGTAGAACGCGGGTTCGAGGCGATATTTCGTCACCTTCTCCCAGCCGAGATCGAAGATGCCGGAGACCGGCCAGCCATAGCCGTCGACCACGCCGCGTTCGAGCGCCGTGTAGACCTCGCCCGGCGCGGTGGTGATCGCGGTGCCGCCAAGCGCCTCGACAATATCCTTGTAGACCGGCGTGACGCGGATCTTCAGCCCGGTGAAATCCATCTTCTCGGGCTTCTTGTTGAGATAGATGTGGAACGGCACGTTGTGAAATTGACGCGCCAGATATTGCGAATTGAGCTTCTGGTTGTGCAACTGGTTGATGAACTCCCAGGTGCCGTTCTTTCGCTGCTCGGCCATCGGCTTGGAGACGAGCTTGAACCCGTCGGCCTCGGGCATCAGGTTGGTGTAGAACGCGCCGGTGACGTTCGCGATGTCGACCACCTTGGTGCGCACGGCGTTGCCCACCTCGAATGGCGGCATCGCGCGCGGGCCGCCGATGTAGTTGATGCGCACGACGCCCTTGCCGTCGGTGTTCACCTTCTCGATGAAGCGCTCGAAGTTCTTGGAGAACTGCGTGCCCTCCGCGAATGACGTCACGGCGCGCAGCGTGACCTCCTGCGCCGATGCCGGCCACGCGCCGAGCGCGACCGCAACTGCAACTATCCCAAACCGCATGATTCCCTCCCGCCTTTGTCTGTCGTTCGGACGACGATAGCATAAAGTTTGAAGCTTCAAATAACCGGGTCGGGTTTGCCCGGCGCGCCCGGGTCTGCTTCAACAGGGATGGACACTGCGGAGCCGGCGTGGCGGACCTGACCAGGAAATACGACGTGCTGATCGCGGGCGGCGGCAATGCGGCGCTGTGCGCCGCAATCGCGGCGCGCCGGGCGGGGTCGAGCGTACTTGTCGTCGAAATGGCTACGAAATTCTATCGCGGCGGCAACACGCGCCACACCCGCAACATCCGCTGCGCGCATGACGCGGCGACCGACACGCTCAGCGGCCCCTACCCGGAAGAGGAATTCTTCAGCGATTTGCTCGCGGTCACGCAAGGGCAGACCGACGAGGCGCTCGCTCGCCACATGATCCACGAGTCGAAGGACGTGCTCGACTGGCTGCCGCAACAAGGCGTGCGCTTCCAGCCCTCGCTCGGCGGTACGCTCAGCCTCGGCCGCACCAATTCGTTTTTCCTCGGTGGTGGGCGCGCGATGCTCAACATGCTGTATCTCACCGCCGAAACGCTCGGCGTCGAGATCGAATACGACGCCGAGGTCGTCGACCTCGACATCGACAGCGGCATGTTCCTCTCGGCGGCCGTACAGCGCGTCGGCGCGCGCCACGCCGTGCGTGCGGCGACCTTCGTGGCGGCCTGCGGCGGCTTTGAGTCGAACATCGAATGGCTGAAGCAATACTGGGGCGCGGCGGCAGACAATTTCCTGATCCGCGGCACACCGAATAACCGCGGCACCGTGCTCAAGCTGCTGCTCGATCGCGGCGTGCAGGAGACCGGCGATCCGACGCAGTGCCATGCGGTCGCGATCGACGCGCGCGCCCCGAAGTATGACGGCGGCATCATCACCCGCCACGACAGCGTGATCTTCGGCATCGTGGTCAACAGAGACGCGCAGCGCTTCTACGACGAGGGCGAGGACATCTGGCCGAAGCGCTACGCCATCTGGGGCCGGCTGGTCGCGGCGCAGCCGGACCAGATCGCGTACATCATCTTTGATTCTTCAGTGGTGACGATGTTCATGCCGACGCTCTATCCGCCGATCGCGGCGGGTAGCATCCGCGAGCTGGCCGGCGAGCTGACGCTCGATCCCGATGCGCTGGAAGCGACCGTGAGCGGCTTCAACGCCGCGGTGCGGCCCGGCACCTTCGACGACACCATCCTGGACGATTGCCGCACCGAGGGCCTGACGCCGCCGAAGACGCATTGGGCGCGCCGCATCGAGACCGCACCTTATTATGCGTATCCGGTGCGCCCCGGCATCACCTTCACGTACCTGGCGACGCGCGTGAACAAGGAATCCCGCATGCTGATGCGCGACGGCAAGCCGTCCGCCAACATGTTCGCCGCCGGCGAGATCATGGCCGGCAACGTGCTCGGGCGCGGCTATGCGGCCGGCATCGGCATGACCATCGGCAGTGTGTTCGGCCGCATCGCCGGCAGGGAGGCGGCGAAAAATGCTCGCAACTGAGAAAGCGGGCGCGCGGCCGGGCCAGCATGCAACGGCGCTGCTCGCCGAAGCCGACCGGCTGATGACGGTGTGCAACTCATGCCGCTATTGCGAGGGGCTGTGCGCGGTGTTTCCCGCAATGGAGATGCGCCGCGCATTCCCCGACGGCGATCTGAATTACCTCGCCAACCTCTGCCATTCGTGCGGCGCCTGTTACGTCGATTGCCAGTTTTCGCCGCCGCACGAGTTCGACGTCAACGTGCCGCGTGTGCTGGCGCAGGTGCGGGCGGATTCGTACGCCGCCTACGCGTGGCCGCGCGCACTGGCGCCGATGTTCGCCCGCAACGGGCTGGCGATCAGCATTGTGGCGGCGCTGAGCGTCGCGGCGTTCATTCTGGGCTTTGCGGCATGGCACGATCCGCGCGTGCTGTTCGGCACGCATGTCGGGCCGGGCGCGTTCTACAGACTGATGCCGCACAACGCCATGGTCTGGCTGTTCGGCCTCGCGTTCCTCTACGCGATCGTCGCGCTGGCGATGAGCCTGCGCGCCTTCTGGCGCGACATCGGCGATCCGATGCGGCTGCCGCCGGGCGCGTGGTGGCAGGCGATGCGCGATGCCACGAGTCTGCGCTATCTCGATGGCGGCGGCATTGGCTGCTACAACCACGATGAACGCCCGAACGATCGGCGCAAGTTCTATCATCACCTGACGTTCTACGGCTTCGCGCTCTGCTTCGCCTCCACCTGCGTGGCAACGCTCTATCATTATCTGCTGGCGCGCGAGGCGCCGTATCCGTGGTGGGACCTGCCGGTGGTGCTCGGCACGCTCGGCGGCATCGGGCTGATCTTCGGCCCGCTCGGACTTTTCATCGCGAAGTTGCGCCGCGATCGCGTCATGCAGGACGAGACGCGCTGGGGCATGGATACGGCGTTCCTCGTCATGCTGTTTCTCACCAGCCTCACGGGACTCCTGCTGCTCGTTCTGCGCGCGACCGCCGCGATGCCGCTCTTGCTCGCGCTGCATCTCGGCGTGGTGTTCGCGCTGTTCATCACCATGCCGTACGGAAAATTCGTGCACGGCCTCTATCGCTTCGCAGCGCTCGTGCGCTACGCCAAGGAACACGGGGCCTTTACGGCGAAAGGCTGAGCATGCCTTCGACTGTTCTCGACAGCGATATCTTCAAGGACATGTTCGGCAGCGCGGAAATGCGCGCCGTGTTCTCCGACGACAATCTCTTGAAATGCTATGTCGAGGCCGAAATTGCACTCGCAGTCGCGCAGGGGCGCCTCGGCGTGATCCCGAAGGAGGCTGCCGACGCCATAGCGAACGCCGCGCCATTGGTCGCGGTCGACCGCGCTGCGCTTAAATCTGAGGCCGAGAACGTCGGCTATCCGATCCTCGGACTGGTGCGGCAGCTTTCGGCCAAACTCGGCGAGGCTGGGCGTTACGTGCACTGGGGCGCGACCACCCAGGACATCATGGATACCGCGACCATTCTGCAAGTCCGCGCCGCGCCGGCGATCGTC
>Ga0190272_10001507_pt1 | contig 11196 bp, 8 predicted proteins | sample Popmic504T_FD_133746 | JGI IMG/M metagenome (GOLD analysis project Ga0190272, IMG submission 133746) | Populus adjacent soil microbial communities from riparian zone of Shoshone River, Wyoming, USA - 504 T | ecosystem: Environmental > Terrestrial > Soil > Riparian zone | place: USA: Wyoming...
CGCGAAGCCGACGTAACTGCTGGCGCGGTGCCCGCAGCGTCTCCCCAGACATCAGCCCGCGCCTCAAGGCCTTCGTGTCGACTTCGATGAGGCGATCTAAAATCGGGTTGTCTCTTAAAATTTCTGCTGATCTTCTCTCGACCACCCAGGAGATTTCCGCATGCGGCAGGGCGTTTCGAATAGCGGCCAACGCCGGGAGCGTATGCACAATGTCGCCGATGCTCCCAAGTTTGACGATAAGGATGCGCATTAGTCAGTGGGCAGTGAGCTGTGGGCAGTTGGCAGTGGTTGGTAGTGGTGCCTGTTGCTTCCAGGGTTCGCTGCTCGGAAGGTGGCTACGCACTAGCGTAAGACAATTCGAGCCGGCAGAAAAGCGCTGCCCTTCATTGTGGTTTCTTGCTGCCCACCGCCCACTGCCCACTGCCCACTTTCTTCAGCAACTCCGATGTTGAATGATTTTTCGGATCTCCAACGATAGCTACTCGACCGCCGTAAGATCGTACCACATCGCGTTCGGGAACCGACTCCTCCGTGTAGTCTGTCCCTTTAGCATGGACATCGGGTCGTAGCGCCAGTAGTAATTCCGTCACGGTTGGTTCATCGAATATCGTCACCAGGTCGACTACCTCGAGCGAAGCGACGAGTTCGGCGCGTTCTGTTTGTGGCTGGATAGGCCTGCCCTCGCCTTTCAGTGCCCTCACTTGTTCATCTGAATTCACTGCGACCACGAGCACATCGCCGAGTGCGCGGGCCCCTTCCAGATAGCGCACATGTCCCACATGCAGGACGTCAAAACAGCCGTTGGTCAGCACCACGGTCTGTCCATGTGCCCGGAATTCCATTATCCGTTCGACGAGTTCATACCGATCGAGGATCAATGACGTCGCATCGATTGTTCCGATAGTTCCGATTGTTTTCGTAGTCATCGATTAATTGTGTAACGCAAACTCTTAGTTGGCGGTCCGGGCGCCGGGAGCTATCACGTTAAACCTCCGAGTGGAGTACCGAGTTCGCAAGTTCCTGCCTGGTAATCGACGCTGTGCCACGTTTCATCACGACCAGCCCGCCGGCGTAGTTCGCCAGCCGCGCAGCGTCCGGAAAGGAAGAATCCGAAGCAAGTGCGAGCGCGTAAGCCGCCATTACCGTGTCTCCCGCACCGGTTACATCAACCGGCTCACGCGCACCAACGGCGTCAATATGGATCGCCTCGGTACCGTCCTCCAACAAGAGCATACCCTCGCCGCCCCGCGTTATCAGCAGAGCTCGATATCCCAAACGCTCGCGCAACTCTTCTCCGGCTGATTCCAGATCGGCTGTCGTCGTCAATTCGCGCCCTATCAATTTTTCAACTTCATCCTGGTTTGGCGTGGCGGAGGTGAAGCCGGCAAAGTCGGACAAACTAAATCTCGAGTCAGCGAGAACCGAAATTTTCCGTGCCGCCGCAACGTCGCGCGTGAAAGTAGCCATCTCCGCATCAGCGACTCCGTAGCCGTAATCCGAAATAATAACTGCCTCGGCCGATTGCGCTTGTTCAAGCACACTCTCGCGCAAGGTTTCCCGAAGCTTAATGTCGCGTATTGGTTCGTAATCGTAGTCGATGCGGATCACCTGCTGGCGCGTCGAATGTAAATGGCCGGCGAGTATTCTCGCCTTCGTTGTCGTTTTCAGTTTTTCGGTGGTAAGCAATCCACTACAGTCCACACCCACCGCCTCGAGCTTTGTTACCAGCGCGCGCCCGGCTTCATCTTCTCCACAAGCGCTGACTAGCGCGACCTTCGCACCTAATGAAGCGAGGTTGAGCGCGCAGTTTGCGGCGCCACCCGGAACAGTGTCGGTGTTTTCGTGACGCAGAATTAACACCGGCGCTTCGCGCGAAACGCGACTGATTGCACCGAAAATAAACTGGTCGGCGATCGAGTCGCCCACAACCAGGATTCGTCGTTTCGGAAACCGCTTCACAATTCCGGTGAGACGCTCCTGCAAGATCGTTCGATGCAGAGTCAAGTGGCTTCTCCTGAGAGCGCAGACACTTTGTCTGCCATTATTTTTGATTGCGAAGTAATAAGCTCAACTGCTTCCAGCAAATTCTCGGCAACGAGATCGGGTTTGTGCGTCCAGGTGGAACGCTGATGTTCCCACTCGCCCCGACCGTAACCGCTTAATACAAAACCCGATTTCACGCCCGCATTTCGCGCCAGCTCAATGTCGCTGTAGCGATCTCCAACCGTCCAGCTTTCGTTGAGATTGACGTCCAAATCGCCGGCGGCACGGATAATCAATCCCGGCTTGGGCTTGCGACAATCACAATCGACGCGATAGGGCGGTTCGCCAACTGAAGGATGATGCGCGCAATAATAGATCGCATCGAGCCGGGCGCCTTGGCGCTCAAGATCATTGGTCATCGCCTGGTGCACGTTTGAGATCATCTCTTCTGAAAAGTAACCACGAGCTACACCCGCCTGGTTCGTGGTTAAAACTGCGAGCCAGCCATGTTTGTTAAGGTGCCTGATAGCCTCCGACGCGTATGGGAACAAATGAAAGCGCGAAGGGTGGTTGATGTAACCCACCTCTTCGGACAGCGTGCCGTCGCGGTCGATGAAAACTGCTCGTCGCTTCATTTGGCTTGTCCGACAAACTTCAGTTTGTCGTTTTCCTCAGCTAGTTGTGTTTGGGGCGCGACGCTGCGTTCTAAAAAAACTGCCGTCGCCCGTTCGAAAACTTCATCGGGACTAATCGCAGTCATGCAGCGATGATCGATTGGGCAGTCGCGCAACATGCATGGCGCACAGTCTGGCGGATGACGCACTATTTGTCCCACATCTGAAAAGGGGCGCGTCGTCAGGGGATTGGTCGGTCCAAAAATTACCAGTGTGGGCCGCCCCAGAGCCGATGCGATGTGCGCAGGCCCAGTGTCATTAGTTATCAGAAGGTCGATCAAACTCAAAATAGCAATGGCTTCTGCAAGTGCCGTTTCGCCGGTAAGCATAGTGGCTTTGCCGCGCATGAGTCGCGCAACCTCTCGCGAAACTTCCAATTCGTCCGGCGAACCAATCAGTAAAACTTCAGCGCCGAGCTCATTGATCAATCGATCCCCGAGGGCCGCAAATCGTTCGGTGGGCCATCGTTTGGCGCGACTGTTAATCGAACCTGGGCAAAGAGCAATCAAAGGACGTGGCCGTGGGTTCCGGTAAGAGCTGCCTGTCCTGACTTCTAAAAGGTCGAGCGCTGCTTTCCGGCGAACTTCACTAACATTGAGCGAACCATCCGGTGGCACAGCCTCCGACTCACTGGAAATACCGATCATCTGTCCGACTTGATCGACAATTTCCAGGTAGTAATAAATTTCATGCCGGGAGCTGCGCCACTCAGGCTGAGCCAACGGATGTGTCAACAGCATGCGGCGGCCGTCCGTCGCGTAACCAATCCTATCGCGGACGCCGGCGAGAAAAGCCACCAGTGCGGATTCAAAAGAATTGGGGAAGAGAACAGCGAGATCAAAGCGGCCTCTTCGCCATTCACGCACTTGCCCGATGGTCGAGAGAATTCCTGAATGCACGTGAAGCTGTAACTCGTCGATAAAATCCGCGTCGCACAAAATGCCCTCAGTCAAAGACTTCGTTGCCAGCGTAATGTGCGCATCCGGAAACAAAGCGCGCAGTTTTCGCAACGCGGGCACGGTCATCACTGCATCGCCCACCCAGTTTGTGCCGCGAACTACGATGCGCTTTATGTTGGGTGACTTAAGTTCGGCCATGGATGAAAACCGGAACATCTTCCATTTGTCATTTTCCAATTCTCAGTTGTCATTGGGTTCCGGTTACCGCTCGTGGATCCCTAACCAAGGCTCTGAGAAGAATATGGAACTCCGAAATGGAAACTGAGAATGGAAAATGACAAATGGAAAATGTGTTTGCTCTACCGTTGCTTACCCTGACTACGAATAACCAGGAATGCCTGTCCTACACGAGGGAACGCAGTCCCTCCTCGATTCCTATTTCCGGTTGCCAGCCAAGTTGTTCTCGGATGTGGGTTAAATCAGAAACGTAGTTAACCGGAACCGGATGAGCAACCTCGTCATCGACAAGCACTGGCTCAACCTTAATCACTCGACCTATTGTGTTCGCAATCTCGCGCAAGCTTGCAGCGTTAGCTTTCCCACCGCCCAGATTATAAAGACCATAGACATGCGATGATCCAATGAAAGCCTGACAAGCTCTCGAGAAATCATCTACGTGGAGAATGTCGCGAACGGGGGTGCCGCCCAGAGGCAACCGAATCGCGTGACCGCGTTTTACGGATTCCGAGTAGTGGGTAACGAAACCATGTTCATTTCCCTCGGAAGGTCTCGCGTAAACTGTGGACATACGAAAGATGCACGTGCGAACTCCCAGTCGGCGCGCATGATATTCCAGCCAACGTTCGCCCAGAAATTTGGACCACTCCAAAGCTGACTGGCCGCAGTAGTCCGTAGAGCATGTCTCCGGCACCTCATCGTATGAAGCGGCATGCGCACCATAAATATCTTTAGTTGATGCATAGATAATGACAGCCCCGGGGCGCATGTTCTTGACGATATTCGCGGTGGCCTCCACGTTCGTTTGGAAACATTCGTCGGCGGCGGCCGGATCTTTATCGAGATGGGCCGCGAGATGAATGACTACATCATAGTCGGCCACGATCGCGACGGCTTCCCGGTCAAGAATGTTGTAGCCGGTGCGGCGGGAGAAATCGTCGGCACTAAAAAACCGGCGAACATGGGTGCCGAGGTAGCCGCTGCCGCCGGTAACGAGAATTTTCATATGGTCCAACGTCTAAGTCCAAAGTCCAGAGTCCAAAATCCAAAATCCAAAATCCAAAATCCAAAATCCAAAATCCAAAGTCCCGATGCCTTTCACGTGTCCGCCGTTGGACTTTGGACATTAGACTTTGGACTGTTTCTTGTCCTTTGTCAGGTTTGCCAGCTTCACCAGCGACTCCGAATGCCCTATCGCAATCAATGTGTCGCCGCAGGCGATAGGTACCTCGCCGCTCGGATTAAACAAGATCTGTCCGTCACTCCGACGGATACTGACCACCACAATGTCCAGCTCAGATCGAATATTGGTTTCACTCAACTTCTTCCCGGCTAAATCCGACTCCGGCTCGATTTCGAGCTGCTCAAAGGCCAGTTCCAACTCGTTTGCCGTGATGGACCCAAGGAAATCGTGAACCGCCGGTTTTGTTAAAGCCATCGCCATGCGATGTCCGCCGATAATCGTGGGAGCGACTACCCGATTGGCGCCAGCTCGAAACAATTTAGCCTCCGCTTGCTGCTCGGCTGCCCGCGCCACGATATGTAATCCGGGATTCAAATCATGCGCCGTCAACACGACATAAACATTGTCGGCGTCGTCCGGTAGACACGCGGCAAGTCCTCGTGCGTGTTCTACGCCCGCCTCACGCAAGCTCTCTTCGAGCGTGGCGTCGCGCACCAGCACGGTCACCCCGAGATCAGTTAACTCAGCCACCCGCGACGGATCCCGTTCAATTACGATGAACCGATCCTCGGTACCGAGTAAGGTGCGCACCAGATGTGAACCAACCCTTCCAGCGCCGCAAATAATATAGTGGTTTCGCATCTTTTCCATTCTGCGAGCCTGCCGTTTCTGGCCCATCGTCGCTATGATTTCGGACTGGACAATCGTTTGGACGGCCGTGGTCAGTGCGTAAAGCACGACGCCCACCCCACCGATCATCAGGACCAGAGCAAAGATTCGGCCACTCGTAGTGGACGGTGTGATATCACCATAGCCGACCGTGGTGACAGTTTGCGCTGCGAGGTAGAGACTATCAAGCAGCGAAAGTCCCTCGATAAAGTAAAAGCCTACCGTGCCAATACCGATCGCGATGGCGACCGCGGTCAGAGCGTAAAGGATGCGGCGTGGAAAGCGCGGCGGGGCTGGAGACTCTGGGGGGGACGATCGGCTCATGTTTTAAGGATAGCACCCAACCAACAGTGGTAAAGAACTATCACGACCCATCCGCCACCGCGTGCTTAGCCGTGGGACGTGATGGCAAATAGAATCTGCAACATAACTTCGGAAACTAATGCGAAAATAACCGTTGACTCTGCCCGCACCTTCATGTATTTTCCCGACGCCTTACGGTTCTTTCACTAAAGTCTCTTGGCTGACTCCCACGTGTTGTCCTCTGAACAACCAGCCGACTCAACCAAGTTTCTTTAAACAATTCGTCATCGTTCCTGGGACGCACGGCATTGGCTCTCTGCACAATGGCCCACGTTCCATTGCTCAACCTTTCCCACAGGAGGATTAGAACATGGCAAACGAATCAGGAGATTTGAAACTCCTCGGCAACTTCAGCAAGTTGATCGAACTTGTCTCGATTGATCCCGCCTACAATCCGGCGAATCCAAAGCTGGAAATACCTGCGTTGAACGCGCAAAAAGCTGCGGCCCAGACTGTGGTCCAGGCGATTGGCTTAGAAGAAGCGCCGTATAAGGCTGCCGTGAACGCTCGCCAGGAAGCGTTCGAGCGGGTGCCTTCGATCATTAGTCGTTCCGGCAACATGCTGCAGGCCTCTGGGGCAAGCAAGCGGATTATCGACGATGCAAAAGGCGCAGCGCGCAAGATCGTCGGTCGTCGCGCAACCCCGAAAGCTCCGACGGACCCGACCGCGCCTGGTGCGCCGTCGAACACAAGTCATTCAGTGTCTCAACTTAGCTATGAAAACATCGTCGGAAACGTAGATGACTACATCGCAATCCTGAGCACTGAGACGGCCTATGCGCCCAACGAAACCGACCTGACAGTCGCCGGGCTGACCGCGCTGTCAAATAACCTCAAGGCCAGGAATAACGCGGTCAACAGCACCTTTGCGCCGGTGAGTGCTGCCCGCGGGGAGCGCGATCAACTGCTCTACACGAACGAGGACAGCGTCGTGACCATCGCACTACAGGTCAAAGCATACGTCCGCGCCGCCTTCGGTCCGAGCAGCCAACTTTTCAAGAGCATTACAGGGTTAGCCTTCAAGCGACCTAAGAAATAACGACGCGGGTGCCAACTCCGGCGACGCGGGTGCCGTGTCGCACGAAGCAGGTGATGTATCGCACGAAGCGGGTGACGTTTCGCACGGACCGGGTACTACATCGCACGAAGCGGGTGTCACATCGCACGAAGCGGGTGACGTTTCGCACGGACCGGGTACTACATCGCACGAAGCGGGTGTCACATCGCACGAAGCGGGTGCTACATCGCACGAAGCGGTTGACGTGTCGCACGGAGCGGATGCTATGTCGCACGACGCGGATGTCATGTCGCACGAATGAAGTCCGATGTCGCACGATTGAAGTGTTATGTCGCACGACGGTTTGGAGTGACACGGGCGTCCCGCCCGTGAATCACGCGCAAGATGCGCGTGCCACGTCGCACGACGCGGGGGTTGTGTCGCAAAACGCGGATGTCATCCAGCCGAAGCGGGTTATTTTACCCGACCGTTTCTGCGCCTTGGATAACATCACTCCAATGCGTTAAAAAGCGTCCAACCTCGGCGCCAGTATTCAGACGCCTTCTCACTCATTGAGCAGACAGGATCACATTGACATTGCACGCCCCAACGCAAGGTAACCAGAGCCCGCCGCCGTTACCCAATCAACCGTTCTTCTCTTGGGTAAGGACACAGACTGGCCTGTTTATTAGCCAGGTATTTGGTCTGTCGAGCACGATTACTATCCCCCTTGCTCTTTTTTATTACTCCAAGCATGCGATAACCGAGCCGCCCCTTCCCGGGCAGCCTGCGCACGGGCTTCAGTGGGAGGAGCTTGAGAAGCTGGGCCAGTACGTAGTCTATGCTCATCTTCTCGTTCTGGTCCTATTCATCGTCGTCCTCATCCGCAAGCTGGACAAGAACGACATTGGTAAATACCGCTCAAGGTTGGTACACGAGAAGCTGAGCGGCGGCGAGGGTGAAAAGGACGAGAAGCTGAGTGTCGAGCGTGAAAAGAAGCTTCAGCGTTTAGCAGTCTACAGCGAAAAACAGGTGGGCAGGTTCAAGCTTCGCTTCCTTTTCTTCTGGTGTTCGATGTTTGCCTTGTACCTGATCTTCGCGGTTGAGCCGCAGTTTCGGTTTCACCTGGGCGAAGGGCTAAGCAGCTTCACATGTGAACAGATGTTTTGGGCGGAGCGTTTCCCACTCCTTTCGTTTGCCCTGAACAATCTAAGTCTCCTATTTGTCTTCTGGTGTTTTACTGTTCTGTATATTCCATCAGATTCAACGACAGGTGACTTCCCGCCGCAGGACCCAACGCCTCCTGCAAGAGCAGACGCCTCCAGCACAGACGCCTCCAGCGCAGACGCCTCCAGCGCAGACGCCTCCAGCACAGACGCTGAGGCTTGGAAAGAGAAGTGGCAGCGGTTCCGCAGGTTCATGGGCCGGTTCCCACGATATCTCCGGGGCACGGATCTTGAGGGACCGGAGCGACGCCAGCGAATTCTAATCGTTCGGTTCGTCGTTGTGGTAGCGCTGCTCACACTATCGTTTCCCTTGATCATGTTCAGCAAGATCGAGACACCTACCAACTGGAGTGAATTTCCCGCCGTATTTTTTGCTTTGAGCGGAACGATCAACGCCGTGGTGCTGGCATTGCTGGTTGCCAGGCTGGACAGCAAGTTGATCGGCCTACCGTCGTGGCTTATTTGCATGTTATATTTTTACGCTGGTGTCCAACCGATGTTTGTCGTGTTCGAACTACACCCCGAAGTATACGCAGGTATTAAAGCCGTTGTTTTGTGGGTGGTTTTTATCTTCAAGATCTATTTCTTCCTGATAATTTTTTACGCCTTGCAGACAGGAAGAGTTTTCAACTTCTTCTTTTGCTCGCAGTTGCTCAATGAGCACGTTGAAACGTTAAGGGAAGAGCAGAGGGGAGCAAGACTTTCGTTGTCTCCGAGCGCGACATCCTCGGATGTCAAGCAAAGTGCGCAGGTCGATGCTGAAGGCCCAGGCTGGCGGGCCACATGGTTAAAAGGGCTTGGTGTGGTGGCAATTCTCTTTTTTGCAACTTCCCTACTTCTTTATGTGTACTTTTCCGAAGATCAAAAACGGTGGGTTGATTCATTCCCTTTATCAAAAGGAGTGATCCTTTTCCACATCGGCCTACTTATCTTTATCCTTGGTCTGATATTTTCCCTCGTTTTTCGTGACTGGAGGAGAGCGAAGAAGCGTCAGGTTACATCAAGCAAGGACCTTCGGTTCGAGGCACCTTCCAAATTAATGCTTAAGCTATGGGGGCTGCCCGAAGCTGAGGGCGAGCTTAAGAAGAATGACCTAGCCATCAGCACTGAGAATCAATTCAAATCGTTCACGCGTTATTTCCGCCTGTTTTGGATCTTTCTGTTGGTGCTCTATGTGACAATGTTGTTCAGTCTTCCTGTGCACTCTAAACCGCCCCAGCTCATTCCGGTGGCTGTCTCACCCACCAACCAGGGAAACGCAGACAAGCAATGGGTTCTTCCGGGAAAGACAGACTTATTCCGCGGCCATAATATCGTGCCTTTTTGGTGGCACTCCTGGGGAAGCCCCAACTGGTCAATACCTGACATTGCCGAAAAGGGTCTTTCTATTGCTGAACTGCCCCGAGACGTAAATTTTTCCTTTGCGTTCTTCATAATAAATAACTTAATGGTCCTGGTTTTGTTCTGGTGTTTTGCGGTTCTGTATATTCCCAACGACGATAAAAAGTTTGACGAAAAACATCGGTTGCTATTCCGCTACTCCCTTGTAATATTTGTGCTGATTACGTTTGTCATTCCGCTGCTCGCAATAATCGTTGCAGGGAACGGATTGACGGAGTCGGAGATAAGCAAAATCCCGACGATATTGGGTGCTGTGGGAGGGACGCTGAATGCCGTGGCGTTCGCGGTGTTAATAGCGAGATTGGATAGCCGGATAATTGGTTTGAAATTGTTTCTGGTAGCAGTGCTGTATGCGTATGCAGCTCTGCAACCACTCTTTGTCACCTTTAATCAGCCGTCGGATTTGCTTAAGTTTATCGCGACATCAGCGATGATCGCAGCGTTCCTGTTCAAGATTTGCCTGGTGTTCATGGTGGGGCATGTCCGCAACTCAGGGGGCTTAATCAATTATCTCTGGTTCTTTCCGTTTCTGAGCAAATCCGTTAACACAGTCTTCGACAATCAATTTGAGATAAAGGCATATAGCCCCAAGTACGGTTGGTTTACTTTCCTAATCTCCGACAAGAACGTTGAGAAGTTCCGGGCATTGGAGATTTACCGCTCCCGAGAAGAGTGTGACCGCGTGATCGAAACCCTGGTAAAGGCGATGAAGGCGAGAAAAAGCGACCCCGAAGTCCAGTCTATGCGGGGAACACATTGGGTGCGGCTGAAGTCGGGCAAGAGAGTGGTCTGTGAAAGCATCAGTCTTCGCTCAGAAGCCGAGGCTAAAGAGCTTATCCGTGAATCCGTCGAAAAGATTCCGTATTGCAAGTACGATCGGGGTTGGTAACGATTGACACCTTTGCACCAATCCTAGGGGTAGACACCCTCGATGCCAAGCGTTAGCATCTTTGCTTGGAGTTCCGCCTTCAGGCGGGTTTAGCGTTTCGCAGTGAGGCGTTGAGAGTAAACCTACATGAAGGCGGCACTCCAATCTGAGTCTCCTGTTGCAAGAGCCAGGTAGAACACGCCAGAGGTGCCAATTAAATACCCCGAAGGAAAACCCCCAGGCGGGAATCGGTCGAGGAAAGAGACGGGGTCGCAGTCCCGGTCGCGATCCCGATCAGAGTCTCAATCAGAGTCTCGATCTCGGTCGCAGTCTCGGTCAGAGGGTCGCATCGTTTCGTATGCCGAGGAGGGACCGAGTTTCCGTCGGCGACTACTGCGGGGTCTCCTCAGTCCTTACGTTCTAATCCCCCTCGCTCTGGTGCTCACCGTATTGGTTGGCTTCGCCATTTACTACTGGACCATCTTCTCAGCACGAATTGATAACTTGCTGGCGGGCGAAGTCTACACGCGTTCCGCGGGAATCTATGCCGCGCCCAAGCAGCTGCGGGTGGGCCAGGCCATGACGCCGGAGCGCCTGATTGAGTTTCTCAAGCGCGCTGGTTACGTCGAGAAAACTCAGCAGGCAGACAAGGCGCGCGGACGTTACTACGTTAGTTCCGGAATTGTCGACATCGAG
>Ga0190272_10001508_pt1 | contig 11196 bp, 9 predicted proteins | sample Popmic504T_FD_133746 | JGI IMG/M metagenome (GOLD analysis project Ga0190272, IMG submission 133746) | Populus adjacent soil microbial communities from riparian zone of Shoshone River, Wyoming, USA - 504 T | ecosystem: Environmental > Terrestrial > Soil > Riparian zone | place: USA: Wyoming...
ACCGCTCGGCCGCGGCGCGGGCGTCAGCGGCCGATGTCTCTGACGCCCTGGCGGCGGCGGCCGCGCGCTCACCTGCTGCTTGAAAGGCCTTCAACTGATCGGCCGTCTCAGCGGCGACTGCCCGCTGCAGGGACAGCTGGTCGATCAGCTGTTGCGGGGAGCCTGCGGTCAGCACCGCCGCCAACTGACCGGTGCGTCCACTTACATACGTCATCGCCGCCACCCGGTCGGCTGCGGCTTGATTGGAGGCGAGCTGGGAATTCGCGGCGTCGAGGGCTACCAGGTCAGCGCGATGTCGGTTTTCGGCCGCGGTCTTGGCGGCCAGTCGGTCGTCGGCATCGCGCTGGGCGGCCGTGACGGCTTCACGAGTCTGCAACGCTTGTTGGGACAACTCATCGAGCCTGGCCAGCGCGTCGGCCGCCGGGTCCGCCTTGACGTCGCCCGCAATCGAGATGAACAGCACCAGGACCCCGGCCGCAAAACCGCCCGCCGTTCGCCGAAGAGAGTGGCGTACCCGACTCATTCGGATTGTCACGATCCTTCGTTGCAGGCCCCCGGCAACATTTGTCTCGGACAGGTTATGAACTGGCATCGAGGATGTCTAATCCTCCTCGGGCACTAGCGCATCGAGCTCGTCTTGCCCTAGTGGAGTTTCCCCGTAGCCGGGCGTCAGCGGCATCAGTGCTTTGACGATTGCTGCTTCGCGATGTGGTGCCGTTGAGCGCGCCGCAAACCCGTGCGCTCATTTGCCAAAGCGGCCCACAGCTGGGTCGATCTTGGTCGACAATCGGCCGATGGAGCGCGCGTCCGCGCTAGGGCGGGTGGACCCCAGGAATGAGCCAGAGGAGAACAGCGAGATGAGACGACTGCTGAAGTTCATCAGCGTCACCTTCATGTTGTTGATGTTTCTACTGGCTGTCGCAGCATTGTTTACCGGCTACTTCCAGCTCGCCGTGGTGTTCGGCGTCGTCTTTGTGGTGTGGTGGGTGATTCACGAAGTGCGCGAGTCTAGGAGCCGCGGCAGGAACCAGCGGGCGTATGAGCGATGGTTGAACGACTCGAACGTGCCCGTCAAGAAGAAGCAACATGAGATGAACCGCCGGCGCAGGCTCGCCGAAGAAGAGTATTTCGACCACCCTTGACAGCCGATCCAAGCGTAGATCGAGACCGTCAGAACACAGTGTCCTGGGAGCCGCCCTACCGCACAGTGGCAGGCCCGTGCAGCACCGCGCACCCAGCCGTGAGTCCGGCCAAGCCCGCCGAAGCCGGAGCCCGGCGACGTTCTGATGGCGCCAACGAACAGCCCTCATAGCTCTCGACGAATGCGCTGATAACGCTAAAGAAGCTCCGCTCGAGGCGTCGACGGCGACGATGATGACTCCGTCGCTAGGCCTTGGCCATGTTGGTGAAGCGCGACCAATGCAGTTGGTGCGCCACGGTGATCGTTTTCCTCGCCCGAGTTCTCTTCCTTGAAACGGCTCACCGTCGCGAGCATTGGTCGACGGGCCAACTATCGAGCACTGCTCGAGATCTGCACCGAGGTCACGCTGCTGGGTACCGCACCACGACGCCCTGGGTCACAACGGGATCACCCCCAGTGTCGGCGACAATGCACACCTCACGATGACCCATGCTGACGATCTCGACGACCTTGTCCCAATAGATGTCGTTTGTGGCCAGGTCGTGCAAAGCCGGATCCTCCAAGATGCCGGATATCCGATGCAACCTCGATCTTCCTGGCGCATGTGTCCACATCAGCGGACCTTCGTATCTGGTGTTCGTCGCCAGCGCAAAGTCCTTGTCGGACCAGTTTCGTTGTGCCATATGGGCTCTGATCTGGTCCCAGATCTCAACTGGGATCGTATCGGTCCCTGGCCGACGGATGCGTCCAGCGAGTTTCTCGACAACCTCTTTCGCCTTGAGGCCACGCTCGCCGTGCACACCCACTTTGGTTAGGAAGGCAATCTGATTGGCAGCCCTGTCAATCGTCAGGAACCAGCAATCGCGATAGCCCGCCTTCGTTGTCCGAGTAATCCTGGTCTGCACTCCCATTCGAAGGATCAGGTGCATCACATTTTCAATTAGGCGGCGGCTGGTCGAGGCGTAGTACACCCGTCCCTGTGATGTCTTCGCGTCCCAGCGGACCGACCCATCCGTAGCCCAAAGGTGCCGCAAGAACAACGCCACCTGTTCGTTGGGAAGCGCGAACACCTCAGCCGGCACAAACTTGTCGTAACTGCGGAGACCGAAAAGGCCGAGACCATCCAGCCATTCCGCGATCGGATTGCGCTTGCCGTGCGTTAGACGAAACGGTGCAGGCAACCGCAATGTCGTCACACGCGCTGCCGCGTACTCATCGCGGATCGGTGTCACACCGAAATGTGCCGCCGCAATCGTCACCGCCACGAGATTCGCCTCGTCGATTGATGCGTAACGAACCGGCTGCCGCTTGATGCAGGACCCGTCGCCGATCATGTGCGCCAACATGATTATTTCTGAGTCATGCATCCGCTTCAGTTGGACCGGTTCGGGGAGCCGGCGGACGACAGCAATCCTGCTGCCAGCACTCAACTCGGTCAAAGATCTCCAGCCATCGACTTTGAGGACTTGTTGCCCTGATATCAGCTCAAGTTGGCGTCCGGAGGACAGGTTCACCCGGAAGACTTCTCGACTACGAATCGCAACGCATCCTGTGGTACGTCGCCTGATGAGGCGCAGTCTCTCATCTACCGACCACAGGAGTGGCTTCTCACCGGAATGCATCAATTGGTCCAGCGGGACTTCGAATCCATTGTCTGCCCGTGCGACTCGCGTCTGTAGCGACTCGCCCATGCCGTCCTTACTGTCCGTTCGGGCATCCATGTCACTCAAAGAGATTGGATTGTCACCCGCCGCCATGCCCTAAAGTCTACGGATACTCACCGAGATCATTCACTCGGCGAAACGTATTGCCGCCGAACAGCTACCGCCGCTAAGCGAGGCGGTGATGCCGACAGAGAGGGGCCTTTTTCTTCTGACTACGCCTTGGCCATATTGGTGAACCGCGACAAATGTAGTTGGTGCGCAACGGTTATCGTCTTCGTCGGACCGTTGCGGTGCTTGCCGAGGATCAGGTCCGCTTCGCCGCCACGCGGGTCGTCACGCTCAAACGCGTCCGGCCTATGCAATAGGATGACCATGTCCGCATCTTGCTCCAAACTCCCGCTCTCACGAAGGTCGGAGATCATCGGCCTCTTGTCGGTGCGCTGCTCGGGTCCGCGGTTCAGCTGGCTGATCGCGACCACCGGGACATCGAGTTCCTTGGCCATTAGCTTGAGGCTTCGCGAGAAGTCCGACACCTCCTGCTGCCGTGACTCGTACTTCTTGCCCGAGCTCATCAGCTGCATGTAGTCGACGACGATCAGCTTCAAGCCGGCCTTCTGAGAAAGCCGACGGGCCTTCGCCCGGATCTCCATCATCGTCAGGTTCGGTGAATCGTCGATAAACAGTGGCGCTTCGCTGATTTCACTCATCCGCCGCGCCAGGCGAGTCCAGTCGTCGTCGCTCATCCGGCCCGACCGCATATCGGCCAGCTTGATCTTGGCCTCGGCCGACAGCAGCCGCATCACGATCTCGGACTTGCTCATTTCCAGGCTGAAGATGACGCTGGCCATCCGGTGTTTGATCGAGCACGACCGCAAAAAATCAAGTCCCAGAGTCGATTTCCCGACACCAGGCCGCGCCGCGATGATGATCATCTGCCCCGGGTGCAGGCCGTTGGTCACCTCATCGAGTTCTACGAACCCCGTCGGCACACCGCGGGCGATTCCTCCGTTGGACGCGATCGCGTCGATTTCGTCCATGGTCGGCTGGAGCAGATCCTCCAGCGGGACAAAGTCTTCCGCCATCCGGCGCTCGGTGACGTCGTAGATCTCAGCCTGCGCCCGGTCCACGACGTCATTGACATCGGCACCGTCGGCGCCTGCGTAGCCGTATTGCACGACGCGGGTGCCTGCCTCCACCAGCCGGCGCAGCAGCGCCTTCTCCGCGACGATGCCCGCATAGAAGCCGGCGTTCGCGGCGGTGGGCACCGTCGAGATCAGCGTGTGCAGATACGGGGCGCCGCCGATCCTGCGCAACAGGCTGCGGCGGTCCAACTCGGCGGCCACGGTCACCGCGTCGGCGGGTTCACCGCGCCCGTACAGGTCCAGGATTGCGTCGTAGACGTTCTGATGCGCGGGGCGGTAGAAGTCGCCAGGGCGCAGCCGCTCCAGCACGTCGGCGATGGCGTCCTTGCTCAACAGCATGCCGCCGAGGACGGCCTGCTCGGCTGCCATGTCCTGGGGAGGTTGCCGACCGAAGTCCTCGCTGGGCGGCGGCACATCCATCCCCGGATGGCCGAGATCGTCTACGACAGCCACGGCGTGTCGTACCTCCCCTCGAAGTCATCGAACGTACATTCGACACCGCTTACCGTGACTGTAGGTCAGACCACCGACGGCCACCACCTCTCGCCCCCGAAAACTGTCCCGGACGGCTCACGCTAGACGTTGCTAGGGAGGGGGCAAAACGACCCTGTTGATGAACTTGTGGATGGGGTGTGGATATCTCTGGACAGCCATGTTGAGGCGCTGGGGAGAACCTGTGCATAAACGACTTTGTTCGGTGCATCCGCGCAGATAGCCGCACCATAAGGCGCATAGAGGTCTGGGGATGGGAATTGCCTCGGCGTGTCGGCCTTGGTTGCGATCTCGGGCGTGTTGTGTTTCGCGCGAGGACCGTAGAGGTTAACAGCCCGTAAGCTTCGCTGCAGTCTAACTAATTCCAAAAGTTCGCCAGCGGACACCAGCAGGCACAGCAACGACCGGGTGAAGACCGATCAAGGTCCTCACCCGGTCGATTGAACGCTTGTGCTACTACCCGGCGACTACGTTGAGCGACACCGTGGCGTCGACCTCGGGGTGCAGCCGCACGGCGATCGGGTGTGTACCGACCGATTTGATGTGCGCCTTGGGCAGCTGAACGGTGCGCTTGTCCAGGTTCGGACCGCCGGCCTTCTTGATCGCCGCGACGACGTCGGCAGGGGTCACCGAGCCGAACAGCTTGCCGGTGTCGCCAGCCGACTTCACCGACAGCGGCACCGGACCAAGACCCTCGATCGCGGTCTTGAGCTCATTGGCGTGCTCGAGGCCCTTGACGCTCTTGATCTCGCGGGCCCGGCGAATCTCGTCCGCCTGGCGCTCCGCGCCGCGCGACGCCACGATGGCCAACCCCCGGGGCAGCAGGAAGTTGCGGCCATAGCCGTCCTTCACGTCGACGATGTCGCCCGACGTACCCAGGTGGTCCACCTCGGCGGTAAGAATGAGTTTCATCTTTAGTCCTGTCCCTGCCCTATCGCGTCGACGCGCTGAACGGCAGCAGTGCAACCTCGCGGGCGTTCTTGACCGCGATCGCGATATCGCGCTGGTGCTGCACGCAGTTCCCGGTCACGCGACGCGCACGAATCTTGCCGCGCTCGCTGATGTAAGTACGCAGCAGCTGGGTGTCCTTGTAGTCGATCGTCTGGTTCTTGCCCTTCTTGGAGCAGAACACACACTTGCGTGTCTTGATCGGCTTCTCGGGAGCCGGGCGCCTCTTAGTGGAGGACTTGGCCATATCTCTATCTCTTTCTGGTAATCAAAGTTGTTGTTAGAAGGGCGGTTCGTCGTCGCTGCCCGCGAAGGATCCCGACGCGGGAGCGCTGCCCCATGGGTCGTCGCCCTTCGGTGGCTCCGAACCACCGCCGCCGCCGCCGCGTGAACCGCCACCGCCGCCACCACCGAATCCGCCGCCACCGCCACCGCTGCGACTCGCCTTGTTCACCTTGGCGGTCGCGTAGCGCAGCGACGGGCCGATCTCGTCGACCTCGAGTTCCACGACGGTGCGCTTCTCACCCTCGCGGGTCTCGTACGAACGCTGCTTGAGCCGGCCCTGGACGATCACCCGCGAGCCGCGGGTCAGGCTTTCGGCCACGTTCTCGGCGGCCTCACGCCAGATGCTGCACCGCATGAACAGCGCGTCGCCGTCCTTCCACTCATTGCTCTGGCGGTCAAAGATCCGCGGAGTAGATGCAACGGTGAAGTTGGCGACGGCCGCCCCGGACGGCGTGAACCGTAGTTCCGGGTCGGCGGTCAGGTTTCCGACGACGGTGATGGTGGTGTCACCAGCCACGTGATCCTCCTGGGGTGGACAGCTTGTTGGGCGCGAGCCTACGCAAGGCTCGTGACACCCGACAGCCGTTCGGACTAGTGCTTGTCCGTGCGCAGAACCTTGGTCCGCAGCACCGACTCGTTCAGGTTGAGCTGCCGGTCCAGTTCGGACACGGTGGCGGGCTCCGCCTTCACATCGACGATCGCGTAGATCCCCTCGGCGTGCTTGGCGATTTCGTACGCCAGCCGGCGACGGCCCCAGATGTCGACCTTGTCGACACTGCCGCCGTCCTTGCGGACGACGTTGAGGAACGCCTCGAGCGACGGAGCTACCGTGCGCTCGTCGAGAGTGGGGTCAAGAATGACCATGATTTCGTATGGACGCATGAGAACCACACCACCTCCTCTGGGCTAAGCGGCCACGGACTGTCCGTGGCAGGAGGGTTACCTGCGTCGGCAACCGGGCCAGGTTACAGGAACGCGGCCTGATCTGCGAAATCGCGCCTCACACCCCGATGAGCGTCTCGATCCAGCCGCGGGCGAAGTAGACGAGGAAGCCCGCGGCGACGACCCACAACAGCGGGCTGATCTCCCGCGCCTTGCCTGCCGCCGAGCGCAGCACCACCCACGCGATGAACCCGACACCGATGCCGTTGGCGATCGAATAGGAGAACGGCATGACCGCGACGGTCAGCACGACCGGCAGCGCCACCGAGAAGTCGGAGATGTCGATGTGCCGCAGGTGCGACGCCATCATCACGCCAACCACCACCAGCGCGGCGGCGGCCACCTCGGTCGGCACGGTGGAGGCCAGCGGCGAAACGAACATCGCGGCAAGGAACAGCGCGCCCGTCACCATGTTCGCGAGGCCGGTGCGCGCGCCTTCGCCGATGCCCGCGCCCGACTCGATGAACACCGTGTTGGACGACGACGATGAGGCGCCGCCGACGACCGCGCCCGCGCCCTCCACGATGAGCGCCGGGCGCAGACGCGGGAACGTCCCCTGATCGTCTGCGAGCCCCGCCTCGCGGGACAGGCCAGTGAAGCTGCCCATCGCGTCGAAGAAGTTCGCGAACACCAACGTGAACACGAACATGATGCCGGCGATCGCGCCGATCCGACCGAAGCTGTCGAGGCTGAACGCGCCGACGAGCGACAGATCTGGCAGCGCGAACGGCGAGCCCGACAGGGTCGGCACCGAAAGGCTCCACCCGCCTGGGTTTTCGGTCGCCGGGCCGAGGTGCCAGATCGCCTCGACGGCCACCGCGACGACGGTGCCCGCCACCAGCCCAATCAGGATGCCGCCCCGCACCTTCCGCGCGACGAGGACGCCGGTCAGCAGCAGCGTGAGCACGAAGACGACGGTCGGCACCGAGCTGATGGACCCGGCCCCGTTGTCGCCGAGCCCGACTGGTGGCGACGGCACCCCGGTGGACTCGACGAAGCCGGCATCGACCAGCCCGATGAAGAGGATGAACAGGCCGATGCCGGCCGTGATCGCGAGCTTGAGTTCCATTGGCACCGCATCGAAGACGAGCCTGCGCAGCCCTGTCGCCGCCAACACCACGATGATCAGGCCGTTGATGACGACAAGGCCCATCGCCTCGGCCCAGGTCAGCGAACCGACCAGGGTCGTCGCGACGAACGAGTTGAGACCAAGGCCCGCCGCGAATGCGAACGGCAGGCGGGCGATGAGACCGAACAGGATGGTCATGACGCCCGCGGCCAGCGACGTCGTCGCCGTGACTTGGGCGAACTCCAGCTTGTTTCCGGAGACGTCCGCGCTCGACAGGATGATCGGGTTCAGCACGATGATGTACGCCATCGCGATGAACGTGACGACGCCGCCGCGAATCTCGGCACCGACGCTCGACCCCCGCGCCGAGATCTCGAAGAAGCGATCGAGGCGATTCATGCAACGACCTTATGATCCCTGGCCGGTTCGGTCCTGCTAAGCCGCGCTATGCCCGGTGGGCGTCCGTCACGTGCTTCGTGCGAGATCGGGTTCGGGCTCCGACTGCGGCGGCTGCGCCGGTGCGGTGATGCGGGTTCGGTCCGACAGCGGACGTAGCCAGTCAGGCAGCCAGCGTGGCGGTGCATCGGGGGCCAGGTCGAACACCCCGCCCGACGGGTCGTCGACGCGCCCGCCGTACCGCACCAAATCCAGCTCGGGGCGGTAGATCTGTCGAATCACCAAGGCGCACAACATGATCACTGCGACGTCGCGCACAAGCACCGTGGCGGTGAACCACTGCTCTGGCAGCCCGCGGTTCTCCTCGCCGTACAGATACATCATCCGCGGCACCCACACCAGCGCGTCGATCGTCATCCACGCCAACAGGATCCGCCGGTGCGGCAACGCCAGCACCGCCAGCGGCACCAGCCACAGCGAGAACTGCGGACTCCACACCTTGTTGGTCAACAGGAAGGCGGCGACCACCAGGAAGGCGACCTGAGCCACCCTGGGCCGCTGCTTGGCCGTCAGCGCAATGTATGCGATTGCGATGCAACACGATACGAACAGCATCGCGGTCACGGTGTTGAGCACCGTCGGCGGCTGCCAGAAGCCGAGATCGGTGTCGAAACCCTGCCAGCCGGTGAATGACTTCACGATGTTGTACACCGAGTCCATATCGTCACCGCGACGCGTGTTGAGCCGGAAGAACTCCGACCACCCTCTTGGGAACAGCACCATGATCGGCAGGTTCACCACCAACCACATCACCACCGCGGCAAGCGCCGTCTTGCCCACCTCACGTAGCTTCCCCGTGCGCATCGCCAGCACGGCCAGCGGTGCGAGCAGCAACAGTGGATAGAGCTTGGCGGCCACGCCGAGCCCGATCAGCGCGCCTGCCAACGTCGGTCTTCGCCGTGCCCATGCCAGCAGTGCAGCGGTCGCGAAAGCCGTTGCCAGCGCGTCGAAATTCGTGAAGACCTGGAAGATCAGGATTGGCGATGCCGCCACCATCGCGGCATCCCAGATCCGGCGCTGACCGGCCAGCTGTGAGGTGGCCCAGACGGTGGCCAGCCACGCCAGCGCCAGACCGAACGCAGCGATGTTGAAGAACATCACCACCTCGGCGATGATCGGCACCGAAATCAGTTTGGTCAGCGCCGTATAGGTCTTGGCCAGCGTCATCGACAAGTACTGGTAAATCCCCGTCAGCACCGGATACTCCATGTACCGCACGGCGGTGTTGCCGTCGTACTGGATGCGCGGCTTGCCGGTGCTGTCGTTCTCGACCCAGCTCGACTTGTACGGAAACTTGCCAAGGTTCAACAGTTCCGCCGTGTACAGCGGAACCGTGTCGGAGTAACACAGCTCGTAGTACGCGCGCTGGTTCTGCCAGTTGCCGACCCGTTGATCGGCACTGCCGGTGCCGGTGGTCTGAAGGCACGCGGCCTTGGTGGAGTAGCCCAGCGCCAGGAACACCAGCGCGATGATCAGCATCGCCCGCAGCGGCGTCATGATGCGCTGCCTGCCGATCAGCGCGTGCCTGCCGACCGGGCCGCCGATGACCTCGGACAGCGCGGCGCCGATGGTATCGGTGCGGCTGGGCAGATCACGATCGTCGATGCTGCGCCGGTCAGCCGCAAGGCGGGCCGGCGACACCGTCTCCCGGGCGGGTTCGATCACGGGGGCGGAGGCGGAACCGGCGTCTGAACCCCCGGTATGACCGGTCCGGGCGGAAGCCCTGGCGGCGGCGGGGGACCGAGCGGCACGGTGGTCGGCGGTCCAATCGGAATCGTAATGCCCGGCGCCACTTCAATAGTCGGCTGAATCACCGTTTCTGACGGCGGGGGTGGCACTGTCGGCGACGGTGGCGGGGGTGGCGCCTGCGGGACGCCGGCATAGCCGCCGATCTCTTCTGGCTTCGGGAAGGACTCGTCCTCCGTGTCCTCTAGCGCGCCGTCCATCGTCGACTTCCAGATGTCCGACGGCACGCCAGAGCCGTAGATTGGCGAGCCCGACGTGTTCTCCAGCGGCTTGGTGCCCTCGGTGGTGCCCACCCACACGGCCGTCGACAACGACGGCGTGAACCCGACCATCCACGCGTCACGGTTGGCACCGGTGTCGCCAAGCTGCACGGTGCCGGTCTTGGCCGCTGACGGCCGCCCGCCCGCGAGGTTGTGGCCGTTGGAGTAGGCCGCGATCGGCTGCATCGCCGAGGTCACGTTGTCGGCGACCTTCTTATCGATGCGCTGCTCACCGGAGTTGTCCTGCCCGCTGGCGTCGAACAGCACGTCGCCCTGGGCGTTGACCACCTTCTGCACGAAGTGCGGTTTGTGATAAACCCCGGAGGCCGCGATCGTGGCGTATGCGGACGCCATGTCCAGCACCCGGGTCTGGTACTGGCCCAGCACAATTCCGTTGTTCGGCGGTCCACCCTGGCCGTCCTCGGACAGCGTGTGTTCCACCCCTGGGAAGCTTTCGGCGATGCCCGCCTGGTGCGCAGCCTCGGCGACGTCGGCGGGCCCGTTGTTGAGCTTGAGCATCAACCGGTAGTAGCTGGTGTTCAGCGACCGCTTCAGCGCCTCGGCGATGTTGCAGGTGCCGCAGCCGCCGCCCTCGACATTGTTGATGGTGATGCCGTTCATCGACACCGGCGAGCTGTCCACGTTAAAGCCCAGCCCCATGCCCTGCTGCAGCGCGGCGATCAACGCGAACACCTTGAATGACGACCCTGTCTGCAACCCGGCCTGCGCGAAGTCGAAACCGTTGGCGTCGGTGCCGCCGTAGTACGCCTTGACCCCGCCGGTGCGCGGATCGATCGACACCACCGCGGTGCGCATATCGGGGTCCTGCCCCTCGAGGTTCTCCGCGGCCGCTTCTTCAGCGGCCTTTTGCGCCTTGGGGTCGATGGTGGTGGTGACCTGCAGACCCTCGGTGTTCAGCGTCTGCTCGTTGATGTCGAACAGCTCGAGTAGTTCCTTGGTGACCTGCCGCTCGATCAGGCCGTTGGGGCCCGTGGTCTGGTTCTGCGAGCTCGCCTGGTCCGGCGGCACCGTGGGCGGAAACACCTGCGCG
>Ga0190272_10001509_pt1 | contig 11195 bp, 10 predicted proteins | sample Popmic504T_FD_133746 | JGI IMG/M metagenome (GOLD analysis project Ga0190272, IMG submission 133746) | Populus adjacent soil microbial communities from riparian zone of Shoshone River, Wyoming, USA - 504 T | ecosystem: Environmental > Terrestrial > Soil > Riparian zone | place: USA: Wyoming...
GGGCGTCGACGGCGCGGCGGCGTGCCTCAATGCCGGCGTCAATGATTTCGGCGGCGTGCTCATGAATGAGTCTATCAGCCGCGCCGCCGGCAGCGCCCATGGCCAGGAGACGTCCGTCGTGGACATCGAACAAGCCGCGGCCTCGGCCGGCCGCCCTGCACGGCAGCGGACCACCCTCTATGGTCAAGCCGCGCAGCGGGATGAGCCGCTCGTCGCCGCCGGATGACTCCTCGACGAGCGGTTGGGCGAGTTCTTGAGCGCTTGTAATGGGAGGCAGCCCTGATTTATGCGATTCTTGGTGGAACCGGCGCTCTGGGCGCGGCGCTTGCGGCCCGGTTGGCGACTGTTGGACGGGAAGTCTGGATCGGATCGCGCGATCCGGACAAGGCGCAGGCCTCGGCCGCCGAAATCATATCGCTTCATCCTGGGGCCAATATCCGGGGCGCGGGTCTGGCGGAGGCAGCGGATGCGGGCGACGTCATCTTCCTGACGGTGCCCTATTCCGCGCATGAGAACACCCTCCGTCAGGTCCGCGACACGGTTCAGGGAAAGATCGTTGTCGACACCACCGTGCCCCTACGCCCGCCGAAGGTCGGAACTGTCCAGCTGCCCGCCGCCGGCTGCGCCGCCATGGAGGCCCAAACGCTGCTAGGGGACGACGTGCGGGTGGTCTCCGCCCTCCAGAACATTGGCGCCGAGAAGCTCGGCTCGGGCCAGCTGATCGACGGCGACGTGCTGGTCGCCGGCAATGACGCAGAGGCGGTCGAGCTGGTGCGCAGGGTGCTGGAGGACCTCGGCCTCAACAGCTGGAATGTCGGCCCGCTATCCAATTCGGCGGCGGCGGAGGCGCTGACCTCCGTCCTCATCCAGATCAACCGACGTTACAAGGTGGTGCAAGCGGGGGTCCGCATCACCGGCAGGCCTAAGGACCAGCCGCAGGCGCCGGCGCCAGTCTTGATCCGGCCGGTTGCCGGACTGCCGCTCTTTGGCCTTGGCGACGACCTGCCTGCTGCAATAGCCGAGCGGCTCGCCGCTCCCTTGCGGGATGGCGACGTCGTCGTGGTGGCCCAAAAGGTCGTGTCCAAGATAGAGGGCCGCGCGGTCCTGCTCGACTCCGTCGCCCCTTCCCCCGAGGCTAAGGATGCGGCGAGCCGGGCCGGCAAGGACGGACGACTCGTAGAGCTGATCCGCCAAGAGTCGCAGGAGCTGATGCGAGTCGCCCCCGGGGTGATCATCGCCCGCCACCGCTCGGGCCAGGTGCTAGCCAACGCTGGCATCGACGGGTCCAACGTGTCGCCGGGAGACGTCGAGACGGTCCTGCTCTGGCCTCAGGACGCGGATGCCAGCGCCCGGCAGCTCCGGCTCGCGCTTGAGGCGCGTTTCGGCGTTAAGCTGGCGGTGATTGTCAGCGACAGTTTGGGCCGCGCTTGGCGGATGGGCACGATGGGCACGGCCATTGGCGTGTCCGGGATGAAGCCCCTGCGCGACCGACGCGGCGAGAGCGACCTCTTCGGCCGCACACTCCAAGCCACAGTGGTCGGGGTGGCCGACGAGATCGCCGCCGCAGCCTCGCTGGTGATCGGTGAAGGAGCCGAGGGGTTGCCCGTGGCTGTGGTCAGCGGGGCAACGTATGAGCGTGACGACGAGGCGGGCATCAGCGGCATGCTGCGGCCGGTGCATGAGGACCTATTCAGGTGAGCCAGGTTATCGCCCTCTGCGGCGGCGTCGGAGGCGCCAAACTGGCGCATGGGCTGAGCCGAGTGCTCGCGGAGGACCAGCTCACCATCGTGGTCAACACGGGCGATGACTTCGAGCATCTTGGCCTCTACGTCTCGCCCGATGTGGATACGGTCGCCTACACCCTGTCCGGGCTCGCCGACCGCGAGCGAGGCTGGGGTGTGGCGGGTGAGACCTGGCAGTTCATGGCCTCGCTGTCGCGCCTTGGCGGCGAGGATTGGTTCCTGCTCGGCGACCAGGACTTGGCGATGCACGTGGAGCGCACCCGCCGCTTGGCGGCCGGCCAGACGCTGTCGCAAATCACGGTCGATCTGACCCGGGCGATGGGCATCAAACATCCGATCGTTCCGATGTCTGACGAGCCCGTGCGGACAATCATCAAAACCAGGGATGGCGAGCTGACCTTCCAGCGCTACTTCGTCGGCGAGCGCTGCCGGCCGGTTGCCAAAGCGATCCGGTTCGACGGCGCGCAGGCGGCAAGACCGTCGCCGAGGTTTCGGGCCGTGCTGGAGCAAGGCGACATCTCAGCCATAGTGATCTGCCCGTCCAACCCGTATCTGAGCGTTGATCCGATCTTGGCCGTGCCGGGGGTAAGAAAGGCGCTGGAAGCGACGGGCGCGCCCATCGTCGCGGTCTCCCCCATAATTGGGGGGGAAGCGGTGAAGGGTCCAGCCGCCAAGCTTATGCGTGAGCTCGGCGTCACTCCGGGCGTAGTCGCGGTGGCCGACCACTACGAGGGACTGCTGGACGGTCTCGTCATCGACGCAGTTGACGCCCATGCCGCGGACCGTCTGCGTGAAATGGATGTCGAGACGCTCGCCACAAACGCCATTATGTCGAGCGATGATGACCGGAGCCGTCTAGCTCGGGATACGCTGGCGCTGGCGGAGCGTCTAACCCGCCGCCGGACTACCTGCTGAGGGCGCGCCGGCCAGGATGGAGACCATTGTATCGATCACGTGTTCGGTGGTCGCTCGGCTGCTCCACAGGGGATGGTCCGGGCGTTCGGCAAGTGCTGCTTCCCGGGCTGCCAAAATGGAGCGCATCGAAAGCCCCATGAACAAGAGCCGCTGCTTGCGAACCTCGCTTGGGATGTGAGACAATAACTGATTGAGACAGCGCAGAGCTCTCTGATAGCCAGAATTCCAGCGGTCTCCGAGAATTTCCTCGAATAGCTCCCTGCTTTGCATGTTCAGCGTGCTGATGAAACGAAGGTAGGTTCCTTCCTCACCTTCTCGGCCGCCAAGATTGATGGATGGCCAGACCAGCACCTCCACCACTTCCCGGGGGGTGCGCGGCCCCCCCTCACACTGCAGCCGATCCAGCCATACGTTCCTACGCTCGTCGATGAGCCGGGCGCCGTCGATGACTAGCTCCCGCACCAGCGCCTCTTTGCTGCGGAAATAATAGTGCAGTGACGCGCCGTTCTTCTGACCGGTAGCCGCCACGATCTCGCGTACGGAAACGCCGTCCACCCCGCGCAGGGCGAACAGGGCCTGCGCCTCGTGCTTTATCCGCTGGCGCGTGTCGTCACCCTTCATGCTTGACCTCCTACTTCCAGCAATGAATAAGTCAAATGCTTTAGTCGATTGACTTAGATTGGTGGCGCGATGGCGGGGCTGGATTTCTCGGGGAAGCAGGTGCTGGTGGTCGGCGGCTCCAGTGGCATCGGCCACGCCACTGCCCGAGCCTTCCAGGCAGCCGGAGCGAAGGTGCATGTGACCGGCACCAGGGCCGATCCCGATGCCTACGGACCAGACGCCGCGGCACGTTTCGAAGGCTTGGGCTATTCACCGCTGGACCTGAGCAATGCAGGGGCCGTCGGCGCCTGGAAACCCGAGTTTAACAGGCTTGACGTCGTCGTGCTGTGCCAAGGCGCGGTCGAGTACAAGCGTCGGGAGTTCGAACCCGCCACCTTCCGCAAGGTGGTCGAGGTGAACCTGAACGGCGCTATGGACTGCGCTGTGAAATTCCAACAGCAGCTGGCGGCGAGCCGGGGCAGCCTGATTACCGTCAGCTCGATCGGCGGCTTCCAGGTTACCTACGCAAATCCGGCCTATGCCGCTTCAAAGGCCGCGCTCATTCACCTTACCCGCACCCTCGCCGCCGCATGGGCGGGAGAGGGTATTCGCGTCAATGGCGTGGCGCCGGGCTTGGTGGCCACTAAGATGACGACGGCGATGACGGACCACCCCGCCCGCCTGGCTGAACGCCTCGAGAAAATTCCCCTCAACCGTCTGGGCGAACCGGAAGAGATTGCCGGCGCAATCCTCTTCCTTGCCTCACCGCTTGCTTCCTACATCGTTGGCCAGACGATCGTGGTCGACGGCGGCCGCATGCTCAGCTAGCCGGAGATAACACATGTGGAGCTTTGAAACCGAGCCCGAGTTTCAGGCCAAGCTCGACTGGATAGAAGCGTTCGTCACCTCGGAGGTGGAGCCGCTCGATCATGTACTCGACAGCCCTTACGATGTTGCCAACCCACTGAACGTCCGCCTGGTTCGACCGCTGCAGGCGATCGTAAAGGAGCAACAGCTGTGGGCCTGCCACCTGGGGCCTGAACTAGGCGGACAAGGGTATGGCCAAGTCAAACTGGCCTTGATGAACGAGATCATCGGCCGCTCACGCTTTGGACCGGTAGTCTTCGGCTCCCAGGCGCCCGATTCCGGAAACGCCGAGATCCTCGCTCACTACGGGACAGCTGAGCAGAAGGCGCGGTATCTTACACCGCTCCTGAACAACGAGATCGTTTCGTGCTTCGCCATGACTGAGCCGGCGGGCGGGTCGGATCCCACGACCTTCACGACCACGGCTGTCAGGCACGGGAACGGCTGGCGGCTCAAGGGCGAGAAGTGGTTCGCGTCCAATGCCCGCTACGCGAGCTTCTTCATCGTGATGGCTGTGACAGATCCCGGCGCGGCGCCACACCGGCGGATGTCGATGTTCATCGTGCCGGCCGACACTCCGGGAATCGAGATCATTCGCAACGTTGGTTTCGGGTCGCACGTGCCGACCCACGCCTACCTGCGCTTCAGTAATGTTGAAGTCGGTCCGGACTCCATGCTCGGAGAGCAGGGGGACGCGTTCGTTGTAGCACAGGTGCGGCTCGGCGGAGGCCGCATCCACCACGCGATGAGAACCGTAGGCAAGGCGCGTCAGGCCTTGGACATGCTTTGCGACCGGGCCCTGGCCCGTTTCACGCAAGGCGAGCGGCTGGCCGAAAAGCAGATGGTGCAGGAGAAGATTGCCGACTCCTGGATAGAGCTGGAGCAGTTCCGCTTGCTTGTGCTCAGGACCGCCTGGCTCATCGACCGGCACAAGGACTACAAGCTGGTCCGCAAGGACATAGCCGCCGTAAAGGCCGCCATGTCCAAGCTTCTCCACGATATCAGTTCCCGCGCTCTACACGTTCATGGCTCGCTCGGTCTGTCGGACGAGCTACCCTTCGTTTCGATGGTGCTGGACTCCTTTATGGTGGGCCTCGCCGATGGGCCGACCGAGGTGCACAAGGTGACGCTGGCCAAACAGCTGCTGCGCGGCCGAGAGGCTTCCCAAGGGCTGTTTCCCGACTATCACGGGCCTCGGCTCGAAGAACAGGCGGTGGAAAAGTTCGGATTGAAAAAATCCGCGGCCGAACCAGCCGTGCAGCTCTATTGACCGGCCCGGCGAAAGCTCCGGTCGATGTCGCGGCGCTTGCTCTCTGGATGGACGAGCAGGGCCTGCCGAAAGGACCAATCGGCGAGGTGGTTCGCCTAGTAGGTGGGACGCAGAACCTGCTTGTGCGCTTCACGAAGGGCGGCCGCGACTTCGTGCTTCGCCAGCCGCCAGCCCATAGCGTAGCGGGGGGCGGACAAACCGTCCGGCGCGAGGCGCGGGTGCTTGGGGCCTTGGCGTCAACTCCAGTGCCGCATTCCAAGCTTATCGCCGTTTGCACGGAAGAGGGCGTCACCGGCGGGCAGTTCCTTCTGATGGAGGCAGTGGAGGGCTTCAACGTTGCCGTCGGCATGCCTCCGCTCCATTCCGGCGACGCTCAAGTCCGGCGGGGCATGGGGTTAGCGGCCATCGAGGCACTCGCCGCGATTGCGCAAGTGGACCACGTCCTAGTTGGCTTGGCAGACTTCGGCAAATCCGAAGGCTTCCTGGAACGGCAGGTCGGCCGCTGGCGCCACCAACTCGCGAGCTATGAGCAATATAATGGCTGGCTGGGCGGGGATAGCCTTCCGGGGATCAGCACGCTCGGGAAATGGCTGGAGGATAATCGGCCGAGATCTTTCACGCCCGGCCTCATGCATGGCGACTACCATCTTCAGAACCTAATCTTCCGCCTCGATGGGCCGCAGATTGCCGCCGTCATCGATTGGGAGCTCGCCACCATCGGCGATCCATTAATAGACCTCGCGTGGCTGCTTGCTAACTGGCCGGACCCAGACGGCTCTCCCACGACCTTCACGGTCTCCCCGTGGGATGGCTTCCCATCCGAAGCGGCGCTGATAAGCTACTATGGCGAGCTTACTGGCAGGGACTTGTCACAGTTACATTGGTACAAGGTTTTCGCCTGCTACAAGCTAGCGATCATCCTTGAGGGAACCTACGCCCGCTCATGCGCCGGTATGGCGCCTGTAGATGTCGGTGAACGCCTGCATCGCAACGCTCTTCGCCTGCTCGGCAGAGCCACGCGGACACTGCGAGATCGTCAACTTGGCAATGAGAGCGCTCTAGGAAGCTAGGGATTTCCGATAGCGTGGTGATGGAGAGTAAAGATGAATACAACCTCGGCAAAGATCGCGGAGTGGCGCCGCAGCTGGCCTGTGGTGATCGCAGGTGGACTTGCCACCGCCTATTCGGTCATCCACCTTTACACCCTGGGTGTTTTCTTCGCCCCGCTCGAGGCTGAGTTCGGCTGGAGCCGTTCCCAGATTTCCTTGGGCCTTACCATCGTCAGCGTCTTTTCGGTGCTGCTTGCGCCGTTGGTCGGGTTGTTGATCGATCGGGTTGGCCCCCGTAGAATCGGCATTCCTGGCCTGCTGGTCTATGCGGCGGGTATCGCTTCGCTGGCGCTGGCCTCCAGCTCGATCTGGACTTGGTGGGCCGCTTGGCTGCTCGTTGCCTCCGGCAACATCCTGCTGAAAACCACCGTCTGGATGTCGGCGGCGGCAAGCTGGTTCAGCGCAAGCCGCGGGTTGGCCTTTGCCACGATACTTTGTGGCGCCGGACTCTGCATGACGCTGGGTCCTTTGCTCGCGAATTACTTCCTGGATGCCTACGGATGGCGTGGAGCTTATCTGCTGCTCTCAGCATTGGGCTTGTCTGTTGCGCTTCCCACCGTCTTTTTCTTCTTCTTCAGCGCTGAGGATCGGCAACGCATCAACACCGGTGCGCGGACATTCCCCCAGGATCAGCTCCCTGGTCTTGGAATTCGAGAAGCCCTGCTGTCGACGCGCTTCGTCCGGCTGGCCGTCTTCGCCGGATTGATGACGGCCAGTGTTTCGGCGCTGATCGTCCACTTCTTGCCGATGGTGGTCGCGGGCGGTCTCGAGCGCGCCACCGCTGTCAAGGTGGTGGGCCTTATCGGTGTGTTCGCGATTGCGGGGCGCTTGCTCGGAGGGTTCCTGCTTGACCTGATGGAGGCCAGGCTTGTCGGGATCCTCAGCGTTTCAGCCGCCGCGATCGCGTGCGTCCTGCTGCTCGGCTATGACGGCTCGGTCCTGACAGCGAGCATCATCGCCTGCCTAATTGGCTATTCGCTCGGAGCGGAGACCGAGCTCGTCTCCTACATGGTGCCCCGCTACTTCGGGAGGCGTAACTTCGGCGTGATATTCGGCACGATTGCTGGCCTGTTCAGCTTTGGCGTGGGAGTGGGACCGCTGATGGCCAGTTTGGTCTATGACGTCACCAAAACCTACGATCTAGCGGTCATGATCCTGCTGGCGGCGTTTCTGCTGAACGTACTGCTTGTCGCCACTATGGGCCGACCACCGAAGTTCGAGGTGTCGCCCTCAGACGCTGATGGGCCGGAAAATCCAAAGGTTGCCTAATCGGCGAGAGGCGCTCGCGAGCTAGCCCTGCGGGCCCTGCCCCACCCTAGTGGAGACGAATTGCTATTGGTCTGACAGCACCGCCACAAACCCCGGTAGTTCAGCTTTTCTTGGCCTAGCTCCGGCTAAGCGCCGGAAGTGGCGCGGGAATTTGCCCCGCTTCCCCCAACTGGCCTCAGGAATTCGGCTGATCCGGCCGCACTTTCGCGCCCGTGGCGGGGCCAGTCTCCGCCCATCCGCGATCTAGTGTAGTTTCGCTGTTATTCCCTGCAAACAGGGAATTCCCCAATGCATCTGCGAAGCCGCCTTCCGCGGCGCCCGCTCACTTCATCACCTAGAACAGGCGATTAGCCCTATCCGACATCAGCAGAAGCGTGCGCGGAACAGGGAACAGGTTTCGCGACAAACAGCGAATGCCCTGGCGCCGAACACCGGCCCGTTGTCAGCGAACGGTCGAAGCTCGATCAGGGAAGCCCGCCTCCGCGACCCCCACTTTTGGGCGCTGTTTTGACCAATGAAGCGGAAAATCCGACCGCAAGATCGCTTCGAGTTCAAAGGTCGGTGTTGGCCGATGTTTCGGCCGGTCTGTCGCTGCGCGGATCGACGTCTAGGCAGATGGCGACGTGAGCGTAGAGGTGGAGACAGGTTCGCGTTCGATTGCTTGCACTCCATTCCCTTCCCGCGCCACAATTGGCCCGATAGCTATGGCCCTGTCGTCACCTTCGAGCACTCCTGCAGCACGCGGGCGAGCAGGGACTCCGGCGTTGTGCCCAACGCCACGGCGATGCGGCAGAACTCCATCAGTTCGACGCGACGCTGCCGATTTTCGATCATGCAGACGTGGCTTTGTGAACGCTGGAGGCAACGCGCCAGTTGACGCTGGCTTAGGCCCGCTTCGATCCTGACTTCCTTCAGCGTCTCGACGACGGCGGCGTAATCATCGTTGAAGATCGCATTGGCCATGTCCGAGCCTACCGCGCCGGCTCCGCGCTTAGGGCGTCGTAAACCACGCGGCCGCCGACGATCGTCAGCAGCGCCTTGATCTGAGGGATGCGGTCTTCCTCGACGGTGAGGATATCGTCGGAGAGCACCGCAAAGTCGGCCAGCTTGCCCGGCTCGATGGAGCCCTTCACGTCCTCCTCGAAGGTCAGGTAGGCGCCGCCCTGGACGTAGAGTCGCAACGCCCCCTCCCGGGTCAGCCGCTGCTCGGGAGCCACGACCTGGTCGGCATTGCGGACCCGGCGCGTCACAACGCTCCAGATACCGTGATACGGATTGACCTCGAAGGCGGGCGCGTCGGAGCCGCCGGCCATGGCGATGCCGTAGCGCTTGTAAGTCTGGTAGGGCAGGAACGTCGCCGCGCGAACGGGGCCGAGCTGGTCGAGCAGCACCGCCGGCGCGGTTGTCAGCATGGAAGGCTGGATGGACGCCACCACCTGCAGCTTGCGCATCAGCTCCATCGCCCGGGGCGTCGGCAGGTCGGCGTGCTCGATGGCGAAGCGCTTGCCGCGAATGTCCTTCTCGGCCGAGACGCGGTCGAGGATTTCCATCACCGTCTCCATCCCGGCGTCGCCGGTGGCGTGGATGCCGACCGGCAGACCGACGCGGTTGGCTGCGGCGATCATCCGGTAGAGCGCCTCGGTCGGCGTGGTCTGCACGCCGTGGTAGCCCGGCTTGTCGAGGTAGGGCTCCTTCATCAAGCCGGCGTTGGTCAGCACCAGGCCGCCGTCGATGGCCAGTTTGACGCCCCATACCTTGAGCATGTCGTCGCCCGCCGTCTTCTCCGGCCCCCAGCTTTCGATCTGAGCCACCGCGGCCTCGTCGAAGCCGACCGGCCGCAGCATCACCGAGGAGCGCACCAGCATCTCGCCGCGCGCGTGAAGCTGTTGGTAGGCCCGTAGCACCTCCAGCGAGACGCCCGGCTCGCGCAGGCTGGTGATGCCCATCCTGGCCAGCCTCCGCTGGGCGGCCAGGAGGGTCAGGCTCATGTCGACGTGGCGGACGGGGACGAGCCTGGCGACCAGGTTGGCGGCGCCGGTCTCAAGCACCCCCGTCGGCTCACCCGTCGCGTCACGGCGGATGATGCCGCCGACCGGATCGGGCGTGTCGCGGGTGACGCCCGCCAGCTTCAGAGCCACGGAGTTGGCGGTTGAGATATAGCCGGTCGGAACCAGCACGGGGTTGTGCGGCGCGGCGGCGTCCAGCTCGGCGCGGGTGGGGTAGCGCCCTTCCCTGATCCGCGTGTGGCGCAGGTCGCCCGAGACGACGACCCATTCACCGGGCGCCTTCTTGGCGGCCGCTTCGGAGATGACGGCGAGTATCTCGCCCACGGTGCGCGCCTCGCCGATCTGGGCGTCGGTGAAGGTGGCGGCGCCGAGCCCGGCAAAGCCCGCGCCCTGGTCCCCCTGGGCGTGAACATGGGAGTCGCTGAGGCCGGGGATCAGGGTCCGCCCGCCCAGGTCCAGCCGCCGGGTCTCCCTGCCCATGTAGCGGTCGACCTCGCCGGCGCCGCCGACGGCGACCACCTTGCCGTCGCGAACGGCGATGGCCTGCGCCAGGCTGGAGGCCGCGTCGAGGGTCACCACCTTGGCGTTTGTGAGGATCAGGTCGGCCGGCTCGGCGGCGCTCGCGGGCGACAGGCCCAGCAGGGCGGCGCAGGCCAGCGCCGCGGCTATATGTGTCGAGGTCATGGGGCGCTCCCGCTTGATTGGGGGTGGGACGGCGCCGGGCGCCGAAGGCGCCTCCCCCGCCGGGTTGGGCGGCGAGGGAGGCTGGCGACGGCGGCCGAAGCCACCGCCGCGTTACCGTGAGACCAGGGGGGACGGCCTCAGGGTTGGGGTGCGGCGGCGTCGTAGACGATGCGGCCGCCGACAATGGTGAGCACCGGTGTCAGGTCTGGGATGCTGTCTTCCTCAACGGTGAGAATGTCGCCCGAGAGGACCGCGAAATCGGCCAGCTTGCCCGGCTCGATGGAGCCCTTCACGTCCTCCTCGAACGTCAGGTAGGCGCCGCCCTGGACATAGAGGCGTAGCGCCTCTTCGCGGGTCAGGCGCTGCTCGGGCGAGACGACCACGTCGGCGTTGCGCACCCGGCGCGTCACCACGCTCCAGATGCCGTGGTAGGGATTGACCTCGAACGCCGGGGCGTCGGAGCCGCCGGCCATGGCGATGCCGTACTGCTTGTAGGTCTGATAGGGCAGGAAGGTCGCCGCCCGCGCCGGGCCGAGCTGGTCGAGCAGCACGGCGGGAGCTGTGGTCAGCATCGACGGCTGCACGGAGGCGATGACCTGCAGCTTGCGCATCAGCGCTTTCCCTGGGTGGTCACCTGGGACGACCATGAGGTCCAGAACGACTACGCCAACAACCAGTCCCAGTACGAGGGAGACATCAGCGCGCTGCGCTCGGCGGCCTACCAGGCCTGGTA
>Ga0190272_10001510_pt1 | contig 11192 bp, 9 predicted proteins | sample Popmic504T_FD_133746 | JGI IMG/M metagenome (GOLD analysis project Ga0190272, IMG submission 133746) | Populus adjacent soil microbial communities from riparian zone of Shoshone River, Wyoming, USA - 504 T | ecosystem: Environmental > Terrestrial > Soil > Riparian zone | place: USA: Wyoming...
GCGCACGGCTCCGTTGATCACGTCGAGCGCCTCATCGAGGCTGTTTGCTCTACGATCCAGGTAGCCGGTCGACAAACGCTTTTCGATGCGGGTCTCGTCGACTTCCACGACCAGCGCCGCCGCTCCCTGCATCGTGGCAGCGAGAGGCTGCGCTCCGCCCATGCCGCCAAGTCCGGCAGTGAGAACAAACTTGCCTTTGAGCGTCCCACCGAAGTGGCGGCGCGCAACGGAGCCCAGCGTCTCATAGGTCCCCTGCACGATTCCCTGAGAGCCGATGTAAATCCACGAGCCGGCGGTCATCTGCCCGTACATCATCAGCCCTTTGCGCTCCAGCTCGCGAAAATGCTCCCAGGTCGCCCAGCGTCCGACGAGATTGCTGTTGGCGATGAGGACGCGTGGCGCACCAGCGTGTGTCCGGAACACCCCAACCGGCTTTCCGCTTTGCACCAGGAGCGTCTGATCGTGCCCCAGGTTTCGTAGCTCGCGCACGATTGCGTCGAAGCACTCCCAGTTGCGCGCCGCCTTCCCCGTTCCACCGTACACCACCAGATCTTCCGGACGCTCGGCAACTTCGGGATCGAGGTTGTTCATCAGCATGCGGAGCGCCGCTTCCTGGGGCCAGCCACGGCAGGAGATTTTAGTCCCGCGTGGAGCGCGCACTGACCCGCGCGCCAGCGAGTCCTGCCTTGAGCCGGGAGCAGCGGTGACGTCAGTCAGCTGGCGGCTCCAATGTCGGCGAACCGGCGGCTCGCGACGGCATGCATCAGAGTTTCGATGTCGTGGCTCAGGACACGGTCTTTCTCGAGTGGCGGCACCAGCTCGCGCACTCGGGCGTGTGCGGCTCTGACACCGCGTCCCGGAGTGAGCGGCGCCCTGAAGTCGATACCCTGCGCGCCGCACATCAGCTCGATCGCCAGAATGTTCTCCAGATTCCTGAGGACCCGACGCGCCTTCCACGCCGCGCCCATCGCCATTGGTACGACGTCTTCCTTGTTTCCGTCAGTCGGAATCGTGTCGACGCTGGCTGGATGCGACAGCAACTTGCACTCGCTGGCCAGCGCGGCCGCCGTGACCTGAGCCATCATGAAGCCCGAGTTCACCCCGGCATCCGGGCTCAGAAATGGCGGCATCCCCTGATTGAGATCCGGATTCACAAGCCGGTCTATGCGTCGCTCAGCGATCGTCGCGAGATGGGTGAGAACGATCGCGAGCAGGTCCAGCGCCGCCGCCACGACGAGCCCGTGGAAGTTCCCCCCGCTCAGTGTCTCACCATTCTCGAATACGAGCGGATTGTCGGTCGCCGCGTTAAGCTCGCGCGATACCGCCTGCTCGATCCAGTCGAGAGCGTCCAGAACGGGACCGTGCACCTGCGGCATGCAGCGGAGCGAGTACGGATCCTGGACGCGTGGATCACCGTGCCGGTGCGATTCGCGTATCGCGCTGTCGTCGAGAAGATCCCTGAGCAGCGCGGCGGAGCGTATCTGACCCCGCTGTCCGCGCGCGGCGTGAAGCCGCTCGTCGAACGCGCTCGGCGTACCAAGCAGCGCTTCGAGCGACATCGCTCCCGCCACGTGCGCGGTTCGCCACAGCGCCCTTGCATTCACGAGCGCAATCAAGGCGATGGCGGTATGCGCCTGCGTCCCGTTGATCAGCGTGATTCCTTCCTTCGGCGCAAGCACTACGGGTTTGAGACCCAGCTCGCGGAGCATTGCCGACGCAGCGAGCTCGCGATCACCCTTGAGAAGTGTGCCTTCGCCGATAAGACCGAGCGCGAGGTGTGCAAGCGGAGCGAGGTCACCGCTCGCGCCGACACTCCCCTGCTCGGGGATCGGCGAATACACATCGGCGTTGAGGAGGGCGAGCAGAAGATCGACGAGCTCAGGCCGCGCACCAGAGAAACCTTTCGCGATGACGTTCGCGCGCAGGAGCATGATTGCGCGAACCTCATGCTCCGAAAGACGCGCACCCACCCCGCACGCGTGGCTCCGCACCAGATTCACCTGCAGCTCGGCCAGCCGGCCCGGGGGAATGGCCACCTCGGAAAGCTTTCCGAATCCGGTCGTGACGCCGTAGACGACAGCATTGCTCTCAACGATGTCGTCGACGACTTTGCGCGTGCGCAGCATGCGCTCGCGCGCAGCCGAGGAAAGCTCCACGCGCCGACGGTCGACCGCGACTGAGTAGGCATCATCGATGGTCAGCGTATCGCCATCGATGCGAAGTTTAGCGGTCACTTCGCTGAATGAACGAGCTTGCGCTCCTGCGGGTCCCAGCGCCACCCACCGGGACCGGGCCTGATCTCAACCCCGCCAAGCCAGCGCGTATTACGATTGATCCGCTGCCAGTCCTGCTTTCCAGCGAGGACCTCGCGGCCGAGATCGGTCACCATCAGCTGGCCAGTCACGAACTCGCGTGAATCTTCCCGGCCTCGCGGGGCGATCACGCGTGAGCCGTCTTTCCACGTCACGAGCGGCGTATCGCTGTCACTCATTCTTTCCAGGTACCAGTAGAAAACGATATCTCCGAGAAAAATACTCGGCTGATGTTTCGCCACCTCGAGAAAAGCGGCGACAGGAGTTACGTGGCCGGCTTCGACCGCCGTCAGCGCTTCGCGTTCCGAACGCGATAGTCCATTCCCGGAGCCGGGAAACTCCTCGAGGTGCCGGGTCAGAGCGGCGGAGAGGAACCGAAGCGCCGATGTATCGCCCTCGATTATTCGGGCGATCGCGGTTGGATCGGTCGAGCCGAATGCCGTCCACGCGCGCTTGCCGAGCTGGAGCTGCGCGTCAGTTACCGGAGCACGCTTCGGCTCGAGCTCTCCGAGGGCAGCGGATGTCAATGAGGCCAGATAACCAACCACGACGATCATCGAGAGCTTGGCCCGGCGATCCTTCGAATCGGAAAAGAAGGCGAGGAGCTGGAGGAGCTGCAGCTGGTCGTAGAGGTCCTCCTCGAACCACAACACAACCTCATCGAACCGATCCAGCTTGCTGAGAGTGAGATCACGCTGAGCAAAGTCCCCACTCACGTGAGCGAAGTCGTCCCAGCCGCGTTCGGATATGAATAGCGCGCGCAGCTCGCTCAGATCCCGAAGCGACAGCGACGCATTGACCGGCCCCTCGTGCAGCACATCCTGCCAGGGGATGATGTCTCCCTGGATCCGGGCTTCGCGCAACTTTCCAACCGCGCTTTCCCCGTTCGTGATGTTGAGCCGCTTTTTCAAGGTCAGCGCGTTATCGGTCGATACGTCTGCTTGTCATAATTGAATTTTAGGTCGGGCTGCGCCGTGAGGGCAATGAAGAAGCTGAAGGCGAAGTTCCCGTTCTGAGCCTGGTTGAACGAAAAAACCGCGTTCCAGTCGTGCAGCTGCCGTTGCAGGGTCACTGAGTGGCTGCCGAACTGTTTCGCCTGAAAGTCGTAGTTGGTGCCCCACGTCCCCGACCATTTCGGCGTGATGTTGAAGCTCATCTGAGACTCGAGGTTGTCGCGTCCCGGAGTACGGATGAACGGGCCGCCCGCGGTAGTTCCGATAAAGTCCCCCGCGCTCTGCGGCCGCGCCGATACTTCGTCGATGCATGACTGGTATTGAAACGGATTGACGACCAGGCCCCTGCAGATCACGGTGGGGTCGAAGTCCACGATGTTTGCGTCGCCCGTTGGGGGCCGCTGCCGCTGAGAGCTGAAAGTGAACTGAGCCTGCCAGCCCTTCGTCGGCGGCACGCCGATCTGCCTGTTACGAACCGCCGCACCCGCGGACGGGGTCGAGGCAACCGCGTTCGCCTGCGCGTCGTCAGCAGATGGCGTCACGCGCTCGATTGACGGCGATCCCTGCCTCACCGCGCGGCCGAAGACGCGGTTGAGCGCGGCAAAGATTCCCGACTCACTATTCAGTGTGAAAGACGCACCGATACGCTCGCGATACGGCTTGAAGCGAGCCGAATCGGTGAGAATGCTTCCCTCGTAGAGCGAATAATCCACATTGGCGCTGAAGCTCGGAAGCAGGTCGGATGTCAGATCGTAGCTGAAGCGATCGGTTGCAAAACCGGAACGCCCCGTCTGCCTGGCCCGTTCGAAATCGTAGGCGAAGGAGCTGAAGTTCATGGCGAGGACTTTGATCTTCCGCGCCTCAGCGGTTGACGATGTGTCACGCGTCCTGAGCTTGGCCTCGAGGACATGAGACAGGTTCAACGTGAGCATGTTCTGCGCGTTCGCGCCCAGGTATCCGGAGGGGTTCTCATTGAGCGCGCGCAAGTACTTCTCATCGACGCGGGCTTTCGGTGCGTAGCCCCAGCTGAGCCCGGGTGTAATGGCGTGCCGGAATCGCGTCACCGCCCCGAAGCCGGGAAACAACGCGAACAGCGTCGGTGAGACACTCACACCCCCGCGGGCGCGCTTTGATTGATGCACGAACTGGCCGCCACTAAGCTCGGTTCTGACCCAGAACGGCCCTGGATGCACGTTCTCGAAGTTCACGAACGGCGTGATATTCAGCGCCCCCTGCCCGATGCTCGGCAGGCTGAAATCACTTCGCCAGTCGAATTCGGACCTGAACCTCCGGGCGAAAACGCGGTCGATCCGGTTTGTGGTGTCAGCCGGATCGATGAACCGCACCGTTGACGGATAATCATCCTCCCGGTCCGAAGCTCTGAACGAAGTGTTGAGGCTGAAGCCACCGATCTTCAGCGGGGTGCTGAAATTTGCGCTCGTGTTCCTGGAGTTGGCCTTGATGAGGGCGCTGTCGCGCGCGCCAGCCAGATTGTCGAAATACCGGTAGTTGAACTCGAGGCCCTGGTCCTTGTTGAACTCCTGGTCGTTCTGGATGCTCAGAGACGGCGTCCAATCCAGCCACGGTGTGACGCCGATCGTAGGAGAGCTGATGCTGAAAGTGGGGAACGATTGCGAGACTTGCTCGCGTCCCGGATACTGGGTGCGACGGCCGCCGATGCTCAAGCCCGTTTGCCCAAACTTGGTCTGATAATTGGCGCTGGACCCGATGGTAGCGAGCACCTGGCGTGGATCGAACGACGTGGTCCTCTGCACCGTTGTGTTGGTGACGTAGTTGACGTTGGCGTTGAAGCTCGTCGCTTGCGAAAACTGCTGGGCGTGAGCCCACGACACGGCGGTGTTGGTGGTCCCGTCGCGCTGAGCGTGGTGGTACGAGCTGAGGCTGCCCGACAGAAACCGGTTGAGCCAGCGGTACTGCATCGTGCCGTTGAATCTCACCCAGCCCGGATCGCCCTCGGACGGTCTGCTTCCGCTCCGCCAGTCGAAGGCAAACTGCGCGTCAATGTAGTCGCTGATCGCGAAGTAGTAGCCGATGTTCTCGACGTGACGGCGGTAGGTCGGGCTGTTCCGAAACAGCTCGCTGACGCCGAAGCGCGGCGTGAGAACTCCGCTCCTCCGGCCTGAGCGCATGTCCTGGAAGATGAACGGCAGCCACATCACGGGGACGTCGCCGATGTAGAGAACAGCGGGGCGCGCGACGAGGATGTTCTTCGAGACGAGCTTTATCTCCTTCGCCTGGAAGTGATAATCGGGTACCTCGTCGTCGCAGCTGGTGATCACTCCATTGCGGGCGTAAAAGCTCGTCGAGCCTCCGCCGGTCGTATCTCCAGCGAATGCAGCGGTGCCCCGGGTGCTGAGATACCACGTCTGACCAGTCTCAACGGAGGTGCTGATATTGGTGACGCTGCCGCGCCGCGAAGCGACACTGTACCTCATGCTGCCGCGGGCGATGACGTCGGCCGCGTTCTGTTGTGGGTCGCGCAGCCACACAGTGTCGCCCCGGGCGACAATCATCTTGGTGGAGTCGTTATAGGTGATGCTGTCTGCAACGAGCACCGTCTCGCCGCGGCCGATGGCGGCGCGATTGCCGTCAAGATCCAGCGTGCGCGATTCGGCGTCGAACACGACCTTGTTTCCCTGGTATCTCGTAGCGCTATAACCTTCTCGCTCCATGAGCGCGCGCATCACGGAATCGGTCTCGTTCCACTTCACCAGCTCGCGCGCGCGGCCCGACGAGTCGGGGCGGAGTGAATCCCGTCGCACCGTATCAGGGCGGGCGCGGACGCTGTCGCCAGGCATCGGTACGACGCTACGGACTTGAGCCTCAAGCGATCCACACGGAATGAGAAGAGCGGCGGCGATGAAAAGCTGCGAGCACAGCCTCACGCCGGTGCCCTCGCGCCCAGATCATCTTCAGCGGCGCGCCGGGCTTCACGCTTTTCCCTGCCCCTGAAAATGAATCTCGCCACAACCACACTCAGCTCGTACAGCAGATAGAGTGGAACCGTGAGCGCGACGAGTGAATAAGGGTCGGCGCCCGGGGTGATGAAAGCTGCCGCGACAACGCAGATCAGAATTGCGTGCCGGCGGTATTTCGAGAGAAACGCGGGAGTGACGATCCCGAGCGCCGTCAACGCGAGCACCGCGATCGGCACCTCGAAAATCAACCCGAACGCCAGGCACATGCTGATCGCGAGATCGAAGTACGCCGTGGCCGTGATCATCGGAGTGAGTGATGTCGACTCGATGCTCATGAGAAACTTGAGCGTCAGCGGCAGCACGACGAAATAGCTGAGCGAAACGCCGGCCAGGAACAGCGCGACCATCGCGAAGAGAACCGGGATGATCACACGCTTCTCGTGCTTGTAGAGCGCGGGAGACAGGAATCCCCAGAGCTGGGCGACGATGACTGGCAGCGCGAGGAGGATCCCGAGCACCAGGGACGTGGTGAGCAGGATCTTGAACGAGGTTCCCGGCGCGGTGTAGATCAGCTTCTGCCCGTTCAGCAGCGGCAGAATCGGACGCTCGAGAAGCCTGATGATGTCGAGCCTGGACAGCAGGAAAAACGCGACGCCGATTCCCAGAACGACTGAGCCGGCCATCCAGAAGAGCCGCTTACGGAGCTCCTCCAGGTGGTCCAGGAAGGGCATCTCGTTGCCAGAAGCTTCTCGCATACCGCTGTCTGGTGCTACCGAATCGACTGTAGTCGCTCTTCAGCGAGTGCAGCCTCGTCGGAGCGAGGGAATCGTTTGATGATCTCCTGGTAGATCTGGCGCGCCTGCGCCGTTCTCTTGGTGCCCTGCATGTGCTGCGCGCGCTTGTATAGTGCGGTCGCTATGCGCGGCGAGTTGGGGAAGCGCGCGATGAGGACCACATAGGTCGAATCCGCGGCGGTGAGATTCTTTTCCGCGGCGAATGCCTGCGCCGAATAGAAGACAGCTTCAGGAGCGTACTCGGAGTTCGGGTACCTGGCGACCAGCTCGGTGAACGCGCTGCGGGCAGACGCGTTGCCACCCTTGAGCAGCAAATCACGTCCAAGCTGAAGCAGCTGCGCCGGCCCCGGGCCCGCCGGGGTAACCGACGACGCGCCGGGGTCGGGGCTATCGGGCGCGATCGGCTCGCCTTCAGGCGGACGAGTCTTGGATTCGATCGTTGCCCTCATGTCTCGCAGCCGCTGCTCGCTCTGGCCACTCAGGTCCTGAAGCTGAGAGATGTCCTGCCTGATCGCCGCAATGTCGGTTTCGCTCGTCGACCGCATCGCTATCACCCTGCGGTTCATGGCCGTCAACGAATCGGTCAACGCCCGCAGAGAGCGGCTGATGCTGGCGAGCTGCTCCCGCTGCGCCGAATCTGCCGCGGCATCGCTGGCGCGCGTGACGGCGACTTCATCCTGGAGCTTGAGGAAGTCGGTCTTCGACGCGAAACACCCGGTCGATGCGATTACAGCGCAGGCGAGAACTGGGAGAGCGGCTTTAATCATTCCTGAGAGTAAGTCCCTACCTCGGGATTCGCGAGGATCGGAGACCAGGCCGCCAGCCGCGCACCCGGAGTACGGGTGAGCTGGCGCATGCGCCCGGACTCGGTGTCGAGCACCCACAGCTGCTTCTGCCTGCTCCGCGTCGATGCGAACACGATGTGCCGGCTGTCGGGCGCCCACGACGGATCCTCATTCTCCGCTTCACTGGTCAGCTGCTTCGGGATGCGGTCGCGGAGATCCATCATCCAGATCTGAAAATTACCCATCTGCTGCTGATAGGTGATGAAACGTCCGTCAGGCGACCAGTCGGGACTCGACCGGTAGCTTCGCACGCCCGGCCGGTACGTCGTCAGCAGCTGAACGTTGGAGCCGTCCGCGTCCATAATATAAACCTGGGGCTGTCCCGATTTTCCCGAGATGAACGCGATCTGGCTGCCGTCGGGACTGTAGGAAGGATTGGTGTTGTCCGTTCCGCGCCCGAGTGTGAGGCGCCGTCGCTCATTGGTTTCGTCGAGAGCCGCCAGGATGAGATCCGTGCCGTTGCCCGTACCCTGCGCGTAGAGAATCGCGTTGCCGTCAGGCTGATAGATCGGCGTGATGTTGAGCCCGGTCGTGATCTGACTGATGCGGCGGGTGCGACCGGTTCGTACATCGAGCTGCTGCACCTGCGTGCCCGCATTACCGAGAACGGTGAAAACGATCGATTCACCGGTCGGCGACCACGCGGGAGACAGCGCGCCGCGTCCGGTAGTGATCGTCTTGGTCACGGCGCCGTCGCTGTCAACGATTCGCAGCGTTCCGTTGGCAACGTACGCGATACGCGTTTGCGCGATGCCGCGCTTGCCGAACACCCAGTGCTCGATCTGATCGGATACGCCGTGGAGCGCGAATCTCCAGTCGCGGTCGCGTTGATCGAAAAGAAAATGCTCTGACTGGAGCATCCGCTTGCCGCCGACATCGTAGGCGGTCACCTGGAGCCCCGACGCGGTTGGAACCATGTGAACGACGAGTGATGCACCAAATCCGGCTGCGAGCGAATAGTTCAGCTCGCGACCCGAAGGCGGCACGAGTCCGCCGAGCGTGCCCTGATCGAGCTCGATCGGCGTGAGGCGATCGCTGTAGTCGAAGTCACGCTGAACGATCACCCGCAGCGAGTCGTCGAAGTCATCGTGCACGGGCAGGACGATGACGCCCGGCTTGGTTCCAGCCGCGTAAGTGAGACCGAGCCTGACGCCGGTGGTGTCCTGCGCTCCGGCGGCCGTGTCGATGCTCACGAGCAGAATCACTGCAAGCGCTGCGTGGCAAGCTCTCATTCTCATCTCAGGAATTCGGGGTCGAAGCTGAACACCACTGGTAGCACGTCGTCAGGAAAACCATTCGGGAGCGGACCGAACCTGCGCGCAGTCGATGCCGCCTCCACTGCGCCCTGTGCCTCGAGGTCGAAGGAAAATACCCCCGACCGCCGTACGAAGCTCAAGTCCGAAACTGAGCCGTCGCGATGGATGAGAAATCTGACCTCAGCCTTGAGCTTGGCATTCGTTCGCGGCTTGAAGTTGAGCGCAATCTGCCGAACAATGTTGTTGAGATACCCTGGAAACGGGAATTCGATTCCGTCGCTGCGCACCGTAGCGACGTCGGTTCCCTTGTCTCCCACTGGACCACCACCCGCCCTTGGAGCTTCCGGCTCCGTTTCGGCCGGCTTCGCTTCCGTTGGCGGAGCGGGGCTGGCCTTCGGCGTGGGGGCAGGCTTTGCCTCCACGGGCGTCGCTCGAACCGGTGTTTTGCGAACCGGTCTCGCCTGCGGAAGGGGCATTTCCTTGACCGTAGACGGCGACGCACTCGGCTGAGTAACGGGCGGCGTGGGCGCCGACGCCGCTGGCCTGACCTCGCCAATGGCGCGCTCACCCGGTGGAGCGGCGACGATGTTGACGCGATACATCGGCGGCAGCGCGATCGGCTGCGGCTGTTTCAACGACTGAAACGCGAGCAGTCCGAGTGCAGCGTGGCCCAGCGCCGAAAGAGCGAACGACCCCATGTGTCGCGACTCATTTCGACGTTGGGCAATCATTGTATCTCCGTCGGCTCGGCTACGAGCCCGACATCGCCCACGCCACTGGCGCGCATTATCGCCAGAACCTTGACCACGGTTCCGTACGGCACGCGATCATCAGCGCGCAGATACACGCCGCCCGATCCCCGCCGCTCGGCCAATGCCTTGAAGCTCGATCCGAATTCGGTGAGCGACATTCGGGTCTCATCGACGAAGATCGCTCCGGCTCTGTCGACGGTCACCGTCAACCCGCTCCTCGATTCCAGCGGGCGCGCCTGCGCCTGCGGCAGCGAGATGTCCACGCCACCCTGCATCATCGGGGCGGTGATCATGAAGATGATCATCAGCAGCATCATCACATCGATCAGGCTGACGACGTTGATCTCGGCGTTGAGCGCCAGCCGGTCGCGCCTCCGTCCGCGACGCGACATCAGATCTTGCCTTCGCGGACCATGAGAGCGATGAGCTCCGACCCGAAGCTCTCGAGCTCGCCCTCGATCTTGTTCAGGCGCGCCGCGAAGATGTTGTACGCGAACACCGCGGGAATCGCCACGCTCAGCGCGGCCGCCGTGGCGATGAGAGCCTCCGCCACACCTGGCGCAACCGCACCGATGTTGCCGGATCCCTTCGCCGCGATCCCGATGAATGCGTCGATGACGCCGAGAACCGTTCCGAGAAGGCCAATGAGCGGACTCACCGAGCCAATGGTGGCAAGCGAGGGGACCCAGCGACTCAGCCGATCGCGTTCAGCCGTGGTTTCGGCATCCAGCACGAGCCGCAACGCCTCGACCTGCGAGCCACTGAATCTCGCGGTCCGGTCCGGCGTTCCGGAAAGTGCCGGCGTCGTCTCCTCGATGAACCGCATGGCCCGCTCCATGATCGTCGCGGGAGGGCCGCTCTCGCTGCGCGCCATCTGCGCCGCGCGCTCCACGGTGTGTGCGCCGGCAAAGTCGTGCGCAAAGGACCGGGTTATGCGCGACGCTTTACGGAGCTCGATCCACTTCGCGAATATGATCCACCAGCTCACGACCGAGAGCGCGGCGAGCGACATCAGAACGATTTTCGTCGCGCCGGAAGACGCGGTGATGAGCTCCGCGGGAGATGTTGGGATTGCCTCGGTGAGCTGGAGCATCATTAGCTCCACCATCAAGCAAGAGCTCCGCGAGCTTGTTGCGCGAACCAGGCAAAGGTTTTTCGGAGTCCTTCAGGTAGAGTGACGTCCGGCTTCCACCCCATTAGCTCATAGGCCTTCGCGCAGGTGAGGAAGGAATCCTGCACCTCGCCCGGCCGCTGAGGCCCGAAATTCACCGGCACGTTGCTCGCCGCCGCGGCCTGAAGAAGCTTCGCCAGCTCGAGCACGCTCGTTCCGCGACCGGTACC
>Ga0190272_10001511_pt1 | contig 11189 bp, 6 predicted proteins | sample Popmic504T_FD_133746 | JGI IMG/M metagenome (GOLD analysis project Ga0190272, IMG submission 133746) | Populus adjacent soil microbial communities from riparian zone of Shoshone River, Wyoming, USA - 504 T | ecosystem: Environmental > Terrestrial > Soil > Riparian zone | place: USA: Wyoming...
CCGCGATGGCCAGCGGCTCCTCGAACAGCCGCAGCGGGTGCCCGGAATAGTCGCGCGACTGCACCCTCGCCAGCAGGTCGGCAATGCTGAAATCGGGTGCCGCGAACGCGCGCTCGCTGACGATAATCGAAGGCAGCTTATAGTCGGGAAAGGGGTAAAGCCATTCGAGCGCGGCCAACCCGCACGAGCCGATGCGCTGCCCCAGCTCCTTCCGCCCGAAGGTAGTGGGCGTACGGAGCCCGTAGAGATCCTCAATGCCGAAGAATGGAAATCCGACGTGATCCTCTGCGCAACCGTTGAAATATTTCAGCCCAAGCTGGTTCTCGATCGCCACGACAAGCGCGCCTTCCGGCGCCAGGAAGCGCGCGACGCTGCGGACATAATGCTCGACCGGCTGCGGCTCGGGTGAGAACAGGGGCGCGTATTCAAGCACCCCGGCCAGCACGATCCAGTCGAAGCGCTCCTGCGCGTCGAATTGCAGAAGGTTCTCGCAGTAGACCCTGACATCGGGGAGATCTCGGCAGCGCTCCGCCGCGATGCCGGCCCGCACAAGACTGCCCTCGACGGCTGTTACGCGGGCGCCGGTTTCGCCGAGGTAGCGGGTGAGGGCGCCGCAGCCGCACCCGAGTTCGAGAACGCGATCCCCCGCCTGGATGCCGAGCGGACGCAGCAGGCAGTGGCGCGCGCGACTCAGGTGATACTCGCTCGGCCAATCCGTGATCGCCTGCCTCAGCTCGGGCGAAAACGTGTCGACGCGGCGGGCGGCGCGGACGATCTGCAGCAGCCGCCGCTCCGTTTCCTCGCCGTCGGAATAGGCGAGCCCCGCGAAGCCGGGGCGGCGCCATACCCGGCCGTCGCCGTCAGGCACGTAGGGGGAGGTCATTGATCGCAACGTCGGTGTCGAAGACGGCGAGGCCAAACGCCCGCGAGCGGGGATTTTCCACCTGCACGTGGATGGCATCGTACCTGCGGTCGAGCGGGACGACCTCGCCGCCCCGCTGCTCGGACACCCCCACAGAAAGAAGATAGTCCCCGGGGCCCAGGAGCTGGCGAATGCGAAAGCGAGCCTCCACGTCGCGGCCCTCGCCGGCCTGGCGGAAGATCGGCACCTCGCCGGCGTCGCGCGTGTTGGTCCCGAACACCGTCGTGCCGTCCGGGGTCTTGATCGTGACGCCGTAGATCGGCAGTTCGACCTTCCTGTGGAAATGCACGCGGAGCGTGAGGAGCACCTCCTCGCCGCTCACCAGCGCGGCCGTGGGTGATAAGCCGGCTGTCGTGAGGGCGAAGTCGACAATCTCCGCCTCCCGTGAGCCCCAGCGGAACTCGTCGGCGCTGTACCCGGGCCGCTGCTCGAACCCACGGTCCTGGCATGCCGGCGTGGCCGCGGGTTGAGCGGCGCGCGGCTCTGGAGGCACGGCCCGAGGTACGCCGAACAGGTCGCTCAGGTACGCGTTGACGACGTCGCGCGGCGCCCCATCCATGCGCAGCCTGCCGCCATCGAGGAGGATCGCCCGCGTGCAGAAGCGCGTGACGAGGTCCACCGCGTGGGTGACGAGGATGATGGTGGTGCCGCGCGCGGTGAGCTCATCGAAGCGGCGGAAGCACTTGGCCTGGAATTTGGCGTCGCCGACAGCCAACGCCTCGTCCACGACCAGAATGCGAGGATTGACACAAGCCGCCACCGCAAATGCCAGCCGCACGAACATGCCCGTGGAGTAGATCTTCACCGGCCGATCCATGAACTCGCCGATATCGGCGAAGGCGGCGATCTCGGAGAAGCGGGCGTCGATCTCGGCCTTCTCCAGTCCCAGGATGGCGCCGCTCACGTAGACGTTCTCGCGTCCCGTGTAGTCGGGATTGAAGCCGGCCCCCAGCTCAAGCAGCGCTGACACGCGCCCGTTCGCTTCGATGCTTCCCGCGGTCGGCTCGAGAATGCCGCAGATGAGCTGCAGTAGCGTCGATTTGCCGGAGCCGTTGCGGCCGATCACGCCGAGGATCTCGCCCTCGCGTATCCGCAGGCTGATGTCGCGCAGCGGCCAGAACTCGCGGTAGTAGGTGCGTCGTCCGCGCCGCAGGGCCTGCAGCAGACGATCCTGCGGGCGGTCGTAGATGTTGAAGCACTTGCTGAGGTTATGGATGTCGACGGCAACGCCTGGAACGGCAGCCTCCGTCGCGGGTAAAGGCCTGGCCGGCTCAAAGGACATCCGCGAAGCCCCGCCTTGTGCGCATGAACCAGAGGTAGCCGAGGTGCGCCACGGCAAGCCCGAAGAGCGTGTTTGCCGCAAGCAGGGCCAAATCGGGCAGCTCGCCGAAGATCGTAACCCTGCGCGCCTCCTCGATGATCCCCGTCAGAGGATTCGCATACATCCACGCCTGGATGTGGGGCGGCACGGCGGAGACGGGATAGAAGACCGGCGACAGGAAGAGCAGCGCCATCGTGGCGGGTGCCATCACCTGCACCAGGTCGCGGACAAAGACGCCGAGGGAAGCCAGCAGCAGGGCCAGCCCGATCACCATCAGCACGAGCGGCAGCACGATGGCGGGCAGGAACAGGATGGTCCACGGCACACCTTGCTGCACCAGGATCAGCAGAACGACCCACACGAGGAAGGCCATAGCGGCGTTGAACAGCGCCGAGCCGACGGCAATGATCGGCAGTATCTCCAGCGGAAAAATGGTCCGCTTCACGTAGTTGGCGTGGCCGAGGACGAGTGAGGGCGCTCGGTTCACGGGCTCGGAGAAAAGATTGAAAATGATGTAGCCGAGGAACATCGCTACGGCGAAGCTGGTCTCCTCGCCCGCGGCGACCGGAGAGATCCAGCGCGAGCGGAAGACGACATTGAAGGCGAACGTGAACACGCACAGCAGGATCAGCGGCTGGATGATCGCCCATGCCGCGCCGAGCATGGAGCCAAGGTAGCGGCCGGCGATCTCACGGCGGATCATGTGCAACGTGATGTCGCGATGCTGCCAGACCGTGCGCCAGAGCTGGAAGCTTCCGGCAAAGATGCCACGCGCGATCCTCCCGGTGCGGGGAGTGGCCGGTACCCGCATCAGACGATCTCGATCTCGGGGAACGGGAAGATCATCTTGCCGCCGCGATCCAGGTGCGCGTGCTCGCGGCGAAGGATGCCCTCCTTGAAGTGCCACGGGAGCACGAGGAAGTAGTCGGGCGCCATCGCGCGCGCCTCCTCCTCCGAGACGATCGGTATGTGCGTTCCCGGCGTGAAGGCGCCGAACTTGTCGGGGTTCACGTCGGCGATAGCAGCCACCTCCTTGCGCGTGATGCCGCAGAACTGCAGCAGCACATTGCCCTTGGTGGAGGCCCCGTAGCCGATGACGCGCTTGCCGTCCGCCTCCAGTGTCTGCAGCAGGCGCCGCAAATCGCTGCGATGTCGGTACACTCGTTCCTCGAAATCGCGGTAGGGCCGCGGGGTCGAGAGCCCCATGCGGTTCTCCTGCTCCAGCAACCAGTCGATCACGGACTGGTCGGCTTGCAAGCGGCTGCCCCGCTTGGCCGCACTGACCGCAAGACTGCCACCGTTCACGCCGTTCATGCGCACGTCGATGATCCTTAGATCGGCGGCGGCGAGGATGGGCTGGATGGCGGAGAGCGAGTAGAACTCCAGGTGCTCGTGGCAGATTGTGTCGTAGGCGCCGAGGCGGAGCATCGAGGGCATGTAGCTCTGCTCGAAATGCCAGAGCCCATCGTCGGCCAGCACCTCGTGGACCGACCGCGCGAAGGCGACCGGGTCTTCCAGATCGTAGAACATGGCAATCGACGTGACGATGCGCGCCGGCTTGCGCGTGACGGTCTTGTATGCGGTCTCCGAGAAGAACTCGGGCACCAGCGTGATGCCAGCCGGATAGAAGCTGCGAAACTTGTGGCCCGTCGGATCGATACCGATGCGAGTGATGTCGGGCACCGTGTAGGCCTTCAGCGCGGTGCCGTCGTTCGATCCGATGTCCAGGACGACGTCGCCGGGCTGGAGGTTCGCACGCTCCTGAAGAAAGCGGATCTTGCGCGCGAGGTGATCGGCCATGGAGCGGTTGAGACTCGAGCGATAGCCGTAGTTCTCGCCGTAGAGCTCGTCTGGGTCGTAGGAATGCGCGAGCTGGAGCAAGCCGCTCTCGGGACACCAGACGAGTTCCAGCGGGCCGGCTGTGAGAACCTCGTCGGCGGTCTTGGGGAACACCCCCGTCAAGTGCTGATGGCCGAGACTGAGAACGGGGAGGAGATTACGGCCGCCGCCCGCGCGACAGGACTGGAGGCGACTGAAGCGGCCGGCTTCGGCTGCAGCCATCGGTGTCTCCTCCTGCAAGCGGCGAAATGTCAGGTGCCGGATACAGGAGGCAACCGCAGTTCCCTAGCACGGGACCCCGACCGCCCACAGCAGGCGCCGGATTGCTGTCGGATGGAGGTTCGCCGATATCCGCAGACTCACCGCCGAAGCGCGGCAACTTGTGCATGCAGCCGGGCCCGGTCCACTGATTTGCACCCGCAGCCGCTATCTCCACGCATCGAGCGAACGAGGAGATTCAGCCATTACCGGACAGCTGCACGCCGAGCCGCGGAGCGTGGATGCCTCCGCCTGCTACTTCTATCACACCACGGAGCTACCCGGCCACGGCGTCTACAAGGGCGAGTGGGACCTGCGCGGGCGAGAGAGTGCCTATCTCGGCAGCGTCGATTTCGCCGGCAAGAGCGTATTGGAGATCGGCACCGCCAGCGGCCACCTCTGCTTCTGGATGGAAAACCAGGGCGCGGAGGTGACCGGACTCGACCTCGATGCGCGGCTGGCTTGGGACCTGGTTGCCCACGAAGGCGCGGATCACAAGGCGCAGGCGCGCGAGCGCTATGACACGCTCGACAGGATCAACAATTCCTGGTGGTTCTCGCACGCACAGCGCAAGTCCAGAGCGCGATGCATCTATCGCAGCATCTATGACCTGGGACCCGACGTCGGATCATTCGATGTTGTGACCTTGTGCAGCGTGCTCCTGCACCTGCGCGATCCGATACGGGCCATCGAGCTGGCGTGCACGCGTTCGCGCTCGGAGATCGTCATAACGGATGTGTCGGAGCGGCAGTTCGTGGGGGCCAAGTCGCATCTGTGGAACGAGCTGTGCCTGCACTTCATTCCGCGGGCCGAGCATAGAGGCGCGATCGACGCGTGGTACTACCTGCCGTCGGCGCTGGTTGCGGAAGTCGTCAAGATATTCGGGTTTCCCAACGTCAGCGTGACCCAGCACAAGCAACGCTTCATGGATGGCCACGACTGGCAGTTCTACACCGTCGTCGGCCGGCGCTGAGCGTTTCTGCTCAAGATCAATTCCGGACATCGCCAGGCCGCAGGAGCGTTCTCAGGTCTTCCGCGGCCGGCGAGATATTGGGATTGATGAACGCATCATGGTTGAGAACCTCGCCCCAGCGGCGCAGGAAGGCGGCATGCTCGAGCGTGCGCCGCTGCGCGACCCAAGGATCGGAGAGCGTAGGTTTCACTGACACCGACTCCATGTGCAGCAGGATCGCGCGCGGGTTGTAGACAACGGCTAGCCCGGAGAAATGCGCGCGCAGGCACAGGTCGACATCCTGGATGTGCAGGGCGAACAGGTCGCGATCAAAGCCGCCGAGGGCCTCGAAATCGCGGCGGCGCATGGCGAGTGCAGCGCCGGTGACCGCCATGACCTGGCGCGGCGCAGTCGCCATGAAGCCGCAATCGCCCTGCGGCAGTCGCGCACCGCGCAGCGCATGTCCGGCGAGCCGGTTGTAGCCGATGTACATTCCGGCATGCTGGACGCTCTGATCGGGATACAGCAGCAGCGGCCCGACCACGCCGATCGCGGGATCTTCCAGCGGTGCGATCAGCTCAGCCAGCCAGTCGCCGTTTACCGGAACCACGTCGTCGTTGAGGAACAGGAGCACATCTCCAACTGCCGCCGCCGCACCGAGATTGCTTTGCGCCGAGAAGTTGAACGGCTCGTCATATTTCAACAACTTGATGCGGCCCTCGGCCGCGAGCCTGCCGTGCACGGCAATCGCGTGCGGGTCGGTCGTGCGGTTGCTGACGACGACGATGTCGGCGAGACCGCCGGCGCATGTGCGTTCCAGGCCCTCGACCAGTTGCTCGAGCAGGAAGCCGTTGTTCTTCGTGCAGATGACGACTGACGCGCGGCCAATCGCTACGCGGGCGGGGGAAGGGAGCCGCAGCGGATGCGAGCGCGCGAGCATCGCGAGCCGCCGTTGCTCGATCGTGGCGCGGATCTCGGCGATGCGAAGCATGGGGAAGGCAATATGATGGGCGCGCGCTTCCGCGCCGCGCCCAGCGCAGCGACCAAGGGCGGAGGCGATCAGCTCATAGGGAACGAGGCGTTCATGCTCCGCCATGGCCTGCACGGCCAGGCCGGCGCGCAGGATTGCGCGGGAGAGGAAATAGTCGGCGTTTAGAGCGTGGATGAGGTCGATCCCGGGAAGGAGCGCGAGGTGCACATCATGCTCGGTTTCCTGAAAGTACATGTCTGTCAGGATGAGATCGAAGTCGGGCATGCGTGAGTTGGCGAGGACTTCCGCGAAGACGGGACAGATCTGGTCGCCGCTGATGAGGAACTGCACCGGATGATCCTCGCCGGCCTCCAGAATCGCGGCGCGAAGTTCGCCGGTGCTGCGCACGATGACGAGCGCCTCCAGATCGCCGGCGTCTATCAGATCCTGCGGCGAAGGCGCGCCGTCGGCAACGTGGATGGCGACGCGCACCGCGTGACCGGTCCGGCGCGCGAGATGACCGACAAAGTCGAGCGTGTCGCGGACCCTGCTGAACCCGTGCTCAGGATGGCGCGCAACCACAATCGTGTAGCTGAGTGCGCGCGCAACCGCGCCGGCGGTCAAAAACCTGATGGCAGGATGCTCATGCCAGTGGTTCACGAAGCGAGTGAACTCGGCAATTGGCAGGCTAAAGTCTTCGCGCAGGACAAAAGCACCTCCCGCCGCGGGAGGGTGTGCGACGGCGGCGTGCACCGGGCGGGCCGCTGGCGGTTCGGGAGAAGGCTGGAAATGAGCCCGCGCACGCTGCTGGCGGAACTTGTGCATGAGGAGGGCAGGACCGCCCGAGCGCAGCGTGCCAACCGTCCTTGCAGCCAGGTTGCGCCAGCCGTAGCGGGTTACTGCGCGCGCCACCGTACGCAGGTTGCGCGACATGCGGCGAACCCGCGCCCTCCCTTCGCCGCTCCACTCGCCGTGCAGAACTGTCATGCGGCCTGGATCGCCTGGCGGAAGACACGATAGCCGGCTTCGAGCTCATCCTGCGCAATATTCAGTGGCACGCCTTGGGACAAGGCCTCGCGCCGCGCCTCATGGAACAGGTCGAGGTGGATGGAGGACCACGCGTGCAGCCTCGCGGGATCGACACCGACTTCGCGCGCGAGCTGGAAGACGCGCGGCATGATAACGGCGTGCCATCGCGGCCGATGGCGCGACCAGCTGTTGGAGACATTGCCGACAATGCCCATCCGGGCGCACCAATAGGCCGTCGTCTCCGCGTGGGTCTCGAGCAGCATTTTGGTGGTTGGGACGGACTCGACCAAATTGTCGAACGGCTTGCCGTGGAAGGAGTGATCGAAGCAGGCGGCCAAAAGGTCGGAGCGGAACACGATCGGGTAGATGGCCGTGAAGAGATTATCGTGCTGCTCCGCGACGCGAACGACGGGGTAGTGGCCGCTGCGGCTGGACCTGACAGCGAGCGGCGTCCGCTCGGCAACGATGCTCTCCACCGTGTCGCCGGGCGCGAGGAAGGAGCGGAAATAGACGCCGAAGTTTACGAACACGAACGGGAGACTCGGGTGCTCGCTCAGGGCATCCACGACGTCGGCGAGGCCCGCGGGAAGGATGAAATCGTCGTCGCCGATGAGCCAGATATGGCGCGCGGCGACCTGCGTGGAGCAGACGCGCAGATTGCCGAGCATGCCGACATTGACGGGATTGGAGAGGACAGTGAGCCGCGGCGCTCCGGCCAAGGCGGCGAGACGCTGCAGCGTGTCGTCGGTCGAGGCGTTGTCGATGACGATGATGCGGATGTCCTCGCTGAACTTGCGCAGGAGGCCGAGCAGCCAGCGCACGTTGCGTTCCACGAACGCAGCGCGGTTGAAGGTGGAGATGACGATGGCCAGAGCCGGGAGGGAGGTATCCCCCGCGCCCGGCCAGGATTTGCTCAGGTGGTGGAGCAGGTCTTCGCGCCGGGCGATGTGCCGGCGGCGATGCGCCGACCAGAGTTGCGCGCCGATGCTGCGGCTGGCTTGCTCTGTGAGCGCCCCATTGCCGTCCTCGGCGATGCACGTTGCGGGAAGCATGTGACCGCAATCGGTCAGGGTGGCATTCTCAACCAGGTTTTGCAGCCTGGTCCGGCTTCCGACGACCAAGGCCGAGGCGCAGGCTGCGCTGTCCGCATGCTCAGTGTCGCCCGCGTCGCAGGTGCATCCGTCAACGAACACGCGGAACTCGCCCGACGTGCGATCCGGCCGGGTTGCCGAGGGATCACCGCAGGCGGTTTCGATGACCAGCCGGACAGGTTGTTCCTCGCCCGCGATGGCGATGGGAAAGACGTTTCCGGTTGGCGACCCGCCTTCCACGCAAGCGGCAAACGCCGCATCGACCGAGGCGTGGAGGCTCCGTTCCGCAGCGCGCTCAGCGTCCGCTGCGCATCTCATAACGCCGGCGAGATCGGCAGCATAGTCGCGCCAGGTGCGGAAGGCGCGAGCGGCAATCTCCCGGCGGAGGCGATCAATCAGGGCATCGTCCTGCATGAGGCGCGTCATCGCTCCGGCGAGCGCGCGCTGGCTTCGCACGTCCACCGTCAGGCAACCGCCGCCGGCCGCAATGTCGGCCATCGCGCCGAAATCGGCGGTGAGGCAGGGTACGCCGCGCGCGAGGCTCTCCGCGATCGGCACACCGAAGCCTTCGTCCTCCGACGCGAAAATCGAGAAGCGCGCCTGCGCGAAGAGCAGTTCGATGCCGGCGGCGGGAAGGTAGCCGTGATAGTGGACGCTTTGCGACGCCGCAGCGAGGGCATTGAACTCGGCAGCCACGTCGGGGTGCAGCGAGCCGATGACGTGCATCTCCAGGTTCGCAGCCTGAGCCGAAACCGTACGAAAGGCGCGCAGCAGGCGAACCTGCCCCTTGCGCGGCTCGACCGAACCCAGAACGATAATCTTGTCCCGCTTGACCAAGCCCGCATCCGCGCAGGGGACGTCGCCATCCGAGTCGGCCAGTGGAACAGCCACGATGCGGGACGCCAATTCCTCCCGCATCGGGCCGGGCGGCAGGTAGCGGCGGTAGAGGGACACAAGCTCCCGCTTGGAGTGATGCGAGATGGCGCAGATACGGTCGAAGCGAGCGAGGTGCGCGAGATACGCGCTGTGCTGCTCCTTGAGGCTGCGATAGCTCTCGTTGGTGACGGGGATGGCGTCGTAGTAGATGGCCGCGGTGCGCACGCCGTACTGGGTGCACATCGCCAGGATGCGGCGCATCACCTCCGTACCCGCCTGGCTGTGATAGGAAATTTCCGGGAACAGCAGCCAGATATCGTCCCCTCTGGGCAGCGTATCGCCGAAGCGGCAATTGACCCGGTGCGCTTGCGGATTGGGCCGCACGCCATCGGGGCGCGCCCCTCCGGCGAAAAGCCGCGTCAGGCCGCGCTCGTCGAGATAGCGAAGCCCGCCGTCGGCATAGTCCCAGGTCACGAACTCCAGGTCTGCGACGGCCGGCAGATGCCCTACGATCCGCGCCACGACGCGTTGCACGCCGGAGGGAGCCGCTGCCTGGAGCGTGTGGTTGACATAAATGAGGATGAGCGGGCTTCGAGCCATGCTGCGTGTGCGGGTGGAACGCAATCACCACCACTGTCGCACCTGTGCGGGAGACAGCGGGATATGTGAGTCGCATCTAGCGCAAGGTTGCACCTCGGAAGAAGCTGGCGATGCTGTTTTGCAAGGATGCCGCCGGCACCGCCGTCTCTTCACGGATGTCAGGCAGCGGACCGCTAGGGCGATGCGTCCGGGTTACGCGACAGGAACGTGCGGTTGATGATGCGCCCGGCATTGGCCGCTTGCGACCAGACCGAGCCCCAGGAGGACACGCTTCTGATTGAAGACAGGGTGCGCACCAGGCGCGCGCGCTGAGCCTCCGGCATCAGTTCGATCATCCGCCCCCACAGCGCATCGATGTTGTAGGGAGCAACCGCGATGTCGACGCGCGCCGGCACTATCTCGCCGGCGCTGAAGCCCAGTTCGGCGCCTGCAGCCTCCATCGCATCCCGGATGGATTGCGCTTTGGGGCGCGTGACCTTGGTGAGGTCGTAGGGCGGCTCCCATTCGTCGAAGGGGCGCAGCCTGTCGACATGGGTCAGCACAAGCAGGATCGGCGGCCGGTGACGTTGGGGTTGGGCCGCCAAGCGCTCGCGAATTTCGGCCAGTGCCTGCCGGTCCACCTCTCGCGCGGCCTGGTGCGCCGCCGATACCCATAAGATCATGTCGGCATTGCCGGCATTTTCGATCAGGGCTTCAAGGGCGCGCGGGCTACCGAGGCCCGGGCTGTCGATGACGAGCGCGGCCGGCAGGCCCTCGTGCGTGATCCTGTAGGCGGCGTATTGGGACGTGACCGGCAGCGCATCGACGACGGCCCCTACTTCGCCTGCAAGCGCGTTGACGAGGCTGGACTTGCCGGCGCCGACCTGGCCTGCGACCAGGATGCGCAACGGCTCGGCGGCCCGGTTCTCCAAGGCGGTGACGTCGCGGCGGGTCTCGGCGGACACGTGCCGAGCGAGGTCCTCGCCGCTCACCCGCAGATTGCCGCCGTAGAGGTCTATGGCCGCACGGCCGACCTCCATGACGAAGGCGCGCGCCAACCGCTTGGCGAGGTGCTCGCGGCCCATCTCGTAGATCTGGCGGGTGAAGCGCTCGCGCAACTCGTTCGTTGCGGCGGTAAGTGGATTGAGGAGGCGCACGATGCGCCACAGGTCGTAGCCCTTTTCCGCCCAGTCGACCGCGCCGCGCCAGCGGTAGAGCCACATGACCTGCGCAACCGTGATGCGGTCGCCGAGGGGGAAATTCTTGGCGACGAAGCCGTGCAAGTTCCGGGACGTACGCTCGATCACCGCGAGCGCCTCCGGCACCGTGAACTGCAGGAGGGGATCGCCGCG
>Ga0190272_10001512_pt1 | contig 11184 bp, 10 predicted proteins | sample Popmic504T_FD_133746 | JGI IMG/M metagenome (GOLD analysis project Ga0190272, IMG submission 133746) | Populus adjacent soil microbial communities from riparian zone of Shoshone River, Wyoming, USA - 504 T | ecosystem: Environmental > Terrestrial > Soil > Riparian zone | place: USA: Wyoming...
ACGATGGGCGACTCCTCCTCCGGCTCGAACGCCACGCACAGCACCGCGGGCGCCGCGGTCAGGTCGGCGTAGGTCACGCCGCCGGTCACCGGCGTGGCGCCGACCACCTCGGCCGCGAGGAACTCCAGCTCCTCGGCGGAGTGCGGCCGCGCCCGGAAGTCGATGTCGTTCACGCCCAGCGCGACCCGCGCGAACTTGGCGTAGGCGTAGGCGTCCTCGACCGTGAGGCGGCCACCGGCCAGCACCCCAACGCCGCCGTCGGCCTTCGCGGCGGTCAGGCCGTCGGCCGCGGCGCGCAACGCGTCGGTCCAGGACGCCTCGCGCAGCTCACCGCTGTCCTGGTCACGGACCATCGGCCGGGTGATCCGGTCCTCGGCCGTGGCGTAGGTGAACGCGAAGCGGCCCTTGTCGCAGTTCCACTCCTCGTTGACCTCGGGGTCGTTGCCCGCGAGGCGGCGCATCACCTTGCCGCGCCGCCAGTCCGTGCGCTGGGCGCACCCCGAGGCGCAGTGCTCGCACACGCCCGGCGTCGACACCAGGTCGAACGGCCGGGACCGGAACCGGTACGCGGCGCTGGTCAGCGCGCCGACCGGGCAGATCTGGATGGTGTTGCCGGAGAAGTAGCTGGCGAACGGCTTGTCCTGCGCGACGCCGACCTGCTGGTCCGCGCCGCGCTCCAGCAGCTCGATGAACGGGTCGCCGGCGATCTCCTCGGAGAAGCGGGTGCAGCGCTGGCACAGCACGCACCGCTCACGGTCGAGCAGCACCTCGGTCGAGATCGGCACCGGCTTCGGGAAGGTGCGCTTGGGCTCGACGAACCGGGACTCGGTGCGGCCGTTGGACATCGCCTGGTTCTGCAGCGGGCACTCGCCGCCCTTGTCGCAGACCGGGCAGTCCAGCGGGTGGTTGATCAGCAGCAGCTCCATGACGCCCTGCTGCGCCTTGTCCGCCACCGGCGAGGTGTGCTGCGTCTTCACGACCATGCCGTCGGCGACCGTGAGCGTGCACGACGCCTGCGGCTTCGGCATCGGCCGGCCGCCCAGCTCCACCTCCACGAGGCACTGCCGGCACGCACCGGCCGGGGCCAGCAGCGGGTGGTCGCAGAAGCGCGGCACGTGGATGCCGAGGCGCTCGCAGGTGCGGATCACCAGCTCGCCCTTCGGCGCGGTGATCTCGACGCCGTCGACGGTGAGCGCGACGTGCCCCTCCGGCACGGCCACCTCGGTCGACTTCTCGGGTGCGACGGTCATCTCAGTGCGCTCCAACAAGGGCCGGCTGCGTGGCACACAGGTCGAGGAACTCCTGCCGGAAGTACTTGATGGCGCTGACGATCGGGCTCACCGCGCCGTCGGCGAGCGCGCAGAACGAGCGACCCAGGATGTTGTCGCAGATGTCGACCATGGTGTCGACGTCGGCCGCGGTGCCGTCGCCGCGCAGCATCCGCTGCAGGATGCCCACCAGCCAGTAGGTGCCCTCCCGGCACGGGGTGCACTTGCCGCACGACTCGTGCGCGTAGAACTCGGTCCACTTCATCACGGCCCACGGCACGCTGACCGTCTCGTTGAACAGCATCAGCGCGGTGGTGCCGAGCATCGACCCGGCGGCGGCGGTCGCCTCGAAGTCGAGCGGCACGTCCAGGTGCTCGCTGGTGAACAGCGGGGTGGAGGACCCGCCCGGCGTCCAGAACTTGAGCGGAATGCCGTCCTTCATGCCACCGGCCAGGTCCAGCAGCTCGCGCAGCGTCGTGCCCAACGGGGCCTCGTACTGGCCGGGGTTCGTGACGTGCCCGGACAGGGAGTAGATCTTCGGCCCCGGCGACTTCTCGGTGCCCATCTCGCGGAACCACGCCGACCCGCCGTTGACGATGTACGGGACGCTGGCGATGGTCTCGACGTTGTTGACCACGGTCGGCGCCGAGTACAGGCCCGACGTCGCGGGGAACGGCGGCTTGAGCCGAGGCTGGCCGCGGCGGCCCTCCAGCGAGTCCAGCAGCGCCGTCTCCTCGCCGCAGATGTACGCGCCCGCGCCGGCGTGGATCACGATGTCGCAGTCGAAGTCCGAGCCCATGATGTTCTTGCCGAGGTAGCCGGCCTCGTACGCCTCCCGGACCGCCGCGTCGAGGCGGCGGATGCAGTGCAGCACCTCGCCGCGCACGTAGATCGCGCAGAAGTTCGAGCGGATGGCGTAGCAGGTGATGATGCAGCCCTCGATGAGCGAGTGCGGATCGGCCATCATCAGCGGGATGTCCTTGCAGGTGCCGGGTTCGCCCTCGTCGGCGTTGATGACGAGGTAGTGCGGCTTGCCGTCCCCCTGGCCTTCCGGTCCTTGGGGAATGAACCCCCACTTGAGGCCCGTCGGGAAGCCCGCCCCGCCACGGCCGCGCAGCCCGGAGTCCTTGCACAGCTGGATGAGCTGGTCCGGGTGGGCGCCCAGCGCCTTGGGCAGCGCGGTGTACCCCTCCAGCTGCTCGTAGGTGCGGCGCGTCCACGACGTCGGCGACAGCCATCGCTTGGTCAGGACCGGGGTCAGCGGATGCGTCATGACTTCTTCTCCTTGCCCGGGTGCGGGTGTCCCGCAGGAGACAGCGCTGGGAGTTCCGCCGTATCGGGCATCGGCGGCGCGTTCCAGCCGCGCTCGTTGGCCAGGGCGGCGCCGCGCAGGGTCTCGACGGCGGCCGACGGACCGGCGACCGCGTCGTCGCGGCCGTCGAAGAACCCGGCCAGCTGCAGCGAGGCGTCGCGGAAGTCGGTGAGCGGCGCGCCCCTCGTGGGGTCGGGTTTCTCCCCGCGCTGCAACGCCTCCACCAGCTCGACGGCCGAGTCCGGCGTCTGGTTGTCGTAGAACTCGTAGTTCACCTGCAGCACCGGCCCGAGGTCGCACGCGGCCAGGCACTCGGCGTGCTCCAGGGTGATCGAGCCGGTGGTGCCCGGCTCGCCCGCGGTCTCGTTGTGCCCGACGCCGAGGTGGTCCTTCAGCGCGCCGTAGATGGCGTCGCCGCCGAGGACGGCGCACAGGGTGTTGGTGCACACGCTCACCAGGTGCTCGCCGCACGGGCGGCGCTTGTACATCGTGTAGAAGGTGGCGACCGCGCTCACCTCGGCGGTGGTCAGGCCCAGCTGCCCGGCGCAGAACCCGATGCCCTGCTGGCTCACGTAACCCTCGACGGACTGCACGAGGTGCAGCATCGGCAGCAGCGCGGACCGCGACTGCGGGTACCTGGCGATGATCGCCTGCGCCCTGACAACCGTGTCCTCGTCGAACACCACGGCCGTGCTCGTCATGTCGACGGCTGTGCTTGCTTCCGCACTCATCGGTCCACACCCCCCATCACCGGGTCGATGGACGCGACCGCGGCGATCACGTCGGCGACCATGCTGCCCTCGCACATCGCCGGCATCGACTGCAGGTTCACGAAACTGGGATCGAGCACGTGCACCCGCGACGGGCGGGTGCCGCCGCCGGACACCAGGTGGTAGCCCAGCTCGCCGCGCGGCGACTCGATCGGCACGTACACCTGCCCGGCCGGCACCCGGAAGCCCTCGGTCACCAGCTTGAAGTGGTGGATGAGCGACTCCATGGACTGGCTCATGATCTTGCGGATGTGCTCCAGCGAGTTGCCCAGCCCGTCGGCGCCGAGCGCGAGCTGCGCCGGCCACGCGATCTTGGCGTCGTCGACCATCACCGGGCCGGGTTCGAGCTTCTTCATCGCCTGCTCGACGAGCCCCAGCGAGATGCGGATCTCGTCCAGCCGCAACAGGAACCGGGCGAAGCAGTCCGCGTCGGTCGACGTCGGCACCTCGAAGTCGTACTCCTGGTACCCGCAGTACGGGTCGACCTTGCGCAGGTCCCACGGCAGGCCGGCGGCGCGCAGGATCGGGCCGGTGACGCCCAGCGCCAGACACCCGTCCAGCGGCAGGTAGCCCACGCCTTTGAGCCGCTTCTGCCAGATCGGCTGCCCGGTCAGCAGACGGTCGTAGTCGGGCAGCCGCTTGTGCATGACCTTGAGGAAGTCCCTGACCTTCTCCGGCGCGTCGGCCGGCAGGTCCTGGGCCAGCCCACCGGGCCGCACGAACGCGTGGTTCATCCGCAGGCCGGTGAGGTGCTCCAGCAGGTGCAGCACCTCCTCGCGCTCGCGGAAGCCGGCGGTCATGCCGGTCAGCGCGCCGAGCTCCATGCCGCCGGTGGCGATCGCGACCAGGTGCGAGCTGATGCGGTTGAGCTCCATGAGCAGCACCCGCACCACCTGGGCGCGGCGTGGCGCCTCGATGCCGAGCAGCTTCTCCACGGCCAGGCAGTACGCGGTCTCGTTGTGCAGCGGGGCCAGGTAGTCCATCCGCGTGACGAACGTGACGCCCTGGGTCCAGGTGCGGTACTCGCAGTTCTTCTCGATGCCGGTGTGCAGGTACCCGATCACCGACCGGGCCTGGGTGACGGTCTCGCCCTCCAGCTCCAGCACCAGCCGCAGGACGCCGTGCGTCGACGGGTGCTGCGGACCCATGTTGATGACGATGCGCTCGTCGTGCTGGGCGTCGTCGACGAGTGACTCCCAGTCGCCACCGGTGACCGTGTAGACACGGCCCTCCGTGGTGTCCCGGGAGGTCGCGGCGTACGGGTCGTCGGTGGTGGTCATCGCGTCGACTCGCATCCGTATCGACGGTTTCGGGGGGCCAGGAGCGACAACACGGATGCGTGTCGCCGGGGGGTGGCGGTCATGAGTAGGTCCTCCGCTGGTCCGGCGGTGGTATCTCCGCGCCCTTGTACTCGACCGGGATGCCGCCGAGGGGATAGTCCTTGCGCTGCGGGTGCCCGTCCCAGTCGTCCGGCATGAGGATGCGGGTGAGCGCGGGGTGGCCGTCGTAGACGATGCCGAACATGTCCCACGTCTCGCGCTCGTGCCAGTCGGCCGTCGGGTAGACCTCGACGACGGACGGCACGTGCGCATCGTCGATGTCCAGCGCCACCTCGAGGCGGATACGCCTGCGGTAGGTCATCGACAGCAGGTGGTACACCGAGTGCAGCCGCATCGGCACGTCGACGCCGTAGTCGACGCCGGACACGCTCGACAGCAGCTCGAAGCGCAGCGCCGGGTCGTCGCGCAGCAGCCGGCACATCGGCAGCAGCTGCTCGCGCCGCAGGTAGAAGGTGATCTCGCCGCGGTCGATGGTCACCTGCCGCACGGCGTCGGCCGGCAGGCCTTTCTCGGCCATGGCGGCGACCAGCTCGTCGGTGAAGGCGTCGAACCAGCCTCCGTACGGCCGCGCCGTCGGCTGCGGCACGTGCGCCGGCAGGTTCAGCCCGCCGAACCCCGAGGTGTCACCGGCGTCGCCGGCGCCGAACATGCCGCGGCGCGCCTCGCCGGCCACCACCCCGCCGTGGGCCTCGTGCACTGCCTCGTCGGCGGTGCTCAGCTCGGCGGAACTGTGCTCGCCACCCGGCTCGGCGGCCGGGGTCTCGTTCTCTTCGCTCACAGCTTCTTCCCGTAGCGCACGGAGGACGGGATCATCTCGGTCCGGTGGCCGGACTCGAGCTGCGCGGCCGCCCTGACCGGGCCGAGCGGCTCGTCCATGATCTTGGCGTGGATCTTGAGGATCGCGTCGATCAGCATCTCGGGACGCGGCGGACACCCCGGCAGGTACATGTCGACAGGCACGATGTGGTCGACGCCCTGCACGATCGCGTAGTTGTTGAACATGCCGCCCGACGACGCGCAGACGCCCATGGCGAGCACCCACCGCGGCTCCGGCATCTGGTCGTAGATCTGCCGCAGCACCGGGGCCATCTTGTTGCTCACCCGGCCGGCCACGATCATCAGGTCGGCCTGCCGCGGGCTGGCGCGGAAGACCTCCATGCCGAACCGGGCCAGGTCGTACCGCGGCCCGCCGGTGGTCATCATCTCGATGGCGCAGCACGCCAGGCCGAACGTGGCCGGCCACAGCGACGACTTGCGGGTCCAGTTGACCAGCTTCTCCACGCTGGCCAACAGGATTCCGTTGGGCAGCTTCTCTTCGAGACCCATCTGCCGTTGCCCCCTAGTTCCAGTCCAGGCCGCCGCGTCGCCATACGTAGGCGTAGGCGAAGCCGACCGTGAGGATGAACAGGGCGACCTCGACCAGTCCGAAGAGTCCGAGCGCGTCGGCGGACACCGCGAACGGGTAGAGGAAGACCATTTCGATGTCGAACAGGATGAACAGCATCGCCGTCAGGTAGTACGCGACCGGCATCCGGCCACCACCGACGACGGGCTGCGGGGACGGCTCGATGCCGCACTCGTACGCGTCGAGCTTCGCCCGGTTGTAGCGGCGCGGTCCGATGTACGGCGCGGCCGTGACCGAGAACAACGCGAACGCTGCGGCCAGCGCGAACATCAGCACCAGCGGGAGATACGGCGCCAGCATGGTTGTTCGCTGTCCCTTCGGATCAGGGCCGGGTCGGATTTCGTCCGCACCCTACGGGGTGGTTTGGGCGCCCGCCGTGGTTAGGCGGACCTAACTAGTCAGGCGCTCGGCGCCAGCCGGGTCATGGCCGTGATGACGCGGTCCATGGCGTCTCCGTCCCTGGTGTCGTACAGGTTGGCCAGCAGCTTCATCACGAACCGCATGAGGGTGGCCCTGGACATGCCGTGCTTCGTCGCGGTCCGCATGACCGTCGGGTTGCCGATCAGCCGGCTGAACGCGTTGCCCAGCCGGAAGTAGCCGCCGAGTGCCTGCTTGAGCGCCACCGGGTAGTGCTCCAGCGCGCGTTCCCTGCCGGCACCCTCCGGCCGCGCCAGCGCCTGGATGGCGCACCGCGCCCCGATCGCCGCCGACTCCATGGCGTACGCGATGCCCTCGCCGTTGAACGGGTTCACCATCCCGCCCGCGTCGCCGACGAGCAGCAGCCCGTTGCGGTAGTGCGGGGTGCGGTTGAAGCCCATGGGGAGCGCGGCGCCGCCGATCTTGCCGGTGGCGTTGGCCTCCCGGAAACCCCACTCCTCCGGGGTTCCGTCGAGCCAACTGCGGAGCAGGGCACGGTAGTCCGTGCTGCCGTAGGCGCTCGACGTCGACAGGATGCCGAGACCGACGTTGGACGTGCCGTCGCCCATGCCGAAGATCCACCCGTACCCGGGCAACAGCTTCGGCGCGTCCGGCTCGCTGCGGTCCCACAGCTCCAGGTGGCTCTCCAGGAAGTCGTCCTTGGAGCGCGGGCTCTCGTAGTACCGGCGCACCGCGACACCCATCGGCCGGTCGTCGCGCTTGGCGATGCCGGCCGACAGCGCCACCCGCGCACTTACCCCGTCGCACGCCACCGTCAGCGGCGCGCGGTAGCTGACCGGCTGCCTGTCCGGCCCGGTCCGCGCGCTGACGCCGGTGACCCGGCCGGTGCGCTCGTCGGCGATGACGTCGGTGACCGTGGTCTGTTCGAAGAGCCTCGCCCCGGCCCGCTGCGCGTGGGTGGCCAGCAGCTGGTCGAAGTCCTGCCGCGGGCGGACCACCCCGTACGGGGGGAAACTCGCCAGGTCCGGCCAGGGCAGCTCCAGGGTGACGCCGCCGCCGAGCACCCGCAGGCCCCGGTTGTGCAGCCAGCCGGCCTCTTCCCTGGTGTCGATGCCGAGGTCGATCAGCTGCTTGACGCCACGGGGCGTGAGGCCGTCGCCGCACACCTTCTCCCTGGGGAAGGTCGACTTCTCCAGCAGCAGCACGTCGAGGCCGGCCCTGGCCAGGTGGATGGCCGCTGCGGAGCCCGCCGGCCCAGCGCCGACCACGATGACGTCGGCGTCCTCGTCCGATCCGCGCCGCGTGGCCACGGTGCCCTCCCGACCTTGTGAATCCGTTCACGAACTCCGAATGGAGTGTAGGTCGGGCCTCGCCGGCTGGTCACACGCGGGGGCGTCAGCGTCCACGACCGTTCCTGCCCGATGTCCGGCCGCGGGTTCCCCCGGTCCGTCTTCGGTCCGTCCTCAGCCCGTCGGCTTCACCGCGTGGTGCAGGGTGACGACGCCGCCGGTGGCGTTGCGCCACGCGACCTCCGCCCACCCGGCCGCCGCGATCCGCTCCGCCAGCTCCCGCTGGTTCGGCCACGCCGCGATCGACTCCGCGAGGTACCGGTACGCCTCCGGGTTGGACGACACCCGGCTGGCCACCGCGGGCAGCGCGCGCATCAGGTACCGCTGGTACACCAGCCGGAACGGCCGCCACGTCGGCGTGGAGAACTCGCACACCACGATCCGCCCGCCGGGCCGGGTGACCCTGGCCAGCTCGCGCAGCCCCCGGTCCGGGTCCACCACGTTGCGCAGCCCGAACGAGATCGCGACCGCGTCGAAGGACTCGTCCGCGAACGGCAGGGCCAGCGCGTCGGCGGCCACCCGCGGCAGCTGGCGGTGCCCACCGGCCCGCAGCATCCCGAGCGAGAAGTCGGCCGCGACACACCGCGCGCCGGACCGGGCCAGCTCCGCCGTCGACACCCCGGTGCCGGCCGCCAGGTCGAGGATCACCTCACCGGCCCGCGGGTCGAGCGCACGCCGCGTCAGGTGCCGCCAGCGGCGGTCCCGCCCGGCCGAGATCAGCGTGTTCGTCAGGTCGTAGCGCCGGGCCACCCCGTCGAACATCTGCGCGACAGCGCGCGGGTCCTTGTCCAGTCCAGCCCTGGTCACATGTGCAGCCTACGGCCGCTCGTGAGTGGCGTTTGGTGTCCCAACACCAAACGCCACTCACGACTTTGGGGGCGGGGCGGGCGAACGGTGGCCGGCTGGTCGGCGGCGCGTCACCCGGACGTCGCCCGCCGGCCATGCTGGTGCGGCACGGTCGCCCTGTGACCGTCACGTCGTCGCAGGTACAGCCCGGGCTGGTGTCACGGGCCATCGAGGTGGCCGGGCAGTTGGCCAACGACGCCGCCGAGGTGATCGCGGCGACGGCCGGCCGGGGGGCACGGCCGTGTGCGAAGGACTCCCCGTTCGACTGGGTGACCGACACCGACCGCACCCTGGAGCGGCACACCCGCCGCGTCCTGGACGCGGAGTTCCCCGAGGTCCCCGTCGTCGGCGAGGAGTTCGGCGCCGACGACGGGGCCGACGGGGCGCCGCTGCGCTGGGTCGTCGACCCGGTCGACGGCACCGCCAACTACGTGGCGGGGCTGCCGTGGTGCGCGTACAGCCTCGCCCTGGTCGACGCCGGCGGCCCGGTCGTCGGCGTCGTCGCCGATCCGTACCGCGGCCAGCTCTACGCGGCGGCCCGCGACCGCGGCATCCGCGCCAACGGCCGGCCGGTGCCTCGGCTGGGCGCGGACTCCCGCGGCGTCGCCGGCACCCTGGTGTGTACGGAGCTGACCAGGAACGGCCCATGGCCCGGCATGGACCGCTTCGCCGAGCAGGCCGCCGCGGCCCACGCCGGCATCCGCATCCTCGGCTCGGCCGCGCTCGCGATCACCCAGGTGGCGCTCGGACACGCCACCGCCACGGTCCTGGACTCCTACCAGGAGTGGGACGTGGCCGGCGGCCTTGCCCTCGCCGCCGAGGCGGGCGCCGTCGTGCTCGACCGGCGCGGACACCCGCACCCCATGCCGGCCGACGGCCTGCTGGTCGCGACGCCCGGGGTGGCCGCCGAGGTGTTCGGCTGGTGGCAGCCCGCCGCGCGGCCCATCAGGGTCCTGTGACCGCGCTCACGAGGTTGCGGCGCGGTGTGCGTTCGGCGTCGACGAATGCAGGCGGGCGGAATTCGGCACGGCCGTTCCGGATGGCGCAGTCCCACTGCGAATGGTGGATCAACCGGTGATGTCGACCGGAGGGCAGGACCAGGTTGTGCAGATTTGTTGGTCCGCCGTCCGCCCAATGTCGAATATGATGACCGTGACACCAACGGTACGATCGGTCGCAGCCGGGGAATGCACAGCCGCTGTCGCGAAGAATCAACGCCCGCCTGATCGCGGTGGGAACGGTGTAGGTGGCGCGGCCCAGGTCCAATGGCTCGGAGCGGCTACCCAATACGGCGGGAATCACCTTGGAATCACAGGCGATCGCCGGGCCTCGGCTGCGCCGATGGGACCCATGCTGTCGAGGGTGGCGCACCGATACCGGTGCGCAGGGTTTCGAGTGGCACGGTCACCAGGACGTGGGGCTTCTCCCCGGCCTCGCCCGGGAGGCCGCCGGTGTCGGCAGTCAGGGTGAGCGCTTCCACCAGTGCGTCGCCGTTGCGTTCGGCCGCTGATCGTGGATCGGCGCCGGTGTCGCTGCTGGGGCGGGGTTTCGCCAGTGGGCTGAGCACGGTGGTGATCAACGCCGAGGCCTCTGGGTCGAACTCGCCGCGGAGGGCCAGTCGGCCGTTCGCCCTCGGGTGCAGGTGCAGTTCGTTGACCGGCTCGGCCAGTTCGCGGTCGCTGGGCGGGGTGCCGTCCTCGTTCAGCCACGCGCGGATGCGGTGTCCGACCTTGGTGAGGGTGCGGGCGTCCATGCTGTGCGCCGCCTCGACCAAGGTGCGTTCGGCCACCTCGCGGTCGGCGTCGGGGACGTGCAGCGGGACGTCGGCCAGGGTCTTCGCGATCACGTCGACGTGGTCCGCGCCCAGCGCGCCCTCACGCAGGGCGGCGGCGGTCGCCGGAAGGGGCGCGGGCGCCACGCCGCCGCTCACCAGGGGTGCCTCGGTCACCGCGGCCGCGTGGCTCAGGCGTCGACGGGCCTCGGTCGGGCTGATCCGCAGCACGTCGCGCAACAACGCGGCCAGGTTCGGATACCCGACCTCGACGGCGACATCGCGCGTAGTCAGCTCGGCGATCAATTCCAGCGACTCGGCGTATTCCTGCCGCATCCGCTTTTCCAGCGACGCCACCGCGCGCAGCAGTTCCTCACCACTACGTTGCCAGTGAACCCCGCCCATACCTCAATAGTATCAATAAGAGTCTCAGCATGGCGTCACCCATGAGAAGGAAAACAACCGGCGAGCCGACGGCCGGGCAACAGAAGAAAGAACCCGACTCCGTCCAAAGCTAATCTTTCGAACTGGACCGAGAGCGCCGACGCAGCCACAAACCGGCAGGCACAAAGAGGACCCACGACCCCACCGCCGTCAGCAACGCCGGCAACAGGCCGATGCCGACGTCGCGGTCCGCGATCCTCGCCAGGTCCGGGTTGCGGACGTCGTACTCGATCCGCACCAGTTGCCCGGGCTCGACACCCCTCGGGTAGAGCACACCCTTCGGCGGGCTGTGGACCGTGCC
>Ga0190272_10001513_pt1 | contig 11180 bp, 11 predicted proteins | sample Popmic504T_FD_133746 | JGI IMG/M metagenome (GOLD analysis project Ga0190272, IMG submission 133746) | Populus adjacent soil microbial communities from riparian zone of Shoshone River, Wyoming, USA - 504 T | ecosystem: Environmental > Terrestrial > Soil > Riparian zone | place: USA: Wyoming...
GGGAATCGGGCCGCCAGGACGGCGGTGAGGCTGGACAACTCCGGCATCACCACCAGGTCCACTCCCGCAGTGCCGCAGGCATCGCATCCGAACCACACCACCCAACAAACCCCGAGCAGCCCAACATCCGCTATTGCCGCGAGCTCTGCCGCTTCGGCCTGGGCCGTGTCCCATCGCGGACCTCGTGGTCGTGCCGAATACAGAACGGTTCGCGCGCCCCCCGGGGGGTGCGGGGTGGCGGTGGTGGGAACGCGAACTCAGCGTGCTTCGAGGACGAAGAAGATGAAGCACAGGAACGCTGTCCGGTCGCCGAGGTGGGGTGGGAAGAGCTCACGCGGCGTGTCGAGGGAGGCGGGCGGTTCACTGATGACCGAGATTCGGAAGCCCGCCTCGGTGAACGCGTCCGTCATCGCGTGCAACGGCCGATGCCAGTACGTCAGCACGGTGTTCTGTCCAGTGAAGGTGTGCTCCTCCGAATGCTGCGTGATGGCGAAGTAGTCGGCGCTCGGGTCGGTCAGCTTGTAGATGATGGGGTGGTTCACCGACAGTATGAGGCGGCCGCCTGGCGTCAGAACGCGCCGCAGCTCAGCCAGGGGTGCTGTCCAGTCCGGCAGGTAGTGCAGGACGAGGGACGCGACGACGTCATCGAACGCAGCGTCGGCGAAGGGGAGTGGCTCACTGAGGTCGGCTACGTGCAGCGCCGCATTCTCACCCAGCCTCTGCCGCGCCAGCTCGACCATCGCGGAGCTGGAGTCGAAGCCGGTCACGATGGCACCCTTCGCGCGTAGCGCTGCGGACAGAGGCCCAGAGCCACACCCAGCATCAAGAACTCGGTGACCGTTGACGTCCCCGGCAAGATGAATCATTGCCGGCCGCTCGTAGTAGCCGTTGATGAGGTTGGACTCGTTATCCCTTGAGTAGCTCTCGGCGAAACTGTCATAGTGATCGGCCTTCATCAGATCCTCGCTTACGTACGAACTCTCGTGGACGGGAGCGACCTGGCTGATCCTGGCACGGAGGAACATCCGCACGCTCATGCCCCCGCTGTGTGCGGGGCGATGCCGCGCCGTCCGATTGCCGTACTCTGCCGCGTTCCGCGGACGTTCGCTCATGCCGCGGGTGGCGTGTCTGGTCGGGGGTGGTGGCGAGTCGTTGGTAGGTGTCGAGGCGGTGGCTGCGCGTCTGGCGGGTGACGGGATCGGGTGACCAGTGCCTGCCGGCTGGGGTGGTTGGGGTGGTGCTGACAGCACGCGTGCGTCGACGCCTCCGTGCCAAGGTGCGACGGGTCAGCTACGACGCAGTCGGGGACTACTTCGTCGCGGCGGTCTCCGAGGTCGGCGGGATTGACGTGCGTGCGGCGTACCCACGAGAGCGGGATGGGCTCGTCGACGTCCAGGGGATGCCCGTCACGCTCGTCGTCAAGGACAGTCCGCCGAAGGCCACTCCCGAAACCACGGTGCTTGGTGATTCAGGATTGAACACGTATTCCAATGGCGTCTTCATGCCTATGTGCACGGGCGGGGTTTACGGTGCGCACGGCGACAGCAGTGGGACTATTGACGGCGGGTCATTGCCCAAATTTACTCTACTATGGAAGTGAGCGGATCCTGAGCTACGCCGCTCAATGTGATCCGACTTCTAGCGGTTGCCAGAATGGGGATATGCAGTGGCATGCCACTGCATATCGATCGCGCCGCGTTTCCGAGCGTATAATTGAACGTATCGCAACGTCGACACTGTCGGGTTCCCAATCGTGGGGCAAATTGCGTGTCACTATGGCATCGGAACCGGAGACGGGGCCTGTGGCACGGTAAGGCGGGCAAACACCTGCCTCAGGCTCGATCCGCCAGAATTTGTGGCGGCCAGACTGTGCCATGCCGCCGCCATGACCGCTGATATTTCAGAGCCGCTCGATAGCGGTGGCCCGTGGTTCACGGGGATTACAGCCGCCGGATCCGGCAATGGGTCAGCACATCGATCCAGTCCGCTCGGCCGAACCGCCCACAACGTTCCAGCCAGTGGCCTGCAACACTTTGTCGAACCACGCCGTCGCCCTTGTCGATGGACCCGAATAACGGCCACGTCGCTTCAACGGCGCCGGCCCAGACGGCCAGCGCTCCGCAGACGCTCCGGCATTCAGTGACGGTTCAACGGAGGCATTGAGCGCCCTCCATGACCACACCAGTCCTCGACGTGCTTCGAGCCGCGCCCAGCGCGAGCGGCGCCGGCCCCGCGTGCGTAATGGCCGCGGCCTGATGTCGGCCCGCGGTCGCGTCGACTGGCGATTGGTGGTCTTGGCCGCGTGCTTGCTGGTCATTCGGTTCGTCGTGCTGTCCTCGTAGGCTGAGTCTGACGTGATGGGCAGGAGGCTGAGGTGGCGGAGCCGACGGTGGCTGAGGTGATGGCGGAGCTGGTCGGGCTCGAGGACCCGAGGATGCGTGAGGTGAACGAGAGGCACGGTGATGATCACGGTGTGAACCTCGGCGAGTTGCGTGCGGTGGCGAAGCGGCTGAAGACGCAGCAGGAGCTCGCGCGCCGGCTCTGGGAGACGGCTGACACCGCGGCGAGGCTGTTGGCGATCCTGATCTGCCGCCCGAAGGCGTTCGAGCGTGACGAGTTGGACGTCAAGTTGCGCGAGGCGCGAACTCCCAAGGTGCACGACTGGCTGGTGAACTACGTGGTGAAGAAGAGCCCGCACTCCGAAGAGCTGCGCCTGGTCTGGTCTGCCGATTCGGATCCGGTGGTCGCGAGCGCCGGCTGGGCGTTGACCACCGACCGCGTGGCGAGGAAGCCGGAGGGCCTCGACCTTGCGCGACTGCTCGACATCGTCGAGGCGGAGATGCAAGACGCCCCGGATCGCCTGCAGTGGGCGATGAACAGCTGCCTGGCCCAGATCGGGATCGATCACGCCGAGCACCGCGCCCGTGCAGTCGACATCGGTGAGCGCCTGGAAGTGCTCAAGGATTACCCGACTCCACCGAACTGCACGTCACCGTTCGCGCCCATCTGGATCACCGAGATGGTGCGCCGACAACACGGCAAGTAGAAGGTTCGCGCCACACCCTGTCAGAATTCCGCCAGCGACCTGCACGACGTACGCCTGCTGGGTGGCCGGTTCGACATCGCCGTGCCGGACATGCCGAACCGTCCGCGGTAGCCGTTGCGCAGCCCGTACCACCCTCCGACCGGGTTGTCCGGGGAGCGGCCCCAGTCCTCGACGGTGCCCGGGGCGGTGGGCTTCTTCTCGTCCGCAGCGCCGAGGTCGACCCAGTCGCCTTGCGCGGCCAGCCAGGCGCGCAGATCCTCGATGGCCCGCAGGCGGTGTTTCAGTGTGGTGGAGCCGACCTGACAGATCAGGGCGGGCGGGTCGGGTCACCCTGCTCGTCGCGGTACATCGTGTACTGGGAGGTGCCCGGCGCGGTGGTGAGCAGCCAAGGGTCCTCTGTGGTGCCTGCTGTCATCTGGTCTCCCTGTCCGATCTGCAACGTCTGCGTTTACCGGGCACACGCCTGCCGGAACCGGTCTCCGATCGCGGCCCAGGCCTGTCCGGTCCTGGTGCGCCGAGGCGGGCCGGCGTCGCCGAGACGTTCCCAGCCGGTGTGCTCGATGCGCACCACGGTGCGGCCGTCGTGCTCGGTGAAGGTGATCTCGACCTCGGTCGCCTCGCTGCGGTCGAAGAACAGGTGCCACAGGTAGCGCACCCGTCCGGGCGGTTCCCAGTCGAGCACTTCGCCCCAGTCGTGCTCGGCGCCGTCGGGGGCGCGTTCGAAGATCCGCCCGCCCGGCCGCGGTTGGAAGGCGATCGCCGCCGGGTCACCGCTGATCGTGTGACTCCTGGGCCACCACAACCCGCAGCGCGCCGTCCAGATGTCGAAGGCGTGCGGCCGCGGCGCGTCGACCTCGAACTCGACCACCAACGGCTCGGTCACGATCGATCCTCGGCCGGCGTGGTGTTCTCGACGGCGATCCGGAACCGGGTGGCCGCCTCGCCCCAGACGGCACGGAAGTACTCGCGCACAGCGTCGACGCCTTCGTCACGCAGCTGGTAGACGCGCCGGGTGCCGTCGGGCCGATCGTCGACCAGCCCGGCTTCCCTGAGGACCCGCAGGTGCCGGGACACCGCCGGCCGGCTGATCGGCAACCGGTCGGCGATCTGCTGGACCGAGGCCGCCCCGCCGCCGAGGATCTCGACGATCGCCCGCCGGTTGGCGTCGCCGAGCGCGTCGAGGGCCGACCGGTGCAGTCCTTCCGCCATGTCAGGCCTCGGATGCCCGCTTGAGCCCGTCGGCCCACTGCTGGAAGGACTCGGTCAGGTCCGGGATGGCCTTGGTGATCATCGGCGCGAGCGGTCCGCTGAACGCCTCGACCATGGAGAACTCGGTGCCGCCGTCGCTCGTGGGACGCAACTCGTAGGTCCGCACACCCCTGAACAACCCCAGCGGCATCCCGTTCGCCCACACCATCCGGTGCGGCCGGTCCAGCTCGGCCACCCTGAGCGTGAACGTCCGCTTCGGGTCGACGACCGACACCAGCCTGAGCCTCTCACCGAGTGCGATCCGCCCGCGCAACGACACCACCGCAGCGTTCCACTCCGTATAGCCCGCCACGTCGGTCAACACCGCCCAGACCTTCTCGGGGCCGGCGTTGATCGTCCTCCGCACCGTGTAGCCCGTGGTCACAGTCGACCTCCCCGTGAGACAGCATCCGTAAACGAGAGGTTACCGTAACCCACGGTTGACCAAACAACCGCCCCGCGACCAGGTCGGCGTGGGCGGCCAGGAACGGCTGGACGACTTCGGACAACGGTCCGGTTTGACCGTCGTCACCGGGGGTACCTGGTCGTCGTCACTGCGGGCTCATCGAGAGAGGCAGGCATGACGGCAACGCGACGGCCCCGATCGGCACCAACGACGCCCTGCGGTGAAAGATGACCTGCGAGGATTCGACTACCGTGCTGCTGTCGTCCGGGCACGAAGTGGTGGTGCGGCCCATAGCGCGCGATGATGTCGAGGAAATCGCCGCTGGATTTCTCCGGCTGAGCGCGGAATCCCGATTTCGGCGCTTCGCCGCCGGTACACCGCGGCTCAGCGGATCTCAGCTGAGCTACCTGACCACAGTCGATCATCATGACCACGAGGCCCTCGTGGCTCTGGCTCCGGGTCGGACGGACATCATCGGCGTGGCGCGCTTCGTCCGCTCCCGGACTCAGCCGGATTCTGCGGAGATCGCTGTGACCATCGCGGATGGGTGGCAACGGCGCGGGCTCGGCACGTCACTGCTGTGCCGATTGGTGGATCGCGCCCTGGCGGAGGGCATCACACGGATCACGGCCGAGATCCTGTCCGACAACCGAGGAATGCAGGCCCTGTTCCGCCATCTCGGCCCCACGGCCAGGATCGATGGCTCCGTGGCCGCCGATATCACACGCTGGGGTTCTCGTGGGGAGCCAGGGTAGGCGGTCCAGGCGCGTCGGGCCTGGCCGCTACCAGGTGGCGAGCTTTCGATGGGTCATGACCGCACCCGCCACCGTCACCTGGAACCTCCAGATCCAGCAGAGGTGACCGACCCGCACTGTGCGGATGATCCGCCGATGAGTGCGGTTACCCCGTTCGGCCGTCATGGGCATGGGGATACCGGCGGTAGCGTGGCCCAGCGATTGGTGACGCGGGCCGAGCGCGAGGAGTGGATATCAGCGCCGCGGAATGCCTCGAATGCATACGCAATTCCGATACTTCCGCGTTGTGGTGTACACCGTTTCACGAATGGCGCGAAGGCTCGAACGCGCAGGACCGAGTGCAGACACTCCGACGACCCGACCGCGAGGACACCGGCCCGTGGACCACAGGACCGATTCACCGCCGCGCAACTACGTGTGGCAGGTGCTGGAGCTCTTCGCCGAGCGCGGGACGGCCGACGCCGTCGTGCACGGCGAACGACGGCTGACCTACGCCGATCTCACCGGCCTGACCCGCGGACTCGTGGCCGCGCTGCGCGAGCACGGGGTGCGGCCCGGCGCCGCGGTCGCTGTGCTCACCGCCAACGCCCCGGAGTCCCTGGCGCTGCACCTGGCGCTGCACCTGCTCGGCTGCCGCGCGGTGTGGATCGCCGTGGCGCCGCGCGCCCACCAGGTGGACTTCGCGCGGCAGACCGGGGCGGACACGTTCATCTACCACGTGGCCGTCCACGCCGAGGCGGGCGAGGACCTGGCCGCCCTGCTCGGTCCGCTGCCCGTGCTGTGCCTCGGCGCCGGCGGCCGCGGGCCCGACCTGCTGGCCCCCCGTGCCCCGGTGGGGGAGGCGGACCTCGCCGGGCTCACCGCCGACGTGACCACCGAGCCGGAGTCGCTGTTCCAGACCAGTGGCACCACCGGCCGACCCAAGGTGGTGCACCACGGGCACCGGCTGTACCGCGCCATGCCGTCGGTGGCCGAGCACTGGCTGGGTGGCGGCCCGCTGCCGACGAGGCACCTGTCCATGCACCGCTTCTCGCACGTCTCCTCGCAGATGGCGTCGCTCATGGTGCTGCTCATGGGCGGCCTCCTGGTGCTCACCGAGCCGGTGGACGTGGCCGAGTTGCTCAGGCTGGTGGCGCGGGAGCGGATCAACAGCACGGTGGTGACGCCGCCGGTGCTCTACGAGGTGCTGGACCTGCTGGCCGAGGTGGACATGGACGTGGACCTGGACACCAGCAGCATGGAGATGCTGTCCTGCGGCGGCTCGCCCGCGGCCCCGGCGCGGCTGGCCGAGGCCATCGACCGGCTCGGGCCGGTGGTGCGGCTGGTGTACGGGATGAGCGAGGCGCCGGTCATCACCGAGTTGTGCGGGCTGGACCACGACCCGGACCACCCCGAGCGGCTGCAGTCGTCCGGCCGGGCCTTCGGCGACGTACGCATCGAGGTGCGTGACGGTGACGGTCGGTCGGTGCCCCCTGGCGTGGTGGGCGAGGTGTGGGTGTCCAGCGTGATGGTGATGGAGGGCTACTGGGGCCGGCCGGACCTCACGGACGCCGCGCTCGTCGACGGCTGGCTGCGCACCCGCGACGTCGGCCGCCTCGACGAGGACGGATACCTCTATCTGGTCGACCGCGCCGACGGCGTCATCGTCACCGGTCGCGCCTCGGTGAACGTCTACAGCCGCCCCATCGAGGACGTCCTGGCCGGGCACCCGCAGGTGCGGGCCGCCGCGGTGATCAAGGTGCCGGACGACACGGTCGGCGAGGTGCCCCACGCGTTCGTGGTGCGGACACCCGGCGGCACCGTCACCGCCGCGGAGCTGCGCCAGCTGGTGACCGACCAGCTCGACGCCACGTGGGCGCCGCGCGGGGTCGACTTCGTCGAGTCGTTGCCCCTGGTGGGCTTCGGGAAGGTGGACAAGAGGGCACTCCGCGAGCGGTTCGTCGCCGCCCCGTGACCGACGCGTCCACGGACACCGGCCAGGCACCGCGGGCGAGGCACCTCACCCCTCGGGCCGAGCTGGCCTGTGTGCTGGCCGCGTCGGGGGTGTCGATCCTGGGCAGCAGGGTGTCCGCCGTGGCCATCCCGTGGCTGGTGCTGGTCTCCGGCGGGAGCCCGACCAGGATGGGGCTGGTCGCCGCCGCCGAGCTGGTGCCGTACGTGGTGGCGACCGCGCTCGGCGGTCCGATCATCGACCGGGCCGGCGCCCGCCACACCGTCGTCGTGGCCGACCTCGCCAGCGCCGCGGCGATGGCCGGCGTCGTGGCCTTCCACGACCTCGGCCTGACCGCGCTGTTGGCGCTGGTGGCGGTGGCCGGCGGGCTGCGCGGTTTCGGCGACAACGCCAAGAAGGTGCTCATCCTCCCTGCGGCCACCCGCGCCGGCGCGCCGTTGGTCCGGGTCACCGCGGTCTTCGACGGGCTGAACCGGCTGGCCATGATGCTCAGCGCCTCGGCGGCGGGGCTGCTGATCGTCTGGGTCGGCGCCGCGACGACGATCGTCGTCAACGTCGTGTCGTTCGCCGTCGCCGGGCTGCTGGTGGCGGCGGTGACCGGCGCGCCATCGTCTCCGTCCACCGCCGGCCCACCGGCACGGGAGCCGTACCTGTCGGCCATGCGCGCCGCCGTCGAGCACCTGCGCAACGAGCGCCTCACCGTCGGCCTGGTCACGATGTTGTTCGCCATCAACATGTTCAACAACGCCGGCAACGTGGTGTTCATCCCGTTGTGGGCTGCCGACGTGTACGGCTCACCGGTGGCCTTCGGTGCCGTGCTCGCGGCCGTCGCCCTCGGCCTGGTGCTGGGCAATGTGGTGTTCACGGTGCTGGCCACCCGGCTGCCGCGCTACGCCACGTTCACCCTCGGCTTCCTGATCGGTGGCGCCCCGCGGTTCCTGGTGCTGGGGCTCAGCGACGACCTGGCGACGGTGCTGACCGTGAGCGTCCTCGCCGGCTGTGCCCTGGCCTCGGTCAACCCCATCATCAGCGTCGTTCTCTTCGAGCGCACGCCGGTTCCCTTGCACGCCAGGGTGTTCGGCCTGGTCACGGCCATCGCGTGGGCGGGCCAACCGGTCGGTGGCCTGCTCGGTGGTTGGGCCGTGACCGCGGTGGGGCTGCGGCCCGCGCTGATCGCCACCGGGGTGCTCTACCTCGCGGTGGCCCTGCTGCCCGTCGTCCGTCACCGGGCCTGGCGACAGCTGGACAGGGCGGAAACGCCGACCTGACAAGGGATCCGTGCCGTGCCTCAGTCGCCCTTCACGTTGACGATCTGGCGCAGCGTGTGCCGGACATCGACCAGGTCGGCCGCGTCGGCCATCACCTGGTCGATGTCCTTGTACGCGGCGGGAATCTCGTCGAGGAACGCGTCCGTCCTGCGCCACTCGATCCCAGCCATCGCCGTGTCGAGCTGGGCGCGGGTGAACGTCTTCCGGGCGCGGCTGCGGGAGTACCCGCGGCCGGCGCCGTGCGGCGACGAGTTCAGCGACAGCGAATTGCCCTTGCCCACCACGACGTAGGAGGCGGTGCCCATCGACCCGGGGATGAGGCCGGGCACGCCGACGGCCGCGTTGATCGCACCCTTCCGCGACAGCCACACCTCCTTGCCGAAGTGCCGCTCGCGTTCGGTGTAGTTGTGGTGGCAGCCGATCACCTCGACCCGGTCCACCTCGGCGCCCATGAACTCGGCGAGACAGCCGACCGTGCGGTCCATCATCTCCTCGCGGTTCAGGCGGGCGAACTCCTGCGCCCAGCCCAGTTCCCTGATGTAGCGCCAGAACTCGTCCGTTCCCTCGACGAGGTAGGCGAGGTCCGGATCGGGCAGCGTGACGAACCATCGGTCGCAACCGGCGCGGGCGGCGGCGGTGTGCCTCTGGGCGATCTTGTTCCCGACGCCGCGCGAACCGGAGTGCAGGAACAGCCACACCCGATCGGTCTCGTCGACGGTGATCTCGATGAAGTGGTTGCCGCTGCCCAGGGTGCCGAGCTGCATCGTCCAGTTCGCCGCGTAGTCGGTGGGCCGGAAGCCGCGTGACTCCGCCAGGGTGGTCAGCTCCTGGCTGCGCGCGGCCGCGGAGTCGGTCAGCGTGGTGTTGCACTTCCCGGCCGACAGCGGCACCGCCCGCTCGATCGCCTCGCGCAGCGGGGCGAGGCTCCGCCCGGCCAGTTCGTCGCGGTGGAACTGGGTGCGGACCGCGATCATGCCGCAGCCGATGTCCACTCCGACCGCGGCCGGGATGATCGCCCCCACGGTGGGAATCACGGAGCCGACGGTGGCGCCCCGGCCGAGGTGCGCGTCGGGCATCAGGGCGACGTGCGGGTGGATGAACGGCATGGACGCCGTCGCCTCTGCCTGGGCCAGGGTGTTCGGCTCCAGGATCGAGGCCCAGTTCACCAGCCGCTTGTTGATCCGCTCCACCACGTCAGCCTCCCCATTCGACGCCGACGGAGTCCCGCACGGCCGAGCCCAACCCGAGCAGCGTCGACCGGTGCTCCTGAATCCGCAGCAGGGTTTCCGGCGGGTGAGGCCGTCAGGGCGGCCTCACCCGCCGGTGCACTACATGACGACGGCGGCGCGGCCGAGGTAGTTGTCCCAGTACGCCAACAGGGTGCTCCTGCTCGCGGTGAACCGGTGGGGGCTCGTCGCCGGGTCCAGGACCACGTACACCCCGTTCTGGTAGCCGGCGACGGTGAGGAAGTGCGGCACGTCACGGCCCGACCACGGCAGGTCGATCATGTTGCCGGCCATCACGGCGGGGCGACCGTTGCGGACGCGGGTGAGCACCGCGTCGAAGTCGTACGCCGTCCAGGCGGAGACACCGTTGGCGCCGAGCGCCCGCACCACATCGGACTCGACCGTGCCGAAGTGGTTCGGGTCGTTCCACGTCGGGTCGAAGCCCATGTCGCGACGGGCCCGGTTGATCGCGTCCACCGGCCGGCTCGAGTTCCACGACCGGGGCGTGACGCCCGCGGCCAGCAGGGCCGTGACGACGCTCGCCGGACCACAGTCCTCGCCCTGGTTGGGCTGGCCATGGAACTGCGAGATCGCCGTGTACCCGCTACCGCCGCAGCGTGGGACGCCGGGGATCCAGTAGTCGTGACCGGTGCTCATGTACGCGTCGGCGAGGTAACCGCCGAGAGCCGGGACGTAGTCCCAGATGCTGCTGGTGAAGCCGCGGGTGTTCGTGACCGACTGTCCTTGCGCCTGGCACGAGATGTCGACGCGCCTGCCGTCCCACACCAGGCCGAGCGAGGTGCTCTGCGACGTCGGCGCGGAGCGCACGTGTAGTCCGTCGCCATCGGTGTTGCCGACCGTCGCCGTCGCTGCCGACGCGACGCCCGCCGTGCCGACGAGCACCGCGATCACGGTGATCGGCACTGCGAGCAGCCGAAGACGGATCATCTGACTCTCCTCCGTGTCGGGGTCACTCCTTGCCGTGATCGGATGACGACGTCCTGCCGGCAGTTCCTCGCTCGGGCATTTTTCGGCGTTGTCCGCGCAATTGTTTTCGTAAGCGAATTGCGCGGTAAATGGATCAATTGGGACGACGCCAAATGGAGCAGAGCAGGGGTTACCGGGCGAGTGCGGTGTCGATCGCCTGTTCCACGATGGGCGTCATGGTCCTGACATAGGTGGCGCTGAGGTGGTTCTCGTCGAGGTAGACGTGGACGTTGCCGATGACGGGTGGGCAGATCGTCTCGGTGCAGAGGTAGTCGCTGAAGTCCAGGAATGAC
>Ga0190272_10001514_pt1 | contig 11177 bp, 10 predicted proteins | sample Popmic504T_FD_133746 | JGI IMG/M metagenome (GOLD analysis project Ga0190272, IMG submission 133746) | Populus adjacent soil microbial communities from riparian zone of Shoshone River, Wyoming, USA - 504 T | ecosystem: Environmental > Terrestrial > Soil > Riparian zone | place: USA: Wyoming...
CAGCGCATGCTGTGGAAGACGTCGCCGGTCAGGCACTCGCTGTGGACGCGGACCAGCACGTCCTGCGCCCCGTCGACCTCGCCCTTGACCATCGCGACGTGGTGTTTGTCGTCGACCAGGGAGCGGTAGCCGACCGCGGTGAAGTCGCCGAACTCGGTCGGCAGCGCGGTCGAGACGACCCGCTCGACCAGCTTCTCGGTGCGGCGCCGGTAGGCGATCAGCTCGGCGACCGTGACCATCTTCAGGCCGTGCTTCTCGCAGTAGGGGATCAGGTCGGGAACGCGGGCCATGGTGCCGTCGTCGTTCATCACCTCGCAGATCACCCCGGCCGGGGTGAGGCCGGCGAGGCGGGCGAGGTCGACGCTGGCCTCGGTGTGGCCGGTCCGCTCCAAGACGCCGCCGTCTTTGGCCCGCAGCGGGAACATGTGGCCGGGGATAACGATGTCGCGCGGCCCTGAGTCGGGATCGATCGCGACCTGGATCGTGTGAGCGCGGTCATGGGCGGAGATCCCGGTGCTGACCCCGCCGGCGGCCTCGATCGTGACCGTGAAGGCGGTCTGCAGGGGGGCCTCGTTCTTGGCTGCCATCAACTTCAGTCCGAGCCGTTCGCAGCGCTCGGCGGTCAGCGCCAGGCAGATCAGCCCGCGCGCCTCCTTGGCCATGAAGTTGACCGCCTCCGGCGTCGCGAACTGTGCCGCCATCACCAGGTCGCCCTCGTTCTCGCGGTCCTCGCCGTCACAGACGACCACCATGCGGCCGCGCCGAATCTCCTCGATCGCTTCCTCGATCGTCGAGAAGGGGCTCTCCCCCGTCTCGGTCGCGCCCTGCTGTCTCTCGGTCTTCGTCATATGGCTCACGCTCGTTCCTTTCCGATGGATGGTGCCACCAACCGCTCCACGTACTTCGCCACGATGTCGCACTCGACGTTCAAGCTGTCTCCCGCCTCCAGGCCGCCCAGGTTGGTCCGCTCCAGCGTCTCCGGGATCAGCGAGACCTCGACCCACTCCTCGCCCAACTCGGCGATCGTCAGGCTGACCCCGCTGAGCGCGATCGAGCCCTTGTCGATCGCGTAGCGGATCAGCTCCGGCGTGAGACCGACGCGGAGCCGCCGCGCAAAACCGTCCTCGACGACCGAGAGCACCTCCCCCACCCCGTCCACGTGCCCTTGGACGATGTGCCCTCCAAGGCGGTCGGAGGCCTTCATCGCCAGCTCCAGGTTGACCCGATCGCCAGCCTCTATCCCACCCAGCGCAGTCACCGCCAGCGTCTGGTTCATCGCCTCGGTCTCAAAGCCGCCGGCATCGACGGCGGTCGCGGTCAGGCAGATGCCGTTGACGGCGACCGAATCGCCCAGGCCGATCTCGGCCGCCAGCTTCGTCGCAATGCGCAAGCGCGACCCCTCGGCGCCCACCTCGACGACTTCGACCTTGCCGATGTCCTGAATCAGTCCCGTGAACACGTCACCACTCCTTGTATCGGGCCGTAATCAGCAGATCCTCGCCGACCTGCTCGACAGAGGACACAAGAGCGGTGATTCGCGCGGGGACAGGACCCGCGTGCCTCTCCCCCTCGTCCTGCTTCCCAAGAAGCACCGGGGCGACGAAGGTCCTCGACTCGTCCAGTTGGTCGGCGAGTTGGAAGGCGGCGGCCAGGGTGCGGCCACCCTCCAGGAAAAGGCTGGTGACCCCCCGGCGGCCCAGGTCGGCAAGAGCCGCGGTAACACGGTCGGCGGGGGACGAACCGCCGGCGATCAGGGTCTCGGCACCGGCCTCGCGGAGGGCGGCGGTACGAGTCGGGGCCGCGTCGGGGCCGACGACGACGAGCACTGGGGACTGGTCGAGGGTGGCCAGCAACTGGGAGTCGAGCGGCAGGCGGGCCTGGGAGTCGAAGACGACGCGCAACGGCTGGCGGGGCAAGTCGGTGTCACGGGCCGTCAGCAGGGGGTCGTCGGCGAGCACGGTGCCGATGCCGGCAACGATCGCGTCCGATTCCGCCCGCCAGCGATGGACGAGGGCGCGGCTCTCGGGGCCGGAGATCCAGAGTGAGTCGCCGGGGGCGGTCTCGGTGCGGCCGTCGAGCGAGATCGCCAGCTTCAGGACCACCAGCGGCAAGCCGGTGCGGGCGTGCTTGCGGAAGGGCTGGTTGAGCAGACGAGCCGCGGCGGCCTGCTCGCCGGCCGCGAAGGCGACCTCGACACCGCCGTCGCGGAGGATGCCGGGACCTCGGCCGGAGGCCTTCTCGGTCGGGTCCTCGGAGGCGATCGCGACGCGGGCGATCCCGGCCTCGAGGATCGCCTCGACGCAGGGCGGCTGGCGGCCCTGGTGGGCGCAGGGCTCCAGGGAGACGTACATCGTCGCCCCCGCCGGGTCCTCGCCCCGCCGCCGGCAATCCTCCAGCGCCGCCCGCTCGGCGTGCAGCCCGCCCAGTTCCGCATGGAACCCCTCGCCGATCACGGCCCCGTCCCTGACGATCACGGCCCCAACCAGGGGATTCGGGCTGACCCTGCCCCGCCCGTCCTCGGCCAACTCGAGCGCGCGGCGCAAGTGATCCCGATCCGTGACTGTAAGCGAGGGATTCAAAACCGATTGACGAGTCAGTCAACCAAGTCTAACTCCGACTCGACCCCTGCCCCAAATACCCTGACGGACCCGATGAAGTTGATCATCCAGATCCCGTGCCTCAATGAGGAGGCGACGCTTCCCGCCACGCTTGCCGATCTACCCGGCGAGATCGACGGTATCGACCAGATCGAGACGCTGGTCATCGACGACGGCTCGACCGACCGCACGGTCGAGGTCGCCCGCGAGCACGGGGTCGACCACGTTGTCCGGCTCACCAACAACAAGGGGCTCGCCGCCGGCTTCCAGGCCGGGCTCGACGCCTGCCTCAAGCTCGGCGCCGACTTGATCGTCAACACCGACGCCGACAACCAGTACAGCGGCGCCGACGTCGCCAAGCTGGTCGCCCCGATCCTGGCCGGCAGGGCCGACATGGTGGTCGGCGATCGCCAGGTCAGCGAGATCGAGCACTTCTCGGGCTCCAAGAAGGCGCTGCAGCGGCTCGGCAGCTGGGTCGTCCGCCACCTCTCCGGGACCGAGATCGCCGACACCACCTCCGGCTTCCGCGCCTACAACCGCGAGGCGGCGCTGGGGCTGCTGGTCGTCGACGAGTTCACCTACACGCTGGAGAGCCTGATCCAGGCCGGCAAGATGCTGGTCGCGGTCGACCAGGTCCCGGTCGCGACCAACCCGAAAACCCGCGAGTCCCGCCTGTTCGGCTCGACCGGCGCCTACGTGCGCCGCAACGCGCCAGCGATCCTGCGGGTCTACACCCGCTACGAGCCGCTGCGAGTCTTCGTCACCGCCAGCCTCGTCGTCGGCCTGCTGGCGCTGGCCGCCTGGATGCCGTTCCTGATCGACTGGATCTTCAACGGCGACAGCACCGGCCACCTACAGTCGCTGATCCTCGGCGCGGTGCTGCTGATCGCCGCCGTGCAGCTCTTCGCGCTGGGTGTGATCGGCGACCTGCTCGCCGGCCAGCGGGTGATGACCCAGCGGGTCTTCGAGCGGGTGCGCCGGGTCGAGCTGGCGCTCGGCGTCGAGCCCTCCCACTACGAGCCCGGCAAGCAGCCCGAGTAATGGCCCGCGCCCAGGGCAAGGGCGGCTCGGCCTCGGCCGAGTACGGCAAGACCGCGAGCTTCCTCGCGGTCGGCGTCGGCCTCACCGGGCTGATCACCTACGCCTACTTCCTGATCGCCTCCCACACCCTCTCCAAGCCCGACTACGGGCAGATCACGGTGCTCTGGTCGGCGGTCTTCATCACGATCTCGACCCTCTACCGGCCGGTCGAACAGCTGCTCTCCCGGCACCTCTCCGAACGGATCGCCAAGGGGCAGCCGATTGACCAGCCGACCCGGGTCGCCTCGACGATCCAGGTCGGGCTGGCACTCTTCTTCGCGGTCGCCGCGCTGGCCCTGCGCGGGCCGATCCAGGACGGCCTGCTGGAAGGCAACGAAACGCTCTACTGGGTCTTCTTCGGCGCCGTCCTCTTCTACGCCGCCAGCTACTTCGCCCGCGGCTTCCTGGCCGGCCTCGGCCGCTTCGGGCCCTTCACGGCGATGATCCTCTCCGAGTCGATCTTCCGCACCTCGTTCGCGGTCCTGGTCGCGGTCGGACTGCTCAGCGGCCAGTCGGCGGTCGCGATCGGGATCGTCGCGGCGCCCAGCCTCAGCCTGATCGTGGTGCCGCTCGCCTTCGCGCGGCGGGCCAGGAAGGCGCAGGCCGCCCCGGCACCGCCCGCGGCCGAGGAGGAGCCCGACGAGTTCTCGATGAAGCACGGCAGCGGCTTCGCCGCGGGCGTGCTGGTGATCATGTTCAGCGAACAGGCCTTCCTCAACGCCGGGCCGCTGATCGCGCGCAGCCTCGAGGGCGCCGCCGCCGCCGGCTTCATCTTCAACGTGCTGATGCTGGCCCGGGCCCCCCTGCAGCTCTTCCAGGCGGTCTCGACCAGCATCCTGCCCCACCTGACCAGCCTGCACGCCGCCCGCACCGCCGAGGGCGACCGCGAATTCCACCGCTCAGTGCGGGGGGTGCTGCTCGGAGTCTCGGCCTTTGCCTCCTTCACCGCCCTGGTCGTCCTGATCGCCGGGCCACAGCTGATGCAGCTCGCCTTCAGCGCCAAGTTCGAGTACGACCGGCCGGGGCTGCTGCTGGCGACGCTGGGGATGGGCTTCTACCTCGCCGCCGTCACCGTCAACCAGGCCTGCATCGCCCAGGGCCAGGTGCGCCGCGCCGCGGTCCGCTGGATCTCCTGCGCGGCCTTCTTCATCGCCTGGAACTTCCTGCCCTTGATCGGCGACGAGTTCCGCCGGGTCGAGATCGGGTTCGCGCTGACCGCCGGCATCCTCTTCGCGCTCCTGTACTTGATCTACCGCCGCCCGCACGAACGCGCCGAGGACGTCCCGGAGCCCGGCTCGCCGGAGGAACTGGAGACGCGCCTGGCCTCGATCGACGAGAACGTCTGACGGTTCATTAGGGTCCTTCGATGGGCGGACACGATGCCGAGCTGATCCTGATCGCCGGCCTCCTGCTGGCCGCCGGGATCGCGGGAGCGCTGCTCGCGGACAAGGTCCGGGTTCCCGGCCTGCTGCTCTTCCTCGGCCTCGGGATGCTGGCCGGCTCGGAGGGGCTCGGCGGGATCGACTTCGACGACCCCGAGCTGGCCCGCACGCTGGGCACGATCGCGCTCGTCCTGATCCTGTTCGAGGGCGGGCTGACCGCGGGCTGGTCGGAGATCCGGCCGGTACTCGGCACGGCCGCCTCGCTGGCCACGATCGGCACCGCGCTGACCGCGGTGATCGCCGGCCTCGCCGCCAAGCTGATCTTCGACCTCAGCACCCTGGAAGGGATGCTGGTCGGGGCCGCAATCGCCGCCACCGACTCGGCGGCGATCTTCGCGGTGCTGCGCCGCTCCACCCTGCAGAAGCGCCTCGCCCGCTCGCTCGAGGGCGAGTCCGGGATGAACGACCCGGTCGCCCTGCTGCTCGTGATCGGGTTCATCGAATGGATCCAGCAGCCCGGCTACGGACTCGCCGACATGGCCGGGCTGCTGGCGCTGAAGCTGGCGATCGGGACGGCGATCGGGGTGATCGTGGGGCGGCTCGCGGTGGCCGCGCTCAACACGGCGCGGCTACCCACCGACGGGATCTACCCGGTGGCGACGATCGCGATCGCCGGCCTCTCCTTCGGCCTCGCCGAGGTCGCCCACGGCTCCGGCTTGCTCGCCACCTACCTAGCCGCGCTGGCCCTGGGCTCGGCCAGCATCCCGGCCAGGCGCACCGTGGTCGCCTTCCACGAGGGGCTGGGCTGGGTCGCGCAGATCGCCCTCTTCATCCTGCTCGGGCTGCTGGTCTTCCCAAGCGCGCTCGGCGACGTCGCCCTCAAGAGCCTGGCCCTCTCGGCGGTGCTGATCGTGATTGCCCGCCCCGTCGCGGCCTACGTCGCCACCCTGTTCGCCCCGCTCAACGTGCGCGAGCGGCTGATGCTGGGCTGGGCCGGGCTGCGCGGCGCCACCCCGATCTGGCTCGCCACCTTCCCGGTCGTCGCCGGCATCGGCACCGGCGAGGAGTTGTTCTCGATCGTCTTCTTCGTGGTGGTCACCTCGACCCTGGTCCAGGGGGCGAGCTTCGAGCCGCTGGCGAAGCGACTGGGGCTGACCACCGACGAGCCGGCCCTGCCGCGCCGGCTGCTCGAGTCGGGGCGGATCCGGCGCATGGGCGGCGACGTGATCGCCTACCGGCTGCCACCGGGGGCGGCGGCCGCGAAGCACCGGGTGCGGGAGTTGGAGCTGCCGCGCGAGGCGCTGGTCAACGTGATCGTCCGCGACGGCCACGCGATCCCGCCGCGCGGCTCGACCGAACTGCAGGAGGGCGACGAGCTGCACGTGCTGGTCCGCAGCGAGCTGCGCGAGGAGGTCGAGGCGCTGACCAAGGTCTGGACCAAGGGGCCGATCGGCAGGCCGCCGACGCCGCCGCTGCCACGGCGCGGTGCCTCACAGGTCTTCTCGGTGCGGCCCGCCCGCGACAGCGACGACCCGCTGGCGCTGAAGGAGGTCAGCGGGGTGCCGGTGATCGCGGTCCTGCGCAGCCGCGGCGACCGCGTCGGCGTGATGGCCGCCCTCGCCGACGGCCGCTACGCGGTGACCGGCGAAGACGTGATCGCGGTCGGCGGCAGGCGGGCCCTCGCGGATTGGTGCGAGCGGCGAGCGGAGCGAAAAGGGGTCGACCAGGCGGAGCGCGCCTGGTGGCAGGAGGTCACGGGCGCTTTGATCGCCCGCGGCGGAAGGCTCTAGGAAGCCCCGGCCGCCGCCGCGATCTCGGCGTAGGAGGCGGCGGGGTCGGCGGCGCCGAAGACGGCGGAGCCGGCGACGAAGAGGGAGGTACCGGCGGCGGCCATCGGGCCGGCGGTGCGGGTGTCGATGCCGCCGTCCACCTCGATCCGGGCCTCGCCGGCCAGCGGGCGCAGGCGCTCGACCTTGGCGGGCGAGGTCTCGATGAAGGCCTGGCCGCCCCAGCCCGGGTTGACGGTCATGCAGAGGACGATGTCGGCGAGGCCGCGCAGCTCGGCGACCGCCTCGACCGGCGTGCCGGGATTGATCGCGACCCCGGCCAGGCAGCCGAGTTCGCGGATCGCGGCGAGGGTGCGGTGGGCGTGCGGAGTCGCCTCCTCGTGGAAGGTGATCGAGTCGGCGCCGGCCTTGGCGAACTCGGCGATCTGGCGCTCCGGCGCCTCGATCATCAGGTGGACGTCGAGGGCGCCGCCGGCCTCGTGGACCTGGTCGGCGATCCCGCTGGCGACCAGCGGCCCGATCGTGATCGGGGGCACGAAATGCCCGTCCATCACGTCGAAGTGAATCACCCGCGCACCTGCGTCCATCACCTCGGCGACCTGCGAGCCGAGGCGGCCGAAGTCGGCCGAGAGGATCGACGGTGCGACCCGCGGCGACCCAATCAACTCTCGCATCCGCTCGCTCATCGGCCGCACCCTACTGAGCCTCTCCGGACGTGGCTGGCAAGGACGCAGGGAGCGTGGCGTGCTCCGCACGCGAGCGACCGAGGACACCGCCAGGCGCGTCCGGAGAGGCTCAGGCCTGTTTCAACATTGATGCGCCGCAGGTCTGGCACTGCATGTCCTCGGTGTGGCTCATCCGGGCGATCGTCTGGTGCTCGCCGCAATCGGGGCACTGCGAGACCAGTTCGAAGCGGCTCAGGCAGTAGACACAGCGCAGCCGGCCGGGGAGCTGGGTCGGGCGTAGCCAGGGCTCGCCACAGCTTGGGCAGGCCGCCCGCCGCAGCGGGCTCTCCTCTTCGGGACTGGCACCGGCCGTCTCGCTCATCGGTCAATCATGGCGCTTCAGGCGAGCGATGAAGAAGCCGGTGGTGCGGTCGCGGTCCGGGCGCAACTGCAGGCAGCGGCTGTCGAGCGGCGAGGCGAGGCCGGGAGCGCGAACGCCGAGATCCTCGACCTCGAGCGCCGGGACGTCGTCAGCCTCCGCCGCGGCGAGCAGGGCCGCGACCTGGTCCTCCCCCTCGCGCCGGGAGATCGTGCAGGTCGAGTAGACCAGAGTGCCGCCCGGCCGCAGCACCCGCGCCGCCCGCCGCAATGCCTCCGCCTGGACCGCGACCAACCGCTCGATCGCCCGCGGCGTCTTGCGCCAACGGGCATCGGGCCGGGACGCAAGCGCGCCGAGGTCGGAGCAGGGCGCGTCGAGCAGGACCCGGTCGAAGCCGGCCGCCATCTCGACCTCGGTCGCGTCGGCCTCGATCACGCTGACGCCGCGCAACCCGAGGCGCTCCGCCTGCGCGGCGACTTCGGCGGCGCGCCCGGGGTCGAGCTCGACCGAGATCAGCTCGCCGCGGTCGCGCATTCGCGCCGCGATCTGGGCGGTCTTGATCCCGGGGCCGGCGCAGAGGTCGAGGATGTGCTCACCCTCCCGCGGGTCGAGCACCTCGATCACCGCGGCGGAGCCGCGGCTCTGTGGGGTCAGCTCGCCGGCCCTGACCAGCGCCGGGACCGACTCGCCGGTCCGGCCGGAGACCACGACTGACTCGGGGGCGGCCAGCGGCCACCCGCCCCCGGCCGGCACCGCCTCCACCCCGGCCTCGCGGAGGCGCGCCAGCGCCTCGTGGGCCGACCCGAGCGAGCCCTCCGGCGCGCGCAGCCCGTTGACGCTGAAGGCGACCTCGGCGGGCTCGTTGCAGGCGGCGAGCAGGGCGCGGGCCGAGTCGGGGCCGAGCTCGCGCCACCACATCTCCACCAGCCAGGCCGGCGCCGAATGGGCGACCGCGGCGGCGGCCGGGGTCGAGTCGTCGCCCAGCAGCGCCTCGATCAACTCGACGCGCTCGCGGGCGGCCCGGCGCAGGACCGCGTTGACGAGCCCGGCCGCGTGCGCCGCCCCGGCTCCCTTGGTCAGCTCGACCGCCTGGTCGACCGCGGCGTGGTCGGGGGTGGCGTCGGCGAACAGCAGCTCGAAGAGGCCGAGCCGCAGCGCGGCGAGGACCGGCGGGTCGAGTTGGCGAACCGAGCGCCCGGCGAGCCGCTCGATCGCCGCGTCGGAGGTGCCGCGCCGCTGCACGGCGCCGAAGGCGAGGCGCTGCGCCTGGGCGCGGTCGCGCCCCTGCAGGTCCTCGCGGTCGGCGGCCTCTCGGAAGGCGCGCTCGGTGAACGCCCCCGCCTCGAAGGTCTGGCGGATCGTCTCGAAGGCGAGCCCGCGCGCCGCCGAGATCCGCGCGCTCACAGCTTCGGCAGCGAGTGGCCGCGCAGGTAGGCGTCAACCGGCATCGGCTTGCCGCCGGGCGGCTGCACCACGTCGAGCCGCAGGGCGCCCCGGCAACAGCCGACCAGCAGTGCCCCCCACTCCGACTTGACCGCGCCGGTCTTGACGCTGACGTCGACGGCACGGGCGCGGCGCACCCCCAGCCGCTCTCCCTCGGCGGTCTCCAGGTAGGCGCCGATGTGCGGGGTGAGAGCGCGAACCGCGGCCGCCAGCTCGGTCGCCGGGCGGGCGGGGTCGAGCCGGCGCTCGGCGGGGTCGATCTTCTCGGCGTAGGTCGCCGCCGCCTCGTCCTGCTCGGCGAACTCGAGCTTTCCCTCAGCCTCGAGGTTGAGCGCCCGCACCAGCAGCTCGGCACCGAGCCCGGCGAGGGTCGCCGAGAGTGCCTCGAAGTCCGCGTCGGCGCCGATCGGGGTCTCGGCGCGCAGGGCAACCGGCCCTGCGTCGAGGGCGGCGACGAGGCGCATCACGCAGACGCCGGTGCGATCTTCGCCGGCCATGATCGCCCGCTCGATCGGCGCCGCCCCGCGCCAGCGCGGCAGCAGCGAGGGATGCACGTTCAGCGTCAGGTACCGGGAGAGCAGCGGCTCGCGGATCAGCTGCCCGAAGGCGCAGACGATCACCGTGTCCGGCGCGGCGGCGGCGATCCGCTCGCGCGCGCCCTCGGCGTTGACGTCCTCGGCCTGCAGCAGCTCGATCCCCAGCTCCCGCGCCGCCTCCGCGGTCGGTGGTGGGGTCAACTTGCGGCCCCGTCCCTGGGGGCGGTCGGGCGGCGTCACCACCAGCGCCGGGCGGTGCTCGGACGCGGCCAAGCGGCGCAGCACGGTGGCCGCGAAATCGGAGGTGCCGAGATAGGCGGTCTTCACGCGTCGGTGCGAGGCTCGCGCAACTCGCCGTCCTCGTCCGCGCCGTGGTCGGCGGGCGGGTGGTAGCTGCCGCCCTCGCGCAGGGCTCGCAGCGACGCCTTGCGCTGGGCGCGGCTGGTGCGGTCAAGGATCAGGATCCCGTCGAGGTGGTCGAGCTCGTGCTGGAGCACGCGGGCCTCCAGCCCGGCCGCCTCCACCTCGATCTCCTCGCCCTCGGCGTCGCGACCGCTGAAGCGGGCGTACAGGGGCCGCTCGACGTCCATCGTCACCCGAGGCAGACTGAGGCAGCCCTCCTCGGCGATCGCGAGTTCCTCCGAGACCCACTCCAGCGCCGGGTTGACCAGCACCCCCGGCTCGCCGTCGGGCCCGGCCTGGAAGACCAGCAGCCGGCGCAGCACGCCGAGCTGGGTGGCCGCCAGGCCTACGCCCATGCTGTCGCGCATGATCCCGATCATCCGCTCGACCTCGGCCCGCAACTCGGGGGCGAAGCGGTCGACCGGCGAGGCCCTGCTCTTCAGCACCGGGTCGCCGAACTTGACCACGTGCGCGAGCGCTTCCTCGCGGCGCCGCAGCAGCTCCGCCTCGAACTTCTCGCGCTCGCCGTCGCGCGCCCCGGTTGCCTGCTCGTCGCTCATTGGATCGATTGTATGGATCGGCCCTGGCGCTACTGGGGATCGACGTCGACGCCGATCGCGACGTCCTTCAGGGAGCGGTCGGCGGCGCGGCGCTCGACCACCTCGCGGACCGCCTCGACGGTGCGCTCGCGCTGCTGGGCCTTGACCAGGATGCGACGCCGGTAGCGGTTGCGGACCCGGAACATTGGCGCCGGACCGAGCAGGTCGGAGCCCGGCGGCGAGTAATCGAACCCTTCGTAAGCAGGCAGGAGCTCGTGCACGGGCGGGGGCAGAAGCGCGGAGGTCGTCACGTATGACACGACCCCGATGCTGGGCGTCGCGGATCCGGCCAGGCGGTATTGAAACG
>Ga0190272_10001515_pt1 | contig 11175 bp, 11 predicted proteins | sample Popmic504T_FD_133746 | JGI IMG/M metagenome (GOLD analysis project Ga0190272, IMG submission 133746) | Populus adjacent soil microbial communities from riparian zone of Shoshone River, Wyoming, USA - 504 T | ecosystem: Environmental > Terrestrial > Soil > Riparian zone | place: USA: Wyoming...
CAGGGCGTCGAGCGAGCTGACGGCGTCGCGCAGGTTCTCCACCTTCACCAGGCGCAGCCCGTCCGGCGCCCGCTGGCTCGCCTCCAGGCAGTTGTCCGCCGGTACCAGGAAGACCGTGGCCCCTGCCTCGCGCGCCGCGTTCATCTTGAACGGGATGCCGCCGATCGGGCCCACCGTGCCGTCGGAGGTGATCTCCCCCGTGCCGGCGACGAACTGGCCGCCGTTGAGCTCGCCGGGAGTCAGCTTGTCGACGATCGCCAGCGCGAACATCAGCCCGGCCGACGGGCCGCCGATGTCGGCGAGGCTGATCGTGATGTCGAAGCCGACGTCTGGCTGGTTGGCCGCCTCGACGCCGAGGAAGCCGGTCTCGCGGTCGTCGCGGGCGGCGAGGGTGATCTCGGCGGTGCCGCTGACCGGGCCGCGCTGATAGCGGACCTCGACGACCTGCCCAGGGCTGGTGCCGCCGAGGGCCTCGCGGACCTGCTCGGCGTCGGTGACCGCCCTGCCGTTGACCAGGAGCAGCCGGTCGCCCGGCTCCAGCTTGCCCTGGGCCGGCGAGTCCTCGACGATCCGGTTCGCGATCACCGTCATCGGATACTCGAGGTAGCTCAGCGCCGCCGTCTCGGCGTTGGCCTCGGAGTCCTGGAACGCCCTGGCCTGCTCCTGCTGCACCTGGTCGGTGGTGCGGTCCTTCGGGTAGATCTCCTCGCGGGGCACCAGCGCGTACCGGCCGGAGAGCCACTTCCCCAGCGCGGAGAACAACGTCAGGTCGGTGCCCAGCGACACGGTCGTCATGTTCAGGTGACCGGCGGTGGGATAGGTGTCCTCACCGGCGATGGTGATCACCGTGGTGTCGCCGACCGCGCCGAGGGTGTCGTACGTCGGCCCCGGCCCCAACGCGACGAACGGCACGGTCCCGACGCCCCCGAGCACGCCGAAGACCGCGATGAGGATCATGCTCACCAGTAACGTCCAGGTACGACGACTCACGGGCGCACAGCGTACGTTGCCCTGCGCCGCGTACCGTGGACGCCATGAGTGAGCTCCCGTTTGGCTTCGGCCCGGCAGACCGGGACCCGGCCCGCGGCGGCCCCGGCGGACCTGGTGGCCCCGGCGGACCCGCGGGCCCCGGAGGTCCCTTCGACGTGAACGCGCTGGGGCAGATGCTGACCCAGCTGGGGCAGATGCTCAGCCACTCGTCCGGCACGTCCGGGCCGGTGAACTACGACCTCGCCAAGCAGCTCGCGATGCAGCAGCTGTCCGCGTCCGGCGGCTCGGTCGACCCGTCCGCTGGCGAGCTGGCGGCCATCACCGACTCGGTGCGGCTGGCCGAGCTGTGGCTGGACGCCGCGACCACCCTGCCGGCCGGCATCACCAGCGTGCAGGCCTGGTCGCCGTGGCAGTGGGTCGAGCACACCCTGCCGACGTGGCAGCGGCTGTGCGACCCGGTGGCGCGCCGGTTCGCCAGCGCGTGGACCGACGCCATGCCGGACGAGATGCGCCAGGCGGCCGGGCCGCTGCTGGCCATGGTCGGACAGATGGGCGGGCTGGCGTTCGGCTCGCAGCTCGGCGGCGCGCTGGCCCAGCTCGGCGGTGAGGTGCTGACGTCCACCGATGTCGGGCTGCCGCTCGGGCCGAAGGGCACGGGTGCGTTGCTGCCCAAGGCCATCGAGGCGTTCACCGAGGGCCTGGACCGCCCGGCCAGCGAGGTGCTGGTCTTCCTCTCGGCCCGCGAGGCCGCGCACCAGCGGCTGTTCGCCCACGTGCCCTGGCTGGGCACCAGCCTGCTCAGCTCGGTCGAGCAGTTCGCCCAGGGCATCACGGTCGACACCGACGCGCTGGAGCAGCTGGCCCGCGACATCGACCCGGCGAACCCCGCCGCGCTGGAGGAGGCGATGAGCTCCGGCGTGCTGGAGCCGCGCACCAGCCCGGAGCAGACGGCCGTGCTCGCCCGCCTGGAGACCCTGCTGGCGCTCGTGGAGGGCTGGGTGGACGTGGTGGTCGCCGACGCGGTCGGAGAGCGGCTGCCCGGCGCCGGTGCCCTGCGTGAGACCCTGCGCCGACGCCGCGCCACCGGCGGCCCGGCCGAGCAGACCTTCGCGACGCTCGTCGGCCTGGAGCTGCGGCCACGCCAGCTGCGGGCCGCCGCCGCACTGTGGCGGGCCCTCACCGACGCACGCGGCATCGACGGCCGCGACGCCGTGTGGGCGCACCCCGACCTGATCCCGACAGCGGCCGATCTGGACGACCCGGAGGGCTTCGTCGCGCGCGCCGACCTGGCGTCGATGGACCCGATGGCCGAGCTGGAACGGACCGAGCGCGACGAGGCGGAGTCGGCGGCGCGCGATCAGGACACGGCGGCCGACCCCGACTCGGACAGCACCGACGGTGACGAGGGCGCTGCCGGCGGGCCACGCTAGGAAACCGCGATACGCGGGCGTATCGCGGTCGGGAAGGCGTCAGCCGGACTTGCGGCGGAAGGTGCGGCCCCGCTTGGCGGGTGCCGCGTGCGGGTGCTGCTTGCCACTGGTCAGCGCACCACCGAGATGTTCCTTGCCCTGCTTGCGGGCGAGAGCCTCGCGGAACTTGCGTCGGGTCTCGTCCTCGCCGTCCCCGTCCGTTTCACTGTTCTCGTCCTGCGGACCTGACGTCGGTTGGTCGGTTCCCATGGCCTGCATACTGCCCGACGGCGGGTCCGCCCCAAAGTCAATTGACTCGGCCGCGCCGATTGGCGTCAGGCTTCGTCGTCGGTGTCGGCCTCGCCGTCGGTCCCGGTGATGCCGAGGCCGGCCGCGACCGAGAGGCCGTGCAGGAAGCCGATCGCCCGCTCGGTGCGCGGGTAGCTGCCCACCAGCTCCCAGAACCGCGGCGTGTGACCCGGCTCGATGAGGTGGGCGAGCTCGTGCACCAACACGTAGTCCACGACCCAGGCCGGGGTGTCCCGTAGCCGCTCGCTGAGCCGGATCGTGCCCTCGGCCGGGGTGGCCGAGCCCCATCTGGTGCGCATCGGCGGCACCCATCGCACCGAGCTGGGCACCGCGCGGCCCTGCAGGTACAGCGTGGACAGCTGGGTGGCCCTGAGCATGAGGTCGGCGTCGGACGCGCGGCGCGGGGCACTCCGCCGGGCCTCGCTGCGTTCCAGCCGGCGCAGCATCTCGGCCACCCAGTGGCGCTCGTCGGCCTTGGTCATCTTGGCGGGCAACAGGACCACGACCGTGTCCCCGTCGCGGTACGCACTCACTGTGCGTCGCCGCCGTTGGCTGCGACGCACCTCGACATGGGCTGGGCTCACCGGTTCCGGCACGCCCCAACGGTAAGGCGCCGGGCCCAAGGACGTGCGGCGCCGGGCGGTCAACCGACAGCGCCGAACAGTAGTTGTCCCCAGGTATACCCAGAGGTGTACGCAGGTAGAAGCGGGGTACTCCCCAGAAACGCATCACCGCTCCCCAGGACATCGGCGAGTTGTGCACAAGTTGTCCACAGATTGTGGGTAACTCACGGTGAACCGGGACACACCACCACGCTGATGCACGGGTGCGCATAGCGGCAGATGTAGCGTGTTCGCAGGTCCGCGGACCGCGACGACGCGAGCAGCGGCCCGCGTTCGGGGTGCAGAGCTAGGAGGATCCGTGTCCGACACCTATAACGGTTACTGCGTGAAGTGCAAGGAAAAGAGGGACTTCACGGGTGAGGTAACCGAGACAAACGGCCGACGTATGGCCAAGGGGACGTGCCCGACCTGTGGCACGAAGATGAACCGCATCCTGGGCAAAGCCTGATCCAGGACGACCTGTCGACGGGGTGGCACGGCTTCGGCCGGGCCACCCCGTTCTCGTTGGGGTGGTCTTCGTTCCCGTCAAGGGCCTGTGGACAACTCCGGAGCCTGTGGATGGACGTTCGCGCGAATCGCCGGCGTCGCGCACGATGCCCGGCATGGTCCCTCCGTTGAGACTGGCCGCCGGCCGCGTCGCCCTGTGGCGCGGCTCCGACAGCGTGCAGTTCGGCGTCGACCCGCGGCACGCCGTGGTGATCGACGGCCTCACCCCCGGCATGGTCGAGGTGCTGCGCCGCATCGACGGCCGCCACCACACCGACGACCTGTTGACCGCGGCCGCCGCCGCCGGCACGGACCGCGCGTCGGCCACCCTGCTGCTCGACCAACTGGTCGACGCCGGCCTGGTCGAGCCCGCCACTGCCGACACGGCCGGTGAGGCCCCTGACCTGGGACGACGCACGCCGCCCGCCCTGGTGCCGGACACCGCGACGTGGGGGCTGCGGACCGGGCGCGACCCTGATGAGCTGCTGGAACGCCGGGCCGGGGCCACCGTCGACGTCCATGGGGACAGCCGGATCGCGATCGGCGTCGCCACCCTGCTGGCCGCCGCCGCGGTGGGCTCCGTCGTGGTGCACGCCCGCGGCCGGGTCACCGGGGCGGATGTCGGCACGGGGTACCTGCCGGACGACGTCGGACGGCACCGCCACACGGCGGCCGCGGCCGCGGTGGCGCGGGCCAGAACCCTCACGCACACCGATCCCGCGCCGGAGCCGCCCGATGTCGCGGTGCTGACCGACGCGGCGGTGTGGGACCCGAACCTGGCGCTGGGCCTGGTCGCGGACCGGGTGCCACACCTCGCCGTGCACGCCAGGGAGGCGAGCGTGGTGGTGGGGCCGCTGGTCCTGCCCGGCCGCACGAGCTGCCTGCGCTGCGCCGACCTGCACCGCGCCGACCGCGACCCGTGCTGGCCCCAGCTCGCAGCCCAGCTGGCCGCCCGGCCGGCCGCGGTGGAGCTGGCGAGCGCACAGGTCGCCGCCGGGCTGGCCGCCGAGCAGGTGCTCGCCCTGCTCGCCGGGCGCGGCGAGACGGCCGACGAGCCACCGGCCGTCGAGACCACGTTCGAGCTCGACCCGCTCCGTGGCGGCCTCACCCGCCGCCGGTGGCCGCCGCACCCGCGCTGCGCGTGCCGGCCGGGCCTCGGCGGGTGACGGCCGGGGCCGGCGTTCCGGCCGGGCTTGCGGGTGGCGGCAGCTTGTCGGCCGGCCTTGGCGGGTGACGGCCCTGGCGGGTGATGGTCCCCACCTGCCCCGCCGCTGGGCACCGAACGAGTGAGGCGAGAGAATCGACTGGTGACCGACATCCCGCGGCGGCCCGCGCAGCGCACGGCGAAGCTGGCGAGCCTGCCGCTCGGCGCCGCCGGCCGGGTCGCGGCCGGGTGGGGCAAGCGGCTGGTCGGGCGCGACGCCGACGAGGTCAACGCCGATGTCGCGGCCAGGACCGCCGAGCAGGTGTTCGCCGTGCTCGGCGAGCTCAAGGGCGGCGCCATGAAGTTCGGCCAGGCGCTGTCGGTGTTCGAGGCGGCGGTGCCCAACGAGCTGGCCGAGCCGTACCGCGACGCCCTGACCAAGCTGCAGTCGGCGGCGCCGCCGATGAAGGCGACGACCGTGCACCGGGTGCTGGCCGAGCAGCTCGGCCGCTCGTGGCGGCAGCGGTTCACCGAGTTCGACGACACCCCGGCCGCCGCGGCAAGCATCGGGCAGGTGCACCGGGCGGTGTGGCACGACGGGCGCGAGGTGGCCGTCAAGGTCCAGTACCCGGGCGCGGACGAGGCGCTGCGCTCCGACCTGCGGCAGCTGCAGCGGTTCGCGCGCCTGTTCCAGGCCGTCGTGCCGGGCCTGGAGGTCAAGCCGCTGCTGGCCGAGCTGCGCGACCGGATGGTCGAAGAGCTGGACTACCGCGACGAGAGCGACCATCAGCGGGCCTTCGCCGCCGCGTTCCACGATGACGAGCAGATCCGCGTTCCGCGGGTGGTCGCGAGCGCGCCCAAGGCGATGGTCACCGAGTGGATGACGGGCACCCCGCTGGCGGCGATCATCCGCGACGGCGACCGCCCCACCCGCGACCGGATGGGCCGCCTGCTCGGGGAGTTCCACTACTCGGCGCCGGCGCGGGCCAGGCTGCTGCACGCCGACCCGCATCCCGGCAACTTCATGCTGCTCGACGACGGGCGGCTCGGCGTCATCGACTTCGGGGCGGTGGCCAGGCTGCCCGACGGGGTGCCGCCGATCCTGGGCCGGATGAGCCGGCTCGCGCTGGACGAGCGCGGCGACGAACTGCTGGCGCTGCTACGCGAGGGTGGCTTCGTGCGGCCGGGCACGGAGCTGCGCGCCGACGACGTGATCGCCTACCTCGGCCCGTTCGTCGAGCCGCTGCGCACCGAGACGTTCCACTTCACCCGGCGGTGGCTGCAGAGCCAGGCCGAGCGGGTGGGCGACCTGCGCAGCCCCGACTTCCGCACCGGCCGGTCGCTCAACCTGCCGCCGCAGTACCTGCTGATCCACCGGGTGACGCTCGGGTCGACCGGCATCCTCTGCCAGCTCGACGCCGTGACCCCGGCCCGCTCGATCGTCGAACGGTGGCAGCCCGGCTTCGCGACGTGACTCGCGCGACAAGCCCGCGCATCGCGGTCGGGAGGCCGTAGAAAACCGCGATAAGCCCGCGCATCGCGGTTTCGGGCACGGGTGGCCCTAGGGCGCCCACCACTCGTCGGGGAGCTTGCTCTCGATGTCGCGCACGTGGGCCCGCGCGCAGTCCGGGCACAGCCACCGTGGTGTCCCCCGGTCGTCGCGCTCGTGCACCCACGCCAGCGCCGCCAGCGGGTCGACGTCCCGCTCGCGCCCGCATCGCCCACACCCGACCCGCTCACCCACGCGGACCACGGTAACCCCCCGGCCACTCGCATCCGTATCGACGTTGTGGGCGCCGAAAAACGACAACACGGATGCGAGTGGCCTGGTGGGGACGGGAGCGTCCTACAGGTCGGCCACCGCGCGCTCGGCCCGGCGGGCCGACCATCGTGCGAGCCGACGCCAGTTGCGACCGGCGGTGATCTGGCGGGCCTGTCGGTGCTCGTGTGCGGCCTGTTCGGCCTCACGCATTCGTGTTCTCGCGAGTGCTTCCTGCAGCAACATGACGTTGCTCCCCTTCATGGTGCGGTCGTAGCGGTGATCGTTGGTGGGTACGGCGATGCTGTTCACGCTGCTGCCTCCGAGTTGTCCTCGAGCCGGTCCGCGGCCGCGGCCAGCTGCCGATCACGTTCGAGATCGGCCTTGCGGGGGCGGCCACGCGGACGCTTGCGCGCCACCACGGCACCCCGCTCGAAGATCTCGCCACCCCAGACGCCCCACGGCTCACGCCGCGCGAGGGCGCCGGCCAGGCACTCGGCGACCACCGGGCAGCCGGCGCACAGCACCTTCGCCTGCTCGAGGTCGGCGGGGGTGTCGGCGAACCACAGGTCGGGGTCCTCGACGCGGCACGGCAGCCGCAGTCCGGTCGCGGGGGCGGCATCCAGCAGGTCGAGGACACCTGCGTCGCCTATCGGTTCGGGAAGCGCCCCACCTGCGTCGAGCGGGACGGTTGCGGTCAACACGGTTGTTCCTCCTCGTGGGCGAACAGCTGGAACCTGTCGGGGTCGAACATCGAGCCGGGACATCGGTGTCCTGTCTGGACGGGGCGGGTTGGGCTGGTCCGAGATACAAAAAGGCCGCGGATCCGATTTCCGGAGTCCGCGGCCTGAGGCTGCTGTCGTGACTTGTATCGTCACGGGCTTCGCTCAGGTGGTGCGGACAGACCGGTGCCGTTGCCGGCGACGGTGGACGGAATCAGATCGTTGACGTGGACAGAGACCTGGTGCGGACGCTGCTTGAGCCACCGCATGTCGTGGCTGCCGCCAAACGCGATCGGCGCCTCGGATCCCACATATCCGGCGGGCGGGCAGGCAAGGACACCGAGGCGATTCGTCGTCTTCATCGTGACCATCTCGGCACCTCCCTCACTCGTCCGGTAGAAGTCCGGGCGGACGCTCGTCGCGCCCGCCTGTGAGGCTAGGTGAGGCCGGTCGCACCGAGCAACCGTTTTTCCGCCGATTCCCCGAGAAAGATGAAATCCGTTACCCGGACGTGCTCCCGACGCCCCTGACCAGCGCAATCACCTCTGCGCCGTAGCGCTTGAGCTTGGAGGCGCCCACGCCGGGGATCGACACCAGCGCCGCGACGTCGGCCGGACGCTGCTCGGCGATCGCGGTCAGCGTCGCGTCGGTGAACACGACGTACGCCGGCACGCTCTGCTCCTCGGCGCGGCCGCTGCGCCAGTCCTTCAGCCGCACGTACAGCTCGTGGTCGAGGTCGGCCGGGCAGCGGTCGCACCGGCGCAGCTTGAGGGACACAGCGCCGTTGAGGACGCCGTTGCACACCCGGCAGCGGGGCCTGGCGTGGCCCAGATCGCTCGTGCGGGCCGGCGTCCTGGCGAGGCTCGCCGGGTGGGCGTCGGGCACCAGGCCGTGCAGGAAGCGGCTGCGCCGTCGGTACGGCCGTCCACCCGCCGCGCGCGACAGCGACCACGACAGGCACAGGTGCTCCCGCGCCCTGGTCACGCCGACGTAGAGCAGCCGCCGCTCCTCCTCGATGGCGGCCGCGTCGTCCTCGGCGTGCTGGATGGGCAGGGTGCCGTCGACGAGCCCGACCAGGAACACGGCGTCCCACTCGAGGCCCTTCGCCGCGTGCAGCGAGGACAGCGTGACGCCCTGGACGGTCGGCGGGTGCTGCGCCTCGGCGCGGGCGTCCAACTCGGCGACGAAGACCGCCAGCCCTGCGTCCGGGTCGACGGCGGCGACCTCCTCAGCCAGCCCGATCAACGCCTGCAGCGACTCCCAGCGCTGCCGCATGGCGCCACCGGTCGGCGGGTCCGCGCTCATCCCCTGCCGGGTGAACTCGGCGCGGACGGCGTCGGCCAGCTTCCGGCCGCCGTCGCCGCCATCGCCCCTGGTGCTCGCGGTCCGCAGGGCACGGACCGCCTGACGCACCTCTGGCCTGGCGAAGAACCGCTCGCCACCACGCACCTGGTAGCCGATGCCGACGGCGCCCAGCGCCTGCTCGTACACCTCGGACTGGGCGTTGACCCGGTACAGCACCGCGATCTCGGCGGCCGGGGTGCCGTCCTCGATCAGCCGGGCGATCCGAGCGGCGACCGCCTCCGCCTCGGCCGGCTCGTCGGCGTGCTCCGCGAAGTCCGGCTCCACGCCGGCCGGGCGCTGGCCGATCAGCTGCAGCCGGGCGCCACGCACCCCGCGGGCCGCGCCGATCACCCTGTTCGCACAGGACACCACCTGCGGCGTCGACCGGTAGTCCCGCTCCAGCCGCACCAGCGTCGCGCCGGGGAAGCGCCGCGTGAAGTCCAGCAGGTAGCTCGGCGACGCCCCGGCGAAGGAGTAGATCGTCTGGTTGGCGTCGCCGACCACCGTGAGGTCGTCGCGGCCGCCGAGCCACGCGTCGAGCACCCGCTGCTGCAGCGGGGTGACATCCTGGTACTCGTCGACGACGAAGCACCGGTACCGGTCGCGGAACTCGGTCGCGACCTCGGGGTGGTCCTCCAGCACGGCCGCCGTGTGCAGGAGCAGATCGTCGAAGTCGAGCAGCATCGCCGCGTCCTTGGCACGCTCGTACGCCTCGTACACGGCCGCAACCTGGGCCACCGGGCCGGGCGTGTCCCGCTTGGCCGCGGCGGCCGCCACCGGGTACGCGTCCGGCCCGATCAGCGACGCCTTGGCCCACTCGATCTCCGAGGCCAGGTCGCGCAACGACTCGGCGTCACCCGGGGCACCGGCGGCCTGCGCGGCCGGGGCGACGAACCGCAGCTTGTGCTCCAGCAGCTGGCGGGGCGCCTCCCCCACCACCTGCGGCCAGAAGTACCGCAGCTGCCGCAGCGCGGCCGCGTGGAAGGTCCTGGCCTGCACGCCGGACACCCCGAGCCCGCGGAGCCTGGACCGCAGCTCGCCCGCGGCGCGCGCCGTGAACGTCACCGCCAGCACCTGGCCCGCGGTCACCTGCCCGTTGCGCACGAGATGCCCGATGCGGTGGGTGATCGTCCTGGTCTTGCCGGTGCCCGCGCCCGCCAGCACACACACCGGCCCGCGCGGCGCGTGCACCGCCGCCCGCTGCTCGGCGTCCAGACCCGGTGCGTCCACGCCCGCATCCTGTCAAACCCCACCCACACCGCCCCGCCCCGCCACGCCCTTCCGCGACGCCCGCCTTCTTTGTCCGTGAACTCGACATGGCGGTAGTTCGATCATGCTCCGGTCGCACTGGTGTCGAGTTCACGGACAGGAGCGCGCCCGGGCCGAGTGCTTGTCCGCGCGGTTAGGCGGGGCGGGGCGGGGCGACGGGGCGAGCCGCATCAGCCGCATGAACGTGACACCAGTCTGGTTGTGCGGGCACCGAACCAGACTGGTGTCACGTTCATGCGGGGGAATCGGTCGGCGGAACAGCCGCGGGTCACGCCGCCTTGTCCGTGAACTCGACACGGCGGTAGTTCGATCATGCTCCGGTCGCACTGGTGTCGAGTTCGTGGACGGGACGGGACGGCGGCGCGCGGGGTCAGGCCCAGGAGCGGAGCATGGCGCCGGCTATGGAGACGGGGCCGGGGAGCACGAGGGTGTCGGTGGTGCCGGTGGTGCCGGTGGTGGCGGCGGTGCCCGGGGCGCTGTCGCGCGCGGTCCACGAGCCGGCGTCCAGGGCGGTGCGGACGTCGGCGCGGCTCACCCAGCGGACCTCGGCGATCTCGCCGGGCGCCGGGCGGACGGGGGCGGAGCGGTCCGCGACCGCCTCGAAGCCGATCATGAGCGATCGGGGGAACGGCCACGGCTGGCTGCCGAGGTAGCGGATGTCGGTGACGACGGCGCCGACCTCCTCCTCGACCTCCCTGGCGACGCAGGCCTCGAGGGACTCGCCGGCCTCGACGAACCCGGCGAGGACGGAGAAGCGGCCCTCCGGCCAGTCCGGTCCGCGGGCGACGAGCACGTGGTCGGCGCCGTCGTGGACGAGGCAGATGACAGCGGGATCGGTCCGCGGGTACTCCTCGAGGGTGCACCCGGGGCAGCGGCGGGCCCACCCGGCGCGGGCGATCTCGCTCAGGGTGCCGCAGCGCGGGCAGTACGGGGACCGCCGGTGCCACCCGAGGACGGCGACCGCGGTCACCGCCAGCCCGGCGGCGGTGGCGTCGAGCTCGGCGCCGGAGCGTCGCAGGTCGCTCCAGTCCCGGTCGGGCGGGCGGGCCGGTGCCGCGTCGGACAGGGCGGCGTCGACCGATGCCCCGGAGGCCGTCGCGGCGTCGACCGGAACCCCGGA
>Ga0190272_10001516_pt1 | contig 11175 bp, 12 predicted proteins | sample Popmic504T_FD_133746 | JGI IMG/M metagenome (GOLD analysis project Ga0190272, IMG submission 133746) | Populus adjacent soil microbial communities from riparian zone of Shoshone River, Wyoming, USA - 504 T | ecosystem: Environmental > Terrestrial > Soil > Riparian zone | place: USA: Wyoming...
GTCGGCGGCCTGAGCGCCGCGAGCGCGGCGCCTGAATCCGAAACCCAGCCGAAGATGGCGCCCTGCGCCTTGATCATCGCGAGCCCTATGCGGTGGAATTCCGGGAAGTACGAGGCGCAGCAGTCGGCAAGCACGACGCAGCGATAGCCGCGGTCGTTCGCTTCGCGCACCGTGGTGTTGACGCAGACTTCCGTTGTCACGCCGCACACCAGCAAATGCTGGATGCCGAAATTGCGCAGCAGCGCGTCGAGATCGGTCGCATAGAACGCGCCCTTGCCGGGCTTGTCGATCACCGGCTCGCCCGGGATCGGATAAAGCTCCGGAATGATGTCGTGGCCGGCTTCGCCGCGAATGAGAATGCGTCCCATCGGGCCGGACGCGCCGATGCGCATCGAGGGATGGCCGCGCTCGACCTTGGCTTTCGGTGCGTCGGAGAGGTCCGGCCGGTGGCCCTCGCGCGTGTGGATCACCAGCAGTCCGGCCGCGCGCGCGGCGTCCAGCACCGCCTTGCAGGGCGGGACGGCAGCGCCAAGCAGCGACACGTCATTGCCCAGCGTTTCCCCAAAGCCGCCCGGCTCGAGGAAATCGCGCTGCATATCGATGATGATCAGCGCGGTGCGCGTGAGGTCGAGCGCGACCGCTTCCGGCTCGGCATGAATCGTCGCGCGCATATCGTCCGGCCCCGCAATCCAAGGGAAGGGTCAGCAAGATCGAGGCCAAGCGGCCGGTTTCTGGTAAAGTGCGGATTCGTAAGGGATTCGACGGTGCAACCGACGCCATCCAACCTCGTGCGGCACGCCTAAGAATTAGGCGGCCATGCCGCGAGATTGCACAGGGACGATGATGGGCTTTCTGATTGTCTTTCTTGGCGGCGGCATCGGTGCGGCGCTGCGCCATGGCGTCAACCTCGCATCGGCGCGGCTGCTCGGCACGGCGTTTCCCTATCACACGCTGATCATCAACGTGACCGGCTCGCTGGTGATGGGGCTGATCGCCGGGTATTTCGCCCTCAAGGGCGACTCGTCGCAAAGCTGGCGGCTGTTTCTCACCACCGGCATCCTCGGCGGCTACACGACGTTCTCGGCGTTCTCGCTCGATGCGGCATTGCTCTACGAGCGCGGCGAGTTGGGACTGGCGGCGCTTTATGTGCTCGCCTCCGTGGCCCTCTCGATCGGCGGGCTGTTCGCCGGGCTCGCGCTGGTGCGGCAGTTCTCCTAGGCTCGCGGTTCGAAGAAAACGGGAGGGGCTACGATGATGACGACCTCGCATGCGGTTATCGCTTCTGGGATTCTCACTTTCGTGATGTTCATGGTGGCGAGCGCGATGTGCGCGAAACCATGGATGCCCGGCGGAGTAGCGATCGCCTTCGGCAACCGCGAAAGCGTGCCACCGCCGGTCGGAATGGCGGGCCGCGCCGACCGCGCCGCTAGGAACATGATCGAAGGCATGATCATGTTGCTCGCCGCCGTGCTTGCCGCGCACATCGCGGGCAAGAGCGCACAAGCCGCGATGGGCGCGACGATCTTCTTCTGGGCGCGGCTCGTGTATTGGCCGGTCTACCTGGCGGGCATCATATATCTGCGGACCGCGGTCTGGGCGGTGAGCATCATCGGCCTCGCGATGATCGCCTGGAACGCCTGGTAGCTACTGCAGCGTTTCCAGCAGCCCCCGCATCAACAGGGTGCGCGGCTCGATCGATGAGATCAGGCCGTGCTCCCACTCGGTGTGCGCGCCGTCGCCGTCGATGCCGAGCCCGTCGAGCGTCGGCACGCCGAGCGCCGCGGTGAAATTGCCGTCGCTGCCGCCGCCGGTCATCTCGGTGTGCTGCAGATCGAACCCGATGCCGCGCGCGACCGCCTGCGCGTGACGGAACAGCACATCGATCGCCGCCGATTTCTCGAACGGCGGGCGGTTCATCCCGCCGGTCACGTCCAGCTTCACGCCGGGATCGAACGGCTCCAGCCCAAGGATCTTCGCTTCGAATTCGGCGCCGGCCGCTTGGTCGCGCACCCGCAGATCGACCGTGATGTGGCAATGCTGCGGGATGACGTTGGGCGCGGTGCCGCCCGCGATCACGCCGACCGTCGTGGTCACGCCGCGCGCGTAATCGGTCATCTCCTCGATCGCCAGCACCTGCCGCGCCATTTCCTTGATGGCGCTGCGGCCGTCCTGGTGGCGCGCCCCGGAATGCGCCGGGATGCCGGTCGCCTTCATCTCGAAGCGGCCGACGCCCTTGCGCGACGTCACGATCTTGCCGCCGTCGCGCGCCGGCTCGGTGACCAGTACATAACGCGCACGCCGCGCCTCGCTCTCGATCAGATGGCGCGAGGTCGGGCTGCCGACTTCCTCGTCCGGCGTGAACAGATACGTCACCGGCAATTTCGCGCTGCCGGCTTGCGCCACCTGGCGAAACGCTTCGAGCGCCAGATACGCCCCGCCCTTCATGTCGAACAGGCCGGGACCGTACAGTCTGTCGCCGTCGCGGCGGAACGGCAGCGGCCCCGCCAGCGTGCCGATCGGGTGCACGGTGTCGATGTGGGAGAGCAGCAGAATGCCCGCGCCGTTACCCGCCGCAGCGTCGCGCACGATGAGACTGTCGCCGAACCCGTTGGTGCCGCGCACGCGCTCGACCTTGACCGGCAGCCCGGCCACGTCGGATTGCACCTGATCGATCATGCGATTGACCGCGGCCATGTCGCTGGTCGGGCTTTCGGTCTCGACCCAGCGGCGGATGCCGGAGATCATCGCTCCGACGTCGATCGTTTGATGCGTCATGACGCAATCGAACCACGACCCGCCGCGCGCGTCGACCCTGCATCCGGAGCGGAGCGATGCCGTGAGCGCATGGATGCGCCGCTGTAGCGCTCGCGAGACATCGTGACAGCAAGTCTCTAAGGTCGGGGCGTGTTCGCGCCAGCCATTGTGGCGGGCGAACCGCGCGGGAGTTGCGAATGCCCGAGGTCCGTCGCGACGGAAAACCGGCCTTGCACTATGCGCTCGACGACTACACCGACCCGTGGCGTCACGCGCCGTATCTCTTCCTGCAGCACGGGTACGGCCGCTCGGGGCGTTTCTGGTATAGCTGGGTCCCGTATCTGAGCCGGTTCTACAAGATCGTGCGCCCGGATCTGCGCGGGCTCGGTCAATCCGAAGTGCCCGATGACCTCGAGACGGGACTGAATGTCGAAGCCTACATCGACGACCTCCTCGCCATCATCGGCGAGCTTGGCGGCGCCCCCATCCACTATTGCGGCGAGTCGCTCGGCGGGATTCTCGGGATGGTGCTGGCTGCACAGCATCCGCAGAAGCTGCGCACGCTGAGCCTCGTCGCCGCACCCCTCCTGATCAATCAGGACACGCAGCGGGCTTTCGCATTCAACCACCCAACATGGCAGGAAGCGTTGAAAGCGATGGGTTCGAGAAAATGGGCGGTGGCCGCAAACTCCGCAACGCGGTTCCCGGACGGGACAGACCCCGGCCTGCTCGCCTGGTACGCGGACGAAATGGGCAAGTCACCGGTCGAGGTCCTGATCCGCATGTCACGCATCGCATCGGCGGTCGACGCTACGCCCTATCTCGATCGCATCCAGACCCCGACGCTCGGGCTCTATCCGGAGCATGCGCCGGTCACCATCCAGTCGCAGGAGCAGACATTGAAAGAGCGAATTCGTTCGCTCAAGATCGTCCACGTTCCGTCGCGGCACCATACAATCCAGAACATCATGCCGGCGACGCTCGCGAGGCAAGTTCTGCACTTTGCGGCTCAACACGACGGGATCGCGGCGCGCGAGCCATAATCAGCGCTACCAACTGGGAGAAGAATGATGGACCGCTGGGTTTCGCGTTTGCTGTTGGCGTTCTTTTTTTGGGCGTTCGTGGCGCCGACTTCAGGCTGGGCGCAGGGCTATCCGAACCGGGCGGTTCGCCTCGTCGTGCCGTTCCCGCCGGGCGGGCCCGCGGATGCCCTGGGCCGCGTGATCGCCGACCAGTTGAACAAGATGTGGGGTCAGCCGGTGATCATCGAGAATCGCGGGGGCGCGGGTGGCAATCTCGGCGCCGAGGTGGTCGCGCGCGCCGCGCCCGATGGCTACACGCTGCTGCTCAATGCATCGAGCCACGTCATCAACGCGAGCCTGTACGAGAAGTTGCCGTACGATCCGATCAAGGACTTCACGCCGGTATCGGAGGTGGCGTCCTACATGCTGGTGCTGGTCGTGCATCCGTCCGCTCCGGCGAACTCCGTGAAGGAATTCGTCGTCCTCGCGCAAAGCAAGCAGGACGGATTGTCCGTCGCGAATGCCGGACTGGGCACGCCGACGCATCTGGCGGCCGTGCTGTTCGCACAGGCTGCCGGCGTCAACCTGGTCCATGTCCCGTATCGCGGCGCGGCGCCGGCGAGTACGGACCTGATCGCCGGTCAGGTGCCGGCGATGTTCAACAATCCGGTCAACGCCGTCCCGCAGGTCAGGTCGAACAATCTTCGCGCGCTTGCCGTGACGGGATCGAAACGGCTTTCCCTGCTGCCCGATCTTCCGACCGTCGCCGAGTCCGGCTATCCGGGATTTGAAACAAGGACCTGGTACGGCCTGTTCGGTCCGGCCGGCATGCCGGCCGAGGTCGTGCGCAAGCTCCATGTGGATACCGAAAAGGTGATGCGCATGCCGGAGATCGCGAACAATCTCATTGCTCAAGGGTGGGATATCGCCGTGAGCCCGCCCGATCAGTTTTCCGTGGTGCTGCAATCGGAATTCGACCGATGGTCCGCTGTTGTGAAACGCGCGGGCATCAAGGCGAACTGACATGGATCTCGGCATCAAAGGCAGGCGGGCGCTCGTCACGGGCGCAAGCCTCGGTATCGGACGCGCCGTCGCGGAAGAACTGGCGCGCGAAGGCTGCGACGTCGCGCTTGTGGCGCGAACGGAAGATACGCTGCGGCAGGCCGCGGACGATATTGCGCGTGCGACAGGCCGGCGTGTTGTCGCCGTGCCGGCGGATGCTTCGGTGCCGCAAGCCGTCGTCAGCGCGGCCGACCGGGCGACGCAGGCGCTCGGCGGACCGATCGACATTTTGGTGAACAACGCGGGATCGACCCCGGAAGACGGCATCGACCGCGTCGATTTCGACAAATGGCAATACTCGGTTGCGCTCAAGCAATTCGGCTACGCGCGCTTTGCGCAGTCGGTGTTGCCGGCGATGCGCGCGCAGAAATGGGGCCGCATCGTCAACGTGATCGGACGGTCGGGGCACCAGCCGCGGCCGGTGTATCTCGCCGGCGGCGCGGTCAATGCGGGACTGCTTAGCTTCACCAAAGGATTGGCGGAGGACTGCGCCAAGGACAACGTGTTGGTCACCGGCGTCAATCCCGGCCCGATCGATACGCCGCGCTGGCAAAGCCTGCGCGAGGCCGCTGTGCGGACGCGCGGCGTGACCGCCGAGCAGTACGATGGCCGCGCCATCGCGGGCGTCCCGCTCGGCCGCCTCGGGACCACCGAGGAATGCGCGGCCGTGATCGTGTTCCTCTGCTCCGAGCGCGCGAGTTTCGTCACCGGCGAGATCGTCAATATCGACGGCGGCGGCACGCGCTGCATCTAGGTAGGCCCGGCTCCAACCTTGGCCGGCATCGACGCAACACGCTGTGTCGAGGCACTGCTTCAGACCGAAGGTCTTTGGCTCGATCCGATGGGGAAATGACGTTAGATGGCAAGACAGAGAAATCTCGCGATCAGGGACGCATTGATGGCAGATCACGTGCCCTACGAGATTTCCATGATGCGCGCGACGCACGAAATGATGATCACGGGCAAGTTGCCGCTCGGTTTGTTTTTCAATGCCTTTATTGAGTGTTTTGCCATTCACGCGCGATTGCTGAGCAACTTCTTGAACAACAGAGACGATGTAAAGGTGAAGGACTTCACCACTGCCGGATACACACCTTTTGCAAGCGGAAAGATTCCGACACGGCTGCACGACAAGCTGAACCAGCAAATTGCGCACCTGACAGAAAAGCGCTTCGACGACCCGCAAGACAAACTGAACCTTGGCGACGTCATCGAGCTGCGCAAGCGCATCGATGCGGAGATCGCCGAATTCCTTCAGCATATGACGCCGCACTACCGCGACCTTTGGGATACTGCGGAAGGTCACCTGCGTGCCTGGAACGACAACGGCGAACGCGTCGCGTGACTTAGGATCGGTACGCGCGATCGCCCGCAACTACGGCTCGGCAGCTTCCTTCGATGACATGGAGGTGAATCGGAAATTGCAGTGTGTGGCGCCGCCCGCCAGCGTCTGCGTGCGCTCAAGCTTGATGCCGCGCGTTTCGTACGCGGCAAAATCGAGACCGCATATGTTCGGCAGGATGTCCTTGTCGTCGTGCTCGGCTGCGAACTTGCAGAACCCGCAAGCGCGGTAGTTGATCCCGAATTCGAAACGGTCGTTCGGCCCGGGCTCGATGAAATCGTAGACGAAATCGCCCGGATGCTTTTCTTGATGGCTCAACGCGGCCTGCTCGCGCAACAGCGCCTGGTTCTCCGCCGACATGAACTGACGCCCGGCTTTCAGCCGCTCCGGCTCGGACACCGTCAACAATTGCGCTTCGTAGCTTTCCACTTGGATGTCGCCGATCACCTTGGCGGGCAGGCCACGTCTGCGCAGCACGCGTCCGATTGCCATGAACCCGAGAAGCCGCATGAAAAAATCGCTCATCCGGCTTTCCGCGCCGCCGACATACGGCATTTGCTCAAGCACAGTGGCGAATTCGTCCATGATCTCCTGGCGCAGATCGGCGGTGTCGCCGAGATTCAAGTGCTTTCGAAGCAAGGGATCCGCGATATCGAGGAGCTGACGCATCGCCGCTTCCATCTGCGGACGATGCGCCTCGTAGAACGGGTGCAATTCAGCCATTGAGAAACCCTACCCTATGGCCCGCGCGCCGCGCGGTCCTTCTCGTTGGTCGCGCGGATCGACTCGCGCGCGGCGCGCCACTCCTCGTCGCCCCAGGCGCGCAGATCGTAGAAGCCCCCTTGCGTGGCGAGATGCTCGGCGCCGTCGACCGTGATGGTCTCGCCGGTCAGCCACTCGCAACCGTCGGCAAGCAGGAACGTCGCGAGGTTCTGCAATTCCGACATGTCGCCGTGGCGGCCCATCGGGTTGATCTTCTTGGCGCGCGCGCCGGCATCCTCGCCGGGGCGCAGGCGCTTGCCGGCGCCTTCGGTCGGGAAGACGCCGGGCGCGATCGCGTTCAACCGGATGCCGTAGCGTCCCCACTCGACCGCGAGCGAGCGCGTCATGGTGGCGATCGCGGATTTGCTCATCGCGGAGGGGACAGTGAACGGGCCCGAGTTGTCGATCCACGTCACCACGATGGAGACGACACTGCCCTTGTGCTTGCCGGCGATCCAGCGTTTGCCGACCGCGTGGGTGACATAGAACGTGCCGTGCATGACGATGTTGGCGATGGCGTCGAAGCCCTTCGGCGAGAGGTCCTCGGTGCGCGAAATGAAATTCCCCGCAGCGTTGTTCACGAGGCCGGTCAGCGGCCCGGAGCGGAAGATGTCTTCCACCATCTCGTCGACCGCGGCGGCGTTGCGGATGTCCACGCCATAGCTCGTGACCTGTCCACCGTGCTTGTCGGCGAGTTCGGCGGCGGTCGCGTCGCACACCGATTTGCGCCGCCCGCAGATGAAGATTTCGGCGCCGAGCTCAAGGAACCGCTCGGCCATCACCTTGCCGAGCCCGGTGCCGCCGCCGGTCACCAGAATGCGCTGCGATTTCAAAAGGCCATCCTTGAACACGATGCGGCTCCCTGTTGCGTTTGCGCCAGTATCGGGTGGAATGTGACGCTGGCAAAGCCCGGTATGGCCGGGGGAGGACAACATGGCTTCAACTGCGCTCGACCGCTTCCGCCTCGACGGCCAGGTGGCGGTCATCACGGGCGGCGCGCGCGGCATCGGGCGGGCGACCGCCGAGGCATTCGTGGCGGCGGGCGCACGCGCCGTTCTGGTCGATCGCGACCTCGATGAGGCGAGGAAGGCGGCCTCCGCGATGAGCAATGCCGAAGCTCACGCGCTCGATGTCACGCTCGAGGCCGAGGTTGACCGCTTCTACGACGATCTGGCGGCGCGCCTGGGCCGTATCGACATCCTCGTCAACAATGCCGGCGCATCGATCCGGAAAGCCACCATAGAGCTCTCCAAGGCCGAATGGGACACCGTGATCGCCGTCAACCAGACCGCCGTGTTCCTGTGCTCGCGCGCGGCCGCGCGGCACATGCTCAAGAGGAGGAGCGGTTCGATCGTGAACCTCGCCTCGATCATGGGTTCCTCGGGCGGCGGGCTCTATCCGAACATCTCGTATCAGGCGAGCAAGGGCGCGGTCGTGAACATGACGCGCGCCATGGCGATCGAATGGGCAAAGGATGGCATCCGCGTCAATGCGGTCGCGCCCGCATGGGTGCGTACCGGCTTTATCGCGCCGATCCTTGCCAAGCCGGAACTGATCGCCGCGATCGAAGGCGTCACGCCAATGGGCCGACTGGTCGAGGCGGAGGAAGTCGCAGCCGCGATCCTCTATCTGGCAAGCCCGGCGGCCTCGATGACCACCGGCCACGTGCTCGCGGTCGACGGCGGGTATTTGGCGCAATGAGCTAGAGAACCGCGATCGCCTCGATCTCGAACAGCGCGCCCGGCCGCGCCAGCGCCGGAACCCCCACCGCCGTGCTCGCCGGCGGCGCCGCCATGTTGAGATACTGGTCGCGTACTTCGCGGAAGGTGGCGATATTCGCCGGAATATCGACCAGGTAGTTGTTGATCTTGACGACGTCCTTGAACTCGGCGCCGACCGCCGCGAGCGCATTCTTCACATTCTCGAACGCCTGCACGGTTTGGCCGCGGAAATCGGCCGCCATCTGGCCGGCCGGATCGATGCCGAGTTGCCCCGCGATGTAGATCGTCCGGCCCGGACCGGTCGTTTCGACCACATGCGTGTAGCCCGGCGGCTTGGAAATGGTCGGCGGATTGATGAAGCGCGTTGTCATGTGGAACCTCCCCTTAGTTCTGCGGCCCGGAGCCCAACAGCAAAAACGCCGCCAAGCCTTGACTGTTAAGTCATTGACTTGACGGCGTAATTTGGTTGCGGGGATAGGATTTGAACCTATGACCTTCAGGTTATGAGCCTGACGAGCTACCGGGCTGCTCCACCCCGCGGCAACTGATACGACGCGGGAGCGTCCGCGCGGCGCGGCCTATGTAGCAAGCGCCTTCCCGCTTGGAAAGGGCGCAAAGGCTGCGCCGGTCACGAAATTATCCCCCGGGCCGCACCTTCCCCAGGGGCCGCCGGTGGATTGTGACAAATGGCCGTCATAGAACCTTCGCATGGCTGAAAAACCTGCCGTGCATCCCGATATGGCGGTCGGCGAGGCTCTCCGGGCCATCGCACGCGATGTTCTGTCGGAGGCGCGCGGCGCGCTCGACAATCAGGACAAGCCCAACGCGGTCGCGGTCCACGATTACCGCAAGGCGATGAAGCGGTGGCGAGCACTGCTGCGGCTGCTGCAACCTTTTCTCGGGGAAGAAGGACGACATCTGCGGATCGAGGCGCGCGACTTCGCCCGGGAACTTGCCGGCGCGCGCGACGCCCAGGCGGCGATCGAGGCGCTGGAGGAACTGGTCGAATCCGAAGCGCCGCTCTCGCCGCGCACAATTGCGTCGATCCGCGGCCGGCTGGACGAAGTACGGCTCGGCGCGGAAGCCGCGACCCTGACACAGGCGGTGCGCGCGCGGCTCATCATCGCGCTGGAGAATACCGTCACCACAATCGACGGCTGGCCGATCGACCAGATCACCTTCGCCGACCTTGCGCGCGAACTGACCAGGACCTATCGGCGCGTGCGCAAGGACGCACCCGAGAATTGGCGCGCCACCGAGCCCGAGGTGCTGCACGAATTGCGCAGCCGCGTCGTTGCGCACCGCTACCAGATGGAACTGGTGGTGCCGCTATGGCCGAAGTTCGGGCGCGTGTGGGTGGCCGAAGCGCAGCGCCTGCGCGACCGGCTCGGCTCGTTCCAGGATCTTTCCGTGCTGCACGGCTTCACCAAGCCGCACGCGGCGCTGGCGCCATGGCGCTCACGCCTTGTGCCGTTGATCCTTGTGCGGCAGTCGACGCATGCCAAAGCCGCGCAGCGCATCGGCGGAAGGCTGCTCGCCGAAAAGCCCAAAGCGTTCCGCCGCCGCGTCGAAGCGCTGTGGGAGCAGGAGCGGCACTAGCTTCAGGCTCGTAGAAGGCCCGAAGCTCGGCATCGAGCTCTGCAAAAGATCCGTTCGTCGACGCCAATTTCGCGCCGGATTTCGTGCGAGTTTCACTCGGGCTGTATCCCCGCCGCTTTCACCAGTTCGCCGCGCACCTGCAATGCGTCCTTCACGATCTGCCCCAGCTCCTCGGGCTTGGCGGGTGCGACGACCAGACCGAGGTTCCCCAGCTTCGCCTTAATGCCCTCGGCCGTGAGCACCTTCGCGATCCCTTCGTTGAGCTTCACGACGACGTCGCGCGGCGTTCCGGCGGGCGCGAACAAGCCGATCCACGAGGACATCTCGAAGCCCGGCACGGTCTCGCCGATGGTCGGGATGTCCGGCAGCGCGGCGTAGCGCGTCTTTTCCACCATCGCGACGATGCGGATCTTGCCGGTGTTCATGTGTGGCACCGCCGCCGACAGGCTCAGGAACGCCATGCCGATGTGGCCGCCGAGCAGATCGTTCACCGCGGCGCCACCGCCCTTGTAGGGAATGTGCGCGATGTCGATGCCGGCCTTCTGGCGCAGCAACTCACCGGCGAGATGATGCGGCGAACCGGCGCCGGACGAGCCGTAATTCAGCTTGCCGGGATTCTGTTTTGCATAGGCGATCACGTCGGCCACCGATTTGATCGGCAATCCGGCATTGACCGCGAGGCAGATGATGTTGGCGCCCACGAAGGCGACCGGCGACAAATCCTTCATGGGGTCGAAGCCAACGTGCTTGTAGAGGTGCACGTTGCTCGCCATTTGGGCGTCGGTACCGATCATCAGCGTGTAGCCATCCCCCGGCGCGCGCGCGACGAACGCCGCGCCGATATTGCCGCCGCTGCCCGGCCGGTTGTCGACGATGAAGGTCTGGCCCCACGCCTGCTGCAGCCCGTCCGCGA
>Ga0190272_10001517_pt1 | contig 11173 bp, 8 predicted proteins | sample Popmic504T_FD_133746 | JGI IMG/M metagenome (GOLD analysis project Ga0190272, IMG submission 133746) | Populus adjacent soil microbial communities from riparian zone of Shoshone River, Wyoming, USA - 504 T | ecosystem: Environmental > Terrestrial > Soil > Riparian zone | place: USA: Wyoming...
CGATGAAGATCCTCGTCGGCTACAAGCGCGTGGTGGACTTCAATGTCCGCATCCAGGTCAAGCCGGACGGCTCCGGCGTCGTCACCGACGGCGTCAAGCTGTCGGCCAACCCATTCGACGAGATCGCGCTCGAGGAAGCCCTGCGCCTGCGCGACAAGGGCATCGCCACTGAAGTGATCGTGGCCACAATCGCCCCGGCTGACGCCCAGGCGCATCTGCGCAACGGCCTGGCCATGGGCGCCAACCGTGCCATCCATGTGGTCGTCGACGGCCCGATCCAGCCCCTGACCGCTGCCCGCACTCTGCTCAAACTGGTGGAAAAGGAGCAACCCGACCTGGTGATCCTGGGCAAACAGGCCATCGACGACGATTCCAGCCAGACCGGCCAGATGCTGGCCACGTTATGGGGCCGCCCGCAGGCGACTTTCGCCAGCAAAGTCGAGATCGCCGACGGCAAGGCCACCGTAACCCGTGAAGTGGACGCCGGCCTGGAAACCCTGGAAGTGGACCTGCCCGCCGTGGTCACCACCGACCTGCGCCTCAACGAGCCGCGCTTCATCAAATTGCCCGACATCATGAAAGCCAAGAGCAAACCGCTGGAAAGCATTCCCTTCGCCGATCTGGGCGTGGACAGCGGCGACACCCTCAAGACCACCCACTACGCTGCCCCCGCCAAGCGCGGCAAGGGCATGATGGTCAAGGATGCGGCCGAACTGGTCGCCGCACTCAAGCAGAAGGGGTTGCTGTAATGAGCAAGGTACTGGTCATCGCCGAACACCTGGACGGCAAGCTCAACGCCGCCACCGCCAAGACTGTCAGCGCTGCGCTGGCGTTGAAGCCCGACTCCATCGACATTGCGGTACTCGCCACCGATCCGACCGCCGTCGCCACGGAAGCTGCCCAGATCGCCGGCGTCGCCAAGGTCCTGACCGTGGCCAACCCGGCCAATGCGCATGCCCTGGCCCAGGTACTGGCGCCTCAAATAGCGAAGCTGGCGGCTGGCTACACGCATGTGTTCGGCCCCTCCACCACCTTCGGCAAGGACCTGATGCCGTGCGTGGCCGCGCTGCTGGGCACCGCCCAGGTGTCAGACCTGATGACGGTGGAGGGCAGCCATACCTTCAAGCGCCCGATCTACGCCGGCAACGCCATTATTACCGTCGAAGCCCCTGCCGATCACCCAATCGTGGCCACGGTACGCACCGCCTCCTGGCCCGAGGCGGTCAAGGGCGGCAATGCGACCATCCAGGCCGCTTCGGTCGAAGCCGCCCTGCCAACCCACACCCGCTTCGTGAGCCTGGCCGCCGGCAAGTCCGACCGCCCCGACCTGCAGAGCGCCAAGCGCGTGGTCTCCGGTGGCCGCGGCGTAGGCTCGGAGGAGAACTTCAAGATCATCTATGCCTTTGCCGACAAACTCGGCGCCGCCGTCGGCGCTTCGCGTGCCGCGGTCGATGCGGGTTATTGTCCCAACGAGATGCAGGTCGGCCAGACCGGCAAGATCATCGCCCCGGAGCTGTATGTTGCCATCGGCATCTCGGGCGCGATTCAGCACCTGACTGGCATAAAGGACGCTGGCACTATCGTAGCGATCAACAAAGACGCCGAAGCGCCGATCTTCGAGATTGCCGATATCGGCCTGGTCGGAGACTTGTTCAAGTTGTTGCCAGAACTGGAAGCGGCGCTCGGTTGAGTCCGTCCGACCTGTTGTCGTTCATAAAGGAATGCAATGCCTTTGCCATGCTTCAAAGCCTATGACATTCGCGGCCGTGTGCCCGACGAACTGAATCCGGCACTGGCGCGTCGAATCGGCATGGGCATGGCACGCCTGCTGAATTCCGGACCTGTGGTTCTGGGCCGCGATGTACGCCTGAGCAGCCCCGACCTGCAGAATGCGTTGGAAGAGGGCTTTCGCCATGCCGGCCGCGAGATCATCGATATCGGCTTGTGCGGCACCGAGGAAGTCTACTTCCAGACCGCGCATCGGGGTGCAGCTGGCGGAGCAATGGTCACTGCCAGCCATAACCCGATGGACTACAACGGCATGAAACTGGTGCGCGAAGGAGCACGGCCGATCAGCGGCGACACCGGTCTATTCGAGATCCGTGATTTTGTTGCAGGCAGTGAAAGCCCGGCAGCAGTCGCAGACCCTGGCCGTCATGAGTCGACCGATAAGACGGCCTACATCGAGCACTTGCTGTCGTACATCGATCAAACTGCATTGAAGCCATTGAGAATCGTGGTTAATGCCGGCAACGGCGGCGCGGGTCTCATTATTGACCAGCTTGCGTCGCACCTTCCATTCGAATTCATTCGGATTCAGCACGAACCCGATGGCCGCTTTCCCAACGGCATCCCTAATCCGTTGCTGCCGGAAAATCGCGCAGCGACCGGCGACGCAGTACGCGAGCACGGCGCAGATTTTGGCGTTGCGTGGGACGGCGACTTCGACCGTTGCTTCTTCTTCGACGCCGATGGCAGCTTCATCGAAGGCTATTATCTGGTGGGCCTGCTCGCCACGGCGCTGCTGGCACGTGAGCCAGGTGGCAAGATCATCCACGACCCCCGCCTGACCTGGAGCACCGTCGAGATGGTGCAGCAAGCGGGAGGTATCCCGGTAATGAGCAAGACAGGCCATGCTTTCATCAAAGAGCGTATGCGCGCGGAAGACGCCATCTATGGCGGTGAAATGAGCGCACACCACTATTTCCGCGACTTCTCTTATTGCGACTCGGGGATGATTCCTTGGCTGCTGATCGCCGATCTGGTTTCGCGTACCGGCTTGCCGCTGGGCAAGTTGGTCGCCGATCGCATGCGTGCGTTCCCCTGTAGCGGTGAAGTCAACTTTCGCGTCGACGATGCCAAGGCCACCGTGGCCCGCATCATCGAACACTACTCAGCGCAATCGCCTATCCTCGACCATACCGATGGCGTCAGCGCCGACTTCGGCGACTGGCGATTCAATTTGCGCAGCTCCAACACAGAGCCGCTACTCCGGCTAAACATCGAAACACGGGCTAACCTAACCTTGCTGCAGGTTCGCACCGAAGAGCTTTCCGCCATGATCGGCGGCGCGACTTTCCCCCACTGATATAGGACTGCCCCATGCTGCCTATCCTTCCCGTCATCCTGTCCGGCGGTTCCGGCACACGCTTGTGGCCGCTCTCGCGTGAAGCGTATCCCAAGCAGTTTCTGCCGCTTGTAGGTGAAGACACTATGCTTCAGGCCACATGGAAGCGAGTGGCACCTGTAGCAGGTGCGGCACCGATCGTGGTGGCTAATCAGGAACATCGATTCATGGCTGCGGAACAGCTACGCGGATGTGATGTGACGCCGGAAGCCCTTATCCTTGAGCCCATCGGGCGCAATACCGCCCCTGCCATTGCCATTGCGGCATTGCAGGCTCTTTCGGCGGGCAAAGACGCCCTGCTGCTGGTTCTTCCCTCGGACCATGTGGTGCGTAACGACGGCGCGTTTCATGCTGCCGTCCGTGAAGCCGCCGTCGCTGCCGATGTCGGCAAACTTGTTACCTTCGGTATTGTTCCGACCGCTCCGGAAACCGGCTACGGCTATATCAAGGCAGGCGCGGGTGCAGGCGTCGGTGCGCGCGCGGTCGAACGCTTTGTCGAGAAGCCCAATCAAGCGACGGCCCAGGAATATTTGACTTCTGGAGAGTATTTCTGGAACAGCGGAATGTTCCTGTTCAAGGCCTCGCGGTACCTGGAGGAACTGAAGACTCTCCAGCCGGACATGCTGAGCGCATGCGAACAGGCCTTGGCCAAAGCCACGCATGATCCCGATTTCATTCGCCTCGATGCCGATGCGTTTGCCGAATCTCCGAGCGATTCTATCGACTACGCAGTCATGGAGAAGACCGCCGATGCGGTGATGGTGCCGCTCGATGCGGGTTGGAGCGACGTCGGCTCATGGGCGGCGCTATGGGAGGTCTCCGATAAGGATGCTTCCGGCAATGCCCATCATGGCGACGTGATCGAAATCGATTGTCGCGACACCTACGCGTACGGCAGCCGTTTGATCGCCATGGTTGGTCTAAGTGACGTAATAGTGGTCGAGACAGACGACGCGATCATGGTGGGCCATCGCGACCGAGTCCAGGATGTGAAGACCGTCGTCAACCAGATCAAGCAGGCCGGTCGTAGCGAAGCCTCTGCGCACCGAAAGGTGTATCGCCCCTGGGGTGCATACGATTCCATCGACAACGGCGATCGTTTCCAGGTCAAGCGCATCACCGTGAAGCCCGGTGCCTCGCTGAGCCTGCAGATGCACCATCACCGCGCCGAGCACTGGATTGTGGTGAGCGGCACTGCGGAAGTCACTCGAGGCAACGAAGTCATCCTGCTGACCGAAAACCAAAGCACGTACATCCCGCTCGGCGTCACTCATAGGCTGAGGAACCCCGGCAAGCTTCCTCTCGAACTGATTGAAGTCCAGTCGGGCGGCTACTTGGGCGAGGACGACATCGTGCGGTTCGAGGATACTTACGGCAGGACGTGACGGGAAACGCCGCACCCCGGAGTAACGGGACGAACCGTCTCCCGCCAGCACGGACAATCGGCCTGCCAGCCGAAGCGAGCCGTGACGCAGTATCGATTCGCCAACCCCTAGCCGGCGTCAGATGCGCCGGCCGCGCGTTGTATCGCACAACCTCTTGGAGCTACCTAGACCAATGAAACTGATCATCCAGATTCCCTGCTTCAACGAAGCCGGCACGCTAGCGATCGCACTCGATTCGCTTCCCCGTTCGGTGCCCGGTTTCGACGAGGTCAAGTGGTTGATCGTGGACGACGGTTCCAGCGACGACACGGCCGACCTCGCGCGCCAGCTTGGCGTGCACCACGTCATTCGCCATCCTGTCAACCGCGGCCTAGCCACCGCGTTCATGACTGGGTTGGATGCATGCTTGAGGCTGGGTGCGGACGTCATCGTCAATACCGACGCCGACAATCAGTACGAAGCCAGCGATATTCCGCTGTTGGTGGGCCCCATCCTCGCCGGCCAGGCGGACATGGTTATCGGCGCCAGGCCGATCAGCGAGACCGAGCATTTCTCCTGGCTCAAGAAGCAACTCCAACACTTGGGCAGCTGGGCCGTGCGCATGGCCAGCCAGACCGACGTGGCCGACGCGCCCAGCGGATTCCGGGCGATCTCACGCGAAACCGCTATGCGTTTGAATGTGTTCAATTCCTATACCTATACGCTTGAAACCATCATTCAGGCGGGGCGAAGCAACCTGCGTGTGATGTCTGTACCCATAAGGACCAATCCGGACCTACGCCCATCGCGGCTGGTCAAGAGCATTCGCAGCTATGTGCAACGGTCTTTGGTGACCATCCTGCGGGTGTTCGTCATTTACCGGCCGTTTTTCCTCTTCTTCTGGCCAGGAGCGCTCATGGGCGCGATAGGCTTGCTTGCGGGATTGCGCTACCTGTATTTCTTCTTGCAAGGCGACGGTGGCGGACATATTCAGTCAGTTATCCTTGCCGCGCTGTGCCTGATCCTTTCAACGCTGATGATGATGATGGGATTCTTGGCCGAACTGATCTCGACGAACCGCAAGCTGATGGAACGCATCGATGTCCGATTGCAGCGGATCGAGTTCGACTCGCACAAACACACGCCGGGCGGAAGCTGATGCGAATGCGTGCCACCCGCAACAGCGCAGCGCGGCACGCAAGGTTCCGTCAGGGTTTCTTCATCGGCGCCACTTGGTACGACTCGATGTTCACCTTCGCATTGCCGGTCGTGCGTACGCGGATTTCCAGATCGGCGACCGATTCGGACAAAGTGAATTCAAAGGTCGGCAGTTCCCCAGGGGTAGACACGTCAACACCACCGTGGACCTCTTGGCCCTTGTGGGAAGCGACGTCCATACGAACCTTGCCGCCGACCGGCAAGTCCAGCAACGCGCCCTTGATGCTAACGGTGTAGGTACCCGCTTTGAACGAAGCGTAGGGGCCGAAAAGAAGGTATCCGTCCTTCCCGTCATTCGCCAGCCGGCCATCGCTCAGCGTCCCCGACTGGGTCGCGTAGCCACCGTCGGCCAATCGCTTGGAAAGCGAATCCACTGGGTCGATCACGGCAGGAGCGTCCGCCGGTTTCGATTCGACTACGGGCACTTCCGTTGCCGGCACCGGCTCGGCGGCGTCCTGCTTGCCGCCGCATGCGGCCAGCGAAGCGGCCAACGCCACTGCGACAAATTTCTTGATGCTGTTCATTCAATCTCCTACAAGTTGAGTTATGGGCCGGGATCGCGAGGGAACCGGCATTGACGGGAAGGTGACCCACTCGCGTCACCATTCAGCGATACGTTACTTCATAGCCATCGACAGTTAGGTCAGAACCGTTTTCGACCTTCACCCTGACTTCCAGATCGTCCACACGTTCAGGCAAATCGAAATCCAGCTCGGCAAGCACCTTGTCCGCTGGCCGCTCCGCAGCAATCAACGTCTTCACTTCGAACGCTTTCTTTCCGCCGCCACCGGCCACGTCCACCACGAACGGTGTTTTGCTCGTTCCGCGTATTTGCAAATGGTACTTGCCGGCCGCAAACGGAACATAAGGGCCATATGCCACGAATCCGGCGCTACCGTTAGCGACGATGCTTCCCGCACGCCTGACGCCAACCAATGTTCCTATGCCTTGGTCGCCGCCCCACATGTCGAGGACCGAATCGCCGGGCGCCGCCGCCAACTGCCTGGTCTTGCGATAGATCATCAGGCGACCGTTGGTACGCGTGCAGAACGCGGTGGGCATGCCGTTGCCGTGGCAATAGTTGCGCTCAGTGAAAGCCACCGAATCGACTTCCTCGAAACCCTTCGGTGGAACCTGGTTCTCGGAGACAAAATATACGTGCTTGTAGGGCCTGCCTAGGCTGTTAACGTAGCCTCGCAACGCAAGGCTTTCCGGCCGTGCCGTTAGGACGTTCAACCCATAGCTGTAGCGCAGCGGCGTCTTCAACTCGTGCGTCACCGGTTTCCGCAGGCTGCTGTCGAGGAAGACAAGATCCGCCTGGTCGAAATGAGAAACCAAGCGTTCGAACGATTGCCTGACTCCGTCATGCTCGCTCTTGCCCACCTGCTGGATACTGAAGAAGATCGAATAGATCGCAGCTAGCATCAGCAGCGTCGCGACGAATCTCTTGAGCATGCCCTGCGCCATCACAGACCATGTGCAAACCACGAACAGAAGCACATAGGGAACGAATTCACTCACCAGGTATCGCGCATAATAGGGCTGGTAAGGCAAGTGCCATTGCAGGAACGCCACATACGCGTAGAACGTCAAGATGAAGAACAGCAACAACCGAAGTGTGATTTCCGGACGCACCTTCATCGCCTGAGCGAAGAAAGTCACGAAGACGAACGGAGAAAGGTAGGCGATCGAGGCTACTAGGCTCACCGAGCGCAGCGATTCGACACCCTTGTTCAGCAGCGCTGCAGACCTATAGCGGCCAGTAGGCGAGAACTGCGCCGCATAGGCATCCGAGTAACCAAGCTTGTACGCCTTCCATGCCGCCACGAAGGTCAGACCGACCAGCAGCAATGGGAGCAGGTAGGTGGCCTTGTTCGCGACCTTGCTCAATATCGACCGCCCCGTCTCGCCTGCGCTCAGCAGCCAGAACGCAAGCATCGACAGGCCCACAAACGCCAACGCCAGGTACAGGCGCAAGCGACTTCCCGAACCCAGCAATACCTGGAACGAAGCCTCGTAGATGTCCTTCGAATACGTTTCCGACCAGGTGATGCCATACCAGACGCTGCCCGCATACAGGGCGATGCAGCCAATCGCCCATGCGATCAAGTTGCGCCTGCCCGACGAAGACTTGGGCATGAGGCACGCCGCGCATAGCACCACCAACAGAAGCGGCAGGTACATGAATCCGCTAATTCGGGTCATGAATACCAGTCCCATCGCCGCAGCAGACAGCAGGAGGTACCGTCGCGGCCTCGCCGTTTCCGGCGCGCGCCAATATGCAAGCAGGAAAACGAACGACATCAGCGAGAAAGCCAGCGTCGGTATCTCGGTGACCGGGAACTTGGAAAAGAAAGCATGCAACGGATTGACAGCAAGCAGTAATGCGGCGACCAAGCCGGTCTTCGCGTTTCCGCTTATCTGATACGCGAGGCGATGGAAGAACAGCAGCGAAACCAACGACAGGAAAGTCAGGCTATAGAGCGCTCCATCAAGTCCGAACGCAGACCAGAATAGTGCCAGCCAGACGGGGAACAGATGGTAAAACTGGAACTCCAGCCCGCTCGTGTCCGCATAAATGCCGGGCAGGTATATCCGGGGTTGGTAGTTGTCGTGAAGGTAGGTAGACCTGAAATTCGGGTTGCTTATACCCTCCAGAATCGAATCGATGGGGACCAGTCCGCCGGTACGCGAGAGCTCACCCGCCATGTTGACGTAGACCCCTTCATCTTGTCCGCCGAGCAGGTACGCGTAGGGCGGGAGCCTGAAAAACAGGCCGACGCCGATGATCAGAGCAAAGTGCCATAGCGGCAGCGGATCGGCCTGGAATCGGCCTTGGTGCACCAGCATCCTCGAGTAGACCAGCGCGACTAGCGCACTACCGATCAGTATCTGTGTGCCGTGGAACACGCCGAGATGCATGGCGACCAGTCCGATCATGGACGCCGCCGTCACGAAGACCGCAAGCGACTCAAGGATCAGCGAACTCCCGCTGAAGGTACCGGCCGTCGCCCCATACTCGACTCTACTGAAACTCGATTGGACGAATACCTTGGACAAGATGCCCTCCTGATGGATCTATAGTAGCAATTGCGCATTGATGTGGTTCGACCAGGCGGCTTACCCGGTCGAACCTAGCATCCAGCTTAGGGTCTCACGCAGTTCCCGCACCCGCCAATCGCCGATGACGGTACGGAGCAGCTCATTGCTCCCTCGCAAAGTCTTGACTTCATTGGGACGAACGAAAGTGGGATTCACTTCGACCTTGATCTTGCGGCCCGTGATCTCCTCACACATGGCGATAACGTCTCGAAGCGAATAACTCACGCCTGAGGATACGTTGAAGGTTCCTCCGATTGCGGATTGCGAATCGAGTAGGCGGCGGTAGACTTCGACCACTGTGCGCACATCGCTGAAATCGCGGGAAACATCGAGGTTGCCCAACTCGATCCTGTCGGCACCGCTACGGAAGTGCGCCACGATCTTGGGAAGAAGGAAGCGCGTGTCCTGGTTCACGCCGGTGTAATTGAACGGCCTGACCACGACCAATGGCAACCGCTCTTTCGATAATGCAGCCATGTATTCCATCGCCAGCTTGCTTACCGCGTAGTCGTTGGCCGGTGCCGGCGGCGTCGTTTCGTGGATAAGTCCTTCGGTGGAATTACCGTAGACGTTCGCGCTGCTAGCCAGCAGAACGCATCTTGGCCTGTGGTCTGCTGCCACCAGGGCTTCGAGCAGGTGTCGGGTGCCGAGCAGATTGACCCGATAGAAATCCTCCGGGTTGCCATGACCCACGAACGCAAGCGCAGCCAGATGAACGACGACATCGGGGCGGACTCCAGCAATGAGTTCGCGCATACGCTCCGCGTCGCCCAGATCGACCTGGAAGAAATTGTCTCCTTCGCTCGGCGCGCTGCCGGTCCCGAACACTTCGTAGCCATGTTGCGCAAGCTCGTCGGCCAGGTATCTGCCGGTGAAGCCGCTGAGCCCGGTTATCAACGCTCGCTGGCGGGAGGCGGCCATCAGAATGAGGCGCCTCTTTCGTTCCGCTCCAGGTCGGCCTTGACCATCATCGCGCACAACTCTTCCAGTGACGTGCTGGCTTCCCAGCCGAGTTTCTGCTTCGCCTTGGCCGGGTCGCCTATCAGCAGGTCGACCTCCGCGGGCCGGTAGTAGCGAGGATTGATGCGGATCAGCGTATCGCCCGAGACAGCGTCCACGCCGTGCTCGTCTTCCGCCGTGCCGCGCCATTCTATGCCGATGTCCGCTGCCTTGAACGCCATCGTCACGAAGTCGCGCACCGTTTCAGTCCGGTTGGTCGCCAAGACGTAGGTGTCGGGCTCATCGACCTGCAACATCCGCCACATGCCCTCCACGTACTCCTTCGCAAAGCCCCAGTCGCGTCTCGCGTCCAGGTTGCCGAGTTCCAGCTGCTTCTGTATCCCGAGCTTGATCTTGGCCACGGTGTCGCTGATCTTCCGCGTTACAAACTCGCGTCCGCGCAGCGGCGACTCATGATTGAACAAGATTCCGCTTGAGCCGAAGATGTCGTACGACTCGCGGTAATTGACAGTCATCCAGTGCGCATAAAGCTTCGCCACCCCATACGGGCTTCGGGGATAGAAGGAAGTATCTTCGGTTTGAGGCACGGCCTGGACCTTTCCGAACATCTCCGACGTCGACGCCTGGTAGAAACGCGCGGACCTATTAACCACTCGAATCGCCTCAAGCAGATTGAGTGCGCCGATGCCGGTGATCTGCGCCGTCGTGCCCGGCTGGTCGAAGGACACGCCTACGAAACTCTGCGCGGCCAGGTTGTAGACCTCCGTCGCTTGCGTCGTTTCGAGTAAGCGGATGCTAGAACCCAGGTCCGTCAAGTCGTACTCGATCAGGTGCAAGTTCGGATGCTCCTGAATCCCCAACTCCTCGATGCGCCAGAAATTTACCGAACTGGTGCGACGGTAGGTGCCGTAGACGAGGTACCCCTTGTCCAGCAGGAGTTGCGCCAAATAGGCGCCGTCTTGTCCGGTGATTCCGGTGATCAATGCGGTTTTCATCAACAATCCTCAAAATGGTGTGTGTTCATTGGGTGCAATCGGGTGCGGACTTCTGGACTCTGCGGGGCGCTATTCCGTGGTCGGAAGCGACTCGCGTTCGCTCTCGATTGGCCACAACTCGATGGACGTTAAAGACAGGTCGGCATCTTCGGTGATGGCAATCCGAACCTCAAGGTCCGTTGTCTGGGCAGCCAGCGTGAAGCAAGCGCGGATGCGCGTTCCGGGCGGATCGTCTGAAGTGCTCACATCGAACACCGTCTCTCCGTGTACTTCCGCGCCTTTTCTGCTGCAGACGTCCAATCGGCCGCGCCCTGCGCCTTCGACATTAACCTCGACGGCATATCGTCCTGGCGGCAACTCGATGTAAGGGCCGTAAAGGAGCATCCCGGCGTCGCCCGTGGCCTCGA
>Ga0190272_10001518_pt1 | contig 11166 bp, 9 predicted proteins | sample Popmic504T_FD_133746 | JGI IMG/M metagenome (GOLD analysis project Ga0190272, IMG submission 133746) | Populus adjacent soil microbial communities from riparian zone of Shoshone River, Wyoming, USA - 504 T | ecosystem: Environmental > Terrestrial > Soil > Riparian zone | place: USA: Wyoming...
CCGGCCTCGTCGATCCGCAGGTGGTCGTCAAGCCGACGAAGGGTCAGATCGACGACCTGATCGGTGAGATCCGCAAGCGCACCGAGCGCGACGAGCGCGTGCTGGTCACCACGTTGACCAAGAAGATGTCCGAGGACCTCACCGATTACCTGCTCGAAATGGGCATCCGGGTGCGTTACCTGCACTCCGAGGTCGACACGCTGCGCCGCGTCGAGCTGCTGCGCCAGCTGCGCCTCGGTGACTACGACGTGCTGGTCGGCATCAACCTGCTGCGCGAAGGCCTCGACCTGCCGGAGGTGTCGCTGGTGTCGATCCTGGACGCCGACAAGGAAGGCTTCCTTCGCTCGACGCGCAGCCTGATCCAGACCATCGGCCGTGCGGCGCGCAACGTGTCGGGCGAGGTGCACATGTACGCCGACAAGATCACCGACTCGATGCGTGCGGCCATCGACGAGACCGACCGGCGCCGCGCCAAGCAGGTCGCATACAACGAAGAGCACGGGATCGACCCGAAACCGTTGCGCAGGAAGATCGCCGACATCCTCGACCAGGTGTACCGGGAGGCAGACGATGTCGAGGTGGGCGGTTCTGGCCGCAACGCATCGCGCGGCCGTCGGGCGCAGGGCGAGCCAGGCCGCGCGGTCAGTGCCGGTATCTACGAGGGCCGCGACACCACCAACATGCCGCGCGCCGAACTCGCCGATCTGATCAAGGATCTGACCGACCAGATGTTGGGGGCCGCCCGCGATCTGCAGTTCGAGCTGGCCGCGCGGATCCGCGACGAAATCCACGACCTGAAGAAGGAACTGCGCGGCATGGATGCGGCCGGTCTGAAGTGACGCCGTGCCGGGCTTGACCTCAACAGCGGTTGAGCTCCTACCGTGACGCGTGTGACTGACACCGCGACGATCACCAACGGCGGCTGGCGTGAACTGTTGGGCCCGAAGAACCTTGGGGCCTCCACGGTGCTCGCAGGCGGTGTGGCGCTGTATGCGACCAATGAATTCCTAACCATCAGCTTGATGCCAAGTGCCGTCGCCGAAATCGGCGGCCAGCGGCTGTACGCCTGGGTGGTCACGGTGTACCTGGTCGCCTCCGTGGTGGCGGCGACCACCGTGCATTCGCTCCTGATGCGCATGGGCCCGCGGATGTCATACCTGTTGGGTCTCAGCGTGTTCGGCGCGGGCAGCCTGGTGTGCGCGGCCGCGCCGACCATGGAGATCGTGCTCGTGGGCCGCACGGTTCAGGGTGCGGCCGGTGGCCTGCTGGCGGGCCTTGGCTACGCGGTGATCAACACGGCGCTGCCCAGTTCGCTGTGGACCAAGGCGTCGGCGTTGGTGTCGGCGATGTGGGGCGTGGGCACCCTGGTTGGCCCTGCGGCCGGCGGCCTTTTCGCCCAATACAGTTCGTGGCGTTGGGCATTCGGCGTGCTGGTGCTGCTGACAGCCGCAATGGCCATCCTCGTCCCTGTCGTCCTTCCCGGCCGTCGCGAGACCAACGGCGCCGACCGGGTGCGGAGCCCGATCCCGGTGTGGTCGCTTCTGCTGCTCGGCGGGGCCGCGCTCGCGGTCAGCGTGGCCGGAGTTCCGCACGACGCACGGGCGACGGCTGCGCTGCTGGCCCTCGGTGCCGCCCTGGTCGCGGTCTTCTTGTATGTCGACCGCCGCCTGCCAGCAGCGGTGCTGCCGCCCAGCGCATTCGGGCCCGGTCCGCTGAAATGGATCTACCTCACGCTCGGTGTGTTGATGGCGGCGACGATGGCCGACATGTACGTGCCGCTGTTCGGTCAGCGGCTGGCCCACCTGACACCGGTGGCGGCTGGGTTCCTCGGCGCTGGGCTGGCCATCGGCTGGACCGTCGGCGAGATCAGCAGCGCCACACTGCGCAATAACCGGACGATCGTGCGGACGGTGGCGATCGCGCCACTGGTGATGGCCACGGGTCTGGCGCTTGCCGCGGCCACGCTGCACGACGACGCGTCCTTCTGGCTGGTGGCGGTGTGGGCGGTGGCACTGCTCATCACCGGCACCGGCGTGGGAATCGCGTGGCCGCACCTGTCGGCGTGGGCGATGAGCCGCGTCGACGACCCCGCAGAAGGCCCAGCGGCGGCCGCCGCCATCAACACCGTGCAGCTGATCTGCGGCGCGTTCGGCGCGGGGCTGGCCGGTGTGGTGGTCAACATGACCGACACCGGTGACGCGACACCGGCGCGCTGGTTGTTCGCCGGCTTCGCGGTGCTGGCCGCGGTCGGCTGCGTCGCCTCGTTCAGGTCCGGCCGCGGAAGCGCCTAGCGCTCGCTGTCGAGCATCGCCATCTGTGCGGCGTTGTAGCGGTCGCCTGCCGCAGCGCCTTTCGGCACCGCGTGCTCGATGGCTGCGAGCTGCTCGCCGGTCAGCGCGATATCGACCGCGCCGAGGGACTCCGTCAGTCGCTCGCGGGTGCGGGCACCCACGAGCGGGACGATGTCGTCGCCCTGGGCGGCCACCCACGCGATGGCCACCTGCGCCACCGAAACGCCAAGTTGCGACGCCAGCTCGCGCAGGTTCTCGACAAGGGCCAGGTTGTGATCGAGGTTGTCTTCGCTGAATCGCGGGTCGTGCGCACGGAAATCGTTGGCGCCAAGGCGATTCGCTGACCAGTGGCCGCTGATCAAACCGCGAGACAGCACGCCGTACGCGGTGATACCGATGCCGAGTTCGCGGCACGTCTTCAGGATGTCGCCTTCGACGCCGCGCGCGATCAGCGAGTATTCGATCTGCAGGTCGCTGACGGGATGCACGGCATGAGCGCGGCGGATGGTATCGGCGCCGACCTCGGACAGCCCGACATGTCGCACGTATCCGGCGTCGATCATGTCTTTGATCGCGCCGACCGTGTCCTCGATCGGCACCCGCGGGTCGAGCCGGGCCGGGCGGTACACGTCGACATGGTCGGCGCCAAGGCGCTGCAGCGAGTACGCCAGCGAGGTCTTCACCGCGGCGGGGCTGCCGTCGAAACCCAGGAACGCCCCGTCCGGCGCGCGCTGGCCACCGAACTTCACGCTGATCTGCACCGCGTCGCGGTCACGTCCACGCAGTGCGTCGGCGAGCAGCATCTCGTTGTGGCCCATGCCGTAGAAGTCGCCGGTGTCGAGCAGGGTGATGCCGGCATCGAGCGCGGCGTGAATGGTGGCAATGCTTTCGGCGCGGTCGCTGGGGCCATACGCGTGGCTCATCGCCATCAAGCCGAGTCCGAGCGCCGACGTCGTCCCCAGGGTGCCAAGGTTCTTGGTGTTCATGGCATCAGCATGCGTCGCGGACGACACGACGACGAGAGACCCGTTGAACCAGGGATCGAGGATCCCTGGCACAGCAGCGGCAGCGGGCCGAAGATGGCGTGATGGATCGCGATGGGCTTGCCGACTTTCTGCGGTCGCGTCGTCAGGCGTTGACCCCGGGCGATGTCGGGCTGACGGCCGGTCCTCGTCGCAGGGCGCCGGGCCTGCGTCGCGAGGAGGTAGCCCAGCTCACCGGGATGTCGGTCGACTACTACGCGCGGCTCGAGCAGCGGCGCGGCCCGCAGCCGTCGGTGGCCATGCTGTCCGCGCTGGCCCGCACGCTGCGGCTGGGGCTCGACGAGCGGGATCACCTGTTCCGGCTCGCCGGACATGCGGCGCCGGAACGCACCGGTGGGTCGACGTTTGTCCGTCCGGCACTGATCCACGTGCTCGACCAGCTCGATGACTGCGCGGCATTCGTCTGCTCAGACCTTGAGGTGGTGCTGGCCCAGAACCGGCTGTCGACGCTGTTGATGGGGGACTTCCGGCCATTCGGCACGGGCATCGAGGCGAGCGCTGCGTGGAAGTGGTTCACCGAACCGGCGGCTGGCGCGAATTACCCGCTCCAGGACTGGGAACGCCAGGCCCGCGTCCGCGTGGCGAACCTGCGTGCGACGTGGTCGCGTCGTAGGGGCGACGCCGATGTCGAGGCGCTGGTCGACGGGTTGCTCACGCGCAGTGAGGAATTCCGGGTGATGTGGGAGCGGCACGAGGTCGGCGTGCCGTGGGAGGACCACAAGACGTTGGTCCATCCGCGGATCGGGCCCGTCACCGTCGACTGCGAGATCCTCGCCACCGCAGACGGCGATCAGCGGTTGATCATTCTCAGCGCGCCGCCTTCGTCGGAGGCTTACGGAAAGCTCAAGCTGCTCGGCGTGCTCGGCGACCAGGAGGTAGGCGCCTGAGCCACCGCGCTAGTCAGGATCGTCGTCGAGCTGGCGGATCGCGGTCACGCCGTCGATGCCTGCCAGCACCGTGGGCGCGGTGAGGATCCCCCTGCCCGACAACGTCAGTAGCACGCCGGAGTTGCCCGTTTGACCGTGCTCGCCAGGAGCGTCCGCTGCCAGGTCGGTGAGCTGCCACTGGTGCCGATCGCACGACTGCAGTAGCCGGCTCATGACGGCGCGGCCCTCTTCGTACGTGACGTGCATGGTGATCGACCCGCTGAGCCGGGCGGACAGCCGCTTCGCCAGCGGCATGAAGCCGACGATGATGAGAAAGTGCATCGCCGTGACCGTGATGGCGAGCAGAATCAGGCCGGAGCCGGCGGCCATGCCGATGGCAGCGGACTCCCACACGGCGGCCGCCGTGGTCAGACCGTGTACCGATCCGCGGCGGAAGATGATGATGCCTGCGCCGAGAAAGCCGATGCCCGAGACGATTTGGGCCGCCACCCGGGATGGGTCGACGACGACGAGGCCGTCCTGTACCACGTCGGTAAAGCCGTACTTGCTGACCAGCAGGATCAACGCCGCGGCCGTGCCAACGATGGTCTGCGTGCGCACACCCGCGCTCTTGCCCTGAATCTCGCGCTCCAGCCCGATCAGCGCGGTCAACCCGAACGCGGCGAACAGCTCGATGATCTGGCGGGGACCCTGGCCGGGGCCGCCGAAGAACGGCTGATCCGCAGCCAGCCAGAGATCCATGGGGACAAAATATCCCGGCGACGGGGCTGCGATGACTTTCGGCGCGCCGCGAAGTCTCTATATCGAGGCCCAGTTTCGAGTTCAAGGAGTGATATCGATGCCAACGACTCTCACCGAGTATCCCGACGTTGCCACCCGTGAGGAATGGCTTGCCGCCCGCAAGAAACTGCTGGCGCGCGAACGCGAGGTCACGCACCTGCGGGACGCCGTCAACGCGGAACGGCGTCGGCTGCCGATGGTGAAGGTGGACAAGGACTACGTGTTCGAGGGGCCCGACGGCGACCTGCGCCTTGTCGACATGTTCGAGGGCAGGCCCCAGCTCTATATCCACCACTTCATGTGGATCGACGCCATCGACGAGGGCTGCCCGAGCTGCACGATGGCCGCCGACCTTACGTTCACCGAGAAGGACCGCGCGCTGGTCAATGCCAAAGGCGTGACGTTCGCGGCGGTTTCGCGCGCGCCGTACGCCAGCATCGCCCGCTACAAGGGCAAGCACCCCGAGTGGACGTTCCCGTGGTACTCCTCGCGTGACAACGACTTCAGCTACGACTACCACGTCACCCTGGATCCGAAGCGGGCGCCGATCGAGTACAACTACCGCTCGCTCGACGACTTGCACGCCGCCGGGTTCGGCGACGACGTACTGCGCGGCGACTGGCCGGGAGCCAGCGTCTTCGTGCGCCGCGGCGACGAAGTGTTCCACACGTATTCGGCTTTCGCCCGCGGCCTTGACCATTCGGCGCCGGGCTACCCATTCCTCGATCTCACGCCGTATGGCCGCCAAGAGAATTGGGAGGACTCGCCAGCGGGTTGGCCACAAGGCGTTGACGCGGTCGGAGTACCGATGGACGAGCCGTCCGACCGGTAGCGATCAGCACGATTCAAACGCTGGGCCGGCGTGTGGCGCCCTGGCAGGGTGATGTCCTGTCGCGGGTGTGGCTGAGTGGCTAGGCACCGGCCTGCAAAGCCGTTTACACGGGTTCGAATCCCGTCACTCGCTCCGATTTTCCAGAAGGCACGCATGGAGCCCTAACTGCAGGTCGGCGCGCGTAAAACTGGAAATCCGGGTTTTTTGCATGTGCAATCGTCACCAGTGCAATCTTCGCGTTCTCAATTATCAGAAGGTTGCTGGTTCGCGATTTCTAAGACGCGTTGTGCGATCCGCGCCGACCGTGGATGGTCGTTCGGTGTTTGCCTCGACCCCAACGTGGGGTTAACAGCCAGAGGCGCATACCACGACGGTGCAATTCCCGGCGACGCGACTGCGTGGGTGCTTTTGCATGATCAGACAATTTGCTGGCCAGTGTTTATGCCCTGACTGCACACCGCTCCACGTTTGCGCACGGGTCCGCGTAAGGGCTACCAGGGCTCCGCAGACCCTCGGCGCAACGTCGACAACCTTGCGCCGCAGGCACCTGACCGCGGTGACTTCATGCACGAATCTTCAGAACCGCATTCCTTTGCTGGGCATTACCAATTGGGCGCTTGCGCAGGGAAATTTGCTGAGTTCCATTTCGCCAGATTGTCGGACACGATAATTTGTACGCAGCCGCACAGGCGGGGGATGGGACCAAAAAACTAAATCGGAGGTTGGGATGAGGCTTGTCGGGAGCCGCGGTCTGCGGCGCTGCGCCGTAACGACCGCTGTTGCTGTGACCGCAATCACGGCTGTGAGTGCGACAGTCGTTGGCTTGCGTCCGCCGGCGTCAGGCAATGAGTCAGGCGCAGCGCATTACTCAGAAATCGGGCCTGCCGAATTCACGTTGCTCGGCGCCACCGATCCCAAATCCCAGTTCATCATGGGCTCAATGCAACCGGTTGTCGACAGCCTGATGGCGATGGCTAACACGTGGAGTAACCCGGCCAAGCCTGCCGCGCCTGCCACTCCAAGCTTGGGGCGGGCGCAGACGCTTGCGGCCACCGCGCAGCCGGCCGCACCGGACCCTTGGGCCGCGTTCCTGGACGCCCTCAACAAGGCGATGGCCCAACTGTTTGGGGGCGTGATGAATCCGACACCTCCCACGCCACCGACACCACCCGTGGTGACACCACCGCCCAACCCGGTGCCGCCTGGTCTCAGGCAGGTGTTCGCCGGTAACTATGACACCGGCAACCTCGGCCAGTGGGCGATGTTGCAGGCCAAGGGAATCAACGCACCGCCGCCACCCAATTACTGCACCTACAGCGCCTGCGTCAAGGACGGCGGTCTAGGACATCCGACCGCCACGCGGTTCGAACTCCGCGATGGAGATGTGCCGCCGTTCGGCGGTGGAGAGCGTGTTGAGGTCAGCGTCGCTTCGTGGCATGCCTCGCGCGGCGGCATGGTGGCCGAGGGCGACGAGCGGTGGTACCAGTTCTCGATGAAGTTCGAGTCGGACTTCCAGAACCCGCGACATGGCCCCGAGAGCTGGCTCATGGTCATGCAGTGGATCCCGACGTCCGCGGAGCCGCCACGACTCACGATCCAAGTGACACAAGACAATTTCCTGGAGCTGGGCGGCGCATTCGAGACCGTGCCCTACCGGCGAAAGATCGCGCCCATCCGCCCGGGGGAATGGGTGGACTACGTCGTCCACGTCAAGTTCTCGAAGGATCCCAACGTCGGCTGGGTCGAAGCCTATGAGAACGGAGAGCTGGTCGTCGAGCGCCATAATCGCGCCACCCTGTCCCCGAGCGGAGTTGGCTCCCTGCTCAAGGAGGGCATTTACCGCGACGCGGAATCCTCAGGGACGCAGGTGGTTTGGCACGACGGAATGATCGTCAGCGAAGGAGCCACGCCACCACCGGCGCTGCTTATGTCAGCACCGAGTGGCGAGGCCGATGCAGCCCTGCGCGCGAGCTCCAGCGAAGAACCCGCGTCCGAGGAGCTTCTGGAGCCGGCGGCAGAAGCGGCAGCCGCGGCCGTGGAACCGGAAGTTGTCGAACCAGAAGTCGTCGAACCGGAAGTTGTCGAACCCGCAGTTGACGAGGCGGTCGAGTTGGACGGTGATCTGGAAGAGGTAAACGATCCGGAGGAGGCTGTCGACTCAGAGTCGGAGCCATCCGATGATGCGCCGGCGACTGTTTCGGTGAGCCGCAGCGAGACAGAGGATGCGGACGACGAAAAGACCGACGGCCCGCCGGCCGCCGACGTCAAGAAGGCAGACGATGCCGACAAGGACACCAAGGCGGCCTCCGAACCCGAAAGCGATCCGGCGAACTGACAGTTCCTCATCGACAGGTTGGTCAACCGGTGATCGCGAGTTGGCTACCATCTGCGGGTGGCCAAGGTCGAGTTGACGCGTGAGCTGTCGCTGAGTCCCGAGGACGCGTGGGCGCACGCATCCAACCTGTCCGAACTCGGCGACTGGCTCCAGATGCACGAGGGCTGGCGGGGCGACGTGCCTGCGGAGCTGACGCAAGGGGCAACGCTCGTCGGTGTCGCAGGCGCCAAGGGGATGCGCAATCGGGTCACGTGGACCGTACGCAAGCTCGACCCGCCAAGGCTGCTCGACCTGACCGGCAACGGCGTCGGCGGCACCAAGTACGCGCTCACGATGACCGTGGTGCCCAAGCCGTCCGGTTGCGCCTTCACCGTCAAGGTCGACCTTGGCGGCAGGGCACTGTTCGGTCCCATCGGAGCAGTGGCTGCGCGGGCGGTAAAGGGCGATATCGAGCGCTCAATAGCGAAGTTCGAGTCGCTGTACACCTGACGGCACGTTGCCGCGCAAACCGGCAAAAGCTAATTCGCATGCACGACAGCCGGGTTCAGCTCACTTTGGCACGTTGCGGAATCACAGCCGTTTCCCAGTGAACTGCCAGGGGATACGATGGTTTCGGGTCGGTAGGTGGATTTGACTGCAGTAGTGGGGATTTCATCGTGAATATGAAGACGATCGTGACCCAAGGGGTCATCGCGGGTGCGCTGGGTTTCACCGCGCTGGGCGTCGGCGCCGGGGCGGCCAACGCCGATCAACCGGTTCCCAGTTCACCAGGGATGACCTGGAAGCTCGACAACGACGACTGGGACGACTGGGACGACTGGAACCGCGGCGACTGGAACCGTAATTGGAACGACGGCTGGCGTGGCGGTGGTCCGCAATGGAACGGCCCCGGGTACTACGGGAATGGGCCATGCGTGTGGGTGCCCCCAGCGGTCTCGATGTGGGTGCCGCCGGCTGTCTGCTAGTTGCCGCTAGCCGGCCGGGTCCGCAAGCTCTGGGTGCGACTCGATCAGCTCCAACTCGTGCGACACGTCCAGTGACCGCGTGAGCAGCACGTAGCCGACTCCGGAAACCACGAGGCCGACGATGAACGCGACGTCGACCCCACCCATGGCCGCGGCCACCGGGCCGACGTAGAACGGCAGGACCACGAACGGAATCTCGGCGGCGATGCCGACGAGGAACGCCGTCAGCCCACGCCACGACCAGGCGCCGTAGATTCCGGTGGGGGTGAACAGGTCCGCGATCGCGTAATGGCCACGGCGAACAAAGAAGTAGTCGGTCAGGTTCACCGCGGTCCACGGGACCAGCAGGTACAGCATGATCAGCAATGTGGTGTTCAGCGCGGTCGTGGCATTCGACAACAGCAGGCTCATCACAAACCACACCACGGCAAGCGCAACGATCGTTCCCACCCGCAGCCCACGTGTTGGTTTGACGGGTTTGAAACTGTCCAATGCCGTTACGACGGTGAGCATCCCGCTGTACGCGTTCAGCCCCATGGTCGCCACCAACACCAGTGTCGCGACCACCGCCAGCACGGCGCCAAGGTAGGGAACCGCGGCATTGCCGGTGTCGTTGATCCCGGCCAGCGCATCGCTGGCGCCCAGGTATGTGGCCATCCACGCGCCAAGGGGAATCAGCCAGGAGGGGGAGCCGGCGGCGCCGAGGAACACCGAGGCGATGATCGACGCAGGCTTGGTGTCGCGGGGTAGGTATCGGCTGTAGTCCGACACGTAGGGCGCGTACGTGATGTTGTATGACGCCGCGACACCGAACTGCGCCAGGAACGCCACCCAGGTGAAACCGCCAGACGCGGCAGGCTCGCCCGTGACGGCACCGAACAACACACTGACGGTCAGAACTATCCAGAGCGGCAACGAGATCCAGAACAGCACGCGAAACGACCTGTGCAACAGGTCGTGACCATAGATCGCCAGCGAGGCCGCGATCACCGTGATCGCCACGGCCACGATGACGGGATTCCAGCCGAAGATGGACTGCAGCCCGGACTTGATGATTACGACGTCGACGACGTTGAAGCCCACGAACGTGAACAGCGTGCCGATCAACGGCAGCAGCACGCCACGGAACCCGAACTGGGCGCGGGACTGGATCATCTGCGGCAGGCCGAGAACGGGCCCCTGGGTGGCGTGAAACGCCATGAACAATGTGCCGAAGGCGATGCCTGCGATACCGGCGACGATGCTCCACCCGAGCGACAACCCGAGGCTGGGCCCGACAAAGCCAAGAGCAAGGGTGAATGGCTGGAAGTTGCCAACGAACCAGAACGGGCCCTGATGGCTGACCTTGCCGTGCCGCTCGCTGTCAGGCACGTAGTCGATCGACCGTGTCTCGATCCGGGAAGCTGCTGGCGATTCCACGGCTCACACCTTGCGCCGCCCGACGCGGCGGCGCCATCGCAAAGATGTCCAAACTGCCTGATGAGTGTGGACAATCTGTCCAACATCCCGACGGCGCCGCGTAGCGTGTCGAGCCATGACCAGGATCGCGTGTGCGCAGTTCGCTCCCACGATCGGCGATCTGGTGGCCAATGCCCACCTTATCGACCGGCAGATTCGTGCGGCCGTCGCCGCGGGTGCCGACGTCATCGTGCTGCCAGAACTCGCGACATCCGGCTACATGTTCAACGACGCCGAAGAAGCAGAAGCGGTGGCGCTCAGCGCGGACAGCCAGTCCTTCGCCAATTGGGCGGTGGCAGCGGGCAATTCGATCGTTATCGGCGGATTCTGCGAGCTCGGCGATGACGGGAAGCTGTACAACAGCGCGGTCATGGTCGACGCGGTCGGCATCCTGGCGCACTACCGCAAGACGCATCTGTGGGACCGGGAGAAGTTGATCTTCACCCCTGGCGATGCGCTGCCCTCGGTGGTGAAGACCAGACACGGCGACATCGCGATGATGGTCTGCTTCGACGTGGAGTTCGGTGAGCTCACCCGGCGGGTGGCACTGGACGGCGCCGAGCTGATCGCCGCCC